>ERZ857521.534-NODE-534-length-56369-cov-5.166388_pt1 | contig 56369 bp, 48 predicted proteins | sample MGYA00519701_ERZ857521 | MGnify/ENA primary metagenome ERZ857521 (study PRJEB31778, sample SAMEA3449346) | human gut metagenome | biome: human gut; feature: human-associated habitat; material: faeces | place: United Kingdom | collected 2010/2012 ...
CTATGCTCCTCATAAGAACAAATAAAAATCCTCGAAAACATTCTTTATAAAAAGCCGGAATAAATTCCAAACAGCTTCTTAGAAGCTGCTTTGAACTTATCAAGAAAGCAATCTTTTTACCGTTTCAGAAATAACACGGCCCTCTGCTTTCCCGGCCAAGGCCTTAGAAGCAACGCCCATTACCTTACCCATTTCTTTGGCGGATGTCGCACCTACCTCGGCAATAATTTTCTTTAATTCCGCCTCCAGCTCTTCAGCCGACATCTGCTTGGGAAGATACTTTTCCAACACAGTTACCTGAGCCAATTCGCCCTCAGCCAAATCCGGACGACCTTGTTGGGTATAAATCGCTGCGGAGTCTTTTCCTTGTTTTACTAATTTCTGGAGTAATTTCAGAGCATCCGCATCCGTCAACGTATCATTAGCTCCCGGAGCCGTTTTAGCTTCCAAAAACACCTTCTTTACATTTCTCAGAGTTTCGAGGGCAACTTTATCTTTTGCCTTCATCGCGTTTTTTATGTCTTCGCTGACTTTGTCAAATAAATCCATAATTATATATATGTATTAAATATCTTATCTAAAACTAATGACCGAATTCGCATTACTGTTATCCGGTTTCTTAGCGGCAATGCTTGTCGGGGTAAATCCGCTTGTCTCATCTACGACCTCCGGCATTTCCCCATGCCGCAACTGATTGAACTTGCGGATATCGCGATTGTAAGTCGGTGTATCTTCCAACTGAACAATCAGGGTATCATCGTCCAATTCATCTGCAGTCAGGATTACCACTTCTGCTTGAGAACGGAATTGATTCGGCTTATATCCATATTTCTTCATCAACTCACGTTCTTTTTCTTCGCGAGCACGACGTTCAGCCTCTTGACGTTGTTCCTCCTCCGTACGCAATTCCTGCATGACATGATGTTGCTTGGCCATTTCCGGAATATCATCCAGTCCGAAACCGGTAGCCAAAATCGTGATTTTAATCTTATCCCCCAACGTATCATCAAATCCGAATCCCCATTTTACACGGAACTTCGTGCGGAAACGAGCCATAAACTTGTGAACTTCGCCCATTTCATCAATCCGGAATTCATTATCATGGCTGGAATAAATATTAAACAAGATACGTTGAGCGTTATACACATCGTTGTTATTCAACAACGGAGATTTTAAAGCCTGATCGATAGCCTGTTGCAGACGGCCTTCGCCTTCTCCATAGCCATTACTCATCAAAGCCACACCACCATCGGTCATTGTCGTTTTCACATCGGCAAAGTCCAAGTTCTGGACACCCCGGATGGTGATAATCTCGGCAATACTTTTAGCGGCAATAGTCAATACCTCATCTGCTTTGGCATAAGCTTTAGAAGCACTCATGCCGATATCCGAATAGATTTCACGCACACGTTCGTTATTGATGACCAGCAGGGCGTCTACATGCTTGGAGATTTCTTCCACACCCTCCAAGGCCTGCACAATTTTGAATTGCCCTTCAAACTCAAACGGAATCGTAACGATGCCGACCGTCAGGATACCCATTTCTTTTGAGATACGTGCGACAACAGGAGCCGCACCGGTACCTGTTCCGCCTCCCATACCTGCGGTAATAAAGGCCATACGAGTCCCATCGCTCAACATCTGCCGGATTTCCTCTTCGCTTTCTTCGGCCGCCCGGCGTCCTCTTTCAGGCTGGTCACCCGATCCCAAGCCACACGTGGTGGTTTGTCCCAACAGCAGCTTAACCGGAACATCCGAACCGTTCAGTGCCTGTCTGTCTGTATTGCATAACATAAAAGAAACATCATGTATGCCTTCCTTATACATATTAGTCACGGCATTTCCGCCGCCCCCTCCGACTCCGATTACCTTGATGATAGCATCCGGATTAGTCGGAATACTTACGTCTAATAATTCGTCTCCCATAATCTGCTGTGTTTATTTAAATATCACCACCATTAAAAAGATCGCGTCCCCATTTATCCCAAAAATCCCGGATTCCTTTACCTTTACCTTTGCCCTTAGAGTCCTCTTCTTCCGTATTCTCAGAAGACTTTTGAGGAGAGGCTGTTTTTTCCTTCTTTACCTCTTTCTCCTCAGGTTCCACAAAAGAGACAGGCTCAGGTTCAGGAACCGGTTGGGGCTCCTCTATCACGACAGGCTTAGGCTTGGCCTTAGGCTCCGGCTTTACCTCCGGTTTCAGCGCGCAATTCTCACTTCCTTGCAATAGTAAAGCCACAGCTGTAGTAAATACCGGATTGTTCGCGATCATTTCCACGCTACTATCAATTGTATCTTTCCGTATCAGCGGATAATGCACCTCCATGCCGAAGCGTTGGCTTACAGCCTCACGAAGTCCGCTCAATACCGCACCACCTCCAGTGATGAATATCTTAAATCCGGGATCTTTGGCCACGCCTGCATCTTCCAAACGCGCGTAGGCGTTTTCTACAATCTCCCGCGAGCGCGCTTCCACGATTTCATTCAGATCCGCCAGAAGCATTTCCTGCACCCGGAAATCGTCCATCTTGCTGATTTCTATTTTCTCATGCTCCTTGTCCCGGTCTAACGGCAAAGCACTTCCGTACTTACGTTTCAACCGTTCCGCCTCCATTTCAGAGACCTTCAAGGTCATGATATCGCGTGTAATCAAGTGCGCACCCAACGGTACCACCGTCACCGACTTAAGTTTCCCGTCCTTGTAAACAGTAACCGAGGTTACACCGGCTCCGAAATCAATCAACGCCGCCCCCTGCTTATCGGCCGGAGTAAGAACCAGCTCCGCCAAAGCCAACGGAGAGACCAGAATGCCGGCTATCTGCAATTTGAGCCGGTCGGCAATATTGGTCAAGATAGAACGGCGGATAGTCGGTTGGCCGACTATCAGTTTGTAGCGGGCCTCAATGAGCGAACACGAGATACCCAACGGGTCATTCTCTTCTTTTCCATCCAGCAGATACACCGGAGGCACAATCTCCAGAACGTCCAGCATGGCCGGATGGTATGTCCGGCACTCTTCATCCAATTGCCTCAGTACCGACGAGGTCACCTCACCTTCCGTACCCAGCACTTTGGAAACCGTATGGTCGATAGTCCGAATTGATTTACTTCCGACCCCGACATAGATTTTCCCGATTTGGATTCCCCCGGCTTTATTCTCCAATTTGCGAAGTATTCGCCTGATTTTGTTAGCCGTTTCTTCCACATTATATACACATCCCCGACGAATGCATCCTTCCGAATTTTCCATATCATAAGCCATGATGGAGAGAACGTCATTCTCATTCTTTTTTCCGACCATTCCGGCAATATGAGAAGTGCCCAAGTCGATTACCGCTATGAAGTCCGTGTATGTCATATCTCTATTTTATCTTTTAGTACAAACGATTTGATTCTTATATTTCAAGTTAATAGCACTATACTTATCCCACCCTACTTTGGGGATAGCTTGCTCATAAAAGAGTCTGAGTTTCTCCAGTTTCCCCGGATAATCCTCAAACGATCCCAAGATAATCCGATGATTGCCCACACGAGGTATCAACTCGACATTCTTATCGGCATCTACATAAATCTGATCTATCTGGTCGTTCCAAAACTCATTATCTTGCAAATATAATGCAAATTTATAGAGTTCGTTCTTCGCGAACTCTTTTTCTACATAACCGCTGGCAACCAAGACATGCGCCACATAATGGCGGCTTAACGGCATGATACTTCCGACATTATCTATATAATAATTGCCCGACGGACTATTCACCCGCAAGATAGGCATTTTTTGTTCGATTTCCAACTTTATCCGGCGCGAAGGAGTTTTATACACTTCTACATGCGAAATCATGTCATTGCCCAGCAACTCCTCCTCGATCTTTTCCGTGTTGATGGTATTCATCGGCTTCTTTACCGGATAGAGCTTGCTCTTCTTGAGCAGATAGACCAGATCCCCATCGGTCACGAAATGCTTGTCAAGGCTATCTCTTACGACGATCTCCAAGCCCTGGCACGCACCCTCTTCCTTTACATCCCGGAAGAAGAATGCACTTGCTACGACATAGCATGTAAGCAACGTAGCGATAATGATGGACAATACTCGAATCACAGCTTCTCTACTATTTGTTTAACAGGTTCAATCAATCGGTCTATATCTCCGGCTCCCAACATCAACACAACATCCCATGCAGGAGCCTCTTTCTCAACCAGCGCAAGAAGCTCCTCCTTGCGGATCATCTTTTTATCGGGAATCGTTACTTTATCAAAAATGATCTGCGAGGTAACACCCGGAATAGGCTTTTCACGCGCCGGATAGATATCCAGCAGGATAAGCTCGTCCAGCAAAGAAAGACTTGCGGCAAAATCATCAGCAAAATCCCGTGTCCGCGTATAGAGGTGGGGCTGGAAGATTCCCGTAATCTTTTTCCCTTCATACAACTCCTTGACCGAAAGGATGCTGGCCTTCAGCTCGGCCGGATGATGCGCATAATCATCTAATAGAACTATATTCTCTTTCTTGACATGAAAATCAAACCGGCGCACCGGCCCGGCGAAGCTCTTCATGCCCCGTTTTATCTCCTCCTCCGTTACGCCATTCAACCAGGCCAAAGCCATGGCGGCTACTCCGTTCTCTATGTTGACCTTGACCGGAACGCCCAATTGGATATCCCGGATACATACATCCGGAGCCACGAAATCAAAAAAGATTTCACCGTTCCCGATCCGTATATTCTTCGCATAAAAGTCAGCCTCTCCGGTGGCCGAATAGGTATATAGCTTCACGCCCGGTTTCAATTGAGGATGCAGGTTCACGCCTTTCTTCAGAATCAGGCATCCGTCCGGGCGAATCAAGGAAGTGAAATGTTCAAAACTTTCCCGATAAGCCTCCGGCGTTCCGTAAATATCCAGATGATCGGGATCTACCGCGGTAATAACCGCCATGTAGGGATTCAGCCAATGGAAAGAGCGGTCAAACTCATCCGCTTCGATAACGGTCAGGTCACTCTTGTCCGATAGCATCAAATTGCTTTGGTAATTCTTCAGAATCCCCCCCAAGAAAGCATTGCAATCCACGTGCGATTGCTTCAAGAGATGAGCCGCCATAGAAGAAGTCGTGGTCTTCCCGTGCGTCCCGGCAACACACAAGCCCCGCGTGTAACGGGTTATCTCGCCCAAGACGCGGGCACGCTTCATGATACTAAATCCAGCCTGGCGGAAATAGGTCAGCTCGGCATGCGTCTCCGGTACGGCAGGTGTATAAACGACCAAGGTTGATTCCGGATTCCTGCAATCCTCCGGAATCAGATCCGTATTATCTTCATAATGGATAGAAGCCCCTTCACAAATCAACTCGGTGGTCAGTTCAGAGGGCGTTTTATCGTACCCGGCTACCCGCTTTCCTTTCGCCAAGAAATAACGGATCAACGCGCTCATTCCAATGCCCCCGGCACCGACAAAATAAACCGATGTTATCTTTTGTATATCCATATTCACATTTTTGAGGAATCTCCAAAATTACTACTTTCTTTCTATTATCCGAACAATTTCGTCCACGATTTGCTCTGCGCTATGAAAATGAGCCATTTTGTGAATATTTTCGGACAAAGAGGCCAGCCGGGCATCGTCTTGAATCAACGAGAGAGCCGTACCGACCAATTTTTCTTTAGCCTCGCTATCTTTTATCATCAGAGCCGCGTTTTGGTTGACCAGTGCCATCGCATTCTTAGTCTGATGATCTTCCGCCACATTGGGCGAAGGCACCAGGATGACCGGTTTCTTCAGGATGCAAAGTTCAGAGATAGAACCGGCTCCGGCACGCGAGATCACCAGATCGGAAGCCGCATAGGCATAATCCATCCGTGTGATAAAATCGGAACACCATACAGGCATACCGTGATAAGCCTTCAAATGCGTCAAAGCCTCATCGTGATAATAACGCCCCGTTTGCCAAATAACCTGAATGCCGGAGGCGAACAACTTATCCAAATCGCCTTGAACGCTATGATTGATAGTACGTGCGCCCAGACTTCCGCCTACCACCAAAAGCGTCTTTTTCTCCGGTGAGAGGCCAAAGAAACGCAACGCCTCCTCCCGCTTTCCGGAAGCCTCCTCCAGATCCTGGCGTACCGGATTCCCGGTAATCACGATTTTCTCTTTCGGGAAAAACTTCTCCATACCCTCGTAGGCCACGCAGATACGTCCCGCCTTCTTGGCCAAGAGCTTGTTCGTAACGCCCGCATACGAGTTCTGTTCTTGTATCAGCGTCGGGATGCCCAGCGAAGAGGCCATCCAAAGCGTCGGCCCACTGGCATAACCGCCCACACCTACCGCAATATCCGGCCGGAAATCGCGGAGAGTCTTTTTCGCCCGGCCCAAACTTTTCAACAGGCAACTCACCACTTCCATGTTCTTAAAAAGATGCGCCCGGTCAAACCCCTTGACAGGAAGGCCTACAATCGGGTATCCTGCCGCAGGCACCTTGCTCATTTCCATCCGGTCTTCCGCCCCGACAAAGAGAATATCTATATCGGGAAACCGTTTCTTTAATGTATTGGCGATGGATATGGCCGGAAAGATATGTCCGCCCGTCCCGCCTCCGCTGATAATGACTTTATAGGATTTCATGCTAATTTTCTAATCAAGTTCTTGCAAAAGTAAATGTTTTGTAAAACATCTCAAAGGGGAAGCAGAAATAATTGAAAAGGGAAAATTAAAAATAGAAAGACAAAAGCTCATATAGCTTCCATTTTGTCCTGTTTTCTCATTTTTCACTAACTCCATTTTGAAGAAGATTCCTCTGTTTAGCGCAAAAGCAGGAGTATTTTCCCCCACTTGCGCCCGTTTTTCCTCCAATTCATGCCTATCTTTCGAAAAAAAGGAAGGGAGAAACAAAGTCAAAGATACCTACCTTCTTCGGAAAAAGTAGGCATAAAATTCCGAAAAAGAGCTATATTCCGGGAGAAATAAGGGCCATTTTCTCAGAAAAACTCTTTCCATCGCCTAAAACAGGTACTTTTTTCTTCTAAAATGAAAATTTTCCCGAACCGGAACATTTTCTTTTAACCCAATAACATACAACATATTATCCCCTAAAAACGCCATCTAAACTCCCCGAGAAGGCCTTCATTTCAAAAAACTCGTCCTCCGGTCCGAAAAAACGCGAAAATAAGAGGGGTAATTTGACGTTTTGACAAAATGGAAATTTTAACAATTGATTCACTTCTTCCTATTATAACGCGGATGGTGTTCCAAAATCTCTTTGCGAAGGAACTCCCGGTCGATATGTGTATAGATTTCGGTGGTAGTAATTTTCTCATGTCCCAGCATCTCCTGGATGGCCCGTAAGTTCGCCCCACCCTCCAAAAGATGTGTGGCAAAGGAATGGCGGAAGGTGTGCGGACTGACTTTCTTATGGATGCCCGCCAGTTCGGTTTGTTGCTTGATGATAAGGAATACCATCACACGGGTAAGCGGGGCTCCCCGGCGGTTCAGGAAGAGAATATCCTCCGCTCCCTTTTTCGGAGTCATGAATCCCCGGAGGTAAACATAATTCTTGATTTCCCGAAGGGCGGTTTGCGAGATGGGCACCAGGCGTTGCTTCGAGCCTTTCCCCTCTACACGGATAAACTCCTCCTTCGGATAGATGTCCGAAATGCGTAAAGAGACCAGTTCAGACACACGCAGACCGCAACTATAAAGCACTTCCAGCATGGCGCGGTTTCGTTGCCCTTCCGTGGTTGAGACATCAATGGTAGACAAAATCCGGTCTATTTCCTGGACCGATAAGACATCGGGCAATTTCAAGCCGATTTTAGGCACCTCCACCAGTTCGCTGGGATCACTTTCGATATACCCGTCCAGCAACAGAAAACGATAGAAAGATTTTATGCCGGAAATGATGCGTGCCACGGATCGGGCCTGAATCTTCTGATCATGCAGACCGGCTATGAAATGTTGCAAATCTTCGTAAGTGAGTTTCCGAACATCCTGATGATTTTCTTCGGCATAAAGCACCAGTTTTTCCAGATCCCGCTGGTAAGCATCCCGTGTATTGGCCGAAAAAGAACGTTCTAATTTTAAATAAGTCTTATAACGGGTGAATAATTCTTCAGTATTCTGTGTCATCTTTTCCCTAATTTGGTATAGTTGAATAAATATATTACCTTTGCCCGGTAAAATCTTTGCTTCTTTACTGCAAAGATAACAAATATCAACGCAAATGAAGAAGATATTAATCATCAATGGTCCGAACTTGAACCTGCTGGGTAAGCGTGAGCCTACCATATATGGGAATGCTTCGTTCGAAGATTACCTGAATATGTTGCAAAAAAGATATCCGCAATGTGCTATTGCCTACTATCAAAGCAATATTGAAGGAGAACTGATTAATAAGATCCACGAGGCGGGCTTTGATTATGACGGTATAATCCTGAATGCGGGTGCCTATACGCATACCTCTATCGCTTTGCTGGATGCGATTAAGGCGGTAACCACCCCGGTAGTCGAGGTGCACATCTCGAATGTCCATGCCCGCGAACCGTTCCGCCATGTCTCGATGATTTCAGCGGGATGCAAAGGCGTCATCATCGGCTTTGGCCTTGATTCGTATCGCCTGGCCTTAGAGTCATTTTTGGCGGAAGCCTGACGGGGAAAGGACTTCCTCTTGAGTGTATACATTATATTATAGAAAGAAGAAAGATTGTTTAAAATAGATCGATGATTGCTTTCGGGCAATTATCGATTGCCAATTCATTTAAATTATATGTTAAAGCATACCAAAATTGTTGCTACGGTTTCAGATAAACGTTGCGATGTAGAATTCATCAAGTCCCTGTATGAGGCAGGAATGAATGTCGTACGTTTGAATACAGCCCATTTAGGTGCAGAAGGACTAACCCGTATTGTAGATAATGTACGTGCCGTTTCCAATCGTATCGGTATTCTGATGGACACGAAAGGCCCGGAGGTCCGGACTACGGTAACTGTAAATCAAGAACCTATCGAGTTTAAAGCGGGGGATATCGTGACTATTTCCGGTGATCCGACCCAGGAAACGAGTCATGAACATATTTATGTGTCATATACGCGTTTCGTACATGACTTGTCAGTCGGAAGCGATATCCTGATTGATGATGGCGATTTGGAACTCCGCGTTATCGAAAAACAAGAGGATTGCTTGATTTGTGAGGCGCAAAATGAGGCGACTCTGGGAAGCCGCAAGAGTGTGAATGTTCCGGGCGTACGCATCAATCTGCCTTCATTGACCGAGAAAGACCGTAAAAATATTTTGTGGGCCATCGAGCATGATCTCGATTTTATCGCTCACTCGTTTGTCCGTTCCAAGCAAGATGTTTTGGATATCCAGCGCATATTGGACGAATACAATAGTCCGATCAAGATTATCGCCAAGATTGAAAATCAAGAAGGCGTAGATAATATAGACGAGATCCTGGATGCGGCCTATGGTATCATGATTGCCCGCGGAGACCTGGGTATCGAGGTGCCAGCTGAAAAGATTCCGGGTATTCAGCGTGTCCTGATCCGCAAATGCGTGGAGGTCAAGAAACCGGTTATCGTAGCTACGCAGATGTTGCACTCAATGATTACAAACCCGCGTCCTACCCGTGCGGAAGTGACCGATATCGCCAATGCGATCTATTATCGTACGGATGCGTTGATGTTGAGTGGGGAAACGGCTTACGGGAAATATCCGGTTGAGGCGGTACAGACCATGACCAAGGTCGCACGTGAAGCGGAAAAAACCAAATTGGCGGCCAATGATATTCGTGTGCCTATCGAGGGGAATGACTTGGATGTAACGTCGTTCCTGGCTAAACAGGCGGTAAAATCTTCGTCTAAATTGCATGTCAAGGCGATTATCACAGATAGTTATACCGGTCGGACAGCCCGTTATCTGGCGGCATTCCGCGGGACTTCTACGGTTTTCGCTATTTGCTATAACGAACGGGTTATGCGTATGCTCTCTTTGTCGTATGGCGTATGGGCGGTCTACCAGCCTTGGAATGATAGCCGTCGTGCCTACTTCTATGATGCATTGACGCAACTGATCAATAGCGGACGTATCACACGTGATGATATGGTAGCTTATCTGAGCGGAAGCTTTGGAGAAGGTGGCGGAACGACTTTCTTGGAAATCAACAATGTCGGAAAGGTGCTGGATTCAAGCAAGAATTATATGTTGCCGACATTTAACGAATAATAATGCTATTAACGGCTTATGCGTCTTTTAGTTTATGAGTTTTCGTCTTTGGGTGCAATCAGACAAACTCATAAACTATAACTAATGAACTTAAAGACTAAAAAGATGGATATCAACGATTATATCTTGGCACATTCGGATGACGAGGGCGCATTGCTGGCGGCATTGAACCGAGATGCGAACGTAAATCTGCTCCGTCCGAGGATGTTGTCGGGCCATTTGCAAGGACGCATCCTGAAAATGTTTTGCCGGATGCTTCGTCCGAAACGTGTCCTTGAAATAGGAACCTATACGGCTTACGCTACGTTGTGCATGGCCGAGGGTATGGACGAAGACGCGTTGATTCATACCATCGAGATAAACGATGAGATGGAGGATTTTATCCGGAAGTACCTTTCTCAATCGCCTCATAAAGATAAGGTCCGGGTTCATTTCGGAGATGCGATGGATATCATCCCGTCATTGAATGAGACATTCGATTTGGTGTTTATTGACGCGAACAAACGATTGTATTCCGCCTATTACGATCTGGTTTTCCCGATGGTACGCCCCGGAGGTTTGATCTTGGCAGACAACACCTTGTGGGATGGAAAGGTAACGGAAGAGCATGTTCCTTCGGCTGATAAACAAACCTTAGGCATTTTAGCGTTTAACGATAAGATAAAAGCGGATGAACGGGTGGAAAAAGTTATCCTTCCCCTTCGAGACGGACTCACAATGATTTGGAAGAAAAGGCAGGAAGCAATGAAATAGATAAAAAATAGTATACAATGGAAAGTACAAGATTAAACAAAATAGGTCGTTTGCTTCAGAAAGAATTGAGTGATATATTCTTGAAGCAGACAAAAGCAATGCCGGGGGTATTGATTTCGGTAAGTGTTGTGCGAGTCAGCTCGGATTTGAGTGTAGCAAAAGCCTATTTGAGCATCTTCCCCTCCAACCGGGCGGAAGAGTTGCTTTCAGCCATTCGGGCGAACACCAAGGCGATTCGTTACGATTTGGGCCAACGTGTGCACTTGCAATTGCGCAAAATTCCGGAATTATCATTTTTCATTGATGATTCATTAGATTATATCGAACATATCGACAATTTGTTGAAAAAATAACACGTTGAATTTCCCGTTCTACATAGCTCGCCGGTATCTGTTCTCCAAGAAATCGCACAATGCCATCAATATCATCTCGCTAATATCAGTTTGCGGGGTGTTGATTGCCACTATTGCCTTGGTTTGTGCGCTCTCGGTGTATAATGGATTCAATGATCTGGTCTCTTCCCTGTTCAGCCATTTTGATCCGGAGCTGAAAATTACGGCTCGGTATGGCAAGGTGTTCGACCCGAATGAGGAATCTTTGCAAAACATAAAGCATCTGCCGGAAATAGAGCTTGTAAGCGAGGTCCTGCAAGATAATGCATTAATCAAATATCGGGACCGGCAGGACATTGGGGTGATAAAGGGCGTGGATGAGAATTTCTCCCGATTGGTCACCTTGGACTCGGTCCTGATAGACGGAGAATTCCGATTATCGGATGAGGTGGCCAATTATGCAACGCTGGGAATTGGCTTGGCATCCCACCTTGGGATCAATGCCGGATTTGTTTCTCCTATTGAGATTTATGTCCCCAAACGGGATCAGAAGGTCAATATGGCGAATCCCGCCGCATCGTTCAATCCGGGATATACCTTTATTACAGCGGTATTCCGGATTAACCAGCAGGTTTATGACGATTATTATATGATTATCCCCTTGTCTTTGGCGCGTACATTATTGCATTATGACAAGGAGGTGTCTGCCCTGGAACTGAAACTGAAAGAAGGAGCATCGCTCCCCAAGGTGGAGAAACAGATCCAAACGATAATCGGAGACAAATATATCGTACAGAACCGGTTCGAGCAACAAGAGGCCTCTTTTAAGATGATGCAGGTGGAAAAATGGGTGACGTTTCTTATTCTCTGTTTTGTATTGGCTATCGCTTTATTTAATATTGTAGGTTCTTTATCCATGCTTATGATTGAAAAAAAAGAGGATGTGCAGACCTTACGCAATATGGGGGCAAATGATCGGCAAATACGTCAGATATTTCTTTTCGAAGGATGGATGATCTCAGGCTTTGGAGCTCTCTTAGGTATTATAGCCGGTGTGATCCTTTGTCTTTTACAACAAGAATACGGACTGATTCAATTAGGTGAGACCGCCGGAGCATTCATTATAGATGCTTATCCGGTACATGTGCTTTGGAGCGATATCTTAGCGGTATTCGTTACAGTTCTATCTATCGGATTTCTGGCAGCTTGGTATCCGGTGCATTATTGGGGCAAAAAATGGTTGAAGAAAGACGGTGTGTCATAATTGCAAACTGCTGCGTTATTTTCGGAATTCGGGCTAAGTCATTTACTCCAGTAAACTCCTGTCGCCCTCATCCTCAACGCCTTGTATTTTGCTAATTCTGACACACCTTAATGGGGTTGCATCAAAACATTCATTTTGACACAGCCCCCTTCTTTCGAGATATCATTAAGAATTCTATTGAAACTCATCCCCGAACTTCATTTGCGCATCTGCCATGAACTCTTTTATCCGTTGTTCATCCTCCCGTTTACAGATAAGCAATACATTTCCCGATTCGGCAATGATATAATCCTGTAATCCTTGGATAACAGCCAGTCGCTTCGGATCGTTCAACGCGATAACATTTCCATTACTCTCATACAACAATGCTTTTGTTTTCAATGGAGCATTGCCATTCGCGTCTTTGTCTGCAATATCAAACAGCGATCCCCATGTGCCTAAATCCGCCCACCCCATGTCAATACAAAGCATATAGACATTCTCGGCTTTCTCCATGATTCCATAATCGATAGAAATATTCAAGCAATAAGGAAAGTTCTGATGGATAAACGCATGTTCCTCCGGTGTATTGAAAATCGGTGCACCCAAGTCGAAACGCACGGCTATTTCCGGCAAGTATTTATGGAAAGCATCGATAATGGCGTTGACATTCCATAAGAAAATACCCGAATTCCAGAAGAACTCGCCACTTTCATAAAATATTTTAGCTAAATCCAAATTCGGTTTTTCTGTAAAAGTCTTCACCTTGGTGATAATACCATCAGTGGTCAAATCGCAACTCTGGATATAGCCATAGCCTGTTTCCGGACGACTCGGACGGATGCCCATGGTCAACAGAGCGTCATTGTCTTTAACAAAATCCAAGCCTTTCCGCACCTCTTCCAAAAAGACATCCTCCTTTAGGATCAAATGATCAGAGGGGGCTACTATTATATTGGCATCCGGATTGATGGCACGGATATGATAAGCAGCATACGCCACGCTGGGAGCCGTATTACGGCGCTTGGGCTCTAAAAGTATCTGACTGCCTTTTAATTGAGGCAATTGCTGATGAACCAAGTCCGAATAAGATTCGTTTGTTGCAATATATATATTTTCTTTCGGGATAATTTTTGTGAAGCGGTCATACGTTATTTGCAGCAATGAACGACCTGTACCAAAGAAATCAAGAAATTGCTTGGGATAGGTTGCACGACTGAACGGCCAAAATCGGCTACCGATGCCGCCAGCTAAGATAACACAATAGTTATTGGTCATATCGAATAGACTTTAAAGTTATACAGCCACAAATCTAACGAAATAATCTTTGATTTCCTCTTTACAATCCAAAATAATCGTCAAAAATATTTTCTTGCACTTTTTTTTGAAAAAAACAGACGAAAAATTTGTCAGTTTAAAAAAAAGCCTTACCTTTGCATCGCAATTGAGAAACAAACCATCTCAAGCAGAGATAAAAAAGATGTTTCAAAATGCCCAGATGGCGGAATCGGTAGACGCGCTGGTCTCAAACACCAGTGGATTCACTTCCATCCCGGTTCGACCCCGGGTCTGGGTACATAAAGAGGCCGATAATCGAATGATTATCGGCCTTTGTTCTTTTTGGAGATTTATGAAAAGGCTATCCCGCCTTATATTAAAATATAAAGAAAGATGCATGTATTTTTTATTGTGTTTGCCGGATTGTATTTATTAGGCAACATATATATTTATTATCGTAGCTGGGAACTTTTACAAGGATTATCTTTGCCGGTACGATGGGTACTTTCTGTATTGTATTGGGGAGGCTGTCTCTCGTTCTTCGGATTCTTCGGGAATCGCGGATTACCAGAGGCGAGCGGATGGATGCATACGCTTTACTATCTTACAACAGGTTGGCTGATATTTACATTATATATGGTGCTATTGCTTTTATTCACCGATATATTACGGATTCTCCATATAGTTATCAACCATCGGTTTATAATCTGCTTTTCTTTGACGCTCATAGTATTAGCTTGTGGATATCTGCATTATTCACATCCGGACACGAAGATTATTCACTTAAATATCAACAAGCCTGTTGAAGGAAATAAGCACCTGCGTGTAGTAGCTGTAAGTGATATTCACTTAGGGTATGGGACCGACAAAGCCCGTCTTCAACGCTATTTGCAGATGATAACGGATGCCCGGCCGGATTTAATCCTGATTTCAGGCGATTTAATCGATAGCACTTTAAGACCGGTCATAGAGGAGCGGATGGATGAAGAACTCCGAGCCTTAAAAGCTCCGTTAGGAGTGTATATGGTACCAGGGAATCATGAATATATCAGCGGAGCTTCCCGATGCCGAGAATTCATCTCAAGGAAAACACCGATTTGCTGGTTGCAAGATAGTACTTTAGTCCTGCCTAATGGCATTCAAATAGCCGGGCGTGATGACCGTTCTAATCCGAATCGTATACCCTTGCAAGAATTAACCCGTACTTTGGATCCACAACGTCCGTTGTTGCTTTTAGATCATCAGCCCTACCAATTGGGAGATGCGGTGCAAGCCGGAGTAGACTTGCAATTCAGCGGACATACACATCACGGGCAAGTATGGCCACTTAATTGGTTGACCGACTATTTGTTTGAGGTCAGTCACGGATATAAACAAATAGGCGATACGCATGTTTACGTCTCTTCCGGATTGTCTTTATGGGGACCTCCTTTCCGTATTGGGACACAAAGCGAACTGATTATCTTCGAACTTGACTTTAAGTAACGAACATTTCTAAAACCTAAAGACTTACAAACTTACAAATATACAGCGTATGAAGGTGTTCATTCAATCCATAGTAGCTCAATTGCTCTTGACTCCTTATATTTATTGGCGCGGATATCAGGCCCTGCCGGCTCGTCGGACGTGGCGAATTCCCTATACCCTGGCATTTGCTCTGGAATTATTGCTTTATTTCTTCGGATTTTTCTTCCGAGAAGATTTGCCGGACGGCATCTTTATTCCTATTATGAATATTTGCAACACCTGGTACATCGGGAGCATCTACCTGACGCTGGGGTTACTTTGTCTGGAGCTGATCCGTCTGACCCAAAAGCATTGGAAATGGCTACCGGCCTGTATCGCACAAAACTGGGATCGGCTCAAATTACCACTATTCTTCTTTTTCCTGATAGCCGATGCTCTTTTGTTGGTAAAAGCGCACCAGAATGTAGTAGACCCTGTGGTGAAACACCTCTATATTGATTTACCGAAAGGAAGCAGCACGCGAGATAGCCTGACGATAGTCATGGTTTCAGACATCCATTTAGGAGAGGTGATTCAGAAGCCCCAAGCAGAGAAGCTGGTAGAGCTCAGTAATGCCCAGCACCCGGACCTGGTCGTAATGGTAGGCGATTTGTTGGATTACGAATCCCGGTTTGCCGAAAACGCGCATATAGAAGAAGACTTCCAGCGTTTGGAAGCTCCATTGGGAGTCTATTCCACATACGGCAATCATGAATATCGGGCCAATCGTTTTGCCAAGGAACGATGGATCCGGAAATTCTCCACATTATTGAAAGATTCGGTAGCATCTCCGGATGGAACATTCTATTTGATAGGACGTGACGATATGGTGAACAAGAAACGTGAGCCGCTCCAAAAGTTAATAGCCGGATTGGACACCACAAAACCATTGATTGTATTAGACCACCAGCCTTGGAGCTTTGCCGAGATGCGTATGAACCATGTAGATTTAGGATTGCACGGACATACTCATAACGGGCAATTATGGCCTTACCCTTTGTTGATGAAACTGATTTACGAATGTCCTTTCGGCTATTATCGCAAAGGTGGAGTCCAGCATTATGTCTCGTGCGGATATGGATGTGCCGGTCCTGCCTACCGGGTAGGGACACGTTCTGAACTCATCGTTTTGCATATCCGTTTCAAAGCCGCTTCTTAAACCCAAATCGGTCATTAGACTTTGGGTTAAAAGTTCAAAACAAATTCGGAAGATTTTTGCTGATCAGAAGGAGAACACCGCGATATAGATGACTTTCCGCAAAATGGCAAGTATAGCGGACAAATGGTTTTCGACCGTCCGTTTGCTGATGCCCAGACGTTGTGCGATGACCTCGTTGGATAATCCATTCTCCCGGCTCAACCGGTAGATCTGTTGTTTTTGTGGGGGAAGGTTTGATACAGTCTGCCTGATAATAGATTGCAATTCATGCACGAAAATCTTCTCCTCTTCCGAAGTTTCTTCCGAAGCATGACTCAAATAATCTTTCGCATATTTCTCTGTGATAAGCAAGTGGTCAAAATAATCGTACGCCTTGCAACGCGCCACACGAAACAGATAAGCAGAGATAGAATCCACCTGACGCAACTTCTTCCTTTCTTTCCACATATCCAGGAACATCTCTTGAACCATATCCCGACTGATTTCCCTATCGTGCGTCAATGCCTCCAGGAAATTCACCAGTTTAGGCTGATACCGGAAGAATAGCTCCTCGAAAGCTTTTACATCCCCTTGGGCTATCTGCATCAATATATGTTTTTCATGTTTTTCCATCTCGGTTAACTTTTTTTGCAAAAGAACATATAATTCCGGAAAGCGCCAAATTCGGTGCGTTAAAAAGCAGATTATTCTTGATTTTTCTTTGCCCCGAATATCCAGCAATCCTCAATCTCAGAAAACGCCTGCTCTATTTTCCAGGAACTTATTGAGGAACCGTGATTTCTCCGGCCAACGAGCACTGCATATATTCTTTTACTTCGTTGGGCGTAAGACCAGAACCGAAAAGGAACATCAGTTTGGTGACCGCACTCTCGGTTGTACTATCATACCCGCTGATTACACCGTTTTCCCACAAATGATGCCCAGTTTCATAACGCTCCATTTCCACGCTTCCCGTATGGCATTGCGTTACATTTACAACAATAATTCCTTTATCCGTAGCTTGTTTTAATAAAGAAAGAAACCAATCCGAGGTCGGAGCATTTCCACTTCCGAAGGTCTCCAGCACAACCCCTTTTAAATCCGGCGTATTCAAGATACTTTCTACCACAGAGGGAGATAATCCGGGAAAAAGCTTAAGAATCGCGATATGGTTATCAAATTCAAAATGCGGTTTTAAAGGCTTACGCAATATTGGGCGATAAATGTGGGGGAGGTTGTAATGAATTGAGATCCCGGCATGCGCCAAAGCCGGATAATTATAGGAATGGAACGCATTAAAATTATCCGCACTCGTTTTACTGGTACGGTTTCCGCGCATCAGGTCATTCTCAAAGAAGATACAGACCTCCTGAATCATCGGCACATCCCCGTCACGGGCAGAAGCAATTTCGATAGCCGTAATCAAGTTCTCTTTTCCATCCGTACGAAGCATTCCTAAAGGCAATTGGGATCCGGTCAGAATTACAGGCTTACTCAGATTTTCCAGCATAAAGCTCAAAGCAGATGCCGTAAAAGCCATTGTGTCAGTACCATGCAGCACGACAAAGCCATCGTATTTCGCATAATTATCCGAGATGATACGGGCGATTTTCACCCACGATTCCGGGCCGATTTCGGAAGAATCCAAAAGAGTCTCAAATTGGATAGTCGAAATCGAACAATTCAAGCGGTTTAAATCCGGCATGTGACTTCGCAAATGTTGGAAATTAAACGGTTCAAGTACCCCGGTTTCCAAATTTTGAATCATTCCGATTGTTCCGCCTGTGTAAATTAACAGGATAGAAGTCTGATGCGCATTGCTCTCCATACCAAATTGAGTTTGTAAGTTTATGAGTCTTTTTTTTGCTTATCTCCAGAACTTATAAACTAATGAACTGATCTTTATTCTGCCCGCAAAATTAACTATCATTTTGTAATCTGAAAAGCTTTACACTAATATGCTTTTGAATATTTTAATAACATTATGATTTAAACAAGAAACAAAACAAGCATATTATAAATGAAATCTATTAGCAGATAAAAATAATCATCGAAAATAAATATCCAAAAACCAAAACTAATTTCTACTTTTGTCTGTTGTAAAAATATAATTATTAACTTACATAAATTGACACGAATATGGAAAAGAGCATCAAAGGAACACGTACAGAACAGAACCTGTTGAAATCGTTTGCAGGTGAATCACAAGCAAGAGGCAGATATACTTATTTTGCCAGTGTTGCAAAGAAAGAGGGTTACGAACAAATTGCCGCTATCTTCTTGGAAACCGCTGAGCAGGAAAAAGAACACGCTAAACGTTTCTTCAAATTTCTGGAAGGTGGAATGGTTGAAATTACCGCGGCTTATCCCGCAGGAGTTATTGGTACAACCAAAGACAATCTGGCCGCAGCAGCTGCAGGTGAAAACGAAGAATGGACTGAGCTTTATCCGGAGTTTGCCAAGGTTGCAGACGAAGAAGGATTTACGGAAATCGCTACCGCTTTCCGCATGATTTCAAAGGTTGAGGCTGAACACGAAAAACGCTACCGCACATTATTGGCGCGCGTTGAAGCTGAAAAGGTATTCGAAAGAGATGAAGAAATCCTTTGGCAATGCCGTAATTGCGGATTCGTAATCTCTTCCAAGAAAGCTCCGTTAAAGTGCCCGGCATGTTTGCACCCGCAAGCTTTCTTCGAACCGATGAAGCAGAACTATTAATGATTTAGGAGTTTGTTGGTTTGTAAGTCTTTAAGTCAAGAATTTTTGAAACGATCAGACTTACAAATCAACAAACGAATAGACGCATGAATTATGGCATACATAAATATTCATTCCCATTACTTACCTAAAGAAGAACCCAGCGGATCAATAACCTGTTTGAATTGGATTATCGGGAACGAAAAGCCGGATTATGGATTTCTTTCCGCAGGTATACATCCTTGGTTCATTGAGGAAGAAGGCGAAGCGCAATTGGCTTTATTAGAAAAGGAGGCCTGTTCTTCGGAAATCCGGATGATCGGTGAAGCGGGATTGGATAAGATGAGAGCTACCCCCCTAGAGGTTCAAATGCGAATCCTCCGCGCGCAAATCCATTTATCGGAAAATCTGCACAAACCGCTTATACTTCATTGCGTCAAGGCCTGGGCAGAACTGATTACTCTACACAAAGAACTCAAACCGACTCAACCTTGGATCATACATGGATTCCGGGGGAAAAAAGAATTGGCCGTGCAATTACTTCAACAAGGATTTTATCTCTCATTTGGCGAGCGCTTCTCGCAAGAGGCACTCCAAGCTGCTTGGCCGGATCATTTATTTGTTGAAACCGATGAATCCTTATTCCCTATTTCCGAAGTTTATCGATCAATCGCCTCTGCTTTGCAAGCACCTGCCGAACTATTCTCCTCCCAAATAAAAAAGAATTATCAAAGCCTTTTTTCTCTTTGACATTTTCCAAAAATCGTCTAACAGCTGTGTACGTTGCGTCTAACAACTGTTAGAAGCCAATATCACAGCTGTTAGACGATTTTTTTCATCGGACAAATTCCCAATTATGTACGTCCGAAAAAATTCTTTCAAGGCGGATTTAATATTTTTTATCAGGAAAATATTTGGAAAGAATATTGACAAGCTGTACATTTGCATTGTGGTTTTTTCATAATAGTATTAGATTTAAGGTTAACAAAGTTGATTAGGGGTTGTCGTGAGACAGCCTTTAATTGTTTATACGGATTCCCTTAGAATCTGCATTAAATTTCCTATCTTTGCAGAGATATAAAAAGACTATGCAATTTAACGAGAAAGACTTTGAGATTATGGCGCCTGTCGGTTCGTATGAATCACTAATGGCGGCTATACAAGGCGGGGCGGATTCGATCTATTTCGGTATTGAGGGATTGAATATGCGCTCACGCTCTTCCAATAATTTTACTACAGACGATTTGCGTAAAATAGTGGCTATCTGCCAGGAGCATGGAATAAAGAGCTACCTGACGGTAAACACCGTAATCTATGGGGAAGACCTTCCTTTGATGCGCGAGATTATTGATGCCGCCAAGTCGGCTGGAATATCGGCTATCATTGCGGCAGATGTGGCGGCTATGGAATATGCCAACCGGATCGGTCAGGAGGTGCATCTCTCCACCCAATTGAACATTTCGAACGCTGAGGCGCTGAAATTTTACGCCCGATTTGCCGATGTGGTGGTTCTGGCACGTGAGCTGAACCTGGAGCAAGTGCATGAAATCTATGAAGAAATCCAGAAACAACAGATAAAAGGTCCGAAAGGCGAACTGATCCGTATCGAAATGTTCGCTCATGGCGCACTTTGCATGGCGGTTTCAGGGAAATGTTACCTAAGCCTGCACGAGATGAACGCTTCGGCTAATCGAGGGGCCTGTATGCAGATATGCCGTCGTGCTTATACGGTACATGATAAAGACAGTGATATTGAGCTGGATATCGAGAACCAGTATATCATGTCACCCAAAGATTTGAAGACTATCCATTTCATGAATAAGATGATGGATGCCGGTGTCCGGGTGTTCAAGATTGAGGGGCGGGCCCGCGGACCGGAGTATGTGCGTATCGTGACGGAATGCTACAAAGAAGCGGTACGGGCTTATTGTGAAGGCACCTTTACCGAAGAAAAGGTAGCCGGCTGGGACGAACGTTTACGGATGGTGTTCAACCGGGGCTTTTGGAATGGTTATTACTTAGGACAACGCTTGGGCGAATGGAGCAGCAAGTATGGTTCGGGAGCAACACGCAAGAAGGTGTATGTGGCCCGGGGCATCAAATATTTCGACAAAATAGGCGTAGCGGAGTTTGAAATGGAATGTGGCATCCTGAAAGTGGGGGATGAAATCCTGATCACCGGCCCGACCACCGGTGCGGTCATGCAAAAGGTAGATGAAATCCGTGTCGACCTGCAAGCTGTTCCGCAAACGGTTAAAGGCGAGCGTTTCTCGATTAAGGTAAACGAAAAGGTACGCCCGTCTGACCGGTTGTATGTCATGGAAATTGTAGAACCTAAAAAAGAATTCAAATGAAAAACTATTTGTTTAAACATGCCGATAAGGTACGCGATTACGAATGCGACCTGCAAGGCGTGGTAAATAATGCCAATTATCAGCATTATATGGAGCACACACGTCATGAGTTTCTCGAAGCTTTGGGTGAGAACTTCGGTGCGATGCACGAACGGGGCATGGATGCGTTTGTCTCGCGGGTGGAAATCCAGTTCAAGCATCCGCTTCATAGCGGAGACCGGTACGTGTCTTGCCTGAATGCGGTACGAGATGGCGTGAAGCTGGTGTTCGAGCAGGATATCTATCACGTCCCTACCTTTACCTTGTCTGCCAAAGGTATCATCGATACGGTCTTGGTAGAGAATGGGAAGTTGACGCGGGGTGATTATTTTGACCAATTACTGGAAAAAGCGCAACAATTACAAAATAATAATGTGTGGTAAGCATGACTGATAAATTACTCTACCAAATAGGCTTAACTATGATTAACGGCATTGGCGGGATCCTGGCCCGCCAATTATTGAATGCTTTTGGCGATGCTGAATCGGTCTTTAAGGAAAAACGCAAATCGTTAGAGCGTGTTCCCGGCATCGGAGCTTTGTTAGCCGAAGAAATCAAACGTCCGGAGGTCTTGCAACGGGCTGAAAAAGAGATCTCTTTTATGGAAAAGGCACAGATCACGCCTTTGTTGTTGGAAGACCGGGACTATCCGGAGCGATTGAAAGAATGTCCGGATGCTCCGCTGGTACTTTATTATAAAGGTAAGGCGAATCTGAATGTGCCTCATGTGTTAAGTATAGTCGGAACCCGTCACGCCACCCCCTACGGGCAGGAATCGGTGGAACATCTTTTGGAAGGATTACAATCTTTTTATCCGGATATATTGATAATCAGCGGGCTGGCGTATGGCATTGACATAAAAGCACACCGTAGTGCATTGGCGTGTCATTTTCCGACGGTAGGTGTGCTGGCGCATGGGTTAGACCGGATCTATCCATCGGTGCATCGGCAAACGGCGGTCAGCATGTTGGAAGAAGGCGGATTACTGACCGACTTCCCCTCCGGAACAGAGCCGGAACGTGTCAATTTCCTGAAGCGCAACCGGATTATTGCCGGACTATCCGATGCCACGATTGTCATCGAATCGGCCCGAAAAGGAGGCTCATTGGTAACGGCCGATATCGCATTTTCTTACAATCGGGAGATCTTCGCTTTTCCGGGAAGGAACAATGATCTCTATTCCGCCGGATGCAATGAGCTTATCCGGAAAAACAAGGCGGGGCTGATCACCTCGGCGGAGGATTTGATTGAGGCGTTGGGCTGGCAAAACCAGATCCGGAAAACACCTAAGCAGGCCGAATTGTTTTTCGATGATTCTCCGGAGGTACAACAAATCCTGGGACTTTTGCAAGAGCATAAGGAGCTTCACATCAATCAGCTGAGTAAATATGCCCAGACCCCACTTCCGCAGCTCTCTTTGCTTTTGTTTGACTTGGAAATGAATGGCCGTATAAAGACATTACCCGGCAATATGTATGCGTTAGCCTAGTTTTTTGTGTTGCTTTTTACTTTTTTACAGTTTTGAAATATGAATTTCTCAGTTAAATTACTATTTTTGTAACGATTTTTTAAGCGGATAGAAAACACATTCACCAGATAAAACACTTTTATTTTTTTCGTTATGGAAAATTTGGAAACAGGATTATTACTAATGGTCGTTGGAATGGCGACTGTTTTTGCCATCTTGCTAATCATTATTTATTTAGGAAAAGGATTAATCCTTTTAGTCAATAAATATGCGCCGGAAGAAGTGGTCGTAAAGAAACAACGCCCATCTGCCGTACCCCAAACGCCGAATGCCTCACCCGGTAGTATATCTGCACAAGAGACAGCAGTCATCGTTTCGGCAATAAGCATGACAACACGTGGCTTAGGAAAAGTAATCAAAATAGAAAAATTATAATCAGCTATACATTAATATTATATCATGAAGAAAGAAATCAAATTCAGTTTGGTCTTTCGTGACATGTGGCAATCTGCCGGAAAATATGTTCCGCGCGTAGACCAATTGACCAAAGTAGCGCCAGCTATTATAGAAATGGGCTGTTTTGCCCGAGTAGAAACCAATGGTGGTGGATTCGAACAAGTCAATCTGTTGTTTGGCGAGAATCCGAACCGGGCTGTCCGTGAATGGACAAAACCGTTCCACGAAGCCGGTATTCAGACGCACATGCTTGACCGTGCCCTGAACGGATTACGCATGAGTCCTGTTCCGGCAGATGTACGCCAGTTATTCTACAAGGTAAAGAAAGCGCAAGGGACCGATATTGCACGTACTTTCTGCGGATTGAACGATGTTCGTAATATCGAGCCTTCCATTCATTATGCCAAAGATGCCGGAATGATTTCACAATGCTGCCTGTGCATTACGCATTCACCGGTGCATACCGTAGAATATTATACCCAGTTGGCTTATACCCTGATTGAAAAAGGAGCAGACGAAATCTGCATCAAAGATATGGCCGGAATAGGTCGCCCGCATAGTTTGGGGCAGATTGTGGCCAATATCAAAAAGAAATATCCCGACATTCCGGTCCAATACCATAGTCATGCGGGGCCCGGTTTGAGTATGGCTTCAATTTTAGAGGTGTGCGAGGCCGGATGTGATTATATTGACGTAGGTATGGAACCCTTGTCATGGGGGACAGGTCATGCCGATGTATTGGCGGTCCAGGCCATGCTGAAAGATGCCGGGTTTGTGGTTCCGGAAATCAACATGAAAGCCTATATGAAGGTACGCAGCCTGATTCAGGAATTTATGGACGATTTCTTGGGATTGTACATCAGTCCGAGAAACCGGATGATGAATTCGTTGCTGATCGGCCCTGGACTTCCGGGCGGAATGATGGGAAGCCTGATGTCTGATTTAGAGAAGAACCTGGAATCAATCAACAAGAACCGCCAGAAACAAAACAAACCTCTGATGACGCAAGATGACCTGCTGGTTAAATTGTTTGAAGAGGTGGCTTATGTCTGGCCACGTGTCGGATACCCTCCTTTGGTGACTCCGTTCAGCCAATATGTGAAGAATCTGGCCTTGATGAACGTTATGCAGATGGAAAAAGGCAAAGAGCGCTGGAGCATGATAGCCGAAGATATCTGGGATATGCTTTTAGGCAAGGCGGGCCGTCTGCCCGGTGAGCTGGCCCCCGAATTGGTCGCTAAAGCCAAAGAAGAAGGCCGGCAATTCTTCTCCGGAAATCCTCAGGACAATTATCCGAATGCCTTAGATATTTACCGCCGGAAAATGAACGAGAAACATTGGGAAGTGGGCGAAGATGAGGAGGAATTGTTTGAATATGCTATGCATCCGTCTCAGTATGAAGCTTATCGATCCGGAAAAGCCAAGGTTGAATTCAAAGTAGATGTGGCTAAGCGCAGAGCCGAGAAGGAAAAGGCTTCAGCTCCGACTACCGAAGTCGCGCTTCCGAAAACTCCGCAAACAATGACGGTCAATGTAGATGGCCAGAACTATCGGGTTACGGTCGCGTTTGGCGATACGCCCAATATGCCGGCTCCGGCACAAACCCCAGCTCAACAAACGCCCACACCGGCTCCGGCAGCCCCGGCACAAGGCGGCAAAGAGGTACTTTCTCCGTTGGAAGGTAAGTTCTTCTTGATAAAGAACGCCTCCGAAACGCCTTTGAAGGTAGGAGATTCTGTACAGAAAGGCGATGTGATCTGTTACGTGGAAGCTATGAAGACATACAATACGGTACGTAGTGAATTCAGCGGAACAATCACGGCTATTTGTGTTAACCCGGGTGATTCCGTTTCGGAAGATGATGTATTAATGCTTATTCAATAATGAACGAAATTCTCCATAACTTATATGAAATGACTGCGTTCAGCAATATTATTGCTGAACCGCAGTTTCTGATTATGTATGTGATTGCTTTTATACTCCTTTATCTGGGTATAAAAAAGCAATATGAACCCTTATTGCTGGTACCTATCGCTTTCGGAGTCTTGCTGGCCAATTTTCCGGGAGGAGAGATGGGGGTTATCCAGGCAGACGAGAACGGGATGATTAATGTTCATGGAGTGATGAAGAACATTTGGGATATGCCTTTGCATGACATTGCGCATGAGTTAGGTCTGATGAACTTCATCTACTATTTGCTGATCAAGACCGGATTTTTGCCTCCGATCATCTTTATGGGTGTAGGAGCCTTAACTGATTTTGGTCCGATGTTACGCAATCTGCGCCTTTCTATTTTCGGAGCTGCCGCGCAATTAGGTATCTTTACGGTGCTGATTGTCGCTATATTAATGGGCTTTACCCCCAAGGAAGCCGCTTCTTTGGGTATTATAGGAGGAGCAGACGGGCCAACCGCCATCTTTACAACAATCAAACTGGCCCCTCATCTGCTGGGCCCGATAGCGATTGCAGCTTATTCTTATATGGCTTTGGTTCCGGTTATCATTCCTTTAGTGGTGAAGCTTTTATGCACTAAGAAAGAACTTAGCATCAACATGAAAGAGCAGGAAAAGAAATTCCCGTCTACTACCGAAATCAAGAATCTACGGGTACTGAAAATTGTTTTCCCAATTGTAGTTACCACGCTGGTAGCCCTTTTTGTTCCGACCGCAGTGCCCTTGATTGGTATGCTGATGTTTGGTAATCTGGTAAAGGAAATCGGTACCAACACGTTGCGTTTGTCAGACGCGGCTTCGAACAGCATCATGAACACCGCAACCATCTTTTTGGGTCTTTCTGTAGGGGCGACAATGACTTCTGACGCATTCCTGAATTGGACGACAATAGGCATCGTAATCGGCGGATTCCTGGCATTTGCCCTTTCTATTGCAGGGGGTATTCTCTTCGTAAAAATAATCAATCTATTTACCAAGAAGAAAATCAATCCGCTTATCGGTGCCACTGGACTAAGTGCTGTACCAATGGCATCACGCGTAGCCAATGAAATCGCCTTAAAGTATGACCCGAAGAACCATGTACTCCAATACTGCATGGCGAGTAACATTTCCGGTGTAATCGGTTCAGCCGTAGCTGCCGGTGTATTGATTTCATTCTTAGGATAAATCATACTGTGTACACTATATAAAAGGAGCTGTTTTTGATTTTATTTCAGATTTTTCTAAAAATCAAAACAGCTCCTTAACAAAGCGATTTCAAAGTATATTGTTCAAAAGTCAGAATTTGTCTCTAAAGAATTGCCCTATTGCTCAACAATTCTTATTTTTGCAGAAACGAGCACAACTAATAAATTATTAACTGAAAACGAATGACTATGAAAGAATGGCGCGATTGGTTTTACTTCTCTTCCGGCGAACGTCGGGCTTTGACGTTTCTTACCTTATTATTAATCGCAACCTGGATTGCTTTATGGATTACCGACAAGGAGGCGAAACAGGAAACCGAAGCGTTAATGACAGAGATTGATATACCCCAAGATACCATCCGGGAAGCTACTCCCCTGCCGGAGAAGCCACTCCCCCGAAAAGATTTCCGCCAACCGGAAGTTCCCCCCAAACCCAAAGAGGCAAGGGCTTTCCATAAACCTTTCTCTTCCAATCAGAGAAAATCCATATCCAACAAATATCCGAAAGGGACAATAGTTGAACTGAACGGAGCGGATAGTCTGACATTGCGCAAGATTCCCGGCATCGGCGAAGCTTTTTCACGCCGGATTGTCAAATACCGCGACTTGTTAGGAGGTTTCTATACAGTCGCTCAATTGGCCGAAGTTTATGGCATAGATAGCGATCGCTATGCCGCTTTGGCTCCTTGGTTTAGGGTGGATACGACCTTGATTCGTCCGATTCATGTAAATCAAGCCGACTTCCGCACTTTGATTCGTCATCCTTATCTGAATAAGCCACAAACCACCATACTATTAAAGTTAATCAAACGCAAAGGCAAATTGAATGGATGGAATGACTTGCGGCTCTTGGAAGAGTTTACTCCGGAAGACCAGGAACGTTTGCACCATTATTTATCCTTCGAATGAGGAGCTTTTAACTTCCCGTTTTTTTCTTTATACAATTGTTCGATCCACGCACAGGCCGTCTCCATAGGGAGTGTCCCAGTGTTAAGCATCAGGTCATAACGATGTGGGTCTCCCCACTTTTCATTCGTATAATGCTGGTAATGATTTATGCGACTTCGGTTTGTGCGAAGCACCTCTTCACGTATATTGTCCGACTGAAGATGGTATTCCTTCGTACAGCGTTCACAAGCATCCTCTAAGCTGGTATAACAAAACACTTTAATAATCGATGCGGAAGAGAAATCCCGCAGAATATAATCGGCACACCGTCCGATAATCACACAAGGCTCCTGACGGGCAATCTTTCGGATAATACGGCTTTGAGAGACAAAAAGAGCATCGGCTGAAGAAAGACTTTTCTCTATTGGTGCCTCATAATCCTGCAAGATAATATGCAATAAATAATTAGACGAAACGCGCTGTTCGTTTTCCGCAATATATTTTTCCGGCAGATGGCTCTCTTGAGCCACCAAGGCAATCAAATCCTTATCATAAAACTTAATGCCTAACTTCTTGGCAAGCATCTCTCCCAAGACACGTCCGCCACTTCCATATTCACGGGTAATCGTTACAATGATAGGATATCCTTGAACCGGCTGGCGTTCCACTTGATCCGATGCCATGAACAACCATTTGTCGAATATTCTCCAATAAGGAAACAGGAAATGGGAGATCGGCCCCACTATCAATGCGGCTATTACTGTGCCTTCACGCACACCTTCAATAGACGGCAAGAAACACAAGCACAATATACAAGAGATGGACACCAAGGTAACATCAAAGCAAACTTTGACAAAACCAAACTCTTTCCGGACAAACTTCGCTATAACCTGCACCAGATACTCCCCTGTCACCATCGCCACATTGGCCTTTACCTCCCAACTGATCCCGATTCCCAAAATGAAGCACCCGATTAAAAGGACAATAACCTTCGCCCCATAAAAGGTCGGATCCAGCCATTCGAGCAGGTGCATGGATACATCGATAAACGCGCCGAAACACAACGTTACAGGTACTTGAGTAAGAAGTTCAAAACGCTTTTCGTAAATCTCCTTCCGCTTCATCAAAGCCATTTCCAACAAGATAAAGCCAAAGTTCATGATGATGGTGTATTGTCCCATTGTCCCGGGCGTAAACAAGCTCAATACATACGGGACACTGGATATCGGTGAAGTACCCAACAATGCTTTGGTTATAACCGCAATACTAAATGCGTTTACAAGTACGGAACAAAAAAACAATGTATATCTTCTGACTAATTCCTTTCTTCTCATAGGCTATTTCTATAATAGTGCGAAGTTAACGATTATTCGTTAAATAAATGTGGAATTAAACATTATTATTATGCAAACCCGTTGTACGCTTGAAAATAGTTTCTACCTTTAACGCGAAACATTCATAATCTTTTATATCATGGAATCAGCACTTTTCTGGATTGTGCCTGTATCATCGATTATAGCTTTGGTACTGGCGTGGTATTTTTACAAACAAATGATGCGCGAAAGCGAAGGTTCTCCCACTATGATCAAAATCGCTTCGCATGTACGGCAAGGCGCAATGTCTTATCTGAAGCAACAGTACAAGATTGTCGCGCTGATCTTCTTATGTTTAGTTATTCTGTTCTCGATCATGGCTTACGGCTTCAACCTGCAGAACCATTGGGTTCCGATTGCGTTCCTGACTGGCGGATTCTTCTCCGGATTATCCGGTTTCTTAGGAATGAAAACGGCTACGTATGCTTCGGCCCGAACCGCCAATGCAGCCCGGAATTCGTTGAATAAAGGCCTGCGTGTGGCATTCCGAAGCGGAGCTGTAATGGGATTGGTTGTAGTAGGCCTGGGGTTGTTTGACATCTCCTTCTGGTATCTGCTATTAGAGCAGTTTATTCCAGAAGATGCCATGAACCCGACGGCCAAACTCTGTATAATCACCACCACGATGCTAACCTTTGGAATGGGAGCTTCCACGCAAGCTCTGTTTGCCCGTGTCGGTGGCGGAATCTACACCAAAGCCGCGGATGTCGGAGCAGACTTGGTCGGAAGGGTAGAAGCCGGTATTCCGGAAGATGACCCGCGTAATCCGGCCACGATTGCAGATAACGTGGGCGATAATGTAGGAGACGTAGCCGGAATGGGGGCCGACCTGTATGAATCGTATTGCGGTTCTATCTTGGCAACCTCGGCATTAGGTGCTGCCGCCTTTATCGGGACCGGTGATGTAGACATGCAATTCAAGGCAGTAATTGCTCCGATGCTGATTGCGGCAGTAGGTATTCTGCTCTCTATTATCGGTATATTCTCTATAAAGACCAAAGAAGATGCCGGAATGAAAGATTTGCTCAAATCGTTGGCTAAGGGAACAAATCTCAGTTCGTTGTTAATCATTATCGCTACCTTCCTTATCTTAAATGCATTAGGATTAGATAATGCGAACTGGATAGCCTGCTCGGTAGTTATCGGATTGGTAGTTGGAGTAGTAATCGGCCAATCCACCGAATATTATACATCCCAGTCCTACAAACCGACTCAACGATTATCAGAGAGCGGTAAGACCGGGCCTGCCACGGTGATTATCTCCGGTATCGGGTTAGGTATGATATCCACCACGATTCCCGTTATAGCAGTAGTAATCGGTGTTATCCTTTCCTATTGGTTCGCCTCCGGATTCGATTTCGCCAACATCAATATGGGATTATACGGGATTGGTATTGCCGCAGTCGGCATGTTATCAACATTAGGTATTACCTTAGCTACAGACGCGTATGGTCCGATTGCAGACAACGCAGGCGGAAATGCTGAGATGAGCGGACTGGGAGCAGAGGTACGCAAACGTACTGATGCCTTGGATTCCTTAGGAAACACTACCGCGGCCACCGGAAAAGGTTTTGCTATCGGTTCGGCAGCACTGACGGGATTAGCTTTATTGGCTTCCTATATTGAAGAAATCCGTATCGGATTAGAGCGGATCGGCACGGCCATCTTAGAATTACCCAACGGAATAGAAGTTCAGATACACGATGCAAGCTTTACAGATTTCATGATGTATTATGATGTCACATTGATGAATCCTAAAGTTTTGTGCGGTATTTTCATCGGAAGCATGATGGCGTTCCTCTTCTGTGGATTGACCATGAATGCCGTAGGGCGCGCTGCTTCACACATGGTAGAAGAGGTCCGTCGGCAATTCCGTGAAATCAAAGGCATCCTGGAAGGGAAAGCAGAACCTGATTATGCACGTTGTGTACAGATATCCACCAAAGGCGCACAACGGGAAATGGTATTCCCCTCTTTGTTGGCAATTGCCGCACCGATCCTGACCGGTATCATCTTCGGTGTTCCGGGCGTAATCGGATTGTTGATCGGCGGATTATCTTCCGGGTTTGTTCTGGCAATATTCATGGCTAATGCCGGAGGCGCATGGGATAATGCCAAGAAATATGTGGAAGAAGGAAACTTCGGAGGCAAAGGCGGAGAAGTTCACAAAGCTACAGTTGTGGGCGACACCGTTGGTGATCCGTTCAAAGACACATCTGGTCCGAGCCTGAACATTCTTATCAAACTGATGAGTATGGTGGCTATCGTTATGGCCGGCCTGACCGTCAGCTGGAGTCTATTTTAAACCCAAAGTCTAATGACCGATTTGGGTTAAAGTTAAAAGCGGAGTGTATCGAAATGCGGATTTTGCTACACTCCCTTAAGGTGCGTCAGAATGGGTAAGATGCAAGACGCTGAGGGTGAGGGCAAAGGAGTTTACTCGTGTAAATGACTGTAGCCCTCATCCCGAAAGCAACGAAGCAGATTGCCCATTATGACACACCGTCTTTACTCTTGTAAAGGAGAATCTATAGCCTCTCCCACCCCTTTTGCCGCCTCCAGCAAATTCCCCTCGGTAACCTGTGTAGGGGTATGAGAAAATTCCGGAATATTGAAGGAAAACAAAGAACGATCATAATAATCGGGTGATTCTTGAGGTAAAAGGAATGGTTTCGAACAATGCCCTTCCCCATCCACATGGACCAAGAACGGGCGTGTAAACAGGCCATCCAATCTCCGACTGGCAAACACAAACCAGCGGCTATTCCGGCTCCACGAATGGTAACTCTCCACATCCGAACTATTCACTCCCGGTAACGAATCGATGGCTCCGGTCGTTAAGTCCTGCATATACAAATCCGCATCCTTATGCCAAATGGAGAAATTTCCATAATCGGAAAGCGTATAAAGGAGATATTTCCCATCCGGCGATACCCGTGGGAACTTCGCGCTCCGCCCTTCTGTATGCGCATTGTACAATGTATCGGGAGTCTCTCCTAATGCCACGGTTGCAGGGTCAAATGCGATCCGTAGCAAACTATATTTCACTTCGCGATACCGGTCCGGCATCTTGACGGAATCAGCCGAGCAATAGATAAGCGACTTTCCATCCGGAGTAAAAGCCGGGAAAGTCTCGAAGTGTGCGGACGAACTTAAAAGAGGAGCAGAATAAACTCGTTTCTTCGCTACATCATAAATCACGACATCCGACTTTTCATCATAAACTTCTATCCGGTTCGGGGAAGAAAAGTGGAAATCCTGATGGGTCACGTTGGTCGAAAAAGCAATATATCTTCCCGAAGGATGCCAATAAGGATAAACCAAAGAGGTGTTTTTTCCATCGGGCATCCAATTGATTTTCTCGACCTGTTGATGATCTACCAAATAGGTACCTCCATATCGGCTACGCTGGTGGAACAACATCCGCTCACCTTGATGGGCACAGAAGGAATGGCAATTCATACAACTATTGTTAGTAACCTTGTTGGTTAATATCGGCTTTTCAACAAAGTTTTCAACCGAACGCTGATAAATCCCCATCTCCTGCCACATCCGATATCCGGGGAATATCCGCCGATAAGTCAAATAACCATCTACCGAATCCGGAGATACATAAATAGGGAAATTCTTTATTTTCCAACCACTTACCTCATCTTTGAAATAAACAGAAGCCTCAATAGCTCCGCCACTTGCCTCTTGCAACAGGTTTTTCCACGCTTTCATCGGTATGTTGAAAACTCCGTTCTTTGCCTTTACGACAACCTCCTCATCTCCGGTTTTCAACCGAGTTATCCCCTGCATCTGTTCATTCGGAAGCCGGAAATTCAAGGGAGCAATATTCACCGGAACCGTCACTTCCTGATAATCCGGAAACAACCCGACTTCGCCCGGTTCCGCCTCGTGGGGAATCTCCGGCTGGCAAGCCGTCAGCAAGGAAATACAACCTACTATATAAGTCAATGCCTGTTTCATTTTGCGCTATCCTGTTGATCTTTGAAAAGTTTGAAATAATAATAAAACCAATACGTGTCCCCATACTCCCGATAAACCGCCTGCATATTGACATCATTAGCGGAACGGATAGCAAGGACCTTTTGGAATTGCCGGTAACGTTTTTCTATTTCCGGCGCAATGACCGGCACATACGAGGAGTCAGCCGGCGATTCATCCAGCATCAACCAAGCCTCCTGAAAATGGCGGGGCAACTCCTTCACACCGGAAGTGCGGGCAAACGAATGGAATTTCTCCAATTTCTTATCCAGCAAATAGTAACATCCCAAATACTCCCATCCGATACTTTTCGGAGGATGAACCGCCCACAACGAATCGGTCGTCATCAACGAATAAAGCTGATCCCTTTTTTCCTCCGGAATGCATTTGCCGCTTAAATCCGGATTCTCCTGCATCTTCTCCGGATTCTCCAGATAAACAGAATACTGTTTGGCCCAATCCCGGTAGAATGGAGCCGTTTCGAGTAGCTTCAAGTATTTGCGAGCCAGCACCTTTTCGCCCCGGATCAGATTAATCTGCACCAAACGTTGCATCATCCGCGCACTTCCCCCACGCTTGGATTGGGTGATCGCGTCCATCGCATAGCTCTCCGCCATGCCCAAATCCCCGATGGTAAAATGAATATCACACAACATCTTGGTCATCAACAAAGACTGGTTCCAGGGCAACACCAGACTTTTGGCTCCACGCTGGTCAAAAGCAAAAAGCTCATCTGCCAATTTTCCTTTTTGAGCCAAAGCCAAATTAAGGTAATTCAAGCTGATATAATCCCGTATTTCCCGTCCTTTATAGCGATGGATAATTGCATCCCATTGCCGTTCATGCGCCAGATAGGCCAGCTCATCCATCATCCGGTTCTGAATATCCCATTTGTCCGGCATACAATATCTTCCGAATCCGGCCGCTCCCAAAAGGAAAGCTCCAGTCAGTCCCATCTGCATCCAACGGTTCCGGGTATTCAGACGCGATAATAGAAAGGCGAGCGACAATACTCCCGCCAGCAGGACAACGACCAATACCCATACATAATAAATATAGTAATGAGGTTGTAATTGGATTTCCAAATACTCCTCCGGGCGGAATCCTTCAGACAAAGGAACCGGGACGCCCAATTGCCGGCTGAACAGGGCGAACGACAGGGCCGGGAGCAAGCTCCACAACGCTTGTACCCGCAATCCGTTTTGGGGATAACGGAATGCAGACACCCATACATAAAGTACCGCAAACCAGACCGAAATCAATCCCGCCAGTCCGAAAAGGGCACAGGTGGAAAGAACGCCATAAAGGGCAATTTGCTTCTTACCTCGCAACCGGAGCACCGGAAGCAGAGCCAGCATCATCAATGACAAAGCTAACGTACCGTCCACCAGATAACTCCCGCGTATGCTCATCTTCAGCAAAATCAGCATCGGGAACAATGCCAAAGGCAGATGGTAATAGGCCGGCTTTATCCCCTGCAGGAGCTTGTACGTAGAAATACCGATGACCAACAACAAGAAAGTATGTATCGAGATGGCGAGCATCGGCATACGGTAATATTGAATGATCCACTGGCCGACAACCGCGCAGAACCCACCGGCCTGCCCGATTTGTTCACGGATATTCCACCACGTCGGAATAAAAAATTGCCCCTCTTCCTGACGTTGGAACAAAAATACGCCGAAGGCCAGGAAGAAATAAAAGACCAATAAGGCAACAAGTGCCCAAAATGCGATTTCTTTTTTATTCATTTTCCCTGTTTTCTATAACTATTGCGGGTGAACGTTCACCCTGAAGAACGAAGCAGCACAAAGGTACGCATTTCTCGTCCGAAAACAAATTTTTCTAACCGGAGTTCGTTGTTCGCAAAATGTCAAAACGTCAATTTATCCTTCTCATACGCTCAATTTTTTGGCCCTGTATCCGGATTTTTCAAAACGATGGCCTTCTCATGGAGTTAAAAACATAGATTTCACCATACAACAAACTGAATATTATATCATTAAACAAAATATTTTCCATCCGGGAAAATTCTCGTTTTATGGCAAATCAAGACCGGATTTGCCTCCAGAAAAAGAGGTTTTCCGCTCAAGAAGGGATAATTTCAGAAAAAAATGGGACATTCCCGGAAAAAGATGCCTATCTTTCCTTTCAAACCAAGGCGGCTTTGAAGGAAAAGATAGGCTACTTTCTGGCAAAACATAGGCATGAATCTACTCCAAAACAGGCAAAAAGCGTGAAAAAACGCCTCCTTTCCAAGTTTTTTCAAACAATTTTACCGAAATACGTGTTAGCAAAAACGGGAAGAATGCATCAAAATGTATAATTTACCCCGCGAAAAGCCGACAATAATCTTTTCCTCTTTCCTGACCTCCCTATGAAATATCGGGATTTCCAAGTATATGTGAGAAGCTGTTTTGAATTTCTTCGGAAAATAGTTATGCAGCTTTTTCTAAATTTGTTTCCGGTCTTTTTCCCCGTTCTTATTCGTCACATAGCCCGCTATGCTCCTCATAAGAACAAATAAAATCCTCGAAAACATTCTTTATAAAAAGCTGGAATAAATTCCAAACAGCTTCTTAAAAAGTTCATCCAATTTGTAAAGGTGTTTTTTATCAATATAAAAAGTCGTACCTTTGTTTTCAGATTAATGAGAAATATAGCTATGACAACAGACAAAAGACCGTTGATTCTGATTACGAATGATGACGGATTTCGTGCGAAAGGTATTAATGAATTGATTAAGGCATTGAGGGATTTGGGCGAATTGGTCGTGATGGCTCCGGACGGACCGCGTTCGGGCATGTCGAGCGCCATTACTTCGTTGGTCCCTATTAAATACAAAACAGAATGGCAGGAAGAGGGCCTGACGGTATATAGCTGTACCGGCACACCGGTGGATTGCGTCAAGCTGGCCATCAATGAGGTGCTGGACCGGGAACCGGACCTGCTGGTCGCGGGTATCAATCATGGCGGGAATATGGCCATCTGTGTGAATTACTCCGGCACGATGGGGGCAACGGCCGAAGGATGCATCTTCGATGTTCCGTCAATGGGAGTTTCCTTGCTGGATCATCGTCCGGATGCCGACTTTACCGAGTGTTGCCGATTAGGACGTGAGCTAGCCGAGAAGGTTCTGCAAAAGGGATTGCCGCACGGCACCTACCTGAACCTGAATGTCCCGACAGATATCCCGGTGAAAGGGGTAAAAATCTGCCGGCAGGCCGACGGACGCTGGGTGAAAGAGTTTAAACGGAGCGAAGATGCCGGCGGAAATCCGGTGTTCTGGTTGACCGGCCATTTCCGTAACGATGATGTCCATGAGGATAATGACGAGAAAATGCTGAACGAAGGGTATGCTTCGTTGGTGCCGTGTAAATTGGATGTGACGGATTATGAATTTATGCAGGAGCTGAAAGACTGGATGGCATGAAATATTACCTCATAGCCGGTGAAGCATCCGGGGATTTGCATGCTTCAAACTTGATGCGTGCCTTGAAAGCGGCTGATACGCAAGCCGACTTCCGCTTTTTAGGAGGCTACCTGATGCAGCAGGTGGGCGGTACGCTGGTCAAGCACTACCGGGAAATGGCCTTTATGGGCTTTATTCCGGTACTCATGAACCTGCGCACTATCCTGCGGAACATGGAGCTTTGCAAAGAGGATATCCGGAACTACCGGCCGGATGTGGTGATATTGGTGGACTATCCGGGATTTAACCTGAAGATAGCCCAATATGTAAAGACCCAATTGCATCTGCCTGTACATTATTATATCTCTCCCAAGATTTGGGCCTGGAAGCAATACCGCATCAAGGCTTTCCGTAAGTATGTAGACCACATCTATTCCATCTTGCCTTTCGAACCGGCTTTCTTCCGGAAATTGAATTACGAGGTGGACTATGTAGGGAATCCGTCGGTCGACTCCGTTACAGCTTACCGGAAGAACCATCCGATAGACCGGATGAGCTTCTACCGGATGAATCGTTTGGAGGAGAAACCGATTATAGCCCTCTTGGCTGGAAGCCGGAGGCAGGAAATCAAAGACAATCTTCCGGTGATGCTGCGCGTAGCCGCCCGGCATCCGGAATACCAGGCCGTCATAGGCGGAGCTCCGGGCATCGAGCCGGATTATTACGCACCCTATCTGCAGGGCTATGACGCTCACCTTGTGTTCGGACAGACCTATCCGTTGCTATCGCATAGCCGGGTGGCATTGGTAACCTCCGGAACGGCCACACTGGAAACGGCCCTGTTCCGGGTTCCCCAGGTTGTTTGTTATAAGGTGATCGGAGGGAAGCTGGCCAACTTTGTGTTCGAACATTTTTTCCATACACCTTATATCTCGTTAGTCAATCTGATCGCCGGACGGGAGGTCGTACAGGAATTGTTTGGCGCGCGCTTCTCGGAAGAGCAGATCGAAGCCGAACTGAGTCGGATACTTCACGATACGGACTATCGCTCGGCGATGTTGCAAGGGTATAATGACATCATCCGCAAATTAGGTTCGGCCGGAGCGTCCGCCAGAACCGCGTCACTTATCGTAAAACGCATCCGCCCATGAAGTTAGAGCTTGACAAACGCGCCATCACCTATTTGCCCGGAGTCGGTCCGCGCAAAGCCGATATCTTGAAGAAAGAGGCGGAAATCGTCTCCTACGAGGACTTGCTCTATTATTTCCCCTATAAATATGTAGACCGGAGCCGCTTTTATACGGTTTCTGAAGTGACCGGTTCGATGCCTTATATCCAGTTGAAAGGGAAAATTCTTTTTTTTGACCAAGTGGGTGAAGGACGGAGTAAAAGGCTTATCGGTAAGTTTACGGACGGGACGGGAACACTGGATCTGGTCTGGTTCAAAGGCCTGAACTATGTGCAGGACAAGCTGAAGGTAGATGTGGAATATATCGTATTCGGGAAGCCTTCGGAGTTCGGACACAGCTATAACATCGTGCACCCGGACGTAGATCCGGTGGAACAGGCCAATCAGGTGGCCAACGGATTGACACCTTTCTACAATACGACCGAGAAGATGAAGAAATCGTTTCTCAACTCCCGGGCTATCCAGAATATGCAATACACCCTGCTCAGTAGCTTGAATTGGCAGATTCCGGAAATATTACCTCAAAAGATTCTGGAGAAGACGCAGATGATATCTTTATCGGACGCGCTCCGGAATATCCATTTCCCGGAGAATGTCGCCAAGCTGAAAGCCGCCATGCTCCGGTTGAAGTTTGATGAGCTTTTCTTCATCCAGTTAAATATCCTTCGGACGGCCCGTTCCCGGAAACTGACGTTGCGAGGGATTCCGTTCCCTACGGTCGGGCATTATTTCAATACCTTTTATAAAGACTATCTTCCGTTCGAGCTGACCAACGCCCAAAAGCGAGTGGTGCGTGAAATCCGGGTGGATATGGGAAGCGGAAGGCAAATGAACCGATTATTGCAGGGAGATGTAGGGAGCGGAAAGACCTTGGTTGGCTTGCTGGCCATGCTCCTGGCATTGGATAACCGGTGCCAGGCGTGTCTGATGGCTCCGACCGAAATCTTGGCCAACCAGCACTATGCGACTATCAAGGCCTTTTTGAAGGATATGGATATAAAGGTAGCGCTTCTGACGGGATCCACGAAAAAGAAAGAGCGGGATGTCCTGCTTCCCGCTATTGCCGATGGCGAGATACAAATCATCATCGGCACGCATGCCCTGATAGAAGATACGGTTGTCTTTTCTTCCTTGGGATTGGCGATTATCGATGAGCAGCACCGGTTCGGTGTCGAGCAACGTTCGCGTTTATGGAGGAAGAATGCCAAGACCGTACCGCATGTGTTGGTGATGACCGCAACCCCGATTCCTCGCACGCTGGCCATGACCCTGTATGGCGATTTGGATGTTTCGGTTATTGATGAGCCCCCGCCGGGCCGCAAGCCGATAAAGACCCTGCACCGGTATGATAACCGGAAAAAGGAGTTGTTTGATTTCCTGCGGAGCGAAATCCAAAAAGGCCGGCAGGTCTATGTAGTATATCCATTGATTGAGGGAAGTGAGAAAAGTGACTACAAGAGCCTGGAGGAGGGTTTCGAAGTATTCAAGGAAGAATTTAAGGAATACAAGGTCTGCATGGTGCATGGAAAAATGAAAGCTGCCGACAAAGAGGCGGAGATGCAGCGTTTTGTTTCCGGTGAGGCGCAAATCCTGCTGGCTACTACCGTCATTGAAGTCGGTGTGAATGTTCCTAACGCTTCGGTGATGGTCATCGAAAGTGCCGAACGGTTCGGCCTCTCCCAGTTGCACCAATTGCGCGGGCGCGTCGGACGGGGCGCCGAGCAGTCGTATTGTGTATTGGTCTCGTCATTCAAGCTGAGCAATGAGACCCGAAAGCGTCTGGAGATCATGGTCAATAGCAATAACGGATTCGAAATCGCAGAGGCTGATTTGCGCTTACGCGGACAGGGGGATATCGAAGGAACCCGACAAAGCGGAGAGGGTTTCGGATTGAAAATAGCCAACCTGGCTTCGGACGGACAAATCCTCCAATATGCCCGGAATCTGGCTTCGGAAGTTTTGGACGAAGACCCGGAGTTAATGAGCGAAACCTACCGGATATTGAACGAAAGGCTGAAAGTTTTGTTCGCCAACAAGCTAAATTGGCGTCTGATCAGCTAAATATGTTGTAAAACATATTTTTTATAATTGCCTGAAATTCTTTTATTTAAATACCCCATTTTAGAAACGTTAGTTCGAATAAAGAAAATTTTCCGCAATTTATTTTGACAAAAAAATCAAAATATCGAACTTTGAGCTCGTTCTTCCTAATGAAGTGCACAATAATAACATTCTAATATCGGTTTTTTATAATTAGAGTAAAAATGACGGTCAAATCAATATTGTCTATTTGTTTAGGGCTACTGATGCTTCCAGGGATGAAAGCTTCAGAACCGGAAAAAAAGTCTACGCCTCTTGTTACTGTCGATCAAGCGAACACGGTCATGGAGCGCCAAGTATCGGAACTGATGGCTGAACGTGTCGGCTTTAAGAAAGACATCGCCAAGGAGAAATTGGCAGAGGCTACACTGAACGCCGAGATAGCCCGCGAAAACTTGATGTTCCCTGCCGAAGAGCTTTACGGCTCCAACTGGAACACACGCTGGGTTGACCCTTTCCGGGGCGAAGAAAAAATTGAATTCCCAGACTCCTGTGTTATCGACTGCTCTTCGTTCGTTTTCCCGATAGACTCAATGATCCGCGTTACCTCCAAATATGGTCCACGCCGTCGCCGTATGCATAAAGGCATTGATTTGAAAGTATATAAAGGAGATACTATCCGTGCCGCCTTCGATGGGAAAGTTCGTATTCGCAATTATGAACGTCGCGGATACGGATATTACATAGTCATCCGCCACCCTAACGGACTGGAAACCATCTATGGCCATCTCTCCAAACAATTGGTTAAAGTGAATGATATCGTCCATGCCGGCGACCCGATTGGTTTAGGAGGAAATACCGGCCGCTCAACAGGCTCTCACTTGCATTTCGAAACACGCTTCTTAGGACAAGCCATCAACCCGGCTGAGATTATCGACTTTGAGAATTGCGTGCCTATCCAAGATTCTTACGTATTCCATAACATAAAGATTAACGGACGGAAGAGCAATATTTACACCTCTTCTGCCGACCAATTGGTTTATCACCGGGTGAAATCGGGCGATACGTTGGGTAAGATCGCACGTATCTATGGAACAACCGTCGGTGAATTGTGCCTCCTGAATGGCATCCGACCGACCACGGTATTGCGTATCGGCCAATCCTTGCGCTGCTCGGCTGGCGAAAATTATACCGCACGCCGGCCACGTATTCAGAACCAGGATAAGAAAACCATCCGCGTAGAGGCTCAACCGGAAGCTGTAAATGCCGTTCAGGCTGAGGCATCCGGAGAAAATGCACAACCGATTTATCACAAAATCCAATCAGGCGATACCTTGGGTGCCATCGCACAAAAATATGGTACTACCGTTTCCAAGCTTTGCCAACTGAACGGAATCAAGCGTACTACAATCTTGCGCTTAGGACGCACATTGCGGTGTTCGTGATTGATTTAGGATGTTTGAAACCATAAGTTAGAACTTCGAAGTCAAAATTCAAACGATAGGAACTAAACACAGAAACACAAAGACACAGAACTTTTATTTTTGAAAAACAAGAAAATAAAACCCCTGTCTTTGTGTTTCTGTGTTTTTTATTTGCTCAATTTTAAATCAAGACCAAACTTGAGAAATCTAATAAATAGAACACTTTTCCAATACCCCATTTTTCTAAAAAGCCCATTAAACAAGCATTTGAAAAGAAACCCAATTTTCATTTTCTAAAAAATGGAATATTTTTTTCTTCGCTTAGACCTTGCAGGAACACCCATTTTATAGTTTCTTTGCACGCTGAAAAAGAATAGCATTTTAATTAAATTATTTCTATGAATTGGTTGAATAAAGCAAAAATTCTGGTGGGAGTCCTATCCGGTATAGGGCTGTTCGCCTCTTGTTCTTCAGATACAGAAGAATTACTAAACGAAAGCGGCACAGGCTTCGTTTCATTTTCCATCCAAGCCAATGCTGGGTTTCAGACAACGAGGGCGGTCGATGAAAGCGCTTACGAAGATTTGGCAGATTACACAGTGCAGATTTTGAAAGATGGTGTAGTTGTCAATAATTGCGAATGGGCAGGCAATGCTCTCCCTTCTGAACTTGTTGAATTGGATAACGGTTCTTATACATTAAAAGCTTTTGCTGGAGAAAAGTATAAAAATATGAATGCGTCCACAGAAGGTTTTTATGTAGCAGGTGAAAGCACTTTTAATGTGAATAGTAATCAAGTTTCCGCATCAGTTAGCTGTATTCCACAATGTGCTCGTGTAAAGGTGGCATTTGATGAATTGATGCCAGATTATTTTAATAACTATTACGTAGAGTTTTCAGGGACTACAGCTTTAGGTTCAGCAAAATCCACATGGGAGAAAGATGATACCGATCCTATTTATCTGAGTTTGTCGAAAGATGAAACTGTTACCGCTACAATCAAACTGGTTGATAAGGAAGGTAAAGTAGCTGAAGATATTATCCGGACAAAAACATTGGCTCCCGGCAAGGCTTGGGCTTTGAATATTGCTCCTGCCATAGAGAATGGACAGGTTGGTATTTCAATTACAATTGATGGCACTACAAACGACCATGAAGTGGATATCGAAATTCCTGCCGATTGGCTTTAATAACATAATAGAATCATAAAATACAATGAATAAAAATTTATTACACACTATAGCAACAAGCTTATTGCTTTGTGCCGGTCTTGTTTCATGCGAGATGAAAGATGAATTGACAGGGAATATGGGCAATTCATCTGAAGTAGGTTATTTGGATTTGGGCGTTGCGGTAAATGGAACGCAGAATGTAATCACTAAAGCAGATGAGGTTACGGATGGTGGCGAACAAACGGATTCTTCCGTTAGCGCTGATGATTTCCCTGTATTAATTAAAGGTGTTACAGATCCTACTTATGAGAAATCATTCGCTCATTTTTCTGAAATAAAAAATCCTATTGAGCTTCCTGTGGGTAGTTATACTGTTACGGCGCATTCCAACCTTGATTTGAAGTCGCAAATGCCGGTTCCATATTATGAAGGAACTACAAAAAATAATCTTGTCATTACGAAAGACGTAGAGTCTAAAGCTGACGTGATTTGCAAAATGAAGAATACGCGCATCCAGCTTAATTATACCGGTGTTTTTACAGCAAGCTTTGACGAATGGACTATTACTTTCAACGATGGGAAGAAGAATACGCTAACATTTGAAGGTTCTACCTCCAATGCATCCAATCCTGCTCCTGTTTATTGGTTGATTTCTGAGAATGTTTCTGAAATACAGATTCATGTTAGAGCAAAAGTTAAGGATAGCAATGACTGGGTGAATGAGACTCGTACTTTGACGAAGCCGGCGGGCAGCGATTCAGACTATTGGACGGGGGGTGATGCTTTAAACATTGAAATGAATGGTATTGAACCTGATCCTGAAAATCCGACGGGTGTAACAGGTATCGAAATTAAGGTGGATGTTACTTTTGATGAAGAGGAAGAATCGGTAGAAGTGCCGGTAACTCCGGGTACTGGTGGGGGGGATGAGCCTACTCCAGATCCGGATCCAGAACCTTCTGCCCCTGAAATCACTTTACCTCAATCTACTTATACATTGCCAGGGGATGCTTCTGCAAATGCTAATGTGGTAATTTCAGCTCCTGCAGGATTGAAGAGTGTAAATGTTAGAATTGATCCGGATACAGATTTGTTTGAGGGTGCTTTAGGGGCAATAGCAAGTCAAGCGAACTTTTTAACCGGAGTAGAAATGGTCGGAAATACCGCAGTATCATCTATTGTTGGTGCAATAGCTCCTGGTGTTACTGCTCCTTCTGCTGGAGATACAAGCTACACATTTCCTGTAGGAAGTTTTTTCAATATTATTTCTGATTTGGGAACAACAGAAGGAGATGGCCATGCCTTTATTATTACGGTAACAGATAATAATGATGAATCGGATTCTGCAACTTTATATGTAAAAAATGTAACAGGAGGAGAATAACCCATGAAATACTTATATAACATATTATTAATACTAAGCACCGTCTTCCTCTTCTCTTGCCAAGAGAACGACGAATGGGCTGGCGGCAACGAGATAGGCTATCTGCGCCTGACGGTTGCTAACGATGTAAGCACAACTACCCGTGCCGATATTCCTGAAAATTATAATCCGGAACAGATTGCCGTGCAAATTATCGACAGCGATGGCTCGGTGGTAGAAGAGACGGATGATTTTAGTGAATGGAAAGACAAACAGATTGAAGTTCCTGCTGGAAATTATACCATCAAGGCTTCTTCGGCGAATTGGGATGGTGGAGCTGCCGGTTTCGATGCTCCGTATTATACGGGTAGCACAGAAGTGAAAGTTCTGGGCAGTCAGGAAGTAAACGCGACAGTTACTTGTACGCTAGCCAATGTGAAAGTAACCGTCAATTACGATGACGAGTTGCTTGCAAAGGTGAAGAGTGTTGCCACGGTAGTAAGAAGTGAAGACCGGATATACCAGCAGAACTTTTCTTCTACCGAAAAACGATCGGCTTATTATCCGGTAACGGCTTTGGTTGCTGAAGTAACCGTAATAAACAACGATGGGGAATCCAACACGCTTTCCCAAGAATTGGGTGGTGATACGGGAGTTCAGGCTCGCGACCATTTCATTTTGAATATCCACGCGCAAGAAACAGGACCAAGTAATATTAATGTAACGGTAGACCCGACAACGCACGAATATTCTTACACTTTCAATGTTTCAACTGTTCCGACAAATGGGGCAACAGTGCAAACTGGCATCTGGGAAACCGCTGTTTATTTGAGAGCTGAAAATGTAAATTTAGGAACTGGCGTTAGTGCAGAAGGCATTAAATTTCAATATCGTGAAGCCGTTGCAGCACAAACGAAAGCAACAACAGATGATGAAGGCTGGATTGATGTTGAAACTAAGGAAGAGAACGGGGTTTATACTGCACTCATTACGAACTTGACTCCAGGTACGGAATATGAATCTCGCTTGGTAAATGATGCAGACGCAGTGATTCAAGAGGCTCAGTCTTTCTCTACAATAGGAGAAGATGAAGAAGAAAAACCTACATTATATAATGGTGATTTCGAATTCTGGTCTCAAAGTGGACAGACTATTTATCCGGATATTCAAGCAAATGCGGGAAACACTACATCGTTCTGGAATACAAGTAATCCGGGGACAACACAAGGTATTGGTGCTATTGGTGGAGCGTTGAATCCGACAACGAGCATTACTTCTCCAGTTCAAAATGGGACGTATGCAGCTCAGCTCAAATCAGCTTATAAAATTATCGCTTTTGCTGCAGCAAGTCTTTATACAGGTAACTTTGGAGGGCTTGATGGTGCATCTGCCAACATGGAATTTGGCAAACCATTTACAGGTCGCCCGACAGCTCTACACGGATATTATAAATACACTCCGGTTGTAATGAATCATGTGTCTAGACAGCCCGCAGGTGCAAACCTTGTTGAAGGTGAAACTATGGATCGTTGTGCAATCTTTATTGCTTTAGCAACGAAAACCTTTACTTTCAATAATAACAATGAGAATTCATATATTGATTATGCAAACGATCCGGCAATTATAGCTTACGGGGAACTTCCTTCCGGTGCCGCAACTACAGGAGACGGTTTTACGGAATTTACTATTCCATTGACTTATAAGGAAGAAAGTATTGCAACGCAGCCAACGCATATTATCATCGTATGTAGCGCAAGTAAATACGGCGATTATATGACGGGAGGCGAAGGCAGTACGCTGCTGGTAGATAACTTCTCCCTCGTTTACGATGGTACGCCTACAGTTGGTAAGGTCGTACTCGGAACAGGAGAATAAATAAAAAATTGGGCAACCGTATTCTCCTCCATCCGGGAGAACTAAACATACTGGTAAGGATAGCGTCCTATCTTTGTAAGGATACGAGGCTATCCTTATCAGAATATAAATAGGGAAGCAAGAATATTTAGAATATATACAACATGGGCAAAAAGATCGTAGCAATTTTACTACTACTGACAGTAGTTGTAGGAAGCGCAGAAGCGCAACGCGGAAAACGAGCCATCGAGCGCATCGACCGAGATGTGCAAAAGGCGGTGTTTATCCCGAAAGGTACATGGATGGTAGGCGGAAGCGTCTCCTATTCGGAGCATGACGAAAGCAACCTAAACTTCTTGGTGCTGAAGAATGTCGAAGCGAAAGGCTACGACTTCAGTGTCAGTCCCTATGTGGGTTATTTCTTCCGAGATAATATTTCGGCAGGTTTCCGTTTTACCTATAACCGCAATTATTTGGATATGGGTAATTTTGAATTGAACCTGGGTGAAGACTTTAATATCTCGCTGGATAATTTGTACTACCTGGAGCACAAGTATGAAGCCTCTGGGTTCTTGCGTACCTATATCCCAATCGGACGAAGCAAAATATTCGGGCTATTTAACGAAGCCCGTTTGACGTATGGTTACGGGCAAGGGAAAAATTCAACCGGTTCAGGCGTAACGTATGACGGCACTTACCAAACCGTTCAAAACTTCCAGATCGGTTTTGCACCAGGCTTAACCGCATTTATCACTGACTGGTCGGCAGTAGAAGTTTCGGTCGGTGTGATGGGATTTGATTTCAAATGGATAGATCAAAAGACGAATCAAGTAGAAGAGGGTTCACGCCGGGTTACTTCCGGGAACTTCAAAATCAACTTATTCTCAATTAATATTGGTATGACGTTCTACATTTAAGGAATAAAGGATGAATACAAAAGCATTTTTTAAAAGGATTGTTTTAGGTTTGCTCATTGCCGTAGTAATGGCTTCTTGCGCCATCGACAATGATATCCCGTACCCAACCGTTGAATCAGCGATTACAGGTATGACGGTTGAAGGACAGCGTGGTGAAGCCACAACCGAGTTTGAAGCAGCTAGTATTAATAACACTGCACGGACAGTCACTATCTATGTGAACGATTCTGTAGACATAACAGATTTGAAGATTACCCAACTACAAGTTTCAAACGATGCTTTGTTATTGGTCGATTCTGCAGTCTGTACGGATTACGAGCATTTCCCACAAGAAGGTTTTGCCTCGCTGGATAGCATTCCTGTCTCATCCAACACACGGATGGACTTTTCCAAGCCGGTATCTTTCACCTTACGTACCTATCAGGATTATGTCTGGACCGTCACAGTAAACCAAATTATCGAACGGACGGTACTCGTTTCAAATCAAATTGGTGATGCCATTGTGGATGCCGACAGTCGGAACGTGATTATTTATGTCTCATCGGATACGGATTTGAGCAATATCCAAATCCAACAATTAGACTTAGGAGGCGAATATGGAGAAGTAACGCCAGACCCGTCGACTGTGCATGATTTTACCTCTTCACAAACGTTTTATGCCCGTCGGGCGAATGAAGAGACTTGGGAAGAATGGACAGTATTTGTGTATCATTCGAGCGGCGAGGCGGAAACTTCGGGAAACGTATTTGCCATGTGTACAAGCGCGACACTAACAGGCTCCATTCAAAGTGGTTTGACACCCACCATAGAATATCGCGAACAAAATTCTTCTTCTTGGGAGACCTTATCTGCCGCGTCAATTGAGGTAAGCGGTACAAGTTATACAGCTACATTTACCGGATTAACACCGGGCACGGCATACCAATATCGCGTGACGGTGAATGGAACAACTGGCGACGCACAAAGTTTCACTACCGTACAGGCCATCGCTTTAGAGAATGGAAGTTTCGAAAATTGGCACGAAGAAACAACCGCAACCGGAAGAAGTATGTACGTTCCAAATGCAGAAGGCAGTGATTTCTGGGGAACAGGAAATCCCGGTGCAGCAGCCTTTATCGGCAACCTGACCACACCAACCGATGATGCCATTTCCGGTCAGGCTGCTTTATTAGAATCTAAGAATGCTTTGATTAAGTTAGGAGCGGGAAATATTTTTACAGGAGATTTTGAACTGGACGGAACAAACGGGATTCTTCATTTTGGTCGTTCTTTCGCTTCTTTCCCTACAGCTTTGCGTTTTTATTATAAATATACATCAACTACCATCAACCGAATCGGAGACGAAGTCGGTGATTTGGAAAACTTGCGTGGTCTCCCCGATTCGTGCCATGTATATATTGCTCTTTCAGATAAGTCGGAGCCGTATGAAATCCGCACTCGTCCATCGGTACGCCAAGTATTCGACAAGAACGATGCGAACATCATTGCGTATGGGGAATTTATTAGTGGTCAGTCGACATCCAATTACCAACAAATCACCATTCCGCTGGAATATCGCGCTACCAACCGCACGCCCCGTTACATCATTATTGTATGCAGTGCCAGCAAATACGGCGATTACTTTATCGGCGGTGAAGGCAGTACACTTTGGTTAGACGAAATGGAATTAGTATATGAATAACAAACATAAGATGGGAAAAGTATATTATATTATGGCAGTATTCGCCGCCATATTCTTCACGGCGTGCCAAGAGGACGATTTCAGAGGAGATACGCAAGGAGGCATCCGCATCACATTGGCAGAAGAGGTGGGCGTGGATGTAACGACACGAAGCACACCGGAAGAATTGACTATACCTATTGAGAATGATTTTACGTTAAAAGTAGTTGACCAAGCTACAAATGATACGATATACAATGGTAAATATACGTCAGAAATTATACCTGTTAGTGCAGGAACATATACAATCATTGCAGAATATGGTGAGGATGTCGTTTTGGATGCCGACAAACCTTATTATAAAGGAATAGCTGAGGATGTGCAAGTATCAAATAGTGTAATTGATGCGTCTATTTCTTGTTCTGTAGCTAATGCTTTGGTTTCTGTCATATTGGAAGATGAGACAACTTTTAAACAACTGTATCCTTCGGCTTATTTTAAGGTAAAAATAGGAAACAAAGAAAAGAATTTTAGCGATTATTCTCAGAGTGCTTATTTTAAAGCAGGTTCTTCTTTATCTCTTTTGACATTATATAAAAATCGTACGGATGGAGACCATATAGATTTATTGGCCAAGGCGAAAGAGGTATTGAAAAATGATTTTCCAGATCCGTTTAAAGCAAAAGACCATTTGAAAATAACATTAGGTTTGGAAAATACTGGCTCTGGAGTTTCAATAGAGGTAGTAAAGGCTGAGATTGATACAATAACTATCTCTGAAACCATCCCCCTCGAATGGCTGCCGAAGCCGAAGGTGGAGGCTGACGGTTTCACGAACAATGCCTTGACCTTTGTGGAAACAGAGACGCCGCCCGCTAAGCTAAATCTGGATTTGGCTTCGGCTTTGCAGGATATTAAGTTTAAGTTCGATTTCGAGGATGAACAATTCTCTTCTCTTACAAAAGATAAGGAGTATTTATTATCTACGGATAAAACAACGATTGAACAGGCTTTAGGCATTACGCTCCCTGCCATTGGCGCAACAGAGGCAAGCATTGATTTTGCTCCTCTCGTGGCTAAATTGCAATCAAAAGTAGATGGGGCAACATCCAATAAGATAATGATTGTTCCTCAAGCCAATAACCGTTGGAGCAGCGAGAAAACAGATGTGGATTCGGTTTATACGTTTACTTGCAATAAGCCGGAGTTCTCGATTGCGGTGCAAGAGGGCAATGTTTGGACAAGGACATTTACTATTGATGAGCCGACCGTTACTGCTGGAGATGCAGAGGTGTTGAAAGAAAAACTGGTGTATCAATATAAAGAGAAAGATGCGAATGATGACGCTTGGCAAACTTGTAGCAATGAGTTAGAGCAGATATTCACAGAACATCCTGCAAATAAAGAATATCAAGTCCGTGCTTTCTATCGCGAAGGAATTACTTCGGAGGTGGTGGATATAGAGTTGGAAACTCCGGCACAGTTGCCTAATTCTAATATGGAAGAGTGGCATTATTCTACATATTCAAGTGGACATAATCCTGATATGGCTGAATATTATCCATGGAATTCAGGTGAAAGTTCTTATTGGAATACAAATAACAATTATACGACTCGTTATAGACAAGGAACTTTTGCATATCCATATAATTCTTTTCCTGCAGTATCTTATGTACCAGGAAGAAATGGGGGAAAAGCAGCAGAACTAAGAAATACGGGATCTGGTGCAGGAAATACTACAGATTCTTGGGTTACAGATGATAAGGTCGATGACAGAAATAGAGTTGCAGGTATCTTGTTTACAGGTGATTTTTACTGCGAAACAGGGAATATGGAATTTGGTTATTCGTATGAGAAAACAGACGGCAGAGATTTTGATGCACGTCCGACATCTTTAGTCTTTTGGTATAAATATCTTCCATATAATTCTGACACATGGAAAGCACATATAGAATTATGGGATGAAGATAAGAATGTAATTATACAGCAGTCTTTTCAATCTTCTGAAAAGAAGGATGAATATGAAAAAGTTGAAGTAAAACTCGATTATGAAGATGGAATCTCTTACAAAAAATGTAAATATATATATGTAATATTTCAATCAACAATAACAGAAGGTGCAAATATGCCATTTGAATGGTATAAGAGTTCTTATGTCTTATGGCGGGATAACGAACAGGTGTCTTACAAAGAGCCTCATATAGGCAGCGTCCTAACCATCGACGACATCGAATTAATCTACGACAAATAAGAAAATATGAAACATACATTATTATATATAGCAACAACCCTCCTGTTGGCAAGCTGCGGACAGGAGGAGCTTCCGCTGGGCGAGCAAGCGTTGGGTTATTTATCCCTCTCGGCAGTCGAGGTCGAGGCCAGCGATGTGCAACTTATCTCCACGCGGGCAGGCGAGACGGACGATTTGATTGTAGCCTTGACGGATGAAAGCGAGAAGATGACGGAATATGATTATGCGGAAACCATCTCTTGTCCGCCGGGTACTTATACGCTCGAAATCTATAGCGAGAGCTACAAGACGGAGAATGCCAATGCGCCCAAGTATTATTATAAGCACAAGGAACAGGTCGTGATAGAGGAAGGGCAGACGGAGCCGGTTGGCAACATCTCCGTTCCGATGATAAACTTCGGTGTTACCTTCTCTTGGCCTGAAGACTTAAAAGGGTTTACAAAGATTAAGTTTAATGTAGAATATGGTTCTACATCAAAAGAAATCCAAACTGGAGAAACCACCTATTTTGACATTTCGGATGAAAAAACAATCTCTTACTCATTAAGTGCGCAAAATGAAGATGAGGACCCTGTAGCTACAAACGGCTTGTATGGAGATGAAGAAAACGAAACCCTAAAAGCCGGTACTATCTACACTGTTTCTTACAAATTGGAAACGCAAACTTTAGAAATAAAATAACGGCAATACGAACAAAAGCTCCTTTGTCTTAGGTAAGCACACGAAGAGAATAACAAATTTCTCTTCACATGTTTTGGGAACAATTCCCCTTAGTCATGTTTTACGTGCCGTTTGCCCACGGTTTTTTCATTTAAAGTAACCACGCCCGAGATGCCAAACGTGATTGGAGAGGGCGGTGAAGCCGTCCGACTATGCATAACGGCGGGTGAGCAAAGCGAACCTGCCGTACACAGTCACCCATAAAGAAGGCCTCGAAGAGGTCGAACGACTACAAAAATTGGACCTCTTCGAGGCCCTTTGCTGCTGTAGTCGATACAGGCCGAAGGCTCACTTCGTTCGCCATCGGTTATGCACAGTTGGGCGGCTCCACCGCCCCCTAATGTCGCCTTAAATGAAAGAGTCGTTCATTTCTCCTACTTCTTTTCGGGCTGACTATTTAAATGCTCGATTCTTTTTCGTACTTTTGCCAAGATAAAAACCAAGCGATGCGAAAAGTTCATTTAATTTCAATTACGGACCCTCTGATGCTTGATTTGGCTATGGCTATCCGCGACAAGGGATATGAAGTCAGCGTATCGGGCAATCGGTTATCGGCAGAGTTGATGAGCTCACTGGAAGAACGGGGAATCGTTTGCTATGGAAATGGTTGGTTCCCGGAAAGGTTGACAAAAGAGACCTATTCCATGGTATTGGGTAGTCAAGTCTCGCCGGATAATCCGGAATTACAACGGGGAAAAGAATTGGGACTGATGATTTCATCGGTTCCTGAATTCATATATCAATGCACGAAGTCGAAAACACGAGTGGTCATAGCGGGGAGCCATGGCCGACGGGCAATCCTGTCGCTGATGGTCGCAGCCCTCTCGCGCCAGAAGATGGCATTCGACTATGCGACAACCAGCCGTGTGGCGCAATTGGAAAAGACACTTCAGTTCAGTTTTGAATCACGTATCGCACTGATTGAAGGAGACGAACATATCACGTCTGTCTTGGATAAGCGTTCCCAACTGGAGTTTTACCGTCCGCATATTGCCGTAATGACCAATCTGGTATGGGATTCATCACACGATCATGCCACTCCGGAAGCTTACATGAAGACGTATCGCTATTTCTCGACCTCCATCGAGCGCGAGGGTAAGCTGATTTATTATGGAGGAGATCCGGTCATCGGTGAACTGGTGGAAGATATCCGTGCTGACATCACAGCCATACCTTTCGATAAGCACCCAGTAACCGAGCATGACGGACAAATCTGTCTTCAGACCCGATACGGTGATTATCCGGTGTACATTCCGGACGATGATTTCTTGGTGAATGTCAATGCGGCCCGTCTGGCTTGTCGCCAGTTGGGAGTAAAAGATACGGATTTTTATCAGGCAATAGCTGATTTTACCTTATCCTTGAAACAATGATTATAGCAAAACAAAAAAGGAAAGAGAATATATGCGAATACCTGCTCTATATGTGGCAGGTCGAAGATCTGATCCGCGCGAATCATCTCAACATGGATGAGATACGCCAGCATGTGCTTACCCGCTATCAGCAACCGGACGAAGTCATGCGCGAAATCGAACAGTGGTATGAGGAGCTAATCGGGATGATGCGTAGTGAAGGAGTAGCGGAGAAAGGGCATATCCAGTTGAACAAGAATGTGATCATCGCCCTGACCGATTTGCACCTCCGCCTGTTGAAATCACCGAAAGAGATGATTTACGGAGCGGCCTATTACAAAACACTTCCTTATATTGTACAACTCCGATCCAAATCGGGCGGGGAAGAGATTCCGGAACTGGAGACCTGCTTCACCGCGGTATACGGTTACCTGATGCTACGGATGCAAGGAAAGGACATCAGTCCCGAAACACTGGAAGGAATCAAGCAGATCAGTTCGTTCCTGGCCCTGTTGGCGGCCAAGTACAAAGATGATATGGAAGGAAACTTAGAACTAGAAAATTGAGAATATGAAAATATTAGTAACCGGAGCAAACGGACAATTGGGACGCTCTATCCGACAATTATCTGCCGGGCACCACGAATTGGATTTTATCTTCACCGATATCGATTCGCTGGACATCTGTAATCGTGACGCAGTTCTTGCGTTTGTCGAAACTCATCCGGTGGATTTCATGGTGAATTGCGCAGCTTATACGGCTGTTGATAAAGCGGAGGAGGAAGTGGAACAATGCCGAAAAATCAACACAGAGGCAGTCGCTTATTTAGGAGAGGCGGCACAGCATATCCGGGCACGTGTCTTGCATGTTTCAACCGATTACGTGTTTGACGGGAATTCTTGTACGCCTTACCAAGAGTGCGATCCGGTTTCACCGGTATCAGTCTATGGACACACCAAGCTGGCTGGTGAAAAGGCTTTGTCGGCTATTTGTCCGGATGCCATCATTGTGCGTACCGCCTGGCTTTATTCGGAATATGGACATAACTTTATGAAAACCATGTTGCGATTGGGTGCCGAACGGCCGGAGATCCGTGTGGTGAACGACCAAATAGGGTCGCCAACTTATGCCGGTGATTTGGCAAAAACGATTCTATCTCTTTTGGAAAAAGAACGGCAAGGCAAGCAACATAGCGGTATTTATCATTATACGAACGAGGGTGTGTGCAGTTGGTATGATTTTGCCCACTCGATTATCCGAATGACCGACCTTCCGGCAAAGGTGACTCCTATACCGACGCGAGAATATCCGACAGCGGCCAAACGGCCCGGATATAGCGTGCTGAGCAAAGAGAAAATCAAACGAGAATATCAATTGGAGATTCCGCATTGGGAAGATAGTCTCCGAAGATGTTTAGAGAATATGAATGTATTGAAGAAACAAGAGTAAAAAAGATGGGTCAGTATTCAGCAGAAATCAAAAGAAGAAGAACATTTGCGATTATCAGCCACCCGGATGCGGGTAAGACAACGTTGACCGAAAAGTTATTGCTTTTCGGAGGCGCTATCCACGTGGCTGGTGCTGTAAAATCAAACAAAATAAAAAAGACGGCTACATCCGACTGGATGGAAATCGAAAAGCAACGTGGTATCTCAGTGGCGACCTCCGTCATGGCATTTGATTATGCCGACCACAAAATCAACATTCTGGACACCCCGGGGCACCAGGATTTTGCCGAAGACACCTTCCGTACCCTTACGGCTGTAGACAGTGTGATTATTGTCATCGATATCGCCAAAGGAGTCGAGGCGCAGACACGCAAGCTGATGGAGGTCTGCCGAATGCGTAAAACGCCGGTGATTGTCTTTGTCAACAAATTAGACCGCGATGGTAAGGATCCGTTTGATCTTCTAGATGAAATCGAAGAAGAACTGCATATCAAAGTACGTCCGCTAAGTTGGCCGATTGATATGGGGCAACGCTTCCGGGGCGTATATAATATCTATGAACAGAAACTGAACTTATACACGCCAAGCAAACAATATGTTACCGAGAATATCGAGTTCAAAGACGTCAACAGTCCGGAACTGGAAAACTATATTGATCCGGCCCAGGCTGAGAAATTGCGTGCCGATCTGGAACTGGTCGAAGGTGTTTATCCGGATTTTGATGTGAACACCTATCTATCCGGAGACATCGCACCGGTATTTTTCGGATCAGCTCTAAATAACTTCGGTGTGAAAGAACTGCTGGATTGCTTTATCCAAATCGCCCCATCTCCCCGGCCGGTACAAGCGGTAGAACGGGTAGTTGATCCGGAAGAAGAGGCATTCACCGGCTTTGTATTCAAGATTCACGCAAATATGGATCCGAATCACCGTAGTTGTATTGCATTCGTGAAGATCTGTTCCGGTAAGTTCGAACGCAATGTCAACTATAAGCATGTCCGTTTCGGAAAGATGATGCGATTCAGCAGTCCGACCGCTTTCATGGCCCAAAAGAAAGAGGTGGTAGATGAGGCATACGCCGGCGATATCGTGGGATTGCCCGATACCGGGAATTTCAAAATCGGAGATACGCTGACCGCTGGCGAAGAGCTTCATTTCAAAGGATTGCCCAGCTTCTCTCCTGAAATGTTCAAATATATCGAGAATGCAGACCCGATGAAGGCCAAGCAACTTAACAAGGGTATTGAGCAACTGATGGACGAAGGTGTAGCTCAGCTCTTTGTCAACCAGTTTAATGGTCGAAAGATTATCGGAACCGTAGGACAATTGCAGTTTGAAGTTATCCAATACCGCCTGCTGCATGAATATGGCGCACAATGCCGTTGGGAACCTTTGAGCCTCTATAAAGCTTGCTGGATTGAGAGTGATAATCCGACGGCTTTAGAGAATTTCAAGAAACGTAAGGCGCAATACATGGCTCTCGACAAGGAGGGGCGTGATGTCTATCTGGCCGACTCCGGTTATGTCTTGATGATGGCACAACAAGATTTTCCGGATATCAAGTTCCATTTCACATCGGAATTTTAATCAAACACAGAAGTAAGAATGAAGAATGAAAAATTTAAAAAGGCTTTTGGATGTTTAATCCTCTTTTTCTGTTTCATCAGTTGCCAGCAACCCAAGCAGTATTATGCATATAACGGGCAACTGCATACGCCTTACCATATCAAATATGAATATAGTGAGCCGCTCGATGAAGAAATAAAAGCGGAATTGGACCGTTTCTATTATCTGTTTAATGTATTCGATTCAACTTCGGTCGTTTCGCAAATTAACCGAAATGAACTGACTACCTTGGAGGATTCTACATTCCGCACTTTGTTTCGTACGGCAATGCTGGTATCGGCCTATACAGACGGGGCATACGACATCACATGTGCACCGCTGATTAATCTTTGGGGATTCGGGTTCAGCAAAAAAGACAGTATCACCCCGGAACATATTGACAGCATCAAGCAATTTGTCGGTTACAAGAAGATCCGATTAGAGGGAGATAAAATCGTAAAAGATGATCCGCGTCTAATAATGAACTGCTCTTCGTTGGCCGATGGGACGGTGTGTGATATGATAGCTGATTTGTTCGACCGGCATGGCATTGACAATTACATGATCGAGTTCGGAGGTGAAATTGTAACTAAAGGCGTAAACCAACGCGGTGAATATTGGCGGTTGGGAATTACACGTCCCACGGACGATTCAACCGGATTATCCCAGGAATTGCAAGCGACCATCCGCCTATGGCCCGAAGGGCAAACGCCCGAAACGGCAAAAAACAATGGACGACGCGGCATGGCAACATCAGGTAATTACCGGAATTTCTATGTAAAAGATGGAAAGAAATATGCGCATACCATCGACCCACGCGAGGGTTGCCCGGTACAGCGTGATGTACTGAGCGCAACGATTATTGCTCCGACCGGACAATTAGCCGATGCTTGCGCCACAGCCTGTATGGTCTTAGGTTCAGACGGAGCTGAACTCTTGAAACAGAAATTACCCGAAATAGAATATTTTCTAATCTGTGGTGGCGATTCAACCGAATTCAAATATGTCGAATCTTCCGGATTTAAGAAATACCTGATTACGTTGAATAATTAAACCCAAATCGGTCATTAGACCGCTCAACGGTTCTTTTTTTCTGAAAGA
>ERZ857521.557-NODE-557-length-54659-cov-8.977218_pt1 | contig 54659 bp, 68 predicted proteins | sample MGYA00519701_ERZ857521 | MGnify/ENA primary metagenome ERZ857521 (study PRJEB31778, sample SAMEA3449346) | human gut metagenome | biome: human gut; feature: human-associated habitat; material: faeces | place: United Kingdom | collected 2010/2012 ...
CGCCAATGTGTTTGACGCCGTCGATACAGACCTTCTGGCTCATCGTGGACCACCTTCCTCTGCTTGGCCCCTATGCGTCTCGGCCATAAACCCCAGCACTGAAGCGCGGGGCATGAATCTTTTTGGTCATACCGTATAGTCATGCCGCATGTGGTATGAACTGACTCCAGCCCCCGGCATGGCCGGGGACCAGACCGAATTCCTCAAACGGGCCCAGCGTGCCGCCGGCGCGTTGGGCCTTTGCGACAGGCCCAACGTCACCGACCCGCCTACCTGGGACGAGGGGTGCCTCATCGTCGCCACCCTGCAGCGCCGCTGGGTGTTCGTCGCCGACCGGTACGGCAGGGCCGCCGTCGACAGGCTCGCCCGCGCCTGCGGGTCCGTGGCCGCCGAGTCCGGAGCGCCGGAGATCCTCTCCGAACCGCTCAAGTGGGCGCACGCCTACGTGCCCTCCGGAGCCACGCTGAACAGGACCGCGCAGGACGATGAGACCGGCGGCGGCGATCTGCGCATCACCCCACCTGAGAACGGGCTCATCGCCCTCAACGTGCGCCGCATCGGGCATTGGGAGGACGACAGGCTCACCGACTGGCTGGCCGACGAGTTCAACACGCAGCCCGACTCCTCCAAGCTGCGCCGTACCGGCGTGTCCGCGGCCCGCATCATGGCCGCCACGCCCGACATGCGCGAAAGCCAGGATGCGGCCAAGCAGGCCGCCGCCGCCCTGGACCTGGGGTTCACGAACCTGGCCGCCCATCCCAGCCGTCCCGGCCTGGGCGCCGTCCTTCTCTCCATCTTCCTTGAGCTTATCCTCGTCGCGCTGGCGGTTCCGCTGCCGTGGTGGACCGCCCTATTCGGACTCCCGGTCCTCGGCTGGGCCGTGTGGCGCAAGGCGTCCATGGGACCGGACGCGGACCTGACGGTGCGTCCCCGCCACCGCTGGTGGACGGCCCGCACCCGCGTCGCCCGCTCGTCCGACCTGAAGACCCGCTCCATGGGCGACGAGCCCATGTTCGGCGACAAACGCCGCCGCATACACGCGTACGCCTTCCAACGCTCCACGTTCCCCCTGCCGGCCGGCGCGCTGGCGGCCTGCGCCATGCCTCCGGCGGACAGCGAGGCGGCGAGCACGCCGCTGACCCTCCGTCCGCATGCGCTCGAGGACACGGACGGCCCGCTGGTCGGATACGACCGCGAGTCCCGCCCCGTCCGCCTGTCGTCCACGGCCCTCTACGGCGGCGTCGCCCTGCTGGGCGAGCCGGGCGGCGGCAAGTCGAACAGCATGCACGGCATCGCCACCCACGTCGCCCGCACGCTGAAGCCCGACGACGTGATGGTCATGTTCGAGTCGAAGGGCGCCGATTCCATCCCGATCCTCCGCCGCGTCGCGCCCGGCCTGCGCGTCGTCGACTGCATGGACCCGTCCACCCCGATGGTCGACCTGCTGGGCTCCGGAACCCCGTCCGAGAGGGCCGTGCGCTTCGCCGACCTGATGAGGCAGGCGCTGGGCCCCAACCAGATAGGCCCGCGCAGCCGCATCCAGATCCGCGACGCCGTGTTCGCCGCCCTGACCCTCATGGGCTCCGACGGCTGGGAGGACAAGTGCCGCGCCGCCGGATGCCGCGTCCCGCGCACCTGGGCCGACGCCGCCGGCCTGCTCCTGGGGTGCGACGGCATCGGCGCCGCCCGCCTCATGGGGCATGCCGCGAACATGCTGGGCGACGCGGACGTGGACGCCGCCATCGAGCGCCTCCACGGCGGCCGGACCGACTCGGGACGTCCGAAGATAGCCGACGGCCGTTTGGCCGAGCAGCTCTCCGCCCCGATGAACAAGATGGACATCCTCAACCAATGCCCGCGGCTCGTCCGGCCCGGCCGCCGCGTCGTCTCCTGGCATGCGATCCTGTCCCACGGCGGCCGCTTCGCCATCAACATCGGCGCCGCCGAGAGGGGCGCCCACGACGCGATGCCCGAGCAGACCCGCCGCCTGGTCGGCGCCCTCCTCTTCCAGGGCCTCCGCTTCGAGATCGAGCGCTCCTGCGCCGGCTGGCAGGCCCGGGGGCGCCGCCTCGACCTGTTCGTCGACGAGCTGACGGACGTGACCGGCTCGGACGGCACGGACGGAGGCTCCGGCGCGCAGGCCATGGAATGGCTCCGCGAGAAGGGCCGCGCGTTCGGCGTGGAGGCGTTCGTCGGCACGCAGAACCCGCTCCAGCTGGACACCCGCCTCCAGGCGTCGTTCCTGGGCTTCATGACCGTCTGCTGCTACGTGCTGCGCGCGCCCGCATCCGCGTCCATCGCCGCCGACGCCATCGGACTGGACCTGCGGGCCGTGAAGACCCTGGGCCCCCACGTCATCGCCTGCTCCACGGTCGGCTCCGACGGGGCGACCCTGCCGCCGATGGTGCTGTCCGTCCCGTGGTTCGACGGCGACCCGGAGGCGGCCCGCGCCGCCTGACGCATGGGGAGGGGAGACGAAACATTCGATTGGCCCCGGGGTCGCCGGGGCCGGATAGGAGGCTCCCCGAAATGAGGACCATCATCGACGGCCTGGCTTTCGCCAAGGCCGTGGCCCACGTGTCCAAGACCCTGCTTGCGGGACAGAGGCAGGCCGTCCGCCTGTCCGCCGGCCCGGACGGGCTTCGTCTGGACGCGGACGGCCAGTACTATTCCCGTGCCGATCTGGAGGCGGAGACCGTGGAGGAGGGCGCCGCCGTGGTCAACGGCTTCTGGCTGTCGTCCGTCGCCGCGGTCATGCCATCCGAGGAGCTCAACGTGGAGACCGCGGACTCGAAGCTCCGTCTGGACTGCCGCGGCATCGTCATGGAGCTGCCGCTCATCGACGACCCGGCCGCCGAGCCGAACGTGCCCGACCTGCCGGAGGAGTGGGCGTCCATCGCCGACGGCGGGCTTGCCCGCGCGGTCGGCGCCGTCGTCCACGCCGCCGACAAGGGCTCCAACAATCCCGTGCTCTCCGCCGTCCGCGTGCGCGGGGTGGACGGCTCCATCGGACTGTCGGCCACCAACCGGTATGTGGCGGCCACCGCCCGCGCCGACGGCTCCGCCGACATGGACGCGCTGGTTCCGGCCGCATGGCTCAAGGCCAATGCGGAGGGCGCGGACCGCATCGGCGCGACCGGCCGCATGTTCGCCATCGCCGGCCCCGTCTACACGGACGCCACCCCGATGGTCGAGGGACAGGCCCCGGAGCTGGCGGCCATCTGGCCGTCCAAGGACGCGCCGCTGACCCTCACCATGGACCGTGCCGAGCTGCTTGAGGCCGCCCGTCGTGTGAAGGCCGTGAAGTTCTCCGGCGGCGAGACCGTCACCCTGGCGCTGGCCGTCGGCGACGACTCCATCACGCTGGGCCTCGACGACGCCGAGTCCGGCTCGGGCGCCCGCCAGACCGTCTCCGCCGAGGTGTCCGGTCCGGTCTCCGACGGGCATGTGGAGGGCGCGGACCGCCGCCTGCGCCTGGACGCGCGCTATGTCGCCAACGCCTGCGGCGCCCTCTACGGCGACCGCGTGACCATGTACATCGCCCCGAGGTCCAACGGCAAGTACAAGCCCGTCCTGCTCGCATGCCCGGACGCGCCGGACGGATTCGACATGCGCGACGAGCAGCTGATCGTGCCGATCCTCCTGTGACGCATGGGGCTGGGATATGAGTGGGAATCCTAGCATCGAGGACAGGGACGAGCTGGACAGGCGCGTCCGCGCCATCCGATGGGACGACAAGGCGGTGGAGTTCGGCTCCCCGCAGAGATGCCGCGTCGCGGCCATGATGGTCGAGTCCGGCCTCGTGGGCGGCCGGCTCCGCCGCGTCTTCCCGTCGCGCGACCAGTGGGAGGCGATGACCGAGTACACGACGACGAAGATCGCGGAGAAGATCATCGGCGTCGGCCTGGGCTCGAAGACCGGCCAATGGAATTGGGACGGCCTGTGGAATCCGCGGGAGGAGTCCAGCTTCTCCGGCTGGGTGCGCCAGCTGGCCTACACGGTGGCGCGCACCAACGCGCGCCGCGTCCTCCACTCGGCCCACGAGCTGTCCGCCAGCCGCTTCGAGGACGAGGACGGCTACAACCCGGTCTGGGACGACAAGGCGTCCACGCCGCTCAATGCGGGCACGGAGACGGGAGGTCCGTTCGACACGGTCCCCGGCCTGACGGTGCCCCGTCCCATAGGCGCGGACCGCAGGCTCCTCACCCGCATCCTCACCGACTCGGGCGCCGACGCCATGGCGGAGCGCGCCCGGACCATGGGCTGGTGGCATCGCACGCTGGATGGCCTTGATTCGGGCGTGTGCGCCGCGCTGCTGCTCCAGCCGGTGTCCCGGCGGCTCAAGGGCGTGCTTCCCCGCATGCTGCCCGATATGGCGGACGTGGCCGGACTGTACGAGGCCACGCAGATGTCGTCCGACCCGCGCGACGTGGCGCCTTTGCGCCGGGCCGTGGCCCGCGAGGCCCGCCGGCTTGGATGCGTGGAATGGGACGTGTGGTGCCGTCTGGGCACGGCTGCCGCCCGTCTGGCGGTGGGCTAGGAGTGGTACGGGTCGGGGCCGGATGGGCGGAACCCGTTGTCCAACGCGATGGCGTACGTCCAGGCGGCGAGCCTGGAGCCGCCGGTGCGCTCGTCGAGAAGCCATCCCATGTCGACCGTCCACGGGCTTCCGATATGGTGCCCGCACCATGCGGCCGCCGTCTCGATGTGCCGTCCGGCGCGGATGCGGCCGGTGCCGAAGATGGCCTGGTCGACCGCCCATACATGCAGGGAGAGCATCGCCGGATCCTTGCAGCAGGCGTCGATGAGCATGGGCAGGCATTGCCGCCCGTCGTTCTCGGACTGGCGGCGGAGCCGGAGCAGCATGGCGGCGCGGCGCCGGTCGGCCGCCCGCCTGGCCCTGTGGGCCGTCAGCGGGTCCGGCGTCCCCATAGGCCGCCCTTCCTCTCCTTGTGGAACCTGGACTTGTCCGCGCCCAGCCAGACGGCCGTGCGGACAAGCCAGTCGGGCTCGGAGCCCGGCTCGAAGCCGCGGAGGCCCGTGTCGACGATGCGGGCCGACTCCCCGGTCCACACGTCGGTGCCCGCATACGTGGCGAGCCCGTCGAGCATGTCCCGCCACTGGCGGTCGGGACGCGGCTTCCTGCCGCCCGCGCATTGGGCGGCGACGATGGTGCGCTCCGGAAGCCCCACGGCGCTCAATGCGGCCATGCCGTCGTCCAGCTGGCTGCCCGACTGCCCGACGCGGAACACGAGCCTGGCGCCCGCCTTCTCGACCAGTGGCCTGATGAGCCCTCCGGCGAACGTGTCGGGATCGTCCCACTGGGTGCCGTCCAGACGGTCGGAGTCGACGATGATGAAGTCGCAGGAGCCCTCCAGGCGGACGAGCGCGTCGCCGTACCTGTCGAGCAGGTCGGGATCCTGCGGGGCCATGGGGCCGGGAAGGAAGCCGAACGCGGCCTTGACCTCCCGGGGCCGCAGGACGCTGGCCATCGCGCCGGAGATGCCCACATCCTCGATGCCGCGGCTCCAGTCGACGCCAAGGAAGGCGCGCTGGGACTGCTGGCCCGGATTGCCGTCGACCAGCAGGGTCACGTATCCGTGCGAGCCGAGCGCCTGCGCCAGCGCGCGGGCCGTGAAGCTCTTGCCCACGCCGCCCGATCCGCCGGTCACGAACGCCGTGGCGGTATGCCTCTTTCCCTTAGCCATACCTCCGCCTATGCGGGCGGAAAACCCCGTGGAGCCGCCGCATAGGCGCCACATGCAAGCATCCCCAAGACGGAAAGGAACCGCATATGTTCGGTGAGGATCAATGGAACAACGGAGACCAGTGGAACGCGCAGCCGGAGCCTCAGGCGGAGCCGGGGCCGGCCCCGAAGCCCCGCCCGAAGCCGCACAAGGCGAAGGCCAAGGGCCATGCCAACGCCGCCCAGGTCCGCGAGATCCTGGAGGCCCGCGCCCGCGTCGACTCCGTGCGCGGCGTGCTGGAGGAGCTGACCGGCAAGAGCGACGATGCCGATCTGACGTGCGCGCTGCTGGACGGCCGCATCGCCACCCCCGCCCGCCTGCTGCTGGACGCGGCCGACGAGGGGTCCGAGTCGGCGCGCGCCATCGGGCTGCTGGCCGCCGGCCAGAAGGACAAGGCCGCGCTGCGCGACGCCGCACGCCTCGCGTCCGCGCTGAACCCGGACCTGAAGGAGAGGCTGTCCACCACCAATGCCATGGATCTGGCGCAGACGCTCTCCGAGACCGTCGGCCTGCTCGACCATGCCGCCCTGGAGGACCTCGCGCGATGAGGCCCGGAGTCATCGGTCCGGCCCAGGCGGCCGCCGTCCTTGACTGCCCGGAGCCGTTCCTGGCCGGGCTCGTCTCCCATGGCCTGCTCCGCCGTCGTCCCGACGGCCTGTACGACACGTCGGCCGTGGACGGGGCGCGTCGGCGTAATCCCGCCCTTCGGCTCCTCGGCACGCCGCTGTGCGACCGGGAGCTCCACGGGCTCAACGCCGGACTGCGCATCCCCGCCGGCTCGACCGGAGGCCTGGTCATCGGCGGCGCCCGCTACATGCGGCTCTGGGAGGTGCTGGACGCCTACTGGCGTCCGGGACGCATGGCCTAGTCCATGAAGGATTTCGAAGCCACGCTCGACCCCGTCGCGGGCCGGCTCATCACCCATGACGTCCGCCCGCCGCGGCGCGCCTCCTACTCGTCCCTGGACACGTATGGCAACTGCCCGGCCCAGTGGGCGTTCGGCCGCCTCTGGCGGGAGGCGCCCGAATGGGACGATCCACTGACGGTCGGCTCCATCGCGCACGCCGCGCTGGAGCTGGCCGTCTCCACGCCGTCCGCGACGGACCCCGCATGGCTGCCGCTGGCGCGCCGCGCCATCGCCGTGGAGCGGGAGCGCAATCTGCTTCCCGCCAACAGATGGAAGGGCGACCCCATCCCCGCCGGCGTCAAGGCCCCGAACGGGAGCCCCGCGACGGACGAGGACTGGGCGCGGCTCGCCGCCAACCGGCTCAACGGCTTCCGTCTGACCGACGTGTTCGACGGCGACATGCTCCGTCCCGCGGCCGCCGAGCAGCGCATCGACGCGGAGGTGTGGGGCATACCCATGACCGGAAGCGTCGACTACCGCGACGAAAGCGGCCGCGTCGTCGACTGGAAGACGGGGAAACTGCCGGATTTGGGCTCCCCGAAGGCGGCAAGCCACCAGAGCCAGCTGCGCGTCTACAAGGCCCTGCTGGCCACGCAGGACATCCGGGTCACGGACGCGCGCGACGTGTACGTCGAGCATCGCGTCCATCACATGGCCGACCTGTCCGACGACGCCATGGAGGCCACCGGCGCGCTGATGCGCTCCCGCTGGGACGGCATGCGCCGCGACGCGGACGCCGGCTCCTACGCCATGACGCCGTCCTACCTGTGCCCATGGTGTCCATTGGCCCGCGCCTGCCCGCTGGCGTCGCCTGCGAGAGGCGACAAGGCCCGCCGCGCCGCCGCGCGCGGCATCGACCCGGCCGACCCGCGTCTGCACGTCGCGGACGGCAGGCCTTCGGGCGACCCTTTGGCCGGCATGATCCCGGACGCATGCGGGCAGGGCAAGGACAAGGAGGATGACATGGATCTGCTTGACATGCTGGACACGGCCCCGAAGCCGAGGAAGGCGACGCTTCCGCCGCCCGAGCCGTGGACCAAGGGCCCCGACCCGTGGGATACGCCCGAGGGCAGGAAGGCGGCCGCCCGCTGGGGCATGGAGGACAAGCCGAAGAGGGAAGCCAAGCCCGACCCGTCGGACGACGTCGACCCGTGGGCCACGCCGTTGCCGGCCAAGGCCGCGCTCGGCTCCACGGACGGCGGCGAGGCCCCATGGGCCGCCAAGCCGGAGGCCGAAGCCAAGCCGGAGGCGAAGGCCCCGACGCGCCGCATGGCGCGCGGCAAGGCGTACGACCCGAGCGTGCTCTCGGGGGGCGCCGTCAACTCGGCGGGCTATGGCTTCACCCGGCTCACCGTCATGGCGGCCGAGGCGTACGCCATCGGCCCCGACGACCCCGACGCCACGCTGCTTGCGCTCATCCGCGCCGGATGGGCCGCCAGCCGCGCCGCATGGGGCGCGAACACGCCCGACGTGGCGGGATTGGCGGACGGACGCCCGGACACGGATGCCCTGCTTCGCTGGCTCGACTCGCCGCTCGCACGCGACGCCGACGAGGCCATCGCACGGCTCATGCCCGCCGACGGGACTCCGGCCGACCGCATCGGACGGGCCGGACGCGCCGCCGCGCGCGCCCTCGCCGCCGCAAGGGACCTCATCCGTTAAAGGACGCATGGGGGTCCGCATAGACACAAGGACCAAGCCCCGTCCGGCGACGGACGGGGACCGTTTCACGCGAAAGGAAACGCAGGAAACAATGGCAGACAGCAACATCGAGTACGCGATCCGCCGCATCGCCGACCAGGCTTACCTGTGGGACGACGACCTTGACGGCCGCTACGTCTCCTGGGAGGATGACGAGGACAACGCCTCCTGGCTCGACACCGAGGCGCTTGCGCTCAATCTGGCCGAACTGGACGGCGTCGCCCACGAGGGCGCCGACGGTCCGGTCCTCGACGAGGGCTACGAGGTGGTCAGCCGCCAGTGGCGCTACGAGGAGGACTGGACCGAGGAGGACTGACCCTCCCCGGGGACGAAGGAAGGCCGCCCCGCGGACCCAAGCCGGATACAGGACCACGATGGTGGTTCCGGCCTGGGCCGCGGGGCGGCCTCTCTCGGCTCTTTGGTCAGATCTCGTAGACGGAGTGGATGAAGTTGCGCATCTCCGTCAGACGCGCGGGCCTGACGTCATGCATCTGTCCGTCCTTGCCGCGCTTGCGGCGGGTGTAGCCGGTGTTGGCGCGGCGTCCGTCGCCCGGCTCCATCTCAAGGAAGATGCGCGCCGCCTCCGTGGTCATCGGCTTTTTGTAGGCGACCATGCGGGCGGCGTTGCCCTGGCCCTTGCCGGCGCTGAACCTGTTGAGCAGTCCGACGCCGCGTCTGTGCGCCTTGCGGCCGCCGAGGATCCTCTTGGCGAACTCCACGTCGCCGTCCGGGTTCGTGACCGAGCCGGTGCCGTAGCACATGTCCCACATCATCCGCGCCTGCGTCTCCGGATCGTCGTCGCATGCGCGGAGCACGTCGCACACGTCCTTGACGTCCTGTTCGGACGGGACGCCGTTGGTCGGCTTCCAGATCATCGACAGGTAGGAGCGGGCAGCCGCGCCCTTCGGGTTCGGCAGCGGGCCATGCACCTGCCTGCCGGTGCGGGCGGCCACGTAGTCGCCCACGATGGCGGTGCCCTTCGCATGCAGGAGCTTCGGATTGCCGTCCTTGTCCTTCTCCGTCTTGCTGAACACGTCCTTGTCGTAGCGCTGGATCTTCGTACGGTTCATGAAGATGAACGCGGACTTCTTGTCGTCCGGGTATCCGGCGCGGATGACGTTTCCCGCGGCGCCCGCGTCCTCGTAGAACAGGTCGCAAAGCAGGTCGGCGGCGCCCTCCTTGTCGCGCCGCCTCTTGAGGCTGCGGGCGATGGAGCCGGCCGGGATGTACCGGCGGTTCGGGCTCGCGTCGATGGCGCGGCGGCGGTCGTACGGGCCGGACAGGCGCCACGCCTGGCGCATCGCCGACCGGCGTTGGGCGGCCGGCATGCCGGACAGGTCGCCGCGGTAGACGGCCCTCACGGCCCGCCTCATAGCCGGGTCGCGTCTTGCCGTGCGGTAGTCCAGATGCCGTCCGTCCGACCCGTCGAACAGCACATGGCCGTCCTTGTCGGTCAGACGGGCGCCGTCGGGCCCCACCTCCACCCTCGCCGCGCGGGCGAGCAGGTCCGCCGTCTCGTCGGCGGAGAGCGAGCCCGTGTTATCGTCGCCGCCCGGCGCGGAGGGGGAGACGGCCGGCGGCGCGGGCGGCGTCGGCGGCCTTTTGATGCCATCCTCGTCGACCATCGTCTCCGGTTCGGCCTCCTCGCGGCCCAGAATCGCCAGGATCGCACGATGGCGCTCCTCCTCCGTCAGATCCGGCATGACGTCCGCCACGCGCGAGTCGATGGCGCCGAAATCCAGATCGTCGTCCGATCCCTGTCCGGCTTTCGCGTCGAACTGTCCTCCGTCGGGCCTTCCGGCCGCCTTGTGGCTGTTGCCTTTCGCATCCATGACCATGATCGGGTTCTCCTTTCCCTGGTGGGTGTTTGGATGCCATCCGGCTATGCCGGGCCGGGCGCATAGTCCGCACGCATGGCCAAGGGAACCTACAAGGGATCGAAATCGAAGACGCCGCCCACGCCGATGCAGGGGCTTATCCGCGCGGCGGCATGGCCCATCGCCGTCATCGCCACCGCGTTCGGATGCCCGGGGGCCATGGCCCTGCCGGTCTGCTGCCTGATCGCCCGGCTGGCCGCCCGCGGCGTCGAATACGATGCGAAGGACCCGTGGGGACGCGCCAGACCCACCGATTTGAAGGGCGACGCCTCCTACAGGCGTGCCAGAAACTGGCTGTCCGACCCGAACGTCCTGCTGCCCACGTCGGCCGACGCCGCCGTATCCGCCGGCCTCGCATGCCTCTCCTGCCTGCCTGTACGCGGCTGGGCCGGCATCCTCCAGTTCCTCGGCGCCTACGTCTGGCTCCAGGCGTTCTGGGCCGAACGGCGCGACAGGACCCTCACCGCCGAGGGCCGCGACCGCGGCATCCGCCAGAGGCGGACCAAATGGGCCAGGAAGCAGGTCCCCGCCATCCTCAAATGCATGCTTCCGGCCATCCCCGTCGGCGTCATCGCCGCCGCCCTCACCGGCCTCGTCCCGCTGGCGTTCGCGCCCGCGCTCCTCATGTCCGCCATCCCCATGCGCCGCGCCCACAAGGCCGCCAGACGGCAGGCCGATCTGGACTACCAGGCCGCCGGACTCATCTGGAAATGGGCCGAGGGCATGGACAAGGCCGTCACCAAGGGCCGTCCCGGCTCCGTCATGGACACCAAAAAGGGCGCCAACGGCGAATGGCTGTTCACCATGACCACGCCGTCCGGCGCGCGCGAATGGGCCACGCAGGCCACCACGCTCGCCTTCGCCCCGCAGGCCCAGGCCGACGGGCTCGACGTCGGCTTCGCGCTGGACGGCATGGACGAGCGCCGCGTCGCCGTCGCCGTCGCCACCACCGACATGCCCGACCTGGGGGCGCTCATGGACGACGAGACCGGACTGGCCGCCCGCATGATCATCGACGAGGTCCGCGTCGGCGCCTGCTACAGCGCCACCCCGGGCAAGGTGTCCGGGCTCAAGGCCGCCGCCACGCGCGACGGGCACGTCTCCTGCCGCTCCTTCGACCTGGACGGCACCAACGCCGACTGGTCCAACATCGACGGCGACTGGCTGAAGGGCTCCGCCGACCCGAAGTTCGGCGACTGGATGGGCGCCGCCGGCCTTGTCATCCTCGTCGACCCGTCCGGCCACGGCTGGATCGCCGTCGACGACGACTGGCGGACCATGGAGTTCGACGAGAAGGCGTGCGCGCGGCTGCGCTGGCCCAAAGCCCAGACGCCGCGCGACGACCGCTCCATGGCCGCCTACATGGAGGTCCTGCAGCGCACCAAGCGGGAGAAGGCGAAATGGTCGACCGCCGCATCCGCGTTCAAGCTCAGCCCGCCCGTCACCCTCCGCTACACGGACGAGACGACCTACCGGGCCGAACGCGGCTGGTCCCTGACCCGTCTGCCCATGACGCTGGGCGGGGACGGCTCCGACGTGACCGCATGGATGAAGGCCGACTTCCGGCCCGTGTTCGGCGACAGCCTCGTCGCCGACATCCTCCCCACGCGCAGCGGCAACGGCTGGTCGCGGCGCATCCTCGACTACGTGCATGCCGGCCGCGCCGGCAACATGTCCATGCCCGACGCCCTGCGCGACCTGGACGGCTCCGGCCCCGCCGAACGCCTCCTCGCCCGCGTGCTCGTCTCCCGCGCCTTCGCCAACACGTTGAGGAAGCCCGCGTTCGTGTCCGACCCGCGCCAATGCCTCAAGGATGGGCGCGGCACGCTCTGGCGCGTCGACGTGGAGCTGTTCGGCGGGGTGACCGCCGCGGACGCCCGCAAGGGCGAGAACCATGTGAGGGCGTTGGCGGGCGCCGACGTGGCGCTCTGGGAGTGGATCGACGACAGCCACGTGGTCCTGTGGGCCGGCGACAGGATACCGCCGGACGTCTCCGATTGGCGGTCCGGCCGCCTGTACGGCAAGGCCATGACCCTGCGGCTCTCCCAATGCTGGGCGCAGGCGGGCGCCGTCTCCCGCGACGGCCGCTCCGTGGAGACCGCCGAGCTGGGCCCCGGCCCCAACGGCATGGTCCGCGCCGTGTTCACTCTCCCCGCCGGCCTGTCCATGGACAAGGCCGACGCGGCCACGTCCACGTTCATGGACGCCGCCGGCTACGGCTACATGAAGCCGTTCGACGTGGACGCGCCCGGCCGCTTCGGCCTGCTGCTCGCCGAACGCGACCCGCTGCCCGACAGGCTCCTCTCCGACTGGAGCCAATTAGACCCGTCGCATCCGCGCCGCGTGCCGTTCGGACTCAAGGACGACGGCTCGCCCGCCATATGGGACGTGTCGAAGACGCCGCATCTCCTGGCGTCCGGCACGACCGGCTCCGGCAAAAGCTCCGTGTCCGTCACCTGCACGCTCGCCATGCTCAGGCTCGGCTGGCAGGTCGCCGTCACCGACCCGAGCAAGGGCGCGAACGACTTCAGGCCCATCCGCGACAGGCTCATCGCGTTCGAGGACTCGCTGGAGGGCTGCTACGCGCTCCTCCAGTGGGCGGAGGGCGAGATGAAGCGACGCGCCCGGCTCATCAAGGAGAACGGCGGCGGCGACTTCACCACCCTGCCCGACGGCGTGCGGCCCAAGCCGCTCCTGCTGTTCATCGACGAGACGAACAGCCTGCTGGGCGAGGACGAGAGGCCGCTGCCGAACCCGAACGACGATCCGGAGCTGGAGAACGCGAACATCATGCTCAAATGGCGCAACGGCCTGCGCCACAACATCGGCCTGAGGCTCAGCCATCTGCTGACCCAGGCCCGTTCGGCCGGCATCGCCGTCCTGCTGGGCGCCCAGCAGCTGAAGGCCGGCTCATTGGACGCGCTGCCCGCCGCCTCCACCTGCAAGGAGATGCTCGGCCGCGTGTTCCTCGGCAACGGCGAGACCGCGGGCAACATCAGCACCGCGCACGTCAAGGAGGCCAACAGGATGCTCCGCCAGGCCGGCTCCATGCCGAAGGGCCGCGGACTGTACGAGCCGATGGGCGGCGGCCTCGACATGGTGCAGTGCTGGTGGAGCGGCATGGGAGACGAACTGGTCGCCAACGCGGACGGCATCCCGACGGCCGAACCCATCGACCTGTCCGACCACATGCCCGTCCGGCCGGATGTCGTCGGCGCCGTGGACGAGCCGGCCGAAGAGGCCATCGAGGAGGACCTGTCCTTCGGCGACGATTTTGTGCTCTGACGCATAGGACCGTAGGAATACGGACCGCAACGAATGGAGGACCATTTTGGACGACGAGACGATCGCCATGGACATCACGGGCAAGGATCTGGAGCGCCAGGCGCGCGCGGTCGCGGCGCCCGCGCCGCATCGCACGCTGAGGCCGGCGCTGAACGGCTACCGCCGCGAGGACGTGGACCAGGCGCTGGCCGCCGCCGACAAGCGGACCGCCGATCTGGAACGCGACAATGCGGCCCTGTCCGCGGTATGCGAGAACACCCGCGCGCTGGTCGAGGACCTGCAGCGCCGTCTCGGCGCGACCGAGGAGCGCCGGAGGGCTGCCGAACGCGAGCGCGACGGATACCGCGGCCAGCTGGAGAATCCCTGGCGCACGGTGGGCGAGGCCGGCGAGAACCTCGTCAAGGCGGCCCGCGCCCAGGCGGACCGCATCCGCGCCGACGCGGCCGGGGAGGCCGACTCCATGAGGGCGGACGCGGCGAAGGCCGTGGAGGATGCCAAAGCGGAGGCGGAGCGCATCCGCGCCGACGCGGAAAGGTCCGCGGAGGAGGTCCGGGCCAAGGCGGCGAAGGCCATGGACGAGGCCCATGCGGAGGCGGAGCGCACACGCAAGGCGCTGCATGGGGAGCTAGCCGCCCATGACAAGGCCATGACCGAGCGTGAGGCGGCCGCCGACAAGGCCGTCAGGGACGCCAAGGCCACGGTCGCCAAGGCGTATGGACTCGTCAAGGGCGTGCTGGACGCGTTCGACGAGGCGTAGGGCCCCGATAAGACACGGAAAGGCCCCGGAGGGACACCTCCGGGGCCTTTCCGTGTGCCCTAGTGCAGGCTTTCGCGTTCTTCGGGCTCCTCCCAATTGTCCCAGGCGGTCCAGTCGCGGTCGGTGCGCAGGCTTTCATGCAGTATGCGCGCATCCCCTGGCGTGGCGTCATGGCGGGCGGCCTGGAGGATGGCACGGCGGCTCGTCCATGCGGCCTGCCGTGCCTGCTCGTCGTTGAGTCCGACCAGATCGCCGTCCGCGTTGAACATGACATACCGGTCGCCCGGCCTGAAGCCGCCGCACTCGGCCGCCTCGCGGATCTCCGGATCGTCCAGGCCCCTGCCTCCGGTCAGACGTTCGAGACCGCCGTGGTCCGCGGGCATGGGGACATGGAAGTCGCGGTCCATGTCCTTGACATAGAGCCGTTGGGACATGCGCAGCAGTTGGGAGGACACGCCGGGGGAGTAGGCGGCCCCGTTCGCCGCCTTCAGCGAGTCGGCCATCAGATAGTCGACGGCCGCCTCGTTGAAGACGTCCGGGTCGTCCAGATCGTCCGGGTCGAGCCCGCAGTCCGCGGCGATGGAGCCGCGCCATTCGGACTCGTTGCGGACCAGCTCCAGATCGCCGCCGAGCGTGTGGCCATCCATCCACCAGTGATCCTCGTCGAACTCGCGGTCCACTCCGGACAGGTCGTGCCGCGTGACCAGCTTCGGCCCTTGGTTGACGATATGGGCGACCGGCTGATTGTCGATGGTGATGGTCGGCACGGGAAGGTCGGCCCAATCGCCTTCGTCCTCGTTCCACCCTTCTTCGGACTCCATGGTGTCGTAGACGTGCCAGCCGTCCGGCAGCGGGCCTCGGATCGGCCCGTCGGTGCGGTAGCAGCCGGCCACGGTGCCGTCGGGCAGCTGGAGCATGAACGCGTCCGCGTCCGCGCCGATGGCGTCGGCCACCCGGCTTAGCTCGTCGGCCGTGGGCGTCGACGGTCGGCCGTCGCCGGCGGCGAGGTCGTCGTCCGCGCCCTGTCCGGCCTTGCGGTCGAATTGGCCGCCGTCCGGCCTGCCCGCCGCCTTATGGTTGTTCCCGTTCCTGTCCTGCGCCATGATTGGCCTCCTTTTCCGTTCTCCCGCCCGGCTATGCGCCGGAGGTCACATCTCCGCGCCCGTGTTGCCCTGGTTCTGGGTGGGCGCCGGAGTCGGGGCGGGCGTGGGTGCCGGAGTCGGGGTCTGCTGGCGTTGGGTCTGCCGTTGGGGCGTGTAGGTGCGTTGGGGCGTGTACGACGGCGTGTATTGGCGCTGGGTCTGCTGTTGGGACTGTGCCTGGGCCTCCGCCTGCCGGCGGGCCTCCTCGGCGGCCTTGTCCGCGGCCTCCTTGTCGGCCTTGGCCTTCTCCGCGGCCTTTTTCTCGTCGGCCTTCTTCTGCTCGGCGGCGGCCTTGTCGGACAGGGTCTTCAGCTTGGCGTCCAGCGCCTTGCGGTCCTTGGCGTCCTTCGGCGTCCGGTCTGTGAGGGCCTTCATCGCGTCCAGCGTGGACTTGGAGGCGTCGGGGGAGGCGGCCACGGCCTTGTCGATGGCGGCCTTGCCGTCGCGCCTCCAGGCGGTGGTGGCGTCCGCCAGACGCTTCGTCAGGGCCTTGACTCCAAGCGCTTTATCCGCTTTCCTTATCGCGTCGGTGGTGGATTGGGAGCAGTCGGGCGTCTTGGGCTCGTCCACCTTGATTTTCAGGTCGGCCAATTCGCGTCTTAGACGCCGGTATTCGGCCGAGTCCGACTCCAACGTCCTGCAGGCGGCCGTATGGGCCTCCACGGCCGCCTTATGGGCCTCCACGCGCCGGTACTGCAGTATCCCGAACACACAGGCCACGACAAGGACGGCCGCGCCCACGGCGATCAGGATGGGCTTGAGCGGCAGGGGACGGGCCGCGTCCCTCTCGCCGTCCCGCTCCCAGTCGGAGACCGGAGGATTCCCACCGTCGGCCTTGTCCTCCGGATCGTCCTCCGGCTCCTTGGAGTCCCAGTCGCCCCAACCACCGTCGGCGTCGTCCTTGGAATCGTCGTCATCGGGCTGGTCGGCCTCTTTGTCCGTCTCCGGTTCCCCGGAGTCCCAGTCGTCCCAGCCGCCGGCGTCGTCCTTGGAATCGTCGTCATCGAGCTGGTCGGCCTCTTTGTCCGTCTCCGGTTCCCCGGAGTCCCAGTCGTCCCAGCCGCCGGCGTCGTCCTTGGAGTCGTCGTCATCGGACCGGTCGTCCGTTCCATCCGACTCCCCATCGTCGGACGCGGCCTTGTCGGTGGCCTCCGATTCCTGATTTCCGCCTGGCTCGTCGTCCCAGTCGAAGACACCCTCGCCGGCGTCGTCGTCGCCTATCCTGTCGCGCCAGTCGGAATGGAATCCACCGGAGGGGGGCTTCGCCGCGGCTGGAGCCGTCTTGTCCCCGGCCTTGGAATCGCCCCAGCCATCCCAGCCGTCGTCAGGTGCGGAGGCCTCCATGTCGGCGGAATCATCGTCGGCCGTGGCCTCATCCGTTCCATCGTCGCCCCAGCCATCCCAGCCGCCGTCGGCCTGGGGCTTGGTATGGGCGTCGGAGCCGGATATCCCGTCGCCCCCATCGTCATCGGACGAAGGCTTGGAATCGTCGCCCCAGCCGCCATCGGTCGAAGGGGTCTCGGGTCCGGTGGAGCCCTCATCCACGGAGTCGCTCCAATCGCCCCAGCCGTCATCGCCCGAAGGCTTGGCGTCGTCGGTTCCGGTGGAATCGTCGCCCCAGTCATCCCAGCCGTCATCGGTCGCGGTCTTGGAGGTGTCATCGGCTGAAGGAGTCTCGGGCTCGGTGGAGCCTTCGTCCGCGGAGTCGCCCCAATCACCCCAGCCGTCATCGGCCTGGGGCTTGGCGTCGTCGGAGCTGGGCGTTTCGTCGTTCCCGCCATCATCGGACGAAGGCTTGGCGTCGTCGGCTTCGGTGGAATCATCGCCCCAGCCGTCATCGGCTGAAGGAGTCTCGGGCTCGGCAGGGTCCTCATCCGCGGAGTCGCCCCAACCATCCCAATCATCGTCGGCCGCGGCCGTCTCCGTTTTCATGGAATCGCCGGCCGGCGACCCCTCCGTCTCGGGGGTTTCGTCTTCGGTGGATTCGCCCCAGTCACCCCAGCCGTCGTCGGCCGCGGGCTTGGAGGCGTCATTGGTCGAAGGGACTTCGGGTCCGGCGGAGCCTTCGTCCGCGGAATCACCCCAACCGTCCCAGCCGTCATCGCCCGAGGGTTTGGCGGACGTCTCCGGTTTGGCGGAGTCGTCGCTCCGGCCGTCATCGCCCGTCGCGGTGGAATCGCCGTCGGCGGCCTGCGGATCGCTCCAATCGTCCCAATCGTCGGCCCGGGGCGCAGAGGCCGGCTTTGGCGTCTCGGGAGAGGGGGAGGCGCCCGTCTTGGACGCCTCTATTTCGTTCTTCCGGCGCTTCGCGCCGGCATTGCGGCTTTCCGCCCAGGGATTGAATGGCATGCCCTAGGCTATGCCCGATATTCCTTCCAGAGGGCGTCGATGGCCTGCTCCAGACGGTCCTTCGGCACGTTGGTCACACGGGCGCGCAGGGCCGACTTCCTGTCCGCCAGCTCCGACCAGAAGCCGACGACCCGCTCCAGGGGCGCATGCTCCGCCTGGCGGTGCATGGTCACGGCGGCGGCCACGCCGGAGATCGGCAGGCCACTGCGCTGGGCGCGCAGTGCGAGGCGGTAGAGGTCGTATTCGGCGTCCACGTCCATGCCCGCGAGCATGGCCTTGACCTCGTCATACCCCGCGCCGTCGCCTGCGAGCCTGACGGCCACGCCGGCCCAGTTCACGGCGTTCGGCGCCTTGTCCGCGTAGTCGCGGCGGAGCAGTTCGACGACGCGCCAGCGGAGCGGCTTCGACGGATCGTCGGGCTTGCCGGCCTGGCGGTTGTCATGATGGATTCCCCTGTTCGGCGACGGCTTTCGCGGCGCGGCCGCCTTGGCCCTCTCGGGGGCCTTGTCCTCCGGCCGCGCGGGCTCGTGGTAGATGGCCGCGTCCATCGGCCGGCCCGCGCCGACGATGTGCGCCAGCTCGTCGGTGCCGAGCAGCAGGCGGCCCTTGTGGTCGAAGATGACGCGGAGGGGCTCCCAGGCGGGGCAGGCGTCGTCCGCGCCATGCGGATTATCCTTCGGCGCGCCACCCAGCATGGCCGCCGCCTCATCCGGCGTGACCGTGCGGCATTCGTAATCGTAGACCAGTTCGCTGTACATGTTTCCTCCGATTTCGACGGTATGGTCCGTTTCCCATCCCCATGCGTCGGGCGGCCGCGCACCCAACCAAACTCGAAGGAACGGGCAGGAAAGGCGGGGACTCTCCGTTCTCCTTAAGACAAGCGGTGGGGGAGGCGTCTTCACGTTTTCTTCACATCATCCGGTCCGTATGCACTTCGTATGCAGCCGTATGCAGTCCGTATGCACTTTTTCGGCTCGAGCAAGAAGCTAGGCGGGAGTAGGGCTGAGAGCACATGCAGAGAGCCGTATGCACTTTATGCACCTCTTTTGGGAGTTGGACCTTTTTCGGCCTTTTTCCTTTTAAGGGAAGTGCATACGGTGCATACGGCCGCATACGGAAGTCGATGGAATCCGGCCTTAGCCTTACTGCCCGTAGGCATTGAAGCCTCTTCGGCCCGCGAAAACGACAAGTGCATACGCAAGTGCATACGGATTTCCGCCGCCGGAGGCGCCTCCCGGCCGGAATCGGCGTCGATAGCGGCCGCCCACCCAACCAAACCGGCCGCTTCCGGGACGCATGGGCAAGGTGGCATCAAAAGGGAAAGGAGCCCGCCATGCATTTTCTTGGAACGGTCATCGGACCGGAGACGGAATCGGAGGTCGATGACGCGCTGGCCCGCTGGGACGAGAACGCGGACGTCGAGCCGTACGTCGTCGAGTATCGTGAGGATCTCCTCGAAAGGGCCCGCGAATGGGCGTCGCGCCGCCCCGACGTCGACGGTTCCGACGAGGACGCGCTGCTCGGGCGCTTCGCCCTCTACACGGGCGCCGAGCTTGACGAGGACGGCAACGAGGTGTCCACCATGCCGGAGGATGCCTTCTACGACTGGTACGAGCTTGGCGGCCGCTGGAGTGGCGAGACGGCCGACCTGCAGGGTCTGACCGTGGACGGGCTCCGCGCCCGCGCCGGGGCGTACCCCGCCGTCGTGGCGTTGCTCGGCGGCATCGCCGTGTCCGTCCACGGCGGTGGCTACGAGGAGGAGCCCGCCGACCCGCTCGCCGATTGCGCGGGTTGCGAGAAGGTCTGGTTCGTGGATTTCCACGACTGATTCCATGCATAGGGGAGCCTTTCGGAAGGAAAGGAGTCTCCTATGGAGTCCACAAGCATCGCCGACGTCGAGGCCCAAGCGCTGGCCGACGCCTACATGGAGGATGCCCGTCACGTAGGCATCGACCACGCCATATACGCGGCCTATCGCGCCGGACGCGACGCCGCGACCACCGATTATGAGGTCCACCGCGCCGCGTTCCACATGGCCGCCGCATGGAACGACGCCCACGGCGCGGCGACCGTCGCCGACGACTGGGAGGGCATGGCCCGCATCGCGCTCGACGCCGCCCGCGTCGGCCATGAGGAGCCACTCCCGCCTGAATTGCTGGAGGCCGTGTTTCGATGAGCGGATGGACCGTCGTGGACGGCCACGCCGTGCGCACGGCCACCCTCATCCTGTCCGGCATGGTCGGCGCGCTCGTGCTTGTCGTGTTCATCATGGGCGGGCACGAGCGTGTCTGGTGGGCGGGGCTCATCGCCCTGGCCGGATGGCTGCTGCTGTTCGTGCCGAGATTCGTCAGAGAGGACCGTCGATGGCGGAAGGAAAACAAGTGAGGCCGCGCCTGTTCGAGGCCGACCTGCCCCGCGATCCGCGCAAGCCGATACGGCACCCGTTCGACGCGGTGCCTTATACGCCGCCCGACCGGATACTGGACGAGGAGAGGCTGCTGCGCCGCCTGATGGCCGCGCCCGACCAGGTGCTCTGGTGGCCGCGCAACTGCGCCAACCGCCTGCTCGCCGAACGCATGGCGGCGCACGGATGGGTCGACGGCGACGGCGTTCAAGGCTTCACACCCTCCGACGACGGCGCCGCCGCCATCAGGGTGATCGACGCCGGACGGCCCGCGCCCGACTGGAACCGCCCGTTGGGCGCGTTGTTCTAGCCTCTGGGACGCATGCACCCGGTGTGAACGAAAAGGCGGCCGAGAGCCTTGGGACCATACCCGCTCCGGCCGCCTTGGCAAGCGGGCCGCGCCCATTCAATGCGGGCGGGTGCCAACGTGGAGTATTGGCGTCCACGCCCGCGGAAAACGCCGACCACTTCGAAGACATCAAGGAAAGGAGGTTGTCGACATGCTGAACGACGACCAGTTGTTCGAGGATTACGGCATCGAGGTCTGACGCCGAAGGCCACGGAGCCGCCCGGCTCCGGCCACAATGCGCCTGCGGTGCGATGGTGCGCATACCGCCTTCCCAAGGCGGTGACGCGGGTTCGATTCCCGTCAGGCGCTCGAAAAAGGCCCTGCCTCCGATCCGTTTCGGGATTCGGAGACGGGGCCTTCGTCGTTCCGCCCTAGCCCAGGATGTCCACCGTCCACGCCCGCAGATTCTGCACGACGAGGGTGACGCCGTCGCGGTCCGTGGCGAACATGCCGTCCGAGAAGCCGTCCCAGACATCGGACCGGACGCCGAAGCGCAGGGCCACGCGCTCACGGTTCCGCTCGCGGACGCGCTCCGTGGGGCTGGCCCTCAGCACGGCCACGAGGCACGCGGCGCCCAGCAGCAGGACGGCGGCGACCGTCAGCGCGCCCACCCTCAACGCGGGCGCGAACACGCCCAGCATGAGGGGCAGGCAGGCGGCGGCGACCGTCAGCGCGATCGCCGCGCGGCATCCGCCGCTTCCGTCGTCGGGGCGCGGCTCCAGTTCAACGGGCTCCATGGTCCGCTCCTATGCGAACACGGGCGAGTCCACGATGGGCAGGTCGGCGCGTCTGTAGCCGGCCTCGCGGGCCGTGCGCTCCTCGAACGAGACCAGTCCGCCCGGATCACCCATCACGTCGCTCGTCCGCACGAGGTGGTCGCGCGTCAGCACGGGCTCCCATTCGCCGTCCGGCGCGAGCCGTTCGACGCGCAGGCGAAAGCTCCATCCGATGCCGACGGGCCGGAGCGGCTCGTAGCGCAGGCGGGCGGTTCTGCAACTCGTCCTTCTCACAGCTCCATACCCCTTGCCCTTAACCTCCACATGGCGGCCGGAGGCGCGCTCCAGCCGTCGAGCAGGCGCAGCTCGTCGTCCGAATAGTCCGACTCCAGCAGGGCGATGCGACGTTCCACGGCGCGTCTCGCGCGGGTCAGCCCCGAGTCGTGCCCGCGGGCCAGCTCCCACATGCCCCTCCAGAACGGGGCCATGCCCTGCCAGTCGGCGCGCTCCAGCACGCGCAGCAGATGGGCGGCCCCGTTGTCCGGAAGCGCCAGGTCCGCCTCCATGGAGGGCACCGGCAGCGGGGTGGCCGCGCCGAGGTCGCGGACGTCGCGGCGGGTGTACGACGGGCGCAGCTCGTCCGGCTCCGCGTGGTCCAGATACCACAGGGCCTTCCTCAGATCCTCGACCTCCCGGCCTTTCAGCCGGTGCCTGTAGACGTATTTGATGGCGTTGCCGCCCATGAACGGATACAGGCGCGTCAGCTCCACGCACTCGAACGGGCCCGCCTCGTAGTGGGCCGGATGGTTCACGTTGTCGGCCAAGATGTCCAAGACTCCTTCCGTCGAAAAGAAAAAAGGCGCCGCGCGCAGGACGGGTCATGGCGGTCTAGAGAATTGAGAGACCGCTCTCCGCCCTTCGCGTCGCCGGCTCCGCCGGGTGAAGAAAAAGCCCGGCGCGTGGCCGCGTTGACGCCCGGCGCCATCATCCAACATGCGTCCTATGCCCGGAACGGCCCGGACGCATAGGGGCGGACATGGAAAGAATCACGGGACTTAAGGTCGGCGCGGCCATCGTCGTCGCCGTCACACTTGCCGGCGCGGCCATCGGCGTCATGTCGGCCCTAAGGTGGGGCGGCGCCGCGCAGGGCGTCCTGGCCGGCCTGCTGCTGGCCATCGCCGCCTACGGCGACATCCTCGTCATCCGCGCCGTCCATATGGCGGGCGTGCTCGACGGGGCCGCGGCCACGCGCGCCGCATGGACCGCCGAGCTGGCCGACTGGTACACGTCGCGCTCCTACGCCGATTCGGCCGCGGAGGCCGCCGCCGGCAGGGTCCGAGCCGCCGGCGACGACATGGAGCGTCTCGACGCCTGCCTTGGCGTCGACAAGGCCACGGGCGAGGAGTACGCGTCCATGCTGGCCACGTTCCTGGGGCTTCTCGAGGACCATCCCGACAGGGCGTCCGCATTGGACGCCGCCTACCACGCCATGCAGTCGCGTCTGGCCCAGGGCCTGCCCGTGGAGGGCGAGTTCCGGTTCGACGCCGACGGGAAGATGAAAACGTACTCCACGCTTTAGTGCTGGGAGGTTGGCTCAGGACGCATAGAGCCATGATGTAAGGAGGTGTCCACGATGAGTCAGAAAGTCCGCATCGATGGCGTCAAGCACGTTGGTGCGAGCGTCTTCCTCGGTCTTCCCCGCGCACGCGGGAGTGATTCACCATGACCGTGGACGAGAACGGTAAACAGGTGGTCTTCCCCGCGCACGCGGGAGTGATTCTGGTTGGGATGATTTCCTGAGGTCAGGAAATCACTCTTCCACGCGCACGCGGGGGTGATTCCTAAAGAAGGAAAACCAATGACCTTAAAAGAACTCCCCTATCAAGACGGAACCAACTGGAAAGAACTCGGCGGCAAGCCCGCAATCTTCAATTGGAACGGCAAACCCATGGCCGGAATCCTCTACTTGGACGGTTTCAGCAATCTCGCCGTCCGGGAACTATCCGGTTACATGCCGGTTTTGTATATTTGGCCGGATGATACGGCCCATGTCAACGTCAAGTGTGTGACGGATTTTCATGTGTTCAGTTTTGTTGAGGATTAATGTAGTTCGGGACGCTGAAACTGCGGCTTCTATTCCTATTCCGGAGATAATCCGAACGTATTATCCCGGCTTCGATATTTGGTTCGACCGCACGGTTCTCCCCTCCTTGGGGAAAGACCGTGCGATTCTTTTAGCCCGTATAGACGGTGAGTTGGCGGGGTTTTGCGTTCTCAAGAGAACTTCGTCGGAACGAAAGATTTGCACCTTGTATGTTTACGAGGGTTTTCGGAGTCGGGGGGTCGGTTCCGCTCTGGTCGAATATGCGTTGGGTTTGCTGGGTGAATGGTTTCCTCTGGTGACGGTGCCGGAGGAACTGTTGCCGGTGTACGAGAGGTTCTTTCGTCGTTTTGGTTTTCGGTTGTCCGGCTCGCGTGTGGGTTTGTATCGAGGTGAGAAGAGGGAGTTCTTTTTTAATCGAACGCTGGCTTAGGTTTGCGTGTTGCGTTTTTCTACCCCCTTGTGTTGTAGTGGGATTGTTCACAACAAAAACAAAGACAAAACCCAAAAAGGAGGACGCATTGATAGGAAAGCCCCCATGCCGCCTTATGATCAGAAGCCGGCATGGGGCCTCGGCCGTGAATGCATTGCCCGGCCGGAGTCCATTCTATCAAAGCCCGACGCATAAGCCAGGGCATGATAGATCTTTCGAAGTATCTGGCCTCGTGGAAGGCATACTACTCCCACATCGACTGGGGTGTCCTTGTCTGCGCGGGCGTTGCATGCCTGGCCATAATCCTCATTATTCTGATGGTCGGCCGCGGATGCCTCTCCTTCCTGCTCGTCTGCGCGATTGTCGTGGTGTTCCCCTTTGCGCTGTACACCGGCGCCTTCGTAAGCCGCTCCGCAGCCAGGCCGGAATTACCCGAGACCATCCTCGCCGAACGGTACGGACTGCGGGAGGGGACTCTGTCCTGCGCGTCCATCGGAAGCGGCCGTGCGGTGAATTTGGAGGTCGGCCACCACGGCATGCGTGACGCGGATTACGAATGCACGGCACGCACGACAAAGGGCGAATGGGTCAGATGGACATTGGTTGTCCGCAGCCCCAAGGCCGGCTTCTTCGACGACCGAGGACATGCCATCAAGCCGGTGGAGTCCCGATGAGGCTCCACGACTATCAGGAGAGCGCCGTCCGCTTCGCGCTGGACTCCTTCCGCGACCATGGCGGCTGCGGGCTGTTCCTTGACATGGGCCTGGGCAAGACGCTGACGACCATCGCCATCATGGACATCTGGCACGCCATGCACCCGCGGTCCCGGTTCCTCGTCGTGGCGCCCAAGACGGTCGCCGTCAACACGTGGCCCGACGAGCTGGACAAGTGGGCCGACGCCCACCGGCTGGACTACGCGGTCGCCTGCAGTGCCAAGCCCGACCCGAAAAGGCGCGCCAAGGCGCTGGAGGCGGGCGCCACCGTGACCATCATCAACCAGGAGAATTTAGGCTGGCTGGACTCGCACGTCGACGTCTGGCCGTGGGACTGCATCGTATTGGACGAGCTGTCCGGCTACAAGAGCTCCACCGCCAAGCGCTTCCGCCTGCTGAAGCGCCGCCGCGGCAACCTGTCGTCGGCGCCGGGCAGAAGCCGGCATGGCAGGCCCGTCTCATGGGTGTTGGGCCTCACCGGCACGCCCGCCGCCAAGGGCCTCATGGACCTGTGGGCGCAATGCTACCTGCTGGACGGCGGGCATGCGCTGGGCCCCACGCTGACCTCCTACCGCCAGCGCTGGTTCGTGCCCGGCCGCCACAACGGCGACGTCGTCTACGAATGGCTGCCGCGTCCGGAGGCGTACGGGCGGATCATGGCCGCGATAGCCCCGTTCTGCCTGACCATGCTGGCCCGCGACAAGCTGCCCGGACTGCCACGCCGCACCGTCATCGACCACACGGTCGCCATGCCGGATGATACGCGGACCGCGTACGACGCGTTCCGCCGCGACAAGTGGATGGAGCTGGACGGCGCGGAGGTGTCCGCGTCGAACGCGGGCGTCCTGTGCAACAAGCTCACGCAGTTCACCGCCGGCTGCATCTACCCGGACCCGGGCGTGGACGCGCCGGTCATGCGGCTGGATGACGCGAAGCTCGACGAGTTCGACAGGATCCTCCAGGAGTCGCAGGGCGAGCAGATCCTCGTCTTCTACCAGTTCCGCGACGAGCTGGCCCGTCTGAAGGCCCGATACAAGGGCATGGTGCATACGACCGACGAGCCCGGCATCGTCGCCGAGTGGGACGCGCATCGCGTGCCGATACTGGCCACGCATCCGTTGAGCAGCCGCTTCGGCCTGAACCTCCAGCATTCGGGCCACATCGTCGTATGGCTGAGCCTCACCTGGAGTCTTGAGGACTACACGCAGGCGAACGCCCGCGTCGACCGGCAGGGGCAGGAGAGGCCGGTCCAGATCCATCGGATCATCGAGCCGGACACGATGGACGCCCGCAAGCTCAACGTGCTCGCGGGCCGTGCCGAGCTGGCCGGTGCGGTCATGGAGGAGTTGCGCCGCGACTAACGCCGTTCGATGACGGCGCGGGCGAACAGCGCCCGGCCGCCCGCGGTCGGCTGGCCCGGCATGTCGACGAGCCGCCAGCCTGGGTCGGCGGGCGTCCAGCGGGTCAGGAACGTCAGGGGGACGGCGACGGGGCCGTCCCAGTCGGCGGGCACGTCCGCCACCTGCCCGCATTCGAGGATGTGGGTGCCGTCCAGAAACTCCGGGGCCTCCGGGGCCGGCGCGGCCGGACGGAAGGCCCCGCGCGCCAGGGTGGACGGCAGGTTCGTGTACCAGACGATGTTGCCGAAGCGGCGGTGGCGCACGCCGTCGATCATGACGTCGCATGACTCCTTCGGTGTGGTGGCGTCCGGCGTGGCGAACGCCATGGAGCCGTTCCGGCGTCCAAGCCAGAGGCGGTCGGAGAGGAAGTACGGCGCGATGGACACGGCCTTCGCCTGGGGGAGCGGCCCCATGACGGAGAAGAGCCCGCCCCATTCCTCCAGCCTGGGGATGATGGACGAGAGGATGCTGAACGGCGGGTTGGTGACGACGATGTCGGCCCGGTCCATGAGGCGGCGGGCCTCGACGCCGAGCACGCTGCCCTCGTCGTCCAGTTCGACGGGCTCCGGCCGGTCGTCCGGCCCGTCCCATTCCCAGCGGCGTCCGAAGCCGAACAGGGGACCCATCGGATTGTACTGGCTGGCGGTCAGATGCGTGATGCCGAGCCGGTCCCAATGTCCGAGGCAGAAGCGGACGAACGCGCTCTCCGGCCCGTCGCAGGGGCAGAGGACGCGCCGTCCCCGGAAGTCGTCGGCGCAGGGGAGGAGCTCGGCCTCCACGTCCTCGAGCCGTGTGTAGAATTCGTCGTTGCGGGCGTTGCGCGCCGCGGTCAGATTCGAGTTGTTTGCCATGCCGGACGATATGCGTCCAGAGCAGGGCCATAAGGCCTCTTCGGAATCCTTACGTTTTCGGCCGTCCTTCTTCGGAGAATCTTCAGTCGGGCAATCAAGCCGATTCCGACGACGGAAAAGACGGAAGACAAGCCGTTTTCACACTTCCATCACATTTATGCGTCCGTATGCACTTCGTATGCAGTCGTATGCAGTCCGTATGCACTTTTTTGGCTCGAGCAGGAAGCTAGGCGGGAGTAGGGCTGAGAGGACATGCAAAGAGCCGTATGCACTTTATGCACCTCTTTTGGGAGTTGGAGTCTTTTCGGCCTTTTCCCTTTTAAGGGAACTGCATACGGTGCATACGGCTGCATACGGAAGTCGATGGAATCAGGCCTTGGCCCTACTGCCTGTAGGCATTGGAGCCTCTTCGGCCCGCTGAAGGCAAAAGTGCATACGGCGGTGCATACGGCTCTCCGCCCGCATTGCCCGTCGAATCGGAGATTTTCCGGCCGGCGGGCAGGACGCATGCGCACGGGGAATCCGAAACGACAAAGGAGGAATCCATGGAGACGATATTGACGCCCCGACTGCTGTTCGACGGCGAGGACAGGCCGGTGGAGGGCGGCCGCTACGGCATGGTCGAGATGACCCCATGGCGGGTCCGCATGCTCGAGCACGTCGCCAAAGGAGCCGGACGCGAGATCGGACTCACGGCGAAGAGCCCCGCGTACTCCAAGAAAGGCATGCTGGAGCTTGCCGCCGACGGCTCCATCCTCGCCGGGCGCGAGACGCTGGCCCGCCTCTTCCGCACCGTCGACGAGGAGGTGGAGTCCGTCCCGGTGCTTCTGCGCACCGTCGACGCCGACGACAGGACGCTGCGCGCATGCCGCCTCGACATCGGCGACCGATTCGCCGAGAAGTACATAGACCCGCTCGTCACCGACGAATTCCCCGGCCTCAAGGACGCGCACAACGTCATCTGCGCCGTCCGCGCCTACATCAACTGGGAGGACTTCGGCATGGACGGCATGGTCCACCGCAAGGGCTGGCCCGCCCCATCCCGCCTCATCGACACCATCCGCGCCAACTACAACGACATCGTCCGATACCGCGAATGGGCCGCCATCGCCAAGACCCGCCACCATCTGGGCCTTAAGCTCCCTCTTGCCATCATGCTCGTGGAGCGCTGGTCGAGCCCGGCGCGCGTCGACGCCTTCTGGCGTCCCGTCTTCGACGGCGAGCATCCGCTCGACCCCGACTCCCCGCAGCGCTGGATGCTCGACCGCGCCGCCGGACGCGACTTCAATCAGAAGGACACCCTCCGCCTGCTCATCACCGCATGGAACCGGTGGATGCGCCAAAGCGTCGGCGAGGCCATCCCGCTGGACGACCTCGAAACCGACCTCATCTTCTAGACGGCCGGCATAGCCACACAGGAACGAACGGACAAGGAGGCCATCATGGCACAGGACAGGAACGGCAACAACCACAAGGCGGCGGGACGTCCCGACGGCGGCCAGTTCGACAGGAAGCCCGGACAGGGCACGGACGACGATCTGGAGGAGACTGTGGTCCCGGAGTTTCCCGCATGGGACCACATCAAGGACACGCCCGCCTCCCGCGAGGCCCTGCTTGGGCTGGCCCGTACCATGAGCTCATGGGACGGCTCATGCGATTGGGCCGACGCGTCCGAACCGGACGAGCTCATGTCCGGACTGGGCTTCGACCCGGCCGCCGCGATGACCCTGATCGACGCCGTCGGCGACGACTACTATCCGACCCGCGAATACGTCCGGTTCGACGACGTCGGCATGCTCGAGTCCGTCGACGAGGCCGATCTGGAGGACCAGGCCGTCGACGAGGCCGACGACATCAGGCAGTACGTGGAGGACACGCCCGAGGTCCGGGAGGGGCTCGACGCCGACACGCTCCGGGGCGTGCGCGACGGCGACCCCAAGGCCCTGCTGGCCGCCGCCCGCGAGTGCTGCATGTGGGACGGCGCGTTCGACTGGTCCGACGCGACCGACGACATCGAGTCGCTGTCCGGCGTGTACGGCTCCGGTCGATACGACGCCCAATGGCTCGTCGACCGGACGTTCTTCGGCGACTACGAGCCGGGCCATGACTACATCCGGTTCGACGGCTACGGCAACTTCGAATCCGTCGACGAGTCCACGCTCGAAAGCGAGGCGTGGGACAATCGCGAGGAGATCCTCGACGCCGTCCAGGGCGCCCGTGATGACATGGACTTCACCAGCTGGACCGACGACAACGTGGCGGACATGTTGGGCAAGCTGGATGTCATCGGAGAGGACTGAGACATGCGTGACGGCAAAGGCAACAACCACAAGGCCGCCGGAAGGCCGGACGGCGGTCAGTTCGACCGTAAGGCCGGACAAGGCTCGGACGACGATCTGGACATGGTGCCAGCGTTCGATCCCAAGCACCTGACCGACGACGACATCCTGGCGCTCCGACACGCCAAGGGCGCCGAACTCGAGGCGGCGCTGGCACTGGACGAACCCAACGTCGACAGGCGGCTCGCCTTCAACCCGAACCTCGGCTGGGACGACCTCAACGCCCTGCGCGACCGGCAGACGACCGATGCCATGAGGCGCCATATCCTCGACGGCATGTGCGCCAATCCCGCCTCGGCCGGACACCACATGGAGCTGCTGGCCGAGATAAAACACCTGCCCGCCGCCGACCGGCGCATGGCCTGGACCTGCATGGCCCAGAACCCGCGGCTCGACCCCAAGGCCGCCGCGCGCATCGCCGTCGAATTGGGCACGACCCGCGCCTGCATCCCCGTGGCCGAGACGCTGGCGGGCAATCCGCGCCTGACCGACGAGACGCTCGCCCAGCTGGTCCTCAAATTCCCGGAGGACTCCTACCTGCTCCATCGTGTCATCTCCAATCCGGCCGCGGGCAACAACGCGCTCATCGCCGCCGGTAATCGTTCGCGGGACGGCTTCGACGTGGAGGAGGCGTGGTCGCGCGTCGGGGACGTCCGTCGGCTCGCAGATGTGGACGTACGCCGCGAGGCGGTCCGCCGCGGGCTGGCACGCAACAAGGCTTTGCCCGACGCGGCCGGTTTGAAGGCTCTGATCGGCGACGGGCCGGTCGACCCGGACCTCGGCCGCGGCATCGCCCACGCGCCAGCCGCCGATGCGACCGTGCTTATCCATCTGGCCCGCGCCTGCACGCGGAACGCCCGCGTGCAGACAGAGATCCTGCGCGCGCCCGCCTGTGACGACTTCGTCAGATGCGCGTTGGGTTCCACATCCGAAGACCCCGGCATCAGGCAGGTGGCCTGGAATTCGGTCCGCGACCCGAATGGGCTGGGGCTGGCCGATTTGAGCGATCGCGCCAGTCTGATCGGTGTCTGCGCCAATCCACGCATGACCGAGGCCGTGGCGGGCGAAATCGTGCGCAAGGCGGGCGCGGCCGCCGCCACGCGACTCAGGGACAACGAGTCGTTGCCCGAGGGCTTCAGACGCGGGCTGGTGGCTGCGGCCGGCCGGGACGCATGATGTGGGCTGCGATGCTTGGTAATTGAAAAGCCCCCGGCCCCGCGTTCTGGAATCACGCGGCGCTTGGGGGCGGCTCTTGAAAAAGAGCGGAGAATTTGCACTTAGGGGGTATGGCCATATCCTCGGAGGCCGCATTTTCATTACTCTCTTCCCCGCGCATGCGGGGGTGATTCTTCCGTGTCCCTGTCCAATCGCGACGCCAATTGGAGCTCTTCCCCGCGCATGCGGAGGTGATTTCTCGTAATCTTGGCTCCGCCGTTCCCGCGCGAAGCCGGGGCTTTCCGTATCTGCGCGACGCATAGCTCCGGGTATGGAAACCATTACCAAACCGTTCATCACCATAGGCCGTTTTATCCGCCAGACCATCGACGAGCTCCGCAAGGTTGTTACCCCCTCCGTCCGCGAGTGGGCGGGCTGGATTGTCGGTGTCTTCGTCTTCGTCCTTCTGCTCATGGCACTCGTGACCGGCATGGACTTCGGTCTGGGCAAGTTTGTTCTGCATATCTTCGGCTAGAAAAGGAGTCCAATCAATGCTGAAAACCATTATGACCGTTATCGTCGCGGTCCTATCCCTGCTGCTCGCCTGCCTTATCCTCATGCACAAGGGCAAGGGCGGCGGCTTCTCCAATTTCGCCGAGGGCCTGACCGGCTCGGCCGGCAGCTCCGGCGTGGCCGAAAAGAACCTGAACAGGTGGACGGTCCTCGTCGCCCTGTTGTGGGTGGTGCTCATCGTCGCCGTCGACCTGCTCTAGAAGAAGGAATCGTTAAATGTCGAAATGGAGCAATGTCCCCATCTCTGGCACCCATGACTGGGATGGGGACCTGAAGAAACTGCTTGATACCGATACTGCCGACGACGCCCCGCTCGAGGTTGACTGGACCGACCCGGATGACATCGCCGCCGCGCGTGAAATGGTCGCGGACGCCATACTGCCCGCGCTGGCCAACGCCCTTCAGGGGATCGCAGACCAGTTCGCCGACGTGCCGCCGGTCGGCCGGCTCGCCATCATCGGCGGCATCGCGGACGCGGTCGAGGCGCTCGAATCGTTCATGGAGCCCGTCATCGTCTCCCAGGTCAAGCCCGGCGAGCAGCGCGTCCGCGCCGCGCTCGACCTGACCTCCGAAGGTTACAAGGAGCTGGCCGAACAGGCCGGCGCGGTCGCCCGCACCGTCACGGAGGCGCGCGAATGCGGCTGCGGGAATCTCCATCCCTGCGGGCTGGCCGACGGCTCCACGCTGTTCGCCGACGTCGAACAGGGCAAGCCGCCGGAGTTCCGCCTCGCTCTATGGTGGCAGGGGGAGGGGGACGACGAATGACCCCGGACCAGGTACGCGGCATGCTCTACGGGCTCGCCGTCGGCGACGCGCTCGGCGTCCCGTACGAGTTCAGGGGGCGCGGGACGTTCCATTGCGACGGCATGGCCGGCCATGGCACGCATGACCGGCCGGCGGGCACATGGTCGGACGACACGGCCATGACGCTCGCCACGCTCCACTCGCTCATCGAGAACGGCTGGAACGTCGACCCGGCCGACCTGCTCGCCCGCTACCGCAATTGGCTTGATTCCGGCGCCTACACGCCGGACGGCGAGGTGTTCGACTGCGGCTTCACCTGCGCGACGGCCATCCGTTCCGGCCACGGCTCAACGGGCGAACGCAGCCAGGGCAACGGCAGCCTGATGCGCATCGCGCCGCTCGCCATCCGCCATCAGCCGGACGAGGCCATCCGCGCCGCATCCGCCGTCACCCACGCGCACCCGCACGTCATGGACATGTGCGTGCGCCAGGTGCGGCTGCTGGAGCGGCTCGCCGGCGGCTGGACGCCCGACCCGGACCCGCGGCCGGGAGACGCGATCCGTTCCGGCGGCTTCGTCGACGAGACGGCCGACGCGGCCCTGTGGTGCCTGGCGAACGCCGGCTCGTATCGTGACTGCGTGCTGGCCGCCGTGAACTTGGGCAACGACGCGGACACCACCGCCTGCGTCGCCGGCGCCATGGCGGGCGTCAGGTACGGCTACGGCGCGATTCCCGCCGAATGGCTAAAGGCGCTCCGTGGCGCGCCGATGATCGAGGCGCTGGCCGACGCGACCGTGCGCGCCATGTGAGGCTGCCGGGACGCATGGCGTACCACAGCTAGAAAAAGGAGTCAATGCCATGACACCACAATCCAAATGGGCCGCCGAGACCGGCCTCGACCCCGACGACTACAGCGTCTGGGACAACGACCAATCCTCCCAGCGCGCCAAGGCCCACCGTTGGGCGTTCGCCCGCGCGGACGAGTACTGCCCGGAGGAAATCCACATCGTCATGAACCGCAACTGCGGCTGCGCGCAGTTGGTCAAGGGCCATGAGGTCGCCACGCTCGACGTGGACGAGGAGGGCTTCCCGACCGCGACATGGTATGGCGCCGTGCGCCCCGGATGCCTGTCGTGCGTGCGCATGGGCGAGCTGGACCAGAGCTGGTTCGACCGCAACCCCGAACGCCGCTCCGCCGCCGGCCCCGTCGATCTGGACGACCGCGGGGATCTGGGCGAGGATCCGTATATCGGCCTGACCGACATGTGGAACGGCACTCCCCAGCGCGACGAATGGGGGCGCGTCGGCTGCTACGCGTGGGCGATCGACCGGCTCATGGGGGAGGACCACTGATGGCCCGCACGTACAAGGACCTGACGGACCATGCCGTCGACCGCGTGACGGGCGGCAGGGAGGAGAGCTACGTGCAAGACCGGGCGCGCCGCGTCCGCCACATGGAGGCCGGCGGCAAACTGGTCCGCCGCATCGGCAAGTGGAGCAACCCGCACGGCTGTGCCGCGCCGGAGTGCGGCTGGTGCGCGGAGAACCGCCGCCATGCCGCCGCCAAGGCCGAACTGGCCGCCGAACAGAGGATGGAGGACTGGCGTGGCGAGACGGAAGCTTGAAAACGTCCCCGACAGTGGGCTGGACGACTGCGTCGATTACCGTTTTTGTTTTGGCGAGAAAGCCGCGTCATCTTCAGTGTCGCGGATGAATCGCCTCCGCTTGTCTTTGGTTGTCTATGTAGCGTTCGACTATGCTTTCGCTGTTTCTTCCCACGGTTTCGCAATAGTATCCAGCCGACCATAGCTTGTGGTGCTTTCCCCAGTAGTAGCATTTGAGATGGGCGGGGTGCTTGTCCCATAGTTCATGCGTGGTGAGCTGTTTGATTCGGCTGACCGTTGCGCTGATGGTCATGTCGGGTGGGATGCTGACAAGCATATGCACGTGGTTGCCGTCGCCCGTGTTGACTCGATGGATTGCGAACCGTGAGCGTCGTTCGGCGTCGCGGATGCTGTCGAGCACGTCTGTCTCTATTCCTGCGAGAGCGCGTTTACGGTATTTTGTGACCAGCACGATATGGTATCTGGTCCGCACTTTCGCAGAAGCTTTTGGCTTGTATTCGTTGGGTTCCATGTCGCGCACCTCTATGTTATAATCATGCTAACAACAGTTTAGCAGATTCGGAGGTGTTAGCATGACAGTCAGTCTCATCGGCTCGCCGCGCAGAACCTCCGAAGAGGCGAGACTGGACAAGAACCGAAGAATCAGGGAATCCATCAAGGCAACCAAAGCCAAGAGGAAAAACCAGACCTGCTCCACGTTCGACCTGAAAATCGTGGGCAACAAACTCTCCCGCACCCAACGCGAAGCATTGAGGCGAGTGTTCTTGGAGGCCAAATGGCTGTGGAACGAATGCATCGCCAGCGGAGACCCGTTCTCCTACAAGCCAAGGAAAAACGTCCTCGTGAAAACCAAGGACGGCACGATGGACGAACGCGAATACCGGACGCTCGGCTCCCAGATGAAGCAGTCTCTCATCAAGACCATCCGCTCCAACATCAAAACGCTCGCAACCCTCAAGAAACAAGGCCGCAAGGCCGGAACGGTCGGGTTCACTGGCGAAATCAAGTCTCTCGGACTCCCTCAACCGGAGACCACGTACCGCATACGCGGACAGAAGGCGAGAATTCAGAACATCCCCGGCTGGGTCCGGGTGCGCGGCGTCGGACAATTGGAGGGATGGGAACAAGCGAAGGCCGTTCTCACCAGCGAAGCGGACGGCTGGCATCTGCATGTCACCTGCTACATGGACAAGGAGGAGTATCGCAAGCGGCGTGAAGCCAAGAGACTAGCGCCGGTGAAGGACACTATTATCGGACTGGACATGGGCGTGAAGACCGTCATCACGTGTTCGGACGGAACGGAATACGACGTCATGGTTGAAGAAACTGACCGCCTCAAACGGGAACAGCGAAAACTGAACCGCAAGAAGAAGGGGTCGAACAACCAGCAACGCAATCGTATGAGAATCCGTCGGGCGTATACGAAACAGCGGAATCGACTGGATGATGCCGCCAATAAGACAGCGGCGGAACTGCTGCGCAATGAGATCATCTTCATGCAGGACGAACAGGTCAGGGCATGGCACCGCCGTTATGGCCGTAAAGTACAGCACAGCATCCTCGGCCGCGTCAAGAGCAGACTGTCTCGTCATACCGGGCAGGTGGTGGTGCTCTCCAAGTGGGAGCCGACCACGCGACTGTGCCCTATCTGCGGAGCGAAGACCAGAATCCCGCTCAGGCAACGCATATACAAGTGTGCCGACTGTGGTTATACAGCACCCAGAGACGCCAAAGCAGCTCAGACAATGGTCTGGCTGGGACAATCCAAATATTCGGACAAAATACCCTTGGGACGAGGGGAATACAAGCCTGTGGAGAACGCATCGGGATCATACGCGGACAATCTGCGTATGTTCTCCATGCGTTCGGCGAAGCAGGAAACCGTGACGGCTTAAGCCTCACGGTAGTTCATCACTGGGATGACATCGAGGCCGAGGCCGCGAAGGCCGGCGTCGGCGCGGAGGACCTGCTGTTCGACGACCTGGTCCGCCGCAACCGTCTCGACCGCTTCGGCCCGGAGGTGCTCGAGCTGATTTCGGACGGCCTTTACGGCGAGGGGGAGGTCGATCGGGCCTTCTGGATGGGCGGCATTCTCGACGCCATCGAGAAGGCCCACCGGGACGCATAACATCCATTGGCAATCAAGCCCCCGTGGCCCAGTGGATAGGGTGCCGCCCTCCGAAGGCGGAGACCGCCGGTTCGAGTCCGGCCGGGGGCACCGGGAGCGGCCGCGCGGTTTTCACCTCGCTTTCATTTCGCGCGGCTAGCTCCTTCTCATGGCGTCGAATCGCACAGGGCCCCGCATCGGAAGTCTCCGGACGGGGCCTTTGCCGTGGCCGCCAAGCCGGGACGCATGACGGCGAATATGAAAGACATCATTCTGCAATGCGCATGCTGCCATAAGGAAATCACCGACCTGTCCGCCGTCGGCTGGCGCAACGGCGAGCGCCGTTCGTTCGAGTGCCCGGAGTGTGGGTGCCGGACCAAGGTCGAGGCCGAGGTCTGGCTCAGGTTGTCCTCCGATGCGGAGGAGACATGGCGCGAATTGTACCGGCTGGCCCAGTGGGGCGCCTGCGAGACGTGGTTCGACTCCGACGGCGCCCTGCGTGTCTACGGGGCCGACGATCTTGGCGGCCGCGAATTGGCCGCTTTGTGGATCGCGCCGGAGCATGGCTACGAGGAGGCTGCCGGACTGCACGTCACCGTCGACGGCGGGCCGGTGCCCGTATCCGTCTACGCCGGAATGGAGCCGGAGGCGGCCGCCAAGGCCATCTGGGAGCGCATCGAGGCCATCCGACGCAAGGAGCCGGGGCGGTGATTGCGGGCGTTGACTTCCACTGGCGCCTGGTGGAGGAGAGCCCCGCGATGCCCGCTTCCTGACCCCGCCGCGCGCGGTCGTCCGCTCGGGTGGTGGCCTACCCGAACAGGCGTTTGCGTCGATAGGCGCGGCGGCGCGCTGGATGGCTGCGCGACGCGGGACGCATAGGGGAGTCCCAAGTGAACAAAAGGAGCCCTTCCGGGCTTCCCCAGGCGGGGCGGCGTCCTTCGGGACGGGCGCCCCGTTGGTTTCTTCGGGACGCATGAATGTCATCAGGGGCGCTGGCGTTCATCCAGTGGCTTTCCTTGGCCGGCGCTCCGTTCTTCTGAAAGGATTACGTCATGAAGTTGTACGCCATCATCGGCACCATCTCGCCCGGCTGCGGCGAGCTCATCCACCTGTATGGCATCTACGCCGACCGCAAGGCGGCCGAAAAACGCCAAGCGAAGGTCGAGGCCGCCGGCCGGCGTGCCAACGAGGGGGAGCTCGAGGAGGTCGGTCCAGGATACGTCAAGATCGTCGAGGTGGATGAGGGCAAATCGGTCGACGTCTATCTGGGCGGGTATGTCGAATGACCTACTTGGCTCCCTGCCCGTTCTGCGGCGGACCGGTCCGGCTCGTCTACGACGGCACGGCGGATGGGACATGCTACGGCGTCAGCCACAGGCCGGGCGCCTGTTCCATCCTGCCGACCGTCTGGGGCGCGCCGGGCATCAAGGCGGACACCATCGTCCGTTGCTGGAACCAGCGCTACGGGGTGGCGAACATGCTTAGGCAGAAAGGCGAGGACGGACTCGCCGACGAGATGGCATACCTAGGGAGGTTTGAATGAGCGTCGATTTCAGTGATTGGAGCGCCGCGCAGACGCCGGTGGTGACGATCCTTGTTCTGGCGGCCATCGGCGTGATGGCCGGTGTCGTATGCCGTCTGGTGCTGCGCCGACTGTATCCGTTTGGGTATGGGCAGATAGGGGAGCTTCAGATGAGTGTTCTGGCGGGATTCACGGTCTTCATGACATCCCTTGCCATTTGCATGTCCTTCGACTTTCCTCTTGAAGGGCATGCATCGGACTTCGACGGCGCGTTGGCCGAATCCTACGGCTTCGAAAGCGTGGACTGCGGGAACGGCTCCCGTCGGACCGCCGTGCCCGATGGGACCGAATACTGCGTCGCCTACCGCAAGGGAGGGAAGCACGAGACCATCCGCGTCCATGGCGACGCGAAGGCCAAGCGGGTCGAGGTCTATGACATGGATGGCAAGCCAATCAGACCTGTCCGCGCGACGGCTCCGACGAGATGATGGCCGGACCGGGACGCATGGCCTTCCCGTAGGAAAAGGAGGCAACCATGCTGTTCTGCATCACATTGGGCGACTGGCTCGGCAAGGGCCACGACATCAGGCGGGACTTCCTATATGACTGCAACCGGCCGGCCGCCGAGATCGCCGCGGCCTACGGGATGAGCCGCGAGAAGTACGGCGTCCGGTTCGACGGCTTCGAAAAGGACGACCCGTTCGCCGTCTGGGCGGGCTACGGCGAGTCCGGCATGAGCCCGGAGGCGCGCGGCGCGCTCGAACGCGCGGGGCTTCTCGACGGGGACGACGAACCATGGCGGATGCGGGACAGGGCCGATCTGGTCATGCGCTTCATCGCTCTGTCCATGCCCGCCGGATTCACTTACGAGCCGGTGGTGGTCCCAAGCCTCAACGGCCTGCTCCGCGCCGACATCGGCTACGGACTGTTCGAGGGGGCATCATGCTGAGACGAAGGCTCGATCCGCCGCAAGGGGCGGCCGTCGCCGTATCCGTGGCCGCCCCGCTCGCCGCGGGCGTCATTTACATCGCGCTCCGTACCGACTGGCTCCGACAGGTGGGCAGATGGCTTGCATGGACAGGCGGCGCGCTCGCGGCGGGACTTGCCCAAATCGCCGCATGGCCGTGGGTGGACATCGGATATGCCTTTCTGGTCTTTGCCGCCATGATTGTCGTCACGGCCTTTCTTGGATGGACGGCGTTTCTGGTGCCCAATGCCATCGGCATTCTTTGGCGTTGGCGCCTGACACCTACGGAAACACTACGCGCCATGGCCGTCGTTGCATGCGGGGTTGGAGCCAATGTGGCCGCCGTGGTCTGGTGGATCCACCACTCCATCTGGATCTGGGATGAGCGGACCTTCCATGCATGGGACTACCTGTGGCTGTGTCTTTTCGTCATCGAACCGTTCTTCTGGCTTCGGCTGGTGGTCCGATCCCACATGCCGGCGAAGCCCCTCTGCCGCGCGGCGCGTTTCATCGCCCCGGAACAGACGACGGCATTCCTCCGCCTGTCCTGCTCTTTGGTCCGCTTCGAAAGGAACCATTACGTCGGTGAAAAGACGCCTTTCGGCGGAGATGACGAATACGCCATCGACCTTACCTCCGTCGAGTCCCGACGGAACGAATGGATTCGGGACAATCTGGACGATCTGGACGCGTACGCGGAATACCACCCGTCGTTCGCCAAAGCCCTCGGGGAATGGCGGACGGCCCAAGCGAAGGAGAACGAATGATCCAGACCAACGTTCTGAACTGCCCGTCCTGCGGGGCGGAGCTGCTCGACCCGATATACGACCTGGAGATGGTCGACGGCGGACGCCGGAGGCTGACGTGCGGGGAGTGCGGCCGGCCGTTCACCGTCACAGCCTCACTCGTCTACGACGTGACGGCCGATGGGGAGCCGGCGGCATCGCCGTTGGCCGACGCGGTGCTCGCCGCCTTCCGCCTGACCGACGGCGGCGCCCTGCGCGTCGGTGGACGTGGGCGGCTGGTCCATGGGGACGGCTCCCCGTCCGGCCTGACGTTCGAGGTCGTGGTGGACGACGCCACGGACCTGCCGTGCATGGCCGTGACCGATGGCGGCGAGACGGTGAGGGCGTCCATCCTCGGCCTCACGATGCTCGGCTGGCGGTTCGCCGGCCTTGGGGACGGGAAGGCACGGCCATGAGCGAATGCCTGTATTGCAGCCGCAAGCCGGGCGGAAAGGACATGCACCCCATCGAGACGCACCCACTGGACCGTGATTGCATGCATTTCTACAAGGACCTGTACTCCCCGCCAATGACGCTTGTCATGCGCGAGATGGCCGTGCCCCATGCATTGCCGATGGTGTTCGGGGACCTTTCGTACGAGACGCCGGTCGGCGGGGAAGGCAGGGGGACCCATTGCCTCGCCCTCGGCATGGATGACGACTACGTGTACTTCGGCGTCGTTCCGACCGAATCGGGTGAATCGCCCGGCAAAAACGCGCGCATATGTCGGGAGCATGCCGCGGAGCTCGGGAGCATTCTGGTCTCCGAGTGCCGTTCGAAGGAGCTTTGCCAGGGCTTCGAGTGGCACATACTCCGGATCCTCGAACGGGTGCGGGACGACCCGGATGTCGACCTGGAGGCCTGCGCGAGGGAGATCTACCACGGCGTCACCGACGCCGACTAAAAAAGGAAGGACCCCAATGGACTATATCGACCGCAGGCGCGCCCACGCCGCCTGCTCCACGCGGAGCGCTCATGGCGCCGCAAGGCGTCGCGGGCGTGGATACTGCGCGAACGATTGGCGCGCATGCCGTTCGGCGACCTCGGGGCCATCGCGTCGCTGGCAGGCGGGCTGGAAGCCGACGCGGAGTCCGCGGCCGCATGGAGACGGCGGGCCGTCCGATGCGGAAAGGAGCTCGCCGGGCTCGACGCGGAGCGCGCCGCCAATGCGGACGTGGACGGCTCCTGCCGGTTCCTCGCCGAGACGGGCCGTTGCGGCCGGCCCACGACGGACGGCTCGCGCTGGTGCGCCGCCCATGTCGACCTGTGGGCGAGGGGCGCGGCGCACGCCGTCGGGCTGTGGCGGTTCCCCGAAGTCCTGTCTGGGGATGTCGTGGACTTCCGCCCGCCAATGCCCGTGTCCGCGGACGAGATGCGCCAATGGGCGAAGAGCACGGCGGACCTGCTCCGGCTCGGCTTCGGCGCCCTGGACGAGAAGGAGGCACGCCGATGGTCGACTCCGCCAAGCCTGTGACCGGCCCGTGGGTCGTATCCATCGTGCCGGTCAAATGCCCCGACGACCTGGCCGGCGTCCCCGACGGCTACATCCGCGCGTGGGAGGAGCACGTCGGCCCGGTGGGACCGGCGGGCGGGGACCGCGAGGACTGGATCGAGATGTGCGCCCGCCTGTACTGGGGCGTGCGGAACCTCGGGGACGACGCCATCGTCCGCGTGCATGGAAGGTGGAGGGGCGACGACGGGTCGCTGGCCGGCCTGCCGCACATCGGGCATGTGCTCGCCCACTGCCGGACGCCGGACCAGGTGGCCGACTCCTCGCTGGCCTCCCGCTACCGGCTGAACCCGATGGTGCGCGGGCTCATGCACCGGCCGTCCGAAACCTGCTCCATCGACCCGCCGGACGTGCGGGCCGCGTTCGCAAGGCTCGTCGACCGGGGAGCCGTGTCGTTCCTCGTCAAGTACGCCGTACGGGAGAAGGCCCTGCCGAACCTGCCGCTCGACGGAACAGACCCGGACGCGCTGGCGGACCGGGTGGCCGGCTGGCTCGCGGAGGACTGGGAGTCCATGCGGGCCGAGGGCGTGTTCGACGCCCTGCTCGTCCAGAAGCGCGTGCGCATGGAGTACGAATACCGCATGTTCATGGTCGGCGACGAGCCGGCGTGCGGTGCGGGTAACATCGGCGTCCTGACGCCGGTGGACAACGAGGCCGTGTTCGACCCGAAGATGCAGCGGATCCGCGCCGACATGGACCGGTCGACCGTCGAGCGCCGCCCCGACCTGGCCGAACGCTACCAAGAGGCGGCCGTCCGGTTCGGCCGCGCGCTCGCGGGCGACGGATACGGCGCCTACGTGCTCGACCTGTGCCTGATCGACGGGGAGGTGTCCATCGTCGAACTGAATGGCATGATGAACGCCGGACTCTTCGCCCTGGACATGAGCGCGCTGACCCGCGCGATGCGCGCCCGGCCCGACCAGTTCGTCCCCGTGTCGTTGGATGGCCTGCTCGCCGGCCGGGACGCATGTCCGGTGCCCGTGTAGCGAAAGGAGGCCGTCATGGCCGATTTGACTTCCTCCCCCACGGCTGAAGCCGGGGGATTCCCTTGTCTCGCGGCAAGGGTTTCCTGAAGGGACTTGTTCCCCGCCTACCGAAGTGTCGCTTCGGCGGTTCGAGGGTCCCCGCAGGCGCGTACCGCCAGTCCGGCGGATAGGATGTTTTTGGCGGCGTTGATGTCCCGGTCGTGGTGGGTTCCGCATTTGGGGCAGTCCCATTGGCGGATGTTCAATGGTTTCTTGCCGCTGTTGTATCCGCAGGTGGAGCAGATTTGGCTGGATGGGTACCAGCGGTCGATGACCGTAAGCTGGCGCCCGTACCATTGGGCCTTGTATTCGAGCATGGTGCGGAATTGTCTCCAACCCGTGTCGAGTATGCTCCTGTTGAGACCGTTTTTTGCCGCTTGCCCGTTGGGAAGGTAACGGCCCGGATGCTCCGGGTCAGGTTTCGGCGCGCACCGTCGGGTCAGGTTTTCGACCGCAAGGTCTTCGATGACCACCGCTTGGTTCTCGCGGATGAGTCGGGTCGAGAGCTTGTGGAGGAAGTCGCTTCGACAATCCTTGACCTTGGCGTACGCTTTGGCGACCTTCAGACGGGCTTTACGATAGTTGTTGCTTCCTTTCTGCTTTCTGGAGAGAGTTTGTTGGGCTTGTTCAAGCTTCTTCTGGTAACGGTTGAGGTGGCGTGGGTTGGGGATTTTCTCCCCGGTGCTGAGGATGGCGAAGTGTTCGGTGCCCAAATCGACGCCGACCTTGTTTGGGGAGGCGGGTAGATGTTTCACTTCCTCTTCGACGAGGATGCTCACGTGCCAGCGTCCGGACGGGTCTAGGGACACGGTGACGGTGGACGGCCGGGCTTTCCTCGGCAGTGTGCGCGACCAGCGGACGGGCAGAGGCTCCCGCATCTTCGCCAAAGTCAATTCCCGTTTGTCCCAATCCCAGATGAACGCGGATGCGGCATAGGTGGCGGCTCCGCCGTTCTTCTTGGATTTGAACCGGGGATAGTCTCCCGTCTTGGCGAAGAAGTTCCTGTACGCCGCCTGCAAATGTCGCAGCGACTGTTGCAACGGGACCGAGGACACTTCGCGCAGGTAGGCGTAGTCCTTGGTTTTCTTCCAGTCGGTGAGCATCCGGCTCGTATCCTCGTAGGACACGCTCTCATGACGGACCGTCCATGCTTCGGAGCGGGCGTCCAAGGCCATGTTGTACACCTTGCGGCAGCAGCCCAGTGTGCGCCGGAGCGTCTGCTCCTGTTCCAGCGTTGGGTAGAAGCGGAACCTGTATGCCCGCTTGGCTGTCGTGGTGTCCATGCTTCCTATGATACCATGCTTTACAGACTTGCATATGGGGATGTAAGACAGAGGCGCCTTATATCCCCATAGCTAAAGCAAGGGGTATTACGGCGCAACCTGATAAGGAAGATCCTGAAGGAGCATGTCGCCGACGTGGCCCTGGCCGACGGCGTCGTTCATTGCAGGGGAGACGAACTGACGTTCGATTCGATGGAGGCATTCGGCCGGCATGTCGACGCGCTGCTCTCCCGCCCGCCCCGTTCGCGGGAGGAGGCAATCGCCGACGTGCTGGCCACCCATCTGGGCGAACCGGACCCGTTGCCCGAGGAGTCGTTCGCCGTCACGGTCGGCGACGACGGTCGTATCCGATGCGGCTGTGGCTGGACCGGCTCCGCCGCAGCCGACACGGACGAATGGCGGGCGCATCTGGCCGACGCCATTCTCGAAGCGCTGGGGAGGGTCGAATGAACGGCGTGGACGCGTTCGCCGCCGTCGCCGATCGGCTCGACCTGTTCGCGGACCAGGTGCGCTACGAGCGCGTCCTCGCCTGCCGCGACTTGACTTCCTCCCCCGCCTGAAGGCGGGGGATTCCTACTCCGCTAGCCCAATGGGGGCATTGCGGTTCGGTGGGTTCCCGTTTCACGGGCGATAGCGTTGTGGTCGGCCGAGGCCAGCCTCCGTCTCACATCGCCTCCACGGGCGTTTAAAGACTCCGCGAGTCCCGCGGCGTCGAGGATGTTCAATGCGGCGTTGTAGTCGCGGTCGAGGAACGCCCCGCACCGGGGACATTTCCACTCGCGCACATTAAGCGGCTTTGGGCCGTCCCTGTGTCCGCATTGCGAGCAGACCTGGCTGCTCGGGCACCATCGGTCGATGTGGATGGCCTTGCGGCCCCATTGGGCGCAGAGCTCGTCGACCCTGTCGGTGAACGTCGACCATGCGGCGTCGGCCACGCTTTTGCCCATCCGGGTGCGCATGAGCCCTTTGACGCACAGGGTCTCCATGGCGACGGCTTGGTTCTCGCCCGCCACCCTGGAAGCCAATTGGTACGCCAGGTCCCTGCGTTGAGCCCCGATACGGGCGTACAGCCTGGCCTTGGCCTGTCTGGTCCTGTTGTAATTGCTTGAGCCGCGTTGACGGCGGCTTAGCTCCTTGTTCAGCTTCCTCAGCCTGCGCTCGGCTTTGCGCAATGCCTTCAATGGGGCGACCTTCTCGCGCGTGCCGTCCGAATACACGATGGACGCCAACGACTCAAGGCCCATGTCGATGCCGCAGGCATCATGCCTCGGCCTCGGCGAGGCCTTCGGTTCGGCCTTGACGACGAAACTGGCCTCATAGGTCCCGTCCGCATGCCGCATCACCGTCACGCTTGACGGAGTTGATGGCAGATCCCTCGACCAACGGAGTCTGATCTCCCCGTCGATCTTCGGCAATTCCAGGAACATCCATCTGGAGTTGCGCTCATGGCGGATATGGTACCTGTCCGACCTGGTGAACGTCGCCGACTGCTCGCCGCAATGGCGGCTCTTGTACCGCGGGTAGCCCGCCTTGCGGGCGTAGGCGCGGGAGTAGGCCGTCTCCGCATGCCGCAACGCCTGCGCCATCGGCCCCGACGACACCTTCCAAAGCCACTTGTTCTCCGGCTCTTTCTTGAACTCGGTGAAACGTCGTGACAATTCCGCGTACGAGGGTATCGGCAAGTGGAGCCACCATGCCACCTTGCGCTGGTCCAAGTACCAGTTCCACGCGTACCTGCATGCGCCGAACAGGCGCGACAGAGCCTCGCGTTGGCCCCGTGTGGGATACGCGCGGTAATTGTAGCGCCTGATGGTCCCCATATTCGGCTCTATGCGTCCCGACGGACTTCGACCACCCCCGCCCTGAAGGACGGGGCACCTTTTCGTTTTCAGGTGGCATGAACGCTACGACACGCGCACGCTGACCGTCTGCTACCAGAAGTGCAAGAACGGATGCCCGGTTGAGGACTTTGTGGAACTGTACCGAAAGACCGACGCCCGCAAAGACGACGTCGATGAGCTGGCCGGCCGGCTTCGCAAGGACTGGTCGGAGGCCGTGACGACGTGGCGCAGGCGTGAGAAGTGCCCGTACTGCGGCGAAATGCCGAAGTTCTCGGTCAATGCCGAGGGGTATCTGGACTTGGGTTGCGTCGACGAAAGCCATGAGCCGTTGAACGCGAAGGGCTGCGGCGGAATCATTGTCGACCTTGTCAAGAAGTGGGATGGCGTCGCCCTGCCTATCCGCAACAGGCTTGAGCACGAATCCAAGAACAGACGTCTGCTGGCCGTTCTCAACGCCTAGGCGATTGGACATGGGCGGCGGCCATGCCGCCCATGTCCTTCCGGGACGCATGGGCGTACCGGAAGGAATGGGAAAGGAGCCTGAAATGGCGGACAAGACGAAGGACCCGTACGGGTTCGCAAGGGAGAAGGTCGGCGAGGCATACAGCGCCCTGTATGAGGCGCTGGAGGCCCTGGAATCGGTCGGAGCCGACTTCTGCACCGACCTCGGATACAACGGCGACACCATGGATGGATACGGCCTGCTGGCTGTCGTCTCGGACATCGAGGACTCGCTGGAGGGCATGTGATGGCCGTCATCGGGGGACTGGTGGCCGCAGCCGCCTTCGCGTGGGCGTATCTGCATGGCGAACAGTGGCACGAGACCGAACAACAGGGCGCCATGCCCATCGTCGTCATCGCGGCGTGCGGCGCCGGCCTCATCTGCGCATCCATCCTCTCCGTCATCTTCTGACGGCCGGCCGGGACGCATGTGCCCGCCGTCAGGGAAAGGAGTCCGATATGACCAAGCAGATGCACGAGCGCCGCATCCTCGCAGTGGACGGCGTGTCCAAGGAACTGGGCGAATGGGCCTTCGAAAAGGGGCTTACCGCGGATACGCTGCTTAAACGCCTCAACCGCGGCTGGGACGTGGAGAAGGCGGTGAACACGCCCGCCCATACACGTAGGAGCAACCGCCAATGGCGTCGCTACAAGCTTGACGGCGAGAGCCTCACGCTCGGCGAATGGGCGAAGCGCGCCGGACTGCGCCGCGAGACCCTGCGGTACCGCGTGGAGCACGGCTGGGACCTGCGCCGCGCCGTCACAGAGTCCGCCCGCCGGGACGCATGACCGGGTTCGGAAGGAGCACGGAATGACAGAGGAACTGCGTTGCCCTAAGTGCGGTCGCCCCGTACGCGATGACTGGCAGGTGGATTGGGCCACCGGCGTCTCGGATGGCATCGAATGCGAATGCGGTGCCGTTCTCGAGGTGGCGGCCTACGCCTTGGTCGATTACGACGTTGAATTCGAGGTCCGGGAGAGGCCGGGACGCATGGACCCAGTGGAAGGAGGGGACGATGGGACGACCGCATGACCCGAACGGAGGCAGGTTTCGCCTGCCGGAACCGGGATTGTATCTCGTGCTGATTTGCGACCCGTACGAGGAGCCGTCATACGACGACATCTGCTATGTATGCGATGGCGACCATTTGGACGGTTTCGTCGGACGTCTGCATGACGCAGGCTTCTCGCCGGAGAACATCCACGTCTTGCGCTGCGCGGTCAACGAACGCATCGATTGGGACAGGATGGACCGCCGGGACGCATAGGGAATGTTGTGACATGAAGTTTAATAACCGAATATTCCTCAAGCCTCGTGCTTTGAAATCACACGGCACTTGATGAAAGTTTCCAGAAAAGCGGAAACATGGGATTTGATCGTGTTTTACTATTCTCTTCCTCGTGTACACGGGGGTGATTCTTCCCACCACATCCGCCCGCCTGTATAACCGAAAAGTGATCCGAAGCATTCGCGTCGCCGTGAGCCGCACGGAGACGTTAAACGCACGCGGAGGGGGATGGCAAGTCGGCGCGGAGCGCCGCGGTCCCCGGTGAGGCGTGAATCAAGCGGAGGGCGGCCGCGAGCGAGAGCCAAGCGATGACCGGCCGCCCCAAAAGCCCCTCTGGCTCAATGGTCAGAGCAGCGTCCTTTTAAGTCGTGGGTTGTGGGTTCGAATCCCACGGGGGGCACGGCCGCAGTTGGCGGAACTGCGGGAAATCGGGAGTGAAATCCTGTGGCCCGTCATATTGGACGGGTAATCAAAAGCGTCCGCGTGGAACGCGCGTAAAACACCATCGGACGGATGGAAAAGCCGCCACCCCGCAAGGGCGGCGAGTACCGGAGGTCCGATGTGCATGCCTCCGATCCGGAGGACGCTTGCGGGCGTCGTCGCGGGGAGGAGGCATACGCCACCGTAGCTCAGCGGAAAGAGCGCCACCCTCCGGAGGTGGGCGTCGCCGGTTCGAATCCGGCCGGGGGCACGTCGGGACGCATGACGTCCCATGGAAAACCGAAGAGTGTTGGAGCATTCCCGCCGCCGTGGCGCATGCACGGAGGCGTAAAACGCGCGTCCCCGGGAGGAGGGCGAAGGCCGGCGCGGAACGCCGGGCGGCCTTCCTGCCCGGGGCGCGAATCAAGGGTATGGAATCAAGGCGGCCGGCGCCAAGCCCAAGCTTAAGCCGGCCGCCGCCTGCCCCCGTAGCTCAGGGGATAGAGCGCCACCCTCCTAAGGTGGGCGTCGCCGGTTCGAATCCGGCCGAGGGCACCAGCGGCGTAACGCCGCCACCCGAATGACTCCTTTTCCGGCCGGTCCGCGCATAGGCGGGGACCGGCATGGGGCCGTGGCGCAGAGGCAGCGCATCCCGTTCGCAACGGGAAGGTCGCGGGTTCGAATCCCGCCGGCTCCACCAGACGGTTCCTCCCGTGGCGCGCCTGACAAGGCACCCGTGCGGACAGACTCTCATCATGCATTGGAAAAAGCGATGGGAGGGACCGTCAAGGCCCCGATGGCCCAGTGGTAGCGCAGCCGCCTCGTAAGCGGCAGGTCGCCGGTTCGAATCCGGCTCGGGGCTCTCGGGAGGCGTCCGCGCGCCTGCCGTCCGGAGGACCGGGCGGCCAGGCGCGCGGCGTCATGGACGCCTCCCCTTGCGTCGGTGGTGCAATGGCAAGCACGGCGGTCTCCAAAACCGTCGATCCGGGTTCGAGTCCCGGCCGGCGTGCGAACGGAATGTGGCGCAGTCGGCAGCGCGCGCGGCTGGGGGCCGCGAGGCCGCGGGTCCGAGTCCCGCCATTCCGACGTGGGAGAACCCGGCAAGACCGAGCTTGCCGGCATGAGGGCGAAATACGCCGCATGGCTCGAACGCGACAGGCGTCCGTCGCGGCTTGCCGCCGAGCGCCGCCGCAAACGGCTTGGAGGGGATTGACTTCGCCGCGCAAGCCGTCGGCGCCCCGCCTTCGCGGGGGCGCATGCATGACCCCGCCCCGCACAAGGGGCCTTCGCCCGGGTCCGTGGGCCACGCCTCCGCTATCGGGAATGCCGGAGGTTCCGGCGGCGGCCGTCCAAGGTCCGGCCATGCGTCGTGGGGGACGCATGCGGACGCCGGATACGAAAGGAGCCCATCATGTCTGATCTGGACGAACTTAAGCTTAAGTACACCGAGGAGAATCCCGATAAGCCGTCGGACGACGTGGAGACCATCGCCTTCCACTCGACGCCGCGCAAGCCGAAGCCCGCGCCGAAGGCCGTCGGACCAAAGCGGGCCAAGGCGGAGCCTCCAAGGAAGGCGGTGCCGTTGACCATGGGCGTCCCGCGCGGAGTGCCGACGCCGAACGAGGCGTCCGCCGCGCTCTGGCTCGCCGCGCTTGCGCTTGCCGTCGTCCTCGCCGCCACGCGCGCGGCCGCCGTCGTGCCGTTCCTGGCCATCGCCGTCATCCTGGCCCTGGGCACGCTCATGTATCCCGTGACCGCGCCCGTCCTGCATGACATGGAGCGGCGGTTCGGCCTGACAGTCGTCGACGTCTCGGCCGGAGGGCATGTCCGATTCATGGATTCCGAGGGGTGGCTGCGCGAGGGCATCCTTCGGGTCTACGGACGCCGCGCCACGATGTTCGACGGGAACGGCGGCATCCTGTCCGCATAGTCCATCCCCGCGCGGGCGGTGGAAGCCCATCGATCCGCCCGCGTGTTCTTGTCACCAAAGGAACGGGGCCGGCACGAAAAGACGCCGGCCCCGTTCCTTTCCGCTTCCGCCACCCGGGAAGACAATCACGTTTCCGGGCTGTTTTTTATTTCCAATCCTTTCCCCGCGACGCATAAGCCCGGATATGACGAATTCATACGATGACGAAGACGGAACCACCCCACTGTCCGGACTCGACCGCGACCGGGTCTGGCGCGAATGGGGCATCGACCTGCAGGACACGACCCGCATGGCGGACGACCCGGAATGGGCGCAGGAGTGCCTCTGGCGCCGGCGCGGCGGCGAGTGCATCCGCGGCCCCAGGCACCACCGCCCCGCGCCGGACGACCTGGAACGCCTCGAGTCCATCGCCGCCGGCCATGGCGATCCGACGGGCAAAGGGCATCCTGACCCGCCGCTGGTGCCGGCTCGGTATCTTCCGGGCGTGCGGGGGAGGCTCTGGGAGCGCCGCCGTCTGGCCCGTTTGAAACGCTCCCGGCCGGACGAGGATATGGCGGAGCGGGTCCACAGGGCCGCTCCCGCCATCGGCGCCGGCGTGCCCATGGGGCGCATGCCGTCGTGAACGTGTACGCCAAGGCCCGCCGGAGCGCCGGACTGACGCAGAGACAGGCCGCGCGGGCGCTCGGCCTGTCCGTCTCCCTGCTGGGGCGCTACGAACGCGACGAGTCATGTCCGAATCGGCGGATGGTCGAGAGCATGGCGCTCCTGTACGGCGTACCGGCCGGACGTCTGGGCGCCCCGCGCCCCCGTCCGGCCGGAATCGACCGCCATACCTGGCCGGGCGCCACGGGACGGCTCCACCCGTCCGATGCCCTGATGGCCGAATGGCTCGTCCTGTCCGGCGCGTGGGACGCGTTCGGCGCGGACGAGTGCGCCGCCATGCTCGACGGGAAAGGCGACCGGTCGGCCGCCGCGTACGCCTACATGGGACGCGTCCGGCTGGAATGCGCGACGCCGGCGAGAAGGCTGTCCCTCGCGGTGCCGGGAACGCACGCCAATGGAGTTTGGATACCAGGAAAAGGAAAGGAATCACAATGACCGAGAATACTGAAGCGCTCAGGCTGCGCATGGTGGAGCCCCTGGATATGGACGAGGCGGCCCGGACGCTGACGCGGGCCGGACTGCTGGTCCCGCTGACCGACTGGAGCGCCAGGGAGTGGCGGTTCGACATCCACCCGTGGTGGCTGGGCATCCTGACGGTGTTGCTCGCCCCCGTGGGCATCGCCGGGTGGGCCTCGTTGCCAACCTCGTCGGTGTCGACGCCGGCCGCGGTGGGGGGCCGGCGTGGCGGCCTTCGTTCTTGGAATCGCGCTGGAGGCGTGGATCGTCACGCATCATCCGCCGGTCCCGGAGACGCCCGCCCAGGTGCTTTCCGACGTCTTCGGCGTCGACGCCGCGCTCAAGGACGGGGCGCGTCCGTTCCATAGGGAGGGCTTCACCCGCCTGACGGTTTGGGACGGCGACGGCCTCGCCCCGGCCACGCTGTTCGTCCGCCACATCACGGCTCCTGACGGCCAGCGGACCGTGTGCGTCGCCCTGTTCGGCGCGGACGGCCTGCCGGTCGGGCCGAGGGTGGACCGGTACTGACGCCTCCCTGGGACGCATGCCATTCTCCGGACGGCTTCCCGCCGCCCGGAGAAGACAGTACGACCCGAAACGGGAGGAACATGATTTCGGACAACATCAGAGGGACGGCGGCCGTGGCCGCATTGGCGTCGCTCGCCATGCTCGCATCGGCGGGCGTTGCGAGCGCCGCAGCCATCGGCACACCGACCATCATCGACGGGGACACCACATTCGTCAACGACGAGACCGTGAACCTGTTGGGCGGCGACTTGGGTGAGGCCGCGAACTTCGGTCTCGTCGGCTTCGACTCCATCCGGCTGAACGCCCACACGAACGGCAACATCGCCACCGCGCACGCCTACGTCGGCGCCGCGTTCGGCAACCACGCGGCCGGCGTGGACGAGCCGGAGGTCAGCTATCTGGGCAAGGTCGACGGCAGCATTAACGTGAGCCTGCCCGCCGATTCCAAGATTGCGTTCGGACAGTCAAACACCATTGGTCAGACCGACAATGGCGACAGTTGGACGGTGAACGGCAACAAACTGGAAATGCAGACCGGCGGAAGCCTGCCGAAATCCGAACGGGTGCTCAGGGACTCCAAGGTCAAATACCTTGACCTGAAGGCCATGGAGAGGAGCATGACGGCGCTGTCCGCCAAGTGGGCCAAGACCGCGCCGGCGAACGCGTCGTACGACTTCTCCGACATGAACCGCCGCCATATCACGGCAGACGGCGACGAGGCCCATCTCGACATCGACGCGGCTGAACTGCAAGGCAATCGCGTCACCGCCACTTTAGGGGAGAAGACCCGTCTCATCGTGAACGTGGACGCCGAAGGCGCGGACGACATCACCCTGCCGCAATTGGACGTGGACGGCATCAACCATGCCGAATACGCCCACTGGACGGATAAGGGGGTCATCTACAATCTGACCGACTCCAAAGCCAAGGACGGACAATACCACGGCAACGTCGGCACGGCGGGCGCCACCTCCTCCGTCATCCTCGCGCCCGAGGCCGATGTGGACGCGTCCCAGAACGTCGAGGGGCAGATCATCGCCAGGAACGTGGCCATCGGCGGCGAATTCCACCGCAACAGCGTGAACGTCCCCATCACCCGCCATGTGGAGGTGAAATTGGACGGCCAGGACAAGACCGAGACCACGCCGTTCGTCGTGCCCCAGCCCGCCAGGGAACACTACCGTTTCATCGTCTGGACCACCAATCCGGACGGAACCGGCGACTCCTACAGGCCGGGCGAGACTGTGACCTCGATTCCGAAGAACACCACCCTGTACCCGCAGTGGGAGGCCAGGCATGTGCTCCGTTACGACATGAACGGCGGCAAGGGCGATTTCGAGGATTCCGACCTGCCGGCCGACGTGACCGATATGGTTCCGACCCGCGACGGATACGAGTTCGACGGCTGGACAATCGACGGCGACAATGTCGAATCCGGCGATGGCGTCGAGGACAACGGCTCCGACGTGACCGTGGTCGCGCAGTGGACCCCGGTCAGGCAGGACGTGACTCCGACGAAGCCGGACACTCCGAAGGGCGACAAGACCGATACGCCATCAAAGGACGATTCCGGCAAGACCGACAATGGATCCGATGACTCCGGCAAGACGGACACGGACAAGCCATCCGGCACCGATACTCCATCAAAGGATGACGACAAGGACGACAATGGCTCCAACGATTCCGGCAAGACGGACACGGACAAGCCATCCGACATCGATACCAACGTCCCGTCGAAGGATGATTCCGGTAAGACGGATGCAGACAAGCCGTCCGATACCAACACGCCGAAGGGCCAGTCGGACGCCACATCCAAGACCGAATCCCCGAAGGACGGGCTCGCCTCCACCGGCGTCGCAGTGGCGGTTGTTGCGGTGGCCGTGGTGGCGCTCGCCGCGGGGGCCATCGCGCTCGCCATCCTCGGCAAGCGCAAGTAGGCGCCATTCCACACGGAAGGCCCCGTCACTTCCGATAACAGATGCGACCCGGGATAAAACGTGCCCCGCCCTTTAGGGCGGGGGTGGTCGAGGTCCGGGCTTTCGGGACGCATGGAGCGGATTATGGAGACCATCAGGCGCTACAACTACCGCGCGTACCCCACGAGGAGCCAACGCGAGGCCTTGTCGCGCCTGTTCGGCGCATGCCGATACGCCTGGAACTGGTATGTGCGCCAGCGCCTGACCGATTGGAACTTCAACCGGTCGAGGTCCTCCTACGCGGAGCTGAGCGCCAAGTTCAACAGGACGAAGACCGAGAAGGCGCTCGAATGGCTGACCCAGGTGTCCGCCGTGCCGTTGGCGCAGTCGTTGCGCCAGTGCGAGAAGGCGTATTCCGCGTTCTTCCGTTATGTCGAAAAGCATGGATGCCATCTCGACCATAAGGGCCGTCCGTTGGGGTATCCGCGGTTCAAGAGCCGCCATTGCGGCGAGCAGTCCGCCACATTCACCAGGTCGGCCAGATTCCACGTCAGACACGACCATAACGCGCGATGGATGTTCCTTGACCTGCCGAAGATCGGAGAGATCAAGCTCCGTTGGTCGAGGGATCTGCCCTCCAGGCCGTCAGGCGTGACGGTGATGCGGCATGCGGACGGAACCTATGAGGCCAGTTTCGTCGTCAAGGCCGAACCGAAGGCTCCGCCGAAGCCGAGGCATAATGCCTGCGGCATCGACATGGGCCTCGAGTCGTTGGCGTCCATCGTCTACTCGGACGGCACACGCGAGAAGGTCGCGCCGTTGAGGGCATTGCGCAAAGCCGAACGCAGGCTGAGAAGACTTGACAAGGAGTCGAGCCGCCGCAAACGCGGCTCAAGCAATTACAACAAGACCAGACAGGCCAAGGCGAGGCTGTATGCCCGTATCGGGGCCCAACGCAGGGACCTGGCGTACCAATTGGCCTCCAGGGTGGCGGGCGAGAACCAAGCCGTCGCCATGGAGCCGTTGTGCGTCAAGGGGCTCATGCGCACCCGGATGGGCAAAAGCGTGGCCGACGCCGCATGGTCGATGTTCACCGACAGGGTCGACGCGCTCTGCGCCCAATGGGGGCGCAGAGCCGTGCGTATCGACCGGTGGTGCCCGAGCAGCCAGGTCTGCTCGCAATGTGGACGGAAAGACGGCCCGAAGCCGCTCAACGTGCGCGAGTGGGAATGCCCGAACTGTGGGGCGTTTCTCGACCGTGACTACAACGCCGCGTTGAACATTCTGGACGCCGCGGGGCTCGCGGAGTCTTTAAACGCCCGTGGAGGCGATGTGAGACGGAGGCTGGCTTCGGCCGGCCGCGACGCTATCGCCCGTGAAGCGGGAACCCACCGAACCGCGATGCCCCATTAGGCTGGCGGAGTAGGAATCCCCCGCCTTCAGGCGGGGGAGGAAGTCAAGCTGGGCGATGATCAAGGGCGACGATGGCGGCGAATACCACGCCTTCTGCCCGCTCCACGTCCTGCACGACGGGGACGGCAGGCCGGTACCGGTCGGGCGCACGGTATTGCCGCCCGCGCTGGCGGAGCGCTGCACCGACCCGCGGCTGCCGGCCGTGAGGCCCTCCTGCGCCGACGACGTGCTGGATGTGCTGAGAGGGGATTGACGCTCCGTCGGTTCCGGGACGCATGGCACGGGGCGAAAGGGAAAGGAGCCCTCCAATGCTGAGAATCGAAAAGACCCTACAGGACATCCGAGAGCTACAGAAGGAGCTGGCCGACATCGGCGTGCATATCGAACTGGAGGATGATACCGCCAACTCCACCTCGAAGGACGTTGTGGCCCTTGTCACCATGCGCGAACCCCTCAAAAGGAATGAGATTCAGAGGAGCCGCCTCATCCTGATGCGCATCCACACAGACCAGTGCCTCGAAAACGCGTTCCCCGAGTGCCGCCTGCGCCTCATCGAACGCCTCGTTCGATACTACGAGGACGAGACCAAGACCATCACGGACAAGTGGAAGGAGCTGTGCGGCGGCGAGGAGGCGCCGTTGCCCGACAGTCTGCAGGCCCGCAGGAAGTCGCTGGCCGACACCGCCGACAAACTGCATGGCCTCATCAAGGACGAGCCTCCCGCATTGAACAGGAACGATTACAGGCTTCTCGAAGGAATCGCACGCGACCCGCAGGCGCATGTCACATTGCCCGACGGGGACTACAAGCGCCTGAAAGGCATGGGACTGGTGATACGCGGCTACCGGTTCCCCGACACCATCCGATGCGACGGGCTGACCGGACTGGGCGAAAAGGCCATGGAACGATACGAGAGGGCGAACGGACGATGATTGTGAATGACGCATTGATTTGCCCGGAATGCGGCAACGAAATCGATGGGCGCATGGCCGACTGGGGGATGCTGGACGGGGAGACCCACAGGTTTCACTGCGACGAGTGCGGGGTCGTCGTCGATGTCACGGCTTGCATGGAGTACACGGTGAGATGGGAGACGGGAAAATGAGCATGGCGGACCGTATGACCGCGCATTGCGCGTCAATGCGCATGGTGGCCGACCTGACCCGCGACTATGACCTCCTGCGCCAACGACGTGCTGGACGTACTGAGAAAAGGATAAGCCCATGATATATACGGACAACAAAGGCCGGACGCTGGATGTCACGGTCTGGGATGGCAGTGACGTGACGGAGGACGTGCTGGGCGCGCCCCGCACGGGCGCGGACCTCGACCTGC
>ERZ857521.573-NODE-573-length-54163-cov-3.967565_pt1 | contig 54163 bp, 51 predicted proteins | sample MGYA00519701_ERZ857521 | MGnify/ENA primary metagenome ERZ857521 (study PRJEB31778, sample SAMEA3449346) | human gut metagenome | biome: human gut; feature: human-associated habitat; material: faeces | place: United Kingdom | collected 2010/2012 ...
TGCTCTTGCTCTGGCTGCTCTGATGACAGCTGGCATGACAACTGTTGCCTTCGCTGCCAAGGACGATGTAGAAGTTGCTATCGTTAAGGAGAATGGTACAGTTGTAATCGATAAGAACGATGACAACCTGTTCGACACCACCGCTGACGATGAGAGAGACATTGCTGATGGCAATGTTATTGACTTCGTTGCTGCTGATGGCGGTCACAAGGTTGCTTTCCCGCTGTACAACAAGGATACCGGCGCAAGAATTACCGAGAAGGACGATGTTAAGGGCCTGAAGGTTAAGGCCGAGTGGAGAGTCGGCGATGTTGACGCTAAGCCTGAGATCGAGTATGTAAAGGTTAAGGGCGCTAAGACTGGTTATATGTATGCTGTAACCTTCACTCTGCCTGAGAACGCTGACATCAAGATGTCCGACCTGGCTGGCGAGATTTCTGTTTACAGAAGCTCTTCCGACATCAAGGACGATAGCGATAAGCGTGCCTACAACACCGTTAAGATCGGCGTTGAGTACGGCTACGGTGTACAGAAGTACATTGAGAACAGTGACCTGGAGGATGCTGAGGTTGTAGACTTCAAGGGTTGCGATGGCGTTGAGACTCTGACCTTCGGCGATATCCTCGAGTTCGAGGTTGACGTTACCGGCCAGGGCAAGCTGAACCTGAAGTGGAACGAGGACTTCAACAAGGAGTTCGCTGGCATGTACGACTACGCCAACATTGACTTCGTAACCTTTGAGAAGGCTCCTTCCTTCAACAAGAACGGTCAGGTTTGGATCTATGCCGACGAGGATGCTTTCATCTATGAAGTAACTGCTGACGGCGCTAAGGAAATTAGCGGCCTGAAGTGGGACGAGGACTACGAGGCTTGGACCTGGAAGACCAGAACTCTGAAGAGCTACGCTATCTCTGATGTAGAGCTGACCGAGAAGACCGTTACCGAGGATAAGGACGACACCACCACCGACGGTGGCAAGGAGAACCCCGACACCGGTAGATAAGTCCTGACGGATTTATCCATATACTGACTGGCAAGTGTCTTACTTTGATCAGTCAGGAGAGCGATCAGGCTTGATGCTCTCCAACCTATTTCATCATGCCTGATGCTGCATTTCCATCCTGGAAACACAAATGCAAAAGATCCGCTGTGGGATTTCCCCGGCGGGTCTTTTTTTATCCCATCGGCATGTACTTCCCGGGACTGTTCATAAAATTTGTATTGTATCTGCCTGCCCATTCCGATATACTGAAATCAGGAATCTGTTTCTGAAAAAGGGGGCACGGGTATGGAACCACTCCTGCAGGAAACCCTGCAGAGCCGGGATTTTTCCGGAGAGGATCTTCTGAAGATCCAGGCAGAACACTGTCGGTTTGTTTCCTGTATTTTCGAGGACGCCCTTCTGGAACACTGCCGGTTTTCCGAGTGTGTGTTCCGGTTCTGTGAGTTTTCCGGAACCATGCTGCGGCAGTGTGAACTGCTCAGCTGTACCTTTGAGCACTGCCGGTTTTTTGCCAGTGATCTGGTGGACTGTAAAATGCTGGGCAGTGTGTTCCGGGACTGTACCGTGACAGCCCTGCATATTTCCGGCGGCAACTGGGCTTATACAGCCCTGCGGCAGATGGATCTCAGCCATAATGATCTGTCTGGCGTGCGGCTGGATGGAGCGGATCTCTCCGGCTGTGATCTCCAGGACTGCGATTTTACCGGCTGCAGCATGCGGGAAGCGGTTCTGGCAGAAGCGGATCTGCGGGGTGCCAATCTCCGGGGAGCGGATCTCTGGGGAGTGGACCTGCGTTCCGCACGCATCCATCAAACCCGGATTGATCTCACAGAAGCAGTGCGTCTGGCAGAACAGTCCGGCTATCTGGTAGAAGTATAGGAGGTAATGTCTATGAATAAAAAGCGTTTTCTCACCCTGCTGCTGGCAGGAGCCCTGTCCCTTGGCCTGACCGCCTGCAGCGGCGGGGACGAGCGCGGCAGTTCGTCCACCGGGGACCAGAGCTCTTCCAGCACAGCGGAGGAACCTTCTTCCGGAACAGAGAACAGCAGCAAGGTGGAAGGGTTCACACTGGATACCCCCACCACAGCCGATGAAGCAGCGGAGTATTTCAAACAGGCGCTGCTTGCCGGAAATGTGGACGCGATCCAGAAGGTGACCAGCTGCATCTATGAGGACTGGGACGATGTGACCTTTGACAGCATCGAATATCAGACCATTGCCCAGGACCCGGTAAGCTCCCGGTATCAGTTCACCTTCACTGTGAGCCAGAGCGACTGCGAAACCTTCCCCACCGGCACCTATGAGCGCATTGTGGAGGTCACCAATGTGACCGATTATTCGGAAACCCCGGTAGTGACCATGCTCTATGACAAGAGCTGGAATTACTATGAGCTGTTCCCCTATGATATGGAGCAGCCGGGCTATAATGTATACAGCCAGATGAAGCGGTTTGTGGACTTCATGGGGAATATGACATTTGCTTCCCCGTCGGAGCTCACCGAGGAGCAGATGGTGGAGTATGCCATGGTGACCATTTTTGACGATTACAACGGGGAACGGGAGCTCTATTCGGTGGACGAAGTGAGCAAGATGGTAGAGACCCTCTTTGGCGTGAGCGGTGTGGATGCTTCCAAGACCAAGTTCTATAACGAGGAAGAGGGCGGCTGTGAGATGCTGGGCCGCGGCGGTATGTGGTATTATACCTGGACCAGTCCGGCTGTACAGGATGCCTCCACCGGACGCTATACCCTGGACATCACCTTCTATTCCGACCCGCTGCGCACGATCAAGAAGAAGAGCATGCGCTATACTCTGGAACCGAATGGCGATCATTATAAGTTCATCAGCGCAGTGGAGATCTGAGCAGGCTGAAAGGCAAAATATTCCGGTTTGGAATCCGGAAAAACGCTTTATTTTTCAGCATGAATAGTATATAATTGTTTCAGTACCCTGAAGATGCTTTCTTTATGGAAAGGAATATCACAGAAATTCTGGAGGGAAAAAGTATGAAACGATTTGCAGCAATGATGCTGGCGGCACTGTTGGCCGCAAGTTCGACAACAGTTGCATTTGCCGCAAAGAATTATGATTATATCGAGTTCGGCGGCTGGGTAACGCTCGACTATGACGCCATGGATGGCGGCAATGTTCTGGTACCGGGCAACACTTACACCTTCCCGATCCTGGACGGCAGTGATTACTTCAATGAGGAATCCGCTGATGTATGGCGTATTTCCGCATCGGAGTACACTCCCAAGGGGGAAGATGAGAAGTTCTCCTCGGTGAGCGTATCCCAGGGTTCGGACGGTGTTTATTATCTGACTGTCAAGGTCAAGCAGAACCGGGACACCTACTACTCGGAACAGGATGCCTTTATCCTGCTGAAGGTTGAGGAGAAGGGCATTGACCGGGAAGATGCTGAGATCAACAGCTCGGATGCCACTCAGTATGAGAGCGATACAAGAGATTTCTTTGACAATCTGAAAGATTCCGGTGACTATGGCCCCAGCCGTGCACTGTCCCTGAGCAACCTCCAGCGCTATTCGGAGACTTATCCCACCGATTTTGAAGGCGGCTTCATCAGCGGTGAGAACGGCAGTGTCAGCGGTACACTCAAGTCCGAGGACCGTGTGTACTATACCACCATCTCGGTAGAGGAATTTGAGATTGCTTCCACCGACTACGATGTCATTGACGACGATGAGTACGATGTGGATAACTCGATGCCTCTGGTAATGGCAGGCGGCGATGTATCCAAGTCGAACCTTTCCTTCGGCAATACCGCAGAGTATCTGGCAAAGTTCTCCTCTTCCAAGGAGAAGCCCTACAACCTGTCCTACTCCACTGTTACCAACTCGGATGTAGCAGGCGCCAACCCCAATGCGGATCTGGTCTGCATCTCCTTCCCGGGCACCCCGATGTTCGCTGCCAACTCCTATCTGGTAATCAAGGATAAGGATATGAAGTACCTCTATGAGGTGGATGGCGATGAACTGATCGAGCTGGAAACCACCACACAGGATGGCTATCTGGCATACCGGACTGACCGTCTGACCAGCTATATCGCTTCGGACCGTCCGCTGAAGAACGCGGTTTCTTCTTCGGATAAGGAGACCAGCTCTTCTTCGTCCAGCAGCTCGACTTCGAGCAGCACCACTTCCGGCGGCAGCACATCCAGCAAGCCGAACCCGGATACTGGTCGATAAATTGCGGAGCAATTTATCGACGCAGCGAATTTGGCACTGATGTGCCAAATATCGTGGAAGTGTCATTGAAAGACCTTTGCCAAGGCCTCTGGCACAAGTTCAGAATGATCCAGGCAGGACTTCCTTTTGGAAGTCCTGCTTTTTTATTTTCCCATGGAATGGCGAATTTTTATGGCATGAAAATGATTACAAAATGGTAACAACCTTCTATTGAGCCGGCCCGGCTGCTCCGGTATAATGGACTCATCGGGCAGATCGCCCGGAATATGCAAGGAACGCCGGGTCAGCCCGGCAGCAACATAAGGGAGGAAATCGAAGATGAGAGAGAAGAAGATGCTGCGCCGGACTGCTGCCGGTATGATTGCCGCCGTGCTGATGGCTGGCGGGATCAGCACAGTGTATGCCGCAGAGACCCCGGGACTGTCCCTGGGGAACGATGGAGCGGTGGCGGCGGAAATCAGTCTGCTGCAGCCGGACAGCACCTATTACTTCCCGGTGCAGTATACCCGGGAGGATGGCCGTCTGGTGCAGGTGCGTGCTTCAGAAGCAGATGCGCTGGAGCTGGAAGTGCGTTCGGGCGAGGCACTGGATGGGGCGGAGATCCGCACCTGGAACGGACGGTGCTATGTGCGTCTGGAAACCGCCGGGGATATCCGGGACGGTGAACGCTACACCACTGAGCTCACCCTGCGGTATGACCGGGGCGGGGACGAGGAGACACTGGACTTCGCTGTCACAGCGGGTCTGCGTGCGGCAAGCCTTTCGTCGGTACAGGCCGGGGAACCCATTCCGGTCAGAACCTATATGCCCCTTTACACCGTAGCCCAGCAGATGGAACTGGCCCGGCTGAACCTCTGGCGTCCGGTGACCTTTGTGGGAGAGGGCTGGAGCTTTACCGGTACCCTCACTGCCAAGGGGACAGTGGATTTCTCGGTGACCCGGGAGAGCATTCCGGCAGTGGAACGGTATCTGGACGGCGCACCGGCAGCCTATCTGGGCTTCCCGGGCGGCGGCAACTTTGAAAACGGAAAGCTGACCATCGACCTCAGTCAGTTCCGGGAGGAATTTGACGGCACGGTCTATGCCTACCGGTACCTCTATGGGCGGCTCTACCGGATTCCGTCCAGCTATGATGCCGAAGCGAATACCATCACCCTGTCGGTGACCAACCTGGGACGGTATGTCCTCACCGATGAGAAGATCCCCGAAGCCACCATCGTGGACTGATTTTCGCTGCAAATAAAAAACACCCCTGTGGGAACCCGGTTCCTTACAGGGGTGTTTTTGTATGAAAGTGGTTTATCGCTTTATCACAAAAAAAGATCGAAATGTATGCGGGTTTGTCAATAGTTGCCAGTGCCCAGGTGTGTTATAATTAGTATATAGAATTCTTGCGGAAACAGGGAGGAGAAATCAAATGGGAGGAATGGAAGCCTGCATCGATGTCCGGCGGGAAATACGGGCCCTGGCCTGGGTCGCCGGTGCGGAAGTGTTGCTGGCAGTGATGTTCCAGTTCTATCCGCATGGCCCGCAGCTGGGGACAGATCCGTTCAATCTGGGGTATCTGTTCGGGCGCTGGATGTGCGCGGTGGAAGCTGTAGCACTGGTGCGGCAGGTGGGCCACATGGACCGCCTGGCAAAGAAACTGTCCGGCCTGGACGGCTATCTGCTCACCGAGCAGCTCAGGGCTGTGGAACGGGTGCGGAGGGACGGCGCTGTCTGTCTGCGGGCAGCGGTATTCGGGCTCTATCCACTGGTGTTCCTGGGGATCGAGTACCTGGCCTTCCACAGCCTGAGATCCCTTGCCGGTTATCTGCTCAGCCTGGGGTTCTATCTCTGCTATGAGACGGCACAGCTGCGGTTTCGCCGGAAACTCCGGGGACTCATGAACGCTCTGGAAGGAGGCGGATTCTGATGGAACAGCAAATTCGGGAACAGATCGCCCATCTGCAGAGGGAATCCCGGTTCCTGCGGAATCTGGCAGGCGGGATTCTTCTCTACTCGATTGTGACTTCTTACTTTCTGAAAGTTCAGTTTCTGTCGCCGCTGGGATTTCTCTTTGCCGTTTTTCTCTATCTCAGTGCCCGGGATATTTATAAGGACGCCGATGCCCAGCAGCCGGAAAACTGGAGCAGTCCGGAACAGTTCCTGGAGGTCAGCCGGCAGATCCGGGAGGAAAGCGTCTGGAAGCTCCACACACGGCTGATACTGCTGCTTACCTTTTATGTGATCGATATGATCAGCTACCCCACCGTTGTTCTGGCAGTCAATATGGCAGTGACGCTGGCACTCTGTGCCCTGTATGAGTGGGGACTGCGCCGGTTTGAAAAACGCACCGGCATCTGAAAAAACAAGGAGGGGATTTGATGAGTCAAATGGAACTGCGTTCGGTACCTGCCCTGAAAAAAGAGATCATCCGCCTGGCACTGGCTGCTGCTGTGCAGCTTCTGTTTGCCCTCTGGTTTTATGCCTTCTGCTGCGGCCTGGTGAGCCTGGGGCCGCTGCGCCTCCCCTATGGAGTAAAGGGATATGAATTCGGCGGCATGGTCTGTGTGCTCACTGCTTTTATGCCGGTGCGGACGGTGTGGAACCTCAACGAGGCGGCGGACGAGGCCAAAAAACACGAGCCCCTGGACTTTGACGCCCTGCTTCCCCGGATGGCGGAGATCTGCCGCAAGGCGCTCCGGGAGCTCCCCAGAGCCCTGGTGTTGATCCCGCTCCTCTTCCTGGTGGAGTGGATGCAGGCTGGCACCCTCAACTCCATTCCCATGGCAGTGGTCTATGCCCTGCTGATCCTGATGGATTTTCTCCTGTTCCGGCGGTTCCTCACTCTGCTGCAGGCCCCGTTCCAAAATGGAAACGGAGCGGCGGAGGGTACAGCACCGGACGGCAATCCGGTTCTCCGGAGCCGGGAACAGACCGATGATCTCCGCCCCCTCCAGAACGGCACCCGGAACTTTATGATTCTGGGGGCTGTGGAGGCAGCTGCGGTGGCAGTTCCCTTGCTGCGTGCGGGCTTTGAGTTCAAGATGGTTACGCTGAAGCCCACAATCCTGGCCAATGTCCTGACGCTGCTGCTCTGCTTCCTGCTGGGTGTGAGTATGATCCTGGATGGGTGGAAGATGTTCCGGTGCGCCGGGACCCTGAATGCGGACGATGGGAGAGAGCTGCTCCGGCAGAAGCTGGGAGACCTGGCGGCACTGATGAAGACGGCCCGGGAACAGCTCATGATGACGACGCTCCTCTCCCCAGTGATGCTGCTGGCGGATATGTACAAGAGCGAGTCGGCGGCAGCACTGCCTTGGTTCGGGCTGGCGGTGGTATACTACCTGCTGTTTGAGCTGCTCTGGCGGCGGTATAAAAAACAGGTGGATCAGGTGATGGCAGAGGCCTGACCGCCTATGGCAAACAAAAAACGGCATGGATTTCCATGCCGTTTTTTGTTGCGGAGCAATCCGGTTATGAGGCAAATCAGAGGTGGAACAGCTTGCCGAACCGATCCAGGAAGGTCTGTTTCGGCGGTTCGTAGGCCGGGAACTCCGGCAGATGTTCCATGAAATACTCCTGGGAGGAGAGAGGCGGACGGTCCACCTGGGTGGCGTCCACATATTCGCCGCTGGGCAGCAGCCGGCGGGCCTTGACATTGTCCGAGAGCAGCACTTCCAGGTAGTGGGAGAGCCACTGCTTGAGATCGGGGTCCTCCACCGGACAGGCGATCTCCACCCGGCGGTTCTGATTGCGGGTCATGATGTCCGCCGAGGAGATATAGAGCTGCCGGAGTTCGCCATCGCCGAAGCAGTAGACACGGGAGTGTTCCAGGAAGCGTCCCACAATGCTGGTGATGGTGATATTTTCGGTCTTGCCGGGGATTCCCGGCAGCAGGCAGCAGATGCCCCGGACGATGAGTTCCACCCGGACCCCAGCCTGGGACGCCTGGGCGAGCTTGTCGATGAGTTCCCGCTCGGTGACCGAATTGACCTTGATGATGATATGTCCTTTCTGACCCCGGGCAATTTCACCGTCGATCATGCGCAGCAGATGGTCCTTCATGGTGAAGGGAGCCACCAGCAGCTTCTGATAACTGCTGTACAGGTCGCCCATGAGCATATTCTGGAAGAAGTTCACAGCATCTTCGGCAATGACCGGGTCGGCGGTGAGCAGCGCAAAGTCGGTGTAGAGGGCAGCGGTCTTTTCATTGAAGTTGCCGGTGCCGATCTGGGTGACATAACTCAGCCGTCCGTTCTTTTCCCGGCGGGTGATCAGGCAGATCTTGGAGTGGCATTTGTAGCCCTCAATGCCGTACAGCACCCGGCAGCCGGCTTCCTCCAGTTCCTTGGCCCATTCGATGTTGTTCTCCTCATCGAACCGTGCCCGGAGTTCCACCAGCACGGTGACCGACTTGCCGTTTTCCGCCGCGGTACACAGATGCTTTGCCACAGCGGAGTTGCCTGCCAGCCGGTAGATGGTCATCTGGATGGACAGCACCTGGGGGTCATTGGCAGCTTCCCGGAGCAGACCCAGGAAGGGCTGCATCGACTGATAGGGATAGAAGAGCAGGGTATCCCGCTGCTGGATCTGGGGCCAGAGGGGATAGTCCTTGGAGAGATAGTCAGGATAGGCCGGGGTATATTCCGCATAGTAGAGGGAGCGGTCGCACTTGTCCAGCTGATAGGCATACTTGAGCACCAGCGGACAGGAACAGGTATAGGTTTGCTGGGAAGTGAGCTTGAGCTTCTGTTCCAGCAGCTTGCGGATCTCAGGGGCATCGCCCTGCATTTCCAGCCGCACCGGAGCCAGACGGCCCCGCTTGCGCAGCGCCTTGACCATGTAGTCCCGGAGATCCTCGCCCTCCTCATCATAGAGCCCGGCTTCGGCATAGTTGATGTCAGCATTCCGGGTCACCGAAACAACACACTGCTCGGTGATGTGATAGGCCTTGAAGATCTTCCGCAGCTGGGAGAGGATCACTTCCTCAGTGCGGACATACTGGGCATTCTCCCCAGGCAGCAGGATAATGGGCGGCAGGGATTCAGGTACTTCCACGATGCCCAGCAGGGTGCGGTCCCGTCCCGAGAGCATGGCGGCAGCATAGAGCCCCTTGTTCCGGAGATGGGGGAAGGGGTGGCTGCGGTCGATGATCTGGGGGGAGAGCAGCGGGAAGATCCGGTCCCGGTACCAGTCCTGGATATAGGTGCGGTTCTTGCCCTCCAGTTCCTCGGGCTTCCATTCCCGGACGCCCTTGTTTTTCAGCTCGGCAGAGATCTCGGCAAAGGCGGCGTCCCGGTAGCGGATCAGCGGACGCACCGCTTCATAGATGCCTTCCAGCTGCTGCTGGGGGGTCAGACCACTCTTGCTGTCGGTCTGTTTGGGGAAGGTGAGCTTCAGGTCGGTGAGGCTTCCCACCCGCACCATGAAGAATTCATCCAGGTTGCTTGTGAAGATGGAGAGGAACCGCAGGCGTTCCAGCAGCGGGACATGGGGGTCCATCGCCTCATCCATGACCCGGGCATTGAACTTGAGCCAGCTCAGTTCCCGGTTCTGGGTATAGCTTAAATCCCAGGTTTTATCAGTTTTTGACACAGATATCCCTCCCTGACGCCGTAACGGCTGATATAGAGCTGTTCCTTGCAGAGCTTATGGGTGACAGTGGTCATGACGATCACGCCGGGCAGAATGGTATGCACCCGGTCGGGACAGTTTTTGAGGATCAGTTTCCGGGCGGTATTCTTCCGGTCCAGCAGCATGGCGGCAGTGCGGTCCAGTTCTGCCACAGTGAGCAGACGGTTGCTTTCCGGCTTTTCCAGATACTGATTGGCGATCTTCAGCACAGCCCGGGCAGTGCCGCCGATGCCGCAGATAAAGGGCGAGGGCTTCTTGGGCAGATCAGCCTTGCGCAGCTTCTTGCGCACGGCCGAGGTGAGCTCGTCGATCTCAGGTCGGCTGGGCCACAGCTCGGACACATAGCGGTTGTAGAGGTTCAGTGAGCCGATATCCAGGCTCTGGGCGGATACGATCTTGCCGTTTTCCAGCCGGACGATCTCGGTACTGCCGCCGCCGATGTCAAAGACAGCGCCGCCTGCCAGCGGACAGGTGAGCATGGCGCCGATGCAGCCATAGCGGGCTTCCAGTTCACCCGAGAGTACCTCCACTTCCAGGCCGGTATTCTCCCGGATGGCGGCGAGGACTTCCTCGGTATTGCGGATATTGCGCAGGGAAGCGGTGGCAAATACATGCACCGGCACCGGGCCGAACTGAGCCAGCAGCCGCTGGAAGCCCCGGAGCACGGAACAGGCCACCTCAATGCCCTCCCGGGTAAGTGAGCCGGAACGGATATAGTTGACCAGGCCGGCCATGCGTTTTTCTGAGAACAGTGCCTGGAAGCCGCCCTGTTCCTGTACATCATAGAGTGTCATGCGGATGGTGTTGGAGCCGAGGTCCACCACAGCAAAATTGATCTGCGGTTCGGCAGTTCTGGTAAGTTCCATAGTTTTGTAATCCCTCATTTTCTTTGTTCATTGTATCGGCAGCGGATGTCCGACAGGATATATTTGTGTTAAATATGGGTAAAATGGGAAGATACTGTCAAATCCCGGCGAATGGTGCAAAAAAACGCAAAACTCCGCAGAGGGAGTGCCGCTGCGGAGTTTCCTGCAATCATGGGAAGATGGAATTAGGCATCATGCTCGCAGTAGAAGCACTTGCAATGAGCATGGGTATCATCAGTATAGACAAATCTCTGCTTGAGACCGGTTTCGATGGTAGTAATGCAGGCCGGATTCTTGCAGACCGGAGGCTCGGGAACAAAATCGGGTTCCTCGGCGCGTACCGGAGCCAGCTGGTTCTTGACACCCAGCAGGGTGAGGATCAGGGCCATACGCACATACATGCCGAACTTTACCTGCTTGAAGTAGCAGGCCCGGGGATCATTGTCCACTTCGGGAGTGATCTCATTGACACGGGGCAGCGGATGCAGCACGATCATATCCGGCTTTGCCAGAGCCATCTTTGCGGGGTCGAGGACATAGACATCCTTCAGGCGCTCATATTCCGCCATATCCAGGAACCGCTCCTGCTGGATGCGGGTCATATACAGCACATCCAGTTCGCCGATGACTTCCTCCAGGCTGCGTACCTCCCGGTAGTCCTGATGGCTGGGCTCCAGCACTTCGGTGATGATGTGACGGGGGATCTGCAGCTCCTCCGGGGAGATGAAGATGAAGCGTACACCCTCATACCGGGACAGAGCCTTGACCAGCGAGTGAACGGTGCGTCCGTACTTGAGGTCGCCGCAGAGACCGATGGTGAAGCCCGAGAGCTTGCCCTTGAGGGAGCGGATGGTCAGCAGGTCGGTGAGGGTCTGGGTGGGGTGCTGATGACCGCCGTCACCGGCATTGATGATCGGAACAGGAGAATACATCGAAGCCACCCGGGGAGCGCCTTCCTTATTGTGACGCATGGCAATGATGTCGGCATAGCTGCCCACTACCCGGACAGTATCCGCTACGGTTTCGCCCTTGCTCACCGAGGAGCTGGATGCGGAGGAGAAGCCCTCCACCTTGCCGCCCAGACGGAGCATAGCCGCCTCAAAGCTCAGGCGGGTACGGGTACTGGGCTCATAGAACAGGGTAGCCAGGATCTTGCCGCGGCAGCATTCTGCATAGGCAGCGGGGTCCCGGATGATGTCGTCAGCCAGGTTCAGAACCCGGTCGATCTCAGCTACACTCAGGTCGGTGGAATCAATCAGATGACGCATAGATAAGTTTCTCCCTTCGTTTTACGGTGTTTGCGGCGGGAAAATAAAAATGGCAGACCCAGGTTGTGCACAGGGACTGCCGTTTGACTGCTTGAGCGGCCGATGCTTCCCCGCAAGTGAAGAAACATGGCGTTATTTTCCCTTTTTAGCCTCTCTGTGCTAGATTAAAGGTTGTTTTGATTTGTTTCATTATACTCCCAGTTTCTGCCCCTGTCAATGCCGACAGACCAGTTCCGGGAATTTTGTGGGACTGCATAAATCGACAGCGGAAATTTCATCAGCTGTTGACACTTTATCAGGTGAAAGTTATACTGGAAACAGACAGAATCTGGATACAAGCCCACCGCTGAGCCGGTGGGGAAATGGATAAAGGAGGCAGGATAGTATGATCCGGTGGCTGGAGGAAGAGAGCGGCGAGGGACGGTTTGAGAGTGTCTTTTTCCGCAATGATGAAAACGAAGGGGAACTGATTATCTACGCAGACAGCAGCAATCCCGATTACAGGGAATGTTCCGAGCGGTGTGTGGAGGCGTTCAATGCCCTGCCCGAAGCAACAGTCCGGGAGATCTGCGGGCAGCTTGCGGCGTGCGCAGAGGAGGGCGGCCTGGACGAGGCTGACGGGCTTTCCGATCCGCAGGATATTCTGCGCTACTGCTGGTTTGCGGCGCTGTATGTGGATATGGCAGGAGCAGAGGACGAAGTGGGCTATGTCGTGGAGGGCGAAGGCGACTGGGGCGAACCGGTGGGCTTTGCTGTGAAGGGCGGCCGGGTCACCTATGTGGGCCCCGATTATCTGGAGGCCATGGAGAATCCCTACTGACGCCCCGGACGATAGTGCAGCCCTGTCTCTGATTTCAGGAAAGGAGCGAGTTCGATGAAAATCCGTTCATGGTGCCTGCGCATGGCAGCCATGCTGTTGGCTCTGGGACTGGCTGTGATGCCGGCAGCGGCAGAAACAGTCCTTGTGGACTATCAGGATACCTATGAATACAGCTACACCTGGCGTGTGACAGACGGATGGGCGCCCGGCTGGGCGGATGTGCGCATGGAGGCAGAGGTCATCCATGACCAGAGTACCGGAGAATGGCATCTGGCCCGTACCGATATACGGGCAGTTCGCGGCTTCTGTACCTCCAGCAAGGCCATTGAGGAGATACCGATGAGCGCCTATCTGATCACAGGCGGGGAGAATCCACGGCTGGAGCTGAAGTGCGATACCGTGCTGGAATATGAATATGGCCCGTTTTCCAGGTATCAGGATCTGAAACAGGAGTATACCTTCCAGCTGGACGAGCCGGGCGATGTGCTGGCTCCCGGGGTACCGGCAGAGGGAACGATGGATCTCCGCACCTATCTGAGCCTGGCTCTGGGCTTCCTGATGTGGCCTCCGGTGGTTCTGCTTATCGCTTACCTGCTCTGGCGGCGCTTCAAAAAGCGGCTGGACGCCGTTCAGCCAATGGAAACGCCTGGCCCTGACCGGGAAGTGAAGCAAGAGTAACAGACTGAAAGGAGAAAAATCCTGTGGACATCTGGGAAACACTCTATGAAAAAGCACGGGGGGAATATCATCCGGAAGATGTTACCCCATTTATCCATGCGCATCATGTGGTGTGCGCTCTGGAAAGCGCGGATGGTCGGATTTATACCGGCTTCTGCATTGAGAGCTGCTGCGGCGTGATGGATCTCTGCGCAGAGCGCACAGCAGCGCTGAATATGTATATGAACAGCGGTCAGACCCAGATCCGGCGGCTGATCGCTTTCCGGGACCGGCCTCCGTTTGGCGGGGAGAGCGGAATGCCCTGTGGGGCTTGCCGGGAATTCCTGATGCAGCTGGACCCCCGGAACCGGGATCTGGAAATCCTGGTGGACTATGAAAGCCGTCAGACCGTTACGCTGGGGGAACTGATGCCTGCCTGGTGGGGCGAGCCCCGGTACAGGGCATCTGCCGAGCCGTTCGCTGAATAACTCCACCGCCTTCCGTTGATATGCGGAGGGCGTTTTTTATTGCCGTCCGGGGAAAACTGTGGTATGGTAAGGGGAAGAAAGCAGGTGACTGACCCTATGCAGTATGAATCCATCTTCCCCGCCCGGTTCCTCGCCCGGCCCAACCGTTTCACCGCCCTCTGTCGCTTGGAGGACGGCGCCGACATTGTCTGCCATGTGCGCAACACCGGACGCTGTGCCGAACTGTTCCGTCCCGGCTGCCGGGTATGGGTGCAGCATAATCCCTCTCCCACCCGTAAGACCGCCTGGACCCTCATTACTGTGGACAAGGACGGGGTGCTGGTGAATGTGGATTCGCTGGCGCCCAATAAGCTCTTTGCCGAGGCGGTGACAAAGGGTATTCTGGTGCCGGCCTCCTTGAGCCGGGTGGAACAGATGCGCCCCGAAGTGAAGCTGGGTTCCTCCCGGCTGGACTGGCAGCTCACCGGGCCGGAGGGGCGGCTCTGGTGCGAGGTCAAGGGCGTGACGCTGGAACAGGACGGCACCGCCCTCTTTCCCGATGCGCCCACCCTCCGAGGGCTGGGCCATGTGGAGACCCTCCGGCGGCTGAGATCTGAGGGGGATTTTGCCATGGCGGCCTTTCTGGTGCAGATGGAGGGTATCCGCCGGTTTCGGCCCAATATCGCGGCCCAGCCGGATTTTGCCCGGGCACTCCGGGAGGCCCGGGAAGCCGGGGTGGAGATTGTCTGCTGCGGCTGCCGGGTCACTCCCGATTCGGTGGAGCCGGCCTATCTCATACCGGTGGAGCTCTGAAAAACAAAAAAGGCCGTGCGCTTTCCGATAGAACGGAAAACGCACGGCCTTTTATCATTCCGGACAGGAGCGCACGGTGCGGCGCAGGTGCCAGGCGGCAAAGAAGTCCAGCACAAAGCAGCACAGGCACAGGGTACAGCACAGGGCTCCGAAGAGGGAGATCCTGCTCCGGCTCCAAAGCAGGCGGACAGCGCTGACGGCATACCAGGAGGAGGTGAGCAAAAGCAGGTAGTCGCAGAACGCCATGAGCATCACCAGCAGCGGAGATACGATGGTGAAAATCGGGACTACCATCACCAGGATCAGCACGCCGCCCAGCAGAAAGATCCCCAGATAGAAGGGGATATGTGCCAGCTTGACCCACAGGGCTGTTTTTGTCAGGGCAGCGATATCTCCGGCCCGGCGGAGCTGTCCTGCCCGGCGGAGGCTGCACAGATAGACCGGCACAGTGAGCAGGGTATAGAGGGTCAGAAATCGGGAAAAGGCATCGGCATCCGGCAGGGAAAGACTGATGAGAATGAGATAGGGCCATACCGCCAGGATTATGGGCTGATACTGCCAGAAACGGCGCATGGGAGAAGCCTCCTTTCAAAGGGTGGATCATACCGCAGCAAAAACAGCCCGGCAGAGGCTGTGACCTCCGGCGGGCTGTTTGGAAATCAGGGGCAAATCACCCGGCTGTGATGGCAGCAGTCTTGGCGCCGATGAAATCGATGAGCGCCCTGGGATCCATCTCGATCTGCATGCCGATCTTACCGGCACTGAATACGATGGTATCCAGGGGAAGGCAGCTCTCGTCCAGCACGGTGACAAACTGCTTTTTCATGCCGATGGGGGAGCAGCCGCCCCGGATATAGCCGGTGAGCTTGTTGATGTCCGCCACATGGATCATCTCCACCGACTTTTCCCCGACACTGCGGGCAGCCGCTTTGAGATCCAGTTCGGCTGCCACCGGGATCACAAATACATAGTGTTCCCGGCTGTGTCCCACTGTCACCAGGGTCTTGTAGACCTTTTCCACCGGCAGACCGGTCTTCTGGGCGACAGTCACGCCGTCCACAGCAGTGCCGTCATTTTCATAGGTATGGACCGTGTAGGTCAGTTTTGCCTTGTCCAGCGCACGGATGGCGTTGGTCTTTTCCAGTTTTTCCTTTGCCATGAGTCAGGCTTCCTTTTTAATGAGTTAGTTCTTGAGGCTCTGGAGCGGAGCGGGAATGTGTCCGCCCCGGTTGATGAACACCTCCGGCGAATTGCGGTTGACCTTGATAACCGGGCCATATCCCAGCAGACCGCCGAAGGTGAGGGTATCGCCTTCCTTGCGGCCCACAGCCGGGATCACACGCACAGCAGTGGTCTTGGAGTTGACCATGCCGATGGCGGCTTCGTCGGCGATGATGCCCGAGATGATTGCCGGGGTGGTATCGCCGGGAATGATGATCATATCGAGCCCCACCGAGCAGACCGCGGTCATGGCCTCGAGCTTTTCAATGGAGAGGGCGCCGGTGGTGACGGCGTCGATCATGCCGGCATCCTCCGATACCGGGATAAAGGCGCCGGACAGGCCGCCGACCCGGCTGGACGCCATGACGCCGCCCTTCTTGACTGCGTCATTGAGCATGGCAAGGGTGGCAGTGGTGCCGTGGGCGCCGCACTGTTCCAGACCCATCTCCTCGAGGATATGGGCCACCGAGTCGCCCACCGCCGGGGTGGGAGCCAGGGACAGGTCCACAATGCCGAAGGGCACGCCCAGACGGCGGCTGGCTTCGGTGCCCACTAGCTGACCCATACGGGTGATCTTGAAGGCGGTTTTCTTGATGATGTCGGCGATTTCGTCAATGGGCAGAGTCTTGTCCACCTTGGCAAGGGCGGCACGCACAACACCGGGGCCGGATACGCCCACATGGATGACACAGTCGGGTTCACCCACGCCGTGGAAGGCACCTGCCATGAAGGGGTTATCCTCCGGAGCGTTGCAGAACACCACCAGCTTGGCACAGCCGATGCACTCCTTATAGGCGGTGAGCTCGGCGGTCTCCTTGACGATCTCACCCATGAGCTTGATGGCATCCAGGTTGAGGCCGGCCTTGGTGGAACCGATATTGATCGATGAGCAGACATTTTCGGTTTCATCCATGGCACGGGGAATGGAGCGGATCAGTTCCAGGTCACCGGCAGAGAAACCCTTGTGCACCAGGGCGGAATAGCCGCCGATGAAGTTGACGCCGACGGTATCCGCTGCCCGTTGAAGGGCCTTGGCATACTTGACCGGATCGCCGCCGCTGGCAGCCACCAGCATGGCGATGGGAGTTACCGAAATACGCTTGTTGATGATAGGAATGCCATAGGTGCGTTCGATGTCCTCACCGGTTTTCACCAGATCCTTTGCCAGGCGGGTGATCTTGTTGTAGACCTTTTCACAGGAGCGGTCGATGTCGCTGTCAGCGCAGTCCAGCAGCGAAATACCCATGGTGATGGTACGCACATCCAGACAGTCCTCATCGATCATCTTGATCGTTTCCAGAATATCGTTTACATTCAGCATGGTAATAAGTCCTCCCGGTCAGATGCGGTGCATCGAATTGAAAATATCCTCGTGCATGACATGAACAACCAGACCCACATCCTTGGTCAGGGCATTCAGACGGTCGGACAGTTCAGGCAGCGGACAGCTCAGCTTGGAAACATCCACCAGCATAACCATGGCGAAGATGTCGTCCTCAAAGACAGACTGGGTCACATCCAGGATATTGGCATTGGTGGCGGCGCATTCTGTGGCAACAGTGGCGACAATGCCCACCATGTCCTTGCCTACAACGGTAATTACAGCACGCATAAATAAAGGTCCTCCTTGAAAAGCGGTGAGATGTGTGGCGAATATAGAAGATATTGTACCATTCTGCAGGAACGCGGTCAAGAACTTTCAAATTCAGTTTTCCAGTTCCCGGAGGAGTGTCCTTGCGCTCATATCAGACGGCACCGAAAAGTCCATGGAAGAAAGACCGAAGTCGGTGATTGCCGCCGCTTCCGGAGCGACCGAACGCTTGAACTGTCCGCCCACAAAGCGGCGCAGGAAGGTGGCAAGCCAGGTGCGGAGCTGTTCTTCGGTATAGCGGTCATCAAAGGCATTCTCTGCATAGAAGAGCAGCTTTTTGGGCGAGAATCCATATTTTACAAAGTAGTAGAGATAGAAGTCATGCACCTCATAATCCCCGAGGATCTCCTCGGTTTTCTGGGTGATGGAACCGCTTTCATCCGGCGGCAGCAGCTCGGGACTGATGGGGGTGTCCAGAATATCCCGGAGAATGGCAGCAAGTTCCGCATCGGTGCTCTCCTCTGCCAGCATGGCAACAATCCGGCGGATGGCGGTCTTGGGTACTGTGACATTGACATTGTATCCCGCCAGGGCATCGCCGCCGAAGGTACACCAGCCCAGTGCCTCCTCGGTGAGGTCGCCGGTACCCACTACAATGCCGCCGATCTGGTTGCCGAGATCCAGCAGGATCTGGGTGCGTTCCCGGGCCTGGGCATTCTCATAGGTGACATCGTGCCGGTCCAGCGGATGGCCGATGTCCGCCAGGTGCTGCCCCACCGCCGGGACAATAGAAATATCCATGGTGGACATGCCCAGCTTCCGGGGCAGATCCAGGGCGTTCTGATGGGTGCGGTCGCTGGTGCCGAACCCGGGCATGGTCACCGCGAGGATATGATCCGGGGAGAGGCGCATAAGCTGGGCCGCCCGATGGCAGACCAGCAGGGCCAGGGTGGAATCCAGACCGCCCGAGATACCCACCACAGCCCGGTCAATGCCGGTATTGGAAAGGCGGGCTGCCAGCGAATGGCTCTGGAGTTCGAACCACTCCCGGAGGGTGCGGCGTTCGGCTTCCGGTTCCATGGGCAGGTAGGGGGTGGAGGAGAAGCTGCGCAGGGCATAGTCATGGGGCACAGCCGGGAAGCGGTAAGCTGCCGGAGCCGGAGCGGCGGGCAAGGTATCCCGGGAGCGGCGGACAATGTCCAGATCGATGTCGTAGCAGAGGGAGGCGGACTGACCGAACTCCGCCTGGACGCTTACGGTTTCACCGGTTTCGGCGATGACCGCAAAGCCCCGGTAGCAGACCGGATGGGAGCTGTCCGACCCGGCGCCGCAGCAGAGGACAGCGGCACAGCCCAGTTCCCGGCTCAGGACGCTGAGGGCCTGTTCTGCCCGGTCGGCGCTGCCCACTCTGGCAGGCTCATAGCAGGGCAGCAGCAGACAGTCGCAGTCCCTGGCAAGGGAGCCGTACTGAAGCGCCTTGCCGGCATCACAGCCGGGGAGCACCCGCAGCCGGGCGCCGCCTGCCTCAAAGACTGCCGAGGCGGGCAGGAAGCCCTCGGGGAGCGGCCCTTCGGGGACGAAGGGCGGCAGTACAAAGCCCAGCAGTTCGCCCTGCCGGAGGGCAGCCATGGCGGAAACGGTCACACCGTGGAGCGAAACCGGCAGTCCCACAAAGAGGAGCGAGGGCAGTTCCCGGAGATCCTCTGCCAGACGGGAGAGCTCCTGGCGGCAGAGATCCAGCATGAACCCCTGCCGGCGCAGCGACTGGGCGGAGGGAGGCAGCAGAATATCCGAGGGCAGCAGGATCACATCCGGGGAGTGGGCGCCTGCTTTTTTGATCTCCTCGGTGAGATATTTCCGGCAGCCCGCAGGACTTCCCGGGTCCACCCGTCCGGTGACGGCGGCAATACGAATCAGGTTCAGCATAATGATCGCTCCTTTCTCAAAGCGGGAGGGTTAAATTCTGTCTTTTATCTTACCACAAATCAGTTTTGCCGGAAATGGATACATCGTAAATTTTGGGCACGGAACAAAAACTTTTTCCGGCAGTTTTCCCATGCAAAAAGGCAGGGAATGTCTTCCCTGCCTGAAGATGCGATTGATTTTATGCTTCCTGGTCATCAGAGGCGTCCGGCTCAGCGCGGTCGGATTCCGGGCTGGGCTTTGCGAGATCGACCGGGGCTTTGGAGGCCGGATCAGTCTCATCATCCGGACGGGTGATCTCCCCGAGTTCCTTGCCAATCTGCCGGGAGAGCTGGGAGGAACGGCTGCGGAGGGTGCTGAGCAGCTCCTCCTTGCCGGTGCTGCGGTAGCGGTTCCCACTCTGTGCGGCATAGAACTTGTCCAGTTCGATTTCCGATTCCAGAACAGCACAATCCCCATCCAGACGGGTGCGGAGGGAATCCAGTTCTCCCACACGGTCCCAACCAGCGGAGAGTTCCGCCAGATCGCCCATCTGCTGTTTCTGAGCTTCCTCCTCGGTTTCGGGGGACTTCTTCTCCTCTTTTTTGGTTGTCTCAGGTTCGGACAGCCGGGCTGTGAGGTCGCTGATCTGCTGTTCCAGAGTCTGGAGCTGCTCGTCATAGGAGTCCAGCTGGCCTTCGATCTCGTCCAGGGACTTTCCCTGTTCCAGTGTATCGGCAATCAGGGCGCGGCGGTTATCCTTCAGGGTGGTTTTCTGTTTGTTCAGTTCCTGGATTGCATTGAGCGTCCGGCCGCGGTCGGAGATGGTGGCCTGGTCACGCCGGTGGGAAGCCAGACCGGGAATGCCTTTCTGCATCCAGGGGTTGCCGGCATTGGCTTTGGTGGCCTGAATCACACGGTTAGCAGTGGAAGCAAGCTGGAAACTGCCAAGAGCTCTCATAAATCTCTCTCCTTTTACAGCGGGAGCTGGAATATTATCAAAAAACTCTTCACCGATAATATTCGTCCGTTTGATCCCCGGCACAACCCAGATCATGGAAGAGAAAAGCCACTTTTCACGCCACTGGTTCTATGGTAGAATAAGAGCATGAAACGGCGCAGTCAATGCGTTTGTAAGGAGTTGAATCATTCGCTATGTATATCAATCTGTTTGACAGCCATGTTCATTCGGACAATTCCCCTGAGGGCCGGGATCTGGTGACCGCTCTCTGCTCTGCGGCGGTGGACAAGGGGATCTCGGGCATCTGCATCACCGATGCCTGCGATATGGAGGAGTTTGAGGAGCAGAAATACGGCAAGCGTCTGATGTATTCCTGCTTTGCTGCCCATAAGGCACAGGATATTTTCTCCCAGCAGCTCATTGTCACCAACGGCGTGGAGATGTGCCAGCCCCTGGCTGACCCCGACCGGGCGGTACAGGTGATCGGCGAGAACCGGTTCGACTTTGTGCTGGGCTCCCTGCACAAGACCCGGAAATACGGCGATATGATGATGCTCAACTATGCCCATCCGGCGCTGGATCTGCAGGATGTGTTCCGCTCCTATTATGAGGAGCTGCTGGAAGTGGTGCAGTGGGGTCATTTCGACAGCCTGGCCCATCTGGGCTATCCGCTGCGGTACCTGAAGCCCTATAACCGCACGGTGGATCTGGCACAGATCGATGATGTGTTTGCTGAGATCATGAAGAGCCTGGTGGCTCAGGGCAAGGCGCTGGAACTCAATACCGGCGGCCTGCGCATGGAGATCGAAGCCTTTACCCCGTCCAACAAGTACCTGCAGATGTACAAGGATTACGGCGGCGAGATGATCACCATCGGTTCGGATGCCGAGTGCTGCAACGACATCGGCTGCGACATCCAGGCCGGCCTGGAACTGCTCAAGAGCGTCGGCTTCAAATACTTCACTGTTTACAAGAACCGTCAGCCGGTTATGCTGCGGCTGCTCTGATCCGGGAGGACCCCAATGAGTGATACAAAAAAGAAGATCCTGGTGGGCATGAGCGGCGGTGTGGACAGCTCCGCGGCGGCGCTGATCCTCCGGGATCAGGGCCATGAGGTAGCGGGACTCACCTTTGAGCTGTGGGACAGCGAGGACGGCACCTGCGGCACCAAGAACGATGTCCGGGACGCCGCCGAAGTCTGCCGGGTACTGGGGATTCCCCACTATGTAGTGGATTTCCGCAAGGAGTTCCGCCAGCAGGTAATGGAGCGCTTTGTGCAGGATTACCGTCATGGGCTCACCCCCAATCCCTGCGTGGACTGCAACCGTACCATCAAGTTTGCCGCCTTTGCCGATAAGGCGAAAGAACTGGGCTATGACTATATCGCCACCGGTCACTATGGACGGGTGGACTACGACCCGGCCGATGGGCGCTGGCATCTGACCATGGGGGACGATGACAGCAAGGACCAGAGCTATGTGCTGTGGTCGCTGACCCAGGAGCAGCTTTCCCGGATGGTGCTGCCCCTCTATCCCTACCGCAAGGAACAGATCCGGGAGATGGCACGGCAGGCCGGGCTTCCGGTCTTTGCCAAAAAGGACAGCCAGGATATCTGCTTTATTCCCGATGGGGATTTTGCCTCTTTCCTCTGCCGCTATACCGGTGAGGAGCCGCCCAAGGGCAGTTTCATCGACCGGGACGGCAAGGTGCTGGGCACCCATGAGGGGATCTGGCGGTATACCATCGGACAGCGCCGGGGACTGGGCATCGGCTTCGGACAGCGGATGTTCGTCTGCGGCATCGACCCGGAGCAGAACACTGTCACCCTCACTTCCGGCGAGGGACTGTTCCGGAGCACCCTCACTGCCGGGGAAGTGAACCTCATCGAGGTGGAAGACCTCACCGGACCGGTACGGGTCACAGCCAAGATCCGCTATGCGGCAAAGCCGGCAGAAGCCCTGCTCACCCCTCTGGCAGACGGACGGGTGCAGGTGGTGTTTGATGAGCCCCAGCGGGCCATCACCCCGGGACAGTCGGTGGTATTCTACCAGGGACGCCGGGTATTCGGCGGCGGCAAGATTGAACGCCCCCTGTAAAACAAAAAATCAGCGTCCCCTGACCGGCAGCAGTCCGGTGCAGGGGACGCTTTTTTATTTGGGGCAGAAAAAATCCACCCCGCCGGACGGAGTGGAGAAAGGCATTCAGGCGAACAGGGACAGGAATCCGAATACGCCGCTGGAGGCCAGCCACATGATGATGCCGCTGGTGACTACGCCCAGGGAGATGGCACAGAAGGCCGGACGGAGCTTCATCTGCAGCAGGGTGGCGATGAGGCAGCCGGTCCAGGCGCCGGTGCCGGGCAGGGGGATCGCCACAAAGAGGTAGAGCCCCAGCAGTTCATAGCTGCCCAGCTTGCCGATCTTGCGGTTGCCGATGTCGATGATCTTCTGGAAGAAGTGTCCCACCTTGGGCCAGGTGGCGCACCAGAACAGCACCCGCCGGGCAAAGACCACCAGAATGGGCACCGGCAGGATATTGCCGATGACGCAGATCAGATAGGTCTGCCACATGGGGATTCCCCAGGCCATACCCAGCGGAATGGCACCCCGGAGCTCGATGATGGGAACCATCGAGAGAAAGAACAGAAAGAGTTTTTGTGTCAGCATTAAATGCCGGCCCTCCTTTTCAGGATAAATGCCCGGTAGAACCGGTCTGCCACAAACAGGATTCCCCGCAGGTTCACCAGGAGCATGGCAAGGAGTGTCAGCGACTCCCAGAGATACAGATATTTGTCATTCTGCATGAGCAGCCAGGCCTGAAGCCCCAGCAGCAGCGAATTGAGCAGCAGTTTTTTCAGATCCAGGTCGATGCGGAACAGCCGCCGGGTATCGATGGCCCGGATAATGAAGATGAATATATAGCTGATGGCAGTGGCGCCTGCCGCGCCGTTGAGCCCATAGACCGGGATCAGGTAGTAGTTGAGGATCACATTGAGCAGTGCCCCCAGGAAAATGGTCACCATAGCCATGATATTCTTCTTGCTCGCCATATAGAAGGAGGCAAAGTAGGAGGAGAAGCAGCTGAACACCACCGAAACCACCAGCAGAGGCGTATACTGCCAGGCTTCGAAGAAGGCATCGGACACCAGCAGGTGCATCAGCGGCTTGATGAGCAGCAGAATGCCGCCTGCCGCCAGAAAGACAATGGTCTGGTAGCTTTTGAAGATGTTGGAGTAGAACTGTTCCCGGTCATCGCTTTCCCGCTCGCCGATGGCAGAGAGCTGCCAGGCCTGGGTGAAGATCGCCGAGATCACTGAGATAATGGTAGGCAGTTTGTAGGCCACCGAATAGATGCCGTTCTGGGCTTCGCCCATATAATAGGTGACGAAGAACCGGTCGGATACATTGGTGATGCTCCACATGATGGTAGCGGGGATCAGCGGCAGGGAGTAGATGATCATCTCCCGGACCGTTTCCCGGCGGATGCCCTTCCACCAGCGCATATAGCGGTAGAGCCGGGCGGCGATCCACAGAAAGACCATGGATACCACATTGGAGAGGACAACCGAGAGGATATATCCGTACATACCCCATTTCATCACCACCAGGAACAGCACATTGAAGAACACCGTGGAGAGGGTATTGAGGATACCATTGAAGGCAAAGAGCCGCACCAGACCCATGGCCCGGACAAACTGGGCCGATACGCCCTGCAAAGCCGCAGCCAGCACATAGATGTAGATCAGGGCGGTGTAGTCGGAGATCATGTCGATCTTTTTCATCACCGGCCAGAAGATCAGGAAGATGCCGAAGCCCGCCAGCGATACCCAGATGCCGGTGGAAAAGACGTCCCGGCGCTTGTAGGCATGATCCATGCCGAAGCGGATCACACCGTCATTGATGGAGACAATCACCAGCGGCAGCAGCATATTGGATACATTCACGACCACATCCATGGCGCCGTATTCCGCTGTGGTGAGCACCGAGGTATAAAGGGGCATCAAAAGAAATACCAGCAGCTTTGAACCGAAGGTACCCAGGGCAAAGATGATGGTATTGGAGATCAGGGTGGTATATTTATTTCTGGCGTCGGACATGAGCCTCCGTCCCCCTGTCAGCCGAAAAAGTTCTCTAAGAATACTATAATACCATTTTTACCGGAAGTTATCAACAAAGCGTAAATTATGCACGAATTGGCAAATTGACTTTCGGTTCAGCACGGGATAAAATGGAATTGTAAAAGTTTTCTGTATTAAACAGATGAAGTGAGGCCGTAAAGGAGGTCCTTGTGATGAAACTGCGTTCGCTGTGGGCAGCCCTGCTGGCAGCTGCCCTGTTCCTGACCGGATGCGCGCCGTCCGGTCCCTCGTCTGAACCGGAGACCAGCGGCTATGATCTGACCGAGCTCACCAATGAATATCTGGCGCCCATTGCCATCTCCGGCATCGGGGCAGTGAACTGGGAAGACCCCTCCGAACTCAGCCCGGATCAGCTGCTCAGCTACTATGCAGTCTGGGCCATGCCGGTGGAGCGCAATCTTGAGGAGCCCGAAAAAGTTCCCGCCGAGGAACTGGAACAGAAGCTCCAGGAACGGTTCGATGTATCAGCAGAGCTGCTGCGCCAGTCCGAATATTATGACCCGGAGACCGGCCTGTATATCCCAGGATATGTGGGGAGTTCCGCCCGGTATGAGGTGACCGGAGCCCGGGAAGAAGATGGCTGTCTGCTGCTCGACTATGAATATTACAGCCCGGCGGATGACAAGACGGTGATCCGCCAGGGAACACTGACCCTGGAGAAGTACGGCGATGGATACCGGTATCTGTCCTGTGTGACCGAACCGGTGCCGTCAGAACTCCAGTCCCAGACCGGTGACTGATGTAACGCCCGGAGGAGGAAATTTCTATGCCAAGAGCTCTGATTCTGCTGCCATTGATGCTTGTAATCCAGGGGGCGATTCTCTACATGCTGCTGCGGCTGGTGTGGAGGCTTTTCCGCCGGTGGGACCGTCAGGACAGGGAAGACCGTTTCTGATCCGCGCCGGGAAGCGGTCCCCATACAGGGACTGGAATTTTATTTGACTTTTAGTGCCGTCCGTTATACAATAATCTTGTAGTGATCGGACAAGTTCTGTCCGGCTGCGAAACTTTTTTAAGAAAAGGAATGATTTAGAATGAAGAAGCAGGTTTCTACTCCGAATGCTCCCGCAGCAATCGGCCCGTACTCTCAGGCTATTAAGGCTGGCAACACCATTTATGTATCCGGCCAGCTCCCCATCGACCCCAAGACCGGTGCTTTCCCCGGCAATGACATCGCTTCTCAGACCAAGCAGTCTCTGGAGAACATCAAGGCTATTCTGGAGTCCGAGGGCTACACCATGGCTGATATCGTAAAGACCACCTGCCTGCTGGACAGCATCGCTGACTTCGGCGCTATGAACGAAGTATATGCTACCTTCTTCGCTGACGCTGCTCCTGCAAGAGCTGCTTTCGAAGTTGGCAAGCTGCCCAAGGATGCTCTGATCGAGATCGAGGCTGTTGCTTACAAGGACTAACCTTGTGCCGTTTCTGATATTCTAACGATAGAATAACCGGATCGACCGCAAACGGGCGGCGGGCTTTTGCCCGTCGCCTGTTTTTATATCCGGCTGTATAAATAATATCAAAGGAGAGTGTTTTTCCAATGCGTTATATTGATATCCGCAGTGATACGGTCACTCAGCCCACACAGAAGATGCGGGATGCCATGTATACTGCTGTGGTCGGCGACGATGTAAACCGTGATGACCCCACTATGCTGGAACTGGAAGAACTGGCTGCCAAGCTGGTCGGTAAGGAAGCTGCCATGTTTGTACCGTCGGGCACCATGGGCAATCAGGTTTCCATCATGACCCATACCCGCCGGGGTGATGAGGTCATCTGCGGCGAACTGAGCCATATCGTGATCCATGAAGTAGGTGCGCCGGCTGTGCTGTCCGGTGTGATGGTGCGTACCATCAAGACTGCCGATTATCTCCGTCCGGAACAGCTCCTGCCTGCGATCCGTCCCGATGATATCCACATGCCCCATACCGGTCTGGTGGAGATGGAAAACCCCACTGCAATGGGTCGGGTTGTTCCGCTGGATATTATGCGTCAGAATTATGAGCTGGCTCATCAGTATGGTCTGCCGGTGCATCTGGATGGCGCACGGCTCTTCAATGCTGCCACTGCCCTGGGCTGTGATGTCAAGGAGATCACCCAGTACTGCGACAGTGTGATGTTCTGCCTGTCCAAGGGTCTGTGCGCGCCGGTGGGTTCTATTGTAGCGGGCAGCAAGGAGTTCATCGACCGTGCCCGTAAGAACCGCAAGATGCTCGGCGGTGGTCTGCGGCAGGCTGGTTTCCTGGCTGCTGCCGGTATTGTGGCACTCACCGAGATGACCGGTCGTCTGCAGGAGGACCATGACAACGCCCGGTATATGGCAGAAGAGCTTGCCAAGATCCCGGGAATCCATGTGGATCTCTCCACTGTGGAGATCAGCATGGTATTCTTCACTGTGGATAAGGACGCTGACTGGATCGCTGCTCTGCCCGCCCGGATGCTGGAAAAGGGCATCAAGGCATCGGGCATTGAGGACGGACAGTTCCGTTTTGTCACCAACCATGATGTGACCCGGGAAGATGTGGATCATGTGATTGCCTGCATGAAGGAATTCATGGCTCTGTAACCGGATCAACCGATATTTTTATAAAAACTCCCCTGCCGGGACACTCAGGCAGGGGAGTTTTTTCATGCGTAGGGCGCCGGGTAGGGTACGGGGGAATGGTAACAAAAGATTGTAACGAATTTGCAATAAAATAGGATACCCCTACCGGGAACAGGCAAAAATCGGACAGAAAATTAGTAAAAACGACTAAAATAGATAGAGATACGGGGTATATTTTATTATCAAATTTTAGTAAATTACAAAATTGTAACAAAATAAAGACAAAAACCGTTGACAAGTGAGCCCTTGCAGGCTATAATGAAAACCAGAGATCGGGAAGGTCAACTGGAGAGGGCCGACCCGGCTCATATACAAACAATTTTAGGAGGAAATGCAAAATGAAGAAGACACTTGCTCTTGTTCTGGCTGCTGTTATGACAGCTGGTATGACCAGCGTTGCTTTCGCTGCTGCTAAGAGCGACGAAGTATTCGTAGGCCTTTCTACCGACGGTTCTACCGAGTGGAATAAGGTTTATAAGCTGAACAGCGATGGCGTAGCTGACGAAGTTCTCGGCAGCGAGCTGCTGGAGGGTGGCGACGAGATCGCAATCCCGATCAGCTATTTCGTAGATAAGAACGAAAACGGCGCTTATGACAGCGACGAGTTCGATTGGTACACCAACGGTGCTGATTACGACAAGTCTGTAAGCATTTACGATGACTGGAAGATCGGCGACGCTGATGTAGAGCTGAGATATGTTAAGTACACTGTAGAGAACGAGTTCGTAGTTGGTCAGACTCCTCGCATCTACTCTGTTGTAGTTACCATTCCTGACAACAACTCCAACAAGGTTGAGGATCTGTCCGGTACTATCTCTGTAGGTCGTACCAGAACTAAGGCTAAGGATTCTGCTCACAGCGTTGAGGTTGAGCTGTCCTACGCTCCTGCTGGTGAGGCTGTTGTAGTTGACTTCGATGGCGGTAATGTAGACGGTATCGTTAAGTTCGCTTCTGACTGCGGCGAAATCGACATCGAGTTCGGCGAAGAGGCTCTGTTCACTGTTGACGCTTCTGGTCAGGGCAAGCTGAACCTGGCTTGGAACACCACCTTCGACAAGGAAATTGCTGATCGTGATAAGTCTGCTAACATGGACTTCATCACCTTCGAGGGCACTCCTTCCTTCAACAAGACTGGTACCTTCTATCTGTACGCTGATGACGATACCGGCTTTGTTTACGAAGTAGTAGACGGTCAGGTAAAGGCTCTGGATGCTGAGTACAACGAGGACTACGAGGCTTGGGAATTCAAGACCCGTACTCTGACTGAGTACATCCTGTCCGACAAGGAGCTGGATCTGGACGCTGTCAACACTGTTGAGGACGACACCGATTCTTCCTCCAGCACCACCGACGGCGGCAAGGAGAACCCCGACACTGGTAGATAAATCCTGACGGATTTATCCACACAGCGAGTTTTGCTTCGCAAAACATCGTGGTTCAAAGGTTTGACTTTCTGTCTGACCAAGTTACTGTGAGCGGAAGCTCATTTAATAAAGGCGAAGCTGTTTCTCCGGACAGCTTCGCCTTTTTATTTTGCGCCGGTCTGCTTTGCCAGAGCCAGCGTTTTTTCTTTTCCGTTAAATGGAACTGCATGAAACAAATGGAATTGAATTATATATGATTCTGCGATGTCGATTGCTGTTACTATTTTGTAATTTATGAAGAAATTCTGCGGAGCTTTAAGGTTCGATTAAATTACAATTTGCCTTAACTGAACCTTAAATTACAGATAGTTTACTAAATTCTACCTTAAATGCCCCACAACTAATGGAAAACAGGGAAATTCCTGTGCGATAAATGTTAACAAATTACGAAATGATTACAAATAAACAACAATTACCATTGCATTTTTGGATTGTTTCGTGTATTATTTGGAGCGTAGGGAATCACCTATGAACTAATTTGAAGGAGGCAACTCAACTATGAAGAAGATTTTTGCAGCAACCCTGGCTGCCGTTATGACAGTCAGCCTGACATCGGTAGCTTTTGCCGAAACAGAGGCAAAGGGCTTTGTCCTGGGCTACAACGAGAAAGATGCTAGCGGCACTGGCAACGGCACTGTAGTTTACGCAGACCTGGAAGACGACGGTACCTATGAAAAGTATACCAGCCTGTCTGACCTGGCTTCTCAGGCTGGCAATGGCGGTGTTCTGGAGGCAGGCACCAAGGTATATGTACCCATCCTGCTGTGGAACGATGGCGATGGTACAAATAGCAGCGGCGGAAATGATACCGTTGGCAAGGTTGATATCGGTGAGCTGACTCAGCCCACAAGCGATGACATCAAGGGCTACAAGGTCTATGCAGACTGGAAGGTCGGCGATGTAGACGATGACCCGGAGATCAAGTATGTGAAGTTTGAAAAGGAAGATGGCTCTTACAGCTACGGCTACGCTGCAGTAGTTTACATTCCTGAGACCACTTCTGCCAAGGACTTTGACCTGGCTGGTACCCTGAGCATTGCCAAGACCAGCTCCAAGGCTGATGATGCTATCGATGAAAACAAGTTCGACTTTGACATCACCTACGCTTCCAGCGCTAAGATCTATGAGGACTTCGATGGAACTGAGACTCTGGAAGATGGCGGCGGTATCGTAGAGTTCGCTGACGACTGCGGTGAGATCGACATCGAGTTCGGCGAGGAGGCACTGTTCACAGTCAATGCCAACGGTCAGGGCGACCTGAACCTGAAGTACAACACTGATTACAACAGCGACTTTGCTGCAATGTATGACTACGCCAACATCGACTTCCTGAACTTCCCTGGTGAGCCTTCCTTCAACCGCAACGGTACACTGTACATCTATGCAGATGAGGACACCTACCTGTACGAAGTAACTGCTGACGGCGCCAAGGAGCTGGATGCAGTTTGGGACGAGGACTACGAGGCCTGGAAGCTGACCACCCGTACTCTGACCAGCTATGCTGTATCGGATGTAGAGCTGGATGTCAAGACCTCCACCGACGAGGACACTGACACCGATGAGGATACCGACACCGATACTGATACCGGTTCTGACTCCAGCACCGATACCAGCGAGAAGCCGAACCCCGATACTGGTCGGTAAGTCTTTGACTTACCGACACAGCGAATTTGAAGCTGACGCTTCAAATGTCGTGGCAAGGTAAATCAGAGGCAACTTGGCAGCACGGCGAGTTTTGCTTCGCAAAACATCGTGGCGACTCCTGACACAGTGAATTTGAAGCTAACGCTTCAAATGTCGTGGCAAGGTAAATCAGAGATAACTTGGCAGCACAGCCGCACAGGAGTCTGATCCTTCTGAAGCGGCTGCAGCTGCAGGAAAGCGGCACAGTGGATTCTGAAGAAGTGCACAGAACACCGCTGACGCCGCCATGGGAAAGACGGATATGGTGAATCCGACCGGTCCAGAGGTTTGATTGCTGCTGCCGGGTGGCAGTGATCCAGCTTTCCCGTAAGATCCAGCCCAGACCGACAGTGCCGGAGATGGGCAGATCAGCCCGGATAGAAAACCGATTGCAGTCAAGGTTTTCCCCCTCACTGGCGGCACTCCAACCGCCGGCTCACATCGTCGAAACAGAGTGAGCATCTCTTCTTACAAACATATTTGTTTTTCTTCCATCCAAGCAAAAAGGCAGGGCCATTACGGGCTCTGCCTTTTTCTATGGGTGGGATTTTGGTTTTGGATGGATCGCCGGACAGTTCCTGGCAGTCCCAAGAACTTTCTGGAAGCGATTTCTAAGAAAATACAAAATTATGTATTTTATACCAATTTTGGATACTGTAACAATTTTGTCATATTTCCCAAATTCACCCAAGTGGAACATTTGTACAAATCGGCTGATTTGTTTGATTTTAAGTTCAAAATGGCCTAAAATTTACATAAATCTGTTACATTTGTAACGATCTGTTCACTGATATGGAATTTTTTGTGCGACAAATGTTAATAAATTACGAAAGAATTACAAACAAGCAACAATTACCATTGCCTTTTTCGACAGCTTCCTGTATGATTTGGGGCGTAGGGAGAACAAACCTATGAAACACTCAAAGGAGGCAAAAAACATGAACAAGATTTTTGCAACTGTACTGGCAGCTGTTATGACTGTCAGCCTGACATCGGTGGCTTTCGCCGATACCACCAAGGATATGGGCTTTGTCCTGGGTTACAAGACTGACGCAACAGGTGATGGAGCAACTGTTTACGCAGATCAGGACGATGACGGCAAGTATGATGACGATACTCTGGCTGGTCTGAAGAACCTGGAAGCTGGTTCCAAGATCTACATTCCGATCCTGAAGTGGGACGACAAGAACTCCGACTCCAATGTGGACAGCGGCGAGCTGACTCAGCCCACCAGCAGCGACATCAAGGGTTACAAGGCCTATGCCAACTGGAAGGTCGGCAGCCTGGATGAGAACCCCGAGATCAAGTATGTAAAGTTCAAGGGCGTTGACGGCAATTACGGCTATGGTTACGCTGTGGTTGTAACCCTGCCCGAGACCGAGTCTTCCAAGGTATTCGACCTGGCTGGTACTCTGAGCGTTGCCAAGACCAGCTCCAAGGCCAACGATGCCATCAAGCAGAACAAGTTCGCATTCGACACCAGCTATGCTTCCACCACCACCATGCTGGACAAGTATGACGGCGGTGATCTGGGCAAGGGCGGCGCCATTGTAAAGTTTGCTGAGGACTGCGGCGAGATCGATATCGAGTTCGGCGAAGAGGCACTGTTCACTGTCAACGCAAGCGGCCAGGGCAAGCTGAACCTGAAGTACAACACTGACTTCAACGCTGAGTTTGCTGCTATGTACAAGGATGCCAACATTGACTTCCTGAACTTCACTGGTGAGCCTTCCTTCAACCGCAACGGTACTCTGTACATCTATGCCAAGGAGGACAGCTACCTGTACGAGGTAACTGCTGACGGCGCTAAGGAGCTGGATGCCAAGTGGGACGAGGACTACGAGGCCTGGAAGCTGACCACCCGTACTCTGACCAGCTATGCTGTATCTGACACCAAGCTGGACACCAAGACCACCACTGAGGACAAGGAAGAGGGCAGCTCTTCCACCGGTTCCAGCAGCACCGACAGCGGCAAGGAGAACCCCGATACTGGTAGATAAATCCTGGCGGATTTATCTACCAGCGAATTTGAAGCTAACGCTTCAAATGTCGTGGTAGGATTGGTACGGCGAATTTTGAGCTGACGCTCAAAATGTCGTGAAAGATAAATCCTGGCGGATTTATCTGCCGGTGAATTTGAAGCTAACGCTTCAGATGTCGTGGCAAGGCAAAATCAGAGAGAACCCGGCGGCGAGTTTTGTTTCGCGCGATGTTGTGGTGTAAAAGATGGCCTCTGGTCCCGGCGGGCTTCACACAGATGTGATCCACCGCCCCGGGACTGAGCCTGGAACTGTGTTCCGAACATCGCCGGGTCATCTCAGATTCCCGGTTTCCCTTGACGGGTTGGAACGGTGTTCCGATCCTCGCCGGGATTGTCAAAGAACCTTCGGTTCCCCGCTGTGGGGCGGACAGTGCCCGCTCCCGCAGGACTGGCAGACAGGCTGTGTCCATCTGCCAAAGCCGGGAAACCAGCCTGTAACCCGGCGGGTCCGGCTTGCCGGATGCCGCTGGGGCACAGGAAACCAACCTTTCTTTCCGGTGGAAAACCGGAGGCGGTCGCGCCGCAAACAGCGCAGGAATCCCGAGTTCGGGCAGCAGGGGGTTCCGGTGATTCTCTCCCAATCTCTGCCCGAATGGGGATTTCCCGCCCCAAGGGGAATCCTGGCGGCTGTTCTGCCGCAGGCTCACACCGTCGACACAGGTGAGCATATCTTCTTATAAACAGTTTTGTTTTCTTCCATCCTCATAAAGGGCAGGGCCGGCAGCGGTCCTGCCTTTTTTACAGCATAAAAAAGAACCCCTGTCCCAGGGGACAGAGGTTCTTTGAGTCAATGGATTCAGAATCAGAGCTTGCTTCTCCAGAAGTCCATGTTGGCAGCATTCTTCATGTCTACCAGCTCCAGAGCGGTCTGCTCTGCCCACTCCCAGGCCTTCTGTGCCTGAGCAGCGGTGTAGTCGGTGAGCAGCTGACGGGCATACTCCGGAGAGGTCTCAGCCAGCTTGCGGTAAGCCTCGTCGATCAGCGGCTTGGCAGCAGTCATGGCAGCTTCCATCTTCTCGATGTCGCCATGAACCTTCTCCTCGCAGAACTGATAGTCGAACTCCATGATGTTCTCCAGCATGTGGAAGGCCCAGTAAGCCCGGCTGCTGTCATAGCGGAACTCAGCGGGGTCAACGGCAAAGTGGGAAGCCAGTGCGGTCTTGGCGCCGAAGTTCTCATAGCCCTTGGGCAGCTTGGTGATGCCTACATACCAGGGCAGATAGGGAGCGATGCAGGGGCGCGGGAAAGCACGCCATACGCAGGTCAGCTCGGGAATATCGGCAAAGTCGATCACCATGCTCTCCACAGTGGTATCACGGCAGATGCCATAGCGGTGGGGGCTCATCTTGGGATCGGTCTTGAGGTCCTCCTCATGGCCGTCGTAGTGGGAGCGCAGGATCTTCTTGAGGTCCTCCACGCCATACTTGCGGGGTGCCTTGATGGAGAAGGTGCGGTGCGGAACCGGTTCTGTGCCGGTGATCTGACGCCAGGCCAGGTCGGAACGCCACATATTGGAGGGGATTACAGCATTGCCTTCCTGATAGGTCAGGGCAAAGTCGAAGTCGGAGTAATCGCCTTCCTTGGAAGGCTTGTACCAGCCGTTTTCCAGAGCGTCGGACAGCAGGGTCTTGGAGAAGTAGAACTTCTTGTGCTCGGTGTCGTTGAAGTCCACATTCCGGATGGTCAGCCAGTTGGGGATATACTGGATTTCATCATCGCCCACACGCTGTGCCACAAAGTTGTGACCGATTACAACCTGGAAAATCCAGCCCTCGTCCTTATCGCAGATGGCATAGGAACGGGTGGAGTAGTAGCCGTACTTTTCCACCAGGGCAGCGGCGATCTCCACGCCTTCCCGGGCGGAGTGGGCACGCTCAGCGATCAGACGGCGCAGGGCATAACCCATACCGCCGGTAACACCCTCGGGGTGCTTGGAATCCACACAGCCGTTGGAAACCACCGATACGCCATATTCATTGATAAAGGCATCGGCAAAGGCCTCGCCATTCAGGCTGCGGAACTCGGACCAGTAATAAGCGCAGGTTTCAGGAACCTGGTCGATAACGGCAGTGCCGTCTGCAAAGCGGACTGTTTCACCCTCAGCATGCTGCATGCGGGGTACCAGATGGGACTGTACCATACAGCCGGGGTCGTCCTCATTGTGGCCTACCAGCACCCGACCGGTTGTGGTAGCGTTCTTGCCCACAATGATGGTGCTGCAGTCCGTACGGGGATATTTTTCTGTATCTGCCATGAAACGGATCATGTTCAGAACTCCTTTCTGCTCGATGAATAGTCATTATTATTACTATACCATTTTTGTGCAGTCAAATCAACGCATTTCGGTAAAAACCACGAAGAACTGCCGCAATATCCCGGTCAAAATTCCCGGAGGAAACGCTCTCCATATTGAAAAACAGCCAAAATACTGATAATATTATAGGTACAAGGGGGGATCTGTATGGCAAGAATCTCAAAACAGGACGCAGCCTTTCTGGAGCGGTTCCACAATGGAACAGAGCCCAGAGCCCATACCTATTTCGGTGCGCATCTGACCCGCAAACGCACCGGAGAAGAAGGGGTTACCTTCCGGGTCTGGGCACCCAATGCCACTGGCGTATCGGTGGTAGGGGACTTCAATGGCTGGGACCCCAAGGCTGCCCGGATGCGCCGGGTGGACGATCAGGGTGTCTGGGAGTGCTTTATTTCCGGTCTGCCGGCAGGCACGGCCTATAAATATTGTATGATCGCTGCCAATGGGAACACATTGCTCAAGATGGACCCCTATGGAGTGCGTACCTCACCGCAGCCCCAGAATGATTCGATGGTGGCTGGGGCGGACTGCTATGCCTGGGGTGATGACAGCTGGATGACCGAGCGGAAGAGCTTTGGTCACGGACGGCCCATCAACATCTATCAGGTGCATGCGGGGTCCTGGCGCCGCCATGAGGACGGACGGCTCTGCACCTATGCGGAGCTGGCTGATACCCTGCCGGATTATGTCCATGAAATGGGCTACAACTATCTGGAACTGACCCCACTGATGGAATACAGCTTTGACGGGGCCTGGGGTTACCGCACCACCAATTATTTCTCGCCCACCTTCCGGTACGGCGATCCCGACGGACTCCGGAAGCTGGTGGACCGGTGCCATCAGCTGGGCATCGGCGTGCTCATGGACTGGAATATTGCCCACTTCCCCAAGGACAGCTATGGCCTGATCGATCTGGACGGCGGCAGCTGTTATGAATACAGCGACCCCATGAAGCGGGAGCACAGCCAGTGGGATACCCGTGTCTTTGACTACGGACGGCAGGAGGTACGGGAGTTCCTGATCTCCAATGCTCTCTACTGGCTGGAGGAGTACCATATGGACGGCCTGCGGCTCAACAATGTCTCCTCGATGCTCTATCTGGACTATGGCAAGGAGTCCTGGGAATGGACCCCCAATATCCAGGGCGGACGGGAGAATCTCGAGGCCATCGACTTCCTCAAGCGTCTCAATGAAACAGTCCAGGCGGAGGTGCCGGGCGCGCTGATGATCGGCGAGGAGTTTGCCGGCTTTGAGAACATGACCCTGCCGGTGCTGCATGGCGGCCTGGGCTTTACCCATATGTGGAATGTGCGATGGACTGAGGCGATGATGAACTACTTCTCGCTGGCGCCGGAATACCGTGCCTACAATCTGGACCGTCTGGTGTTCAGTGCCACCACCGCCTTTGAGGAGGATTATATCCTGCCCCTCTCCTATAAGGAGTTTGTCTACGGCAAGCGCAGCCTGCTGGAGAAGTTCCCCGGCCTGGAGGCCGAGAAGATGGCGGGTGTCCGCAGTTTCTTCGGCTTTATGATGGCCTTTCCGGGCAAGAAGATGAGCTTCATGGGCAGCGAGTTCGGTCAGGTGAGCCAGTGGGATTACCACAGCCAGCTGGAATGGGATCTGCTCGAGAATGAGGGGCACCGTCAGATGCAGACCTGCATCCGGGAGCTCAACCATATCTATGCCAAGAACTGTCCCCTCTGGCAGGACGAGTCCAACAAGGGCAGCTTCTACTGGATCGACCCGGGCCGTACCGACCCGGATGTAGTGGCCTTCTCCCGGATCGATGAGGAAGGGGACGAGCTGCTGGTGGTGTGCAACTTCTCGGATACCGCCTGCAATTACAAGCTGGGCCTGCCCGAGGAAAAGACCTACACTGTGATCTTTGACTCCAATCTGACCCGGTACGGCGGCACCCAGACCGAGGAGAACCGGCGGATTCTGCCGGTGCCCCGGGAGTACGGCAGCTTTGACCAGTATGCCGAACTGGAACTGGCTCCGTACAGTGTGCTGTACCTGCGGTACGATGTCCAGCCCGACTGACAGAACCATAAAAAGCCCTCTGCCGGCTGGCAGGGGGCTTTTCTGCGTCCTGGGGAAGGTCATGAGTTGGGCGCCAGTTCCGGTACGGCGGCGGTGCGGTGTTCCGGCTTGGGCGCCGGGGTATAGGAGTGGGAGAGATAGAGCGCCAGCTTGGCACACCCCGGCCCGATGAGCTCATAGAGCACACTGGACGCCATGATGATGGTGTAGAGGTCGCTGCCGATGCCGTCTCCCAGGATGCGGGCGCAGAGGGCAGCCAGTCCGATGGACACACCGGCCTGGGGGATCAGCGCCAGTCCCAGGCAGCGGCAGACCGGCTGGGAGAGCCCGGCAGTGCGGCAGCCCAGCCAGGCTCCGGCGTACTTTCCGATGATGCGGGCAAAGAAGTAGAGAATGCCGATGGTGAGCAGTGATCCGGAGCCGTCCGGGCTGGCGGAGAAGAGGGCGCCGAGGTCAAAGCAGAGCCCCGACCGCACGAAGAAGAGCAGCAGAATGGGCGGGGAGAAGCTCGCCAGCTGGGCAAAAAGCAGGTCGTCGCCGGTGAGGTTGATATACACCATGCCCATGGACATGCACCCCAGCAGCGGGGAAACTTCCAGCATATCGCAGAGCCCGCAGAAGGCAAAGAGAACGCCCAGGGCCAGGATCAGACGGTTGTCAGTGGTACGGGTGGCGGGGAGCAGCCATTTGAGCAGCAGTCCGCATACGCCGCCCAGTATCAGCATGCCCAGGGTAGTGCCGATGGGCACCAGCAGGTCGCCCACCGGGTCCGAGGAGCGTCCGGTGAGGCTGTGCAGGGCAAAGGCAATGGCAGCGCTGTACGCCAGCAGGCTCACCACATCGTCCAGAGCCACCACCTGCAGCAGGGTGTCCACCAGTTCCCCCTGAGCGCCGGTCTGGCGGATGGTCATCATGGTGGAGGCCGGGGCGGTGGCGCTGGCGAGGGCAGCCAGCACCACACAGAAGGGCAGGCTCAGCCCCAGCAGGAATCGGGTGACCCCGAATACCACCAGCGAAGCGGCACAGGCTTCGGCGATGGTGACCCAGACCACTTTCCAGCCGTTTTTGCGCAGGGTTTCGAGCTTGAAGAACTCCCCGGCGCTGAAGGCGATGAAGCAGAGAGCCAGATCCGCCAGAAAATCGGTCTTTTCGATCATGGGCTGGGGGATCAGGTTCAGGCAGCAGGGCCCGATGAGGATGCCGGCAGTGAGGTAGGCAATGACGCTGGGCAGACGCAGCCGTTTGGTGATGCGGGTCATGCCGAAGGCGCAGAAGAACATGATGGCAAGGGGTATGATAATCAGAGCGGCGGGCGAGAGGTCCGCCAGTCTGAGATACAGGGAATCGAGCATGGGAAACTTCCTCCTTCTGAAAAAAGATGGGATGCTTTTGCAGAGCCGGGTTGGAAAAACATCTGCTTTATGATATACTGGGACTTGGATAAAAGCAAATTATAGTTTTATTGGATATGATAAAAATAATTTATGATGAAGGAGGGACAGTTCCATGCTTGATCCCAAGCTGGATACGCTGCTGCTGGTGGCGGAGAAGAGGAATTTCACCCGGGCAGCTCAGGCGCTCTCACTGACCCAGCCGGCGGTGAGCCATCACATCAGCCAGCTGGAACAGGAGCTGGGAGTGCGGCTGTTCGTACGGGGAAACGGCGATCTGATGCTGACTCCCGAGGGGGAGACAGTGCTGCGGTATGTGCGCCGGATGAAGGCGCTGGAGAAGAAGATGGCAGAGGAACTGCAGGAGGCGGGACGGCGGCTCACCCGGCTGCGCATCGGCATCACCCACACGGCGGAGAGCAGCATTGTGGCAGAGGTACTGGCCCGTTACACCAATGAAAACCCCGGTATCTCCATAACGATTGTTACGGACAACATAAATAATCTTTATGATATGCTGGAAAACTTCGAGCTGGATCTGGCGGTGGTGGAGGGTCGTTCCACCCGTCCGGAGCTGAGTGCCCTGATGCTGGACACCGATTATCTGGTGTGCGTGCTGGCAAATACCCATCCGCTCTCCCACAGTTCCATGATCACCCTGGACGAGATCCGGCAGGAAAAGCTGATCCTGCGCCTGCCCAATTCCGAGACCCGGGTGCGGTTCGAATCGGCGCTGGCTGCCATCGGGGAATCCATTGCCGACTTCCAGGTGATCCTGGAGGTGGACAATGTGGCGACCATCAAGGATCTGATCCGCAAGAACCTGGGCATCTCCATTCTGGCCCGGAGCGCCTGTATGGACGAGCTGCGCAAGGGCAAGCTCACTGCCCTGCCCATCGAGAACCTGAGCATGACCCGGGAGACCAACCTGGTCTATCACCGGGATTTTGCCCACAAGGAGACGCTGCAGGATATTCTGGCGCTGTACAAAAAACAGCTGCGGGAATATGGCCGGGCTTGACAGAGCCGGGAGGGTCTGGTATAGTAGTACGGTATCGGGAATGAAGTTCTCCCGCGGGAAACCGGAACCGCCGTATGACTGGCTGATGACTTCTGTGATTCGTAAGGTCGCAGGAGGCATCAGCCTTTTTTGCGTCCAAAACCCCTGAAGGAGGAAATTTGTTATGCTCACTTCCCTTGCACTGATTTTCCTGGCGGGACTCGCCATGGCGGCCCTGTGCAGCCTGCTGCGCTTGCCCCGGATCATCGGCATGCTCTTCACCGGAATCCTGCTCGGCCCCTATGTCCTGGGGCTGCTGGACCCGTCCATCCTCGCCATCAGTGCCGACCTGCGGCAGATGGCACTCATCATCATTCTCATCAAGGCGGGGCTTTCGCTGGATCTCGGCGACCTGCGCCGGGTGGGACGTCCGGCGGTGCTCATGTCCTTCCTGCCCGCCAGTTTTGAGATCCTGGCCTATATCCTGTTTGCTCCCATGCTGCTGGGCATCACCCAGCTGGAAGCCGCCGTCATGGGCGCCGTGCTGGGGGCTGTGTCCCCGGCAGTGGTGGTGCCCCGGATGGTCCGCCTGATGGAGGAGGGCCGGGGTACCCGGGAAGGCGTTCCCCAGCTCATTCTCGCCGGAGCCTCCTGCGATGATGTCTTTGTCATCGTCCTCTTTTCCGCCTTCACCGGCATGGCCCAGGGCGGCAGTGTCAATCTGGCGGAGTTCGTGGGCATTCCGGTATCCATCTGTACCGGAATCCTGCTGGGTCTGGCTGTGGGCTGGCTCCTCTGCCGGTTCTTCGACCTGGCCTGGAACCGGGGACTGCCGGTGCGGGGCAGCATGAAGGTGCTGATCGTGCTGGGCATCTCCTTCCTGCTGGTGGCTGCCGAGGACTGGCTGGAGGGGATTCTGCCCCTGTCCGGTCTGCTGGCGGTGATGGCGATGGCCTGCGCCCTGCGGCTGTGGGGCGTGTCCAGCGTCACCGACCGGCTCTCGGAGAAATTCGGCAAGCTGTGGATCGCTGCCGAAGTGCTGCTCTTTGTGCTGGTGGGCGCGGCAGTGGATATCCGCTACACCCTCCAGGCCGGAGCCGCCGCCGTGGTGATGATCCTGCTGGCCCTCTGTGTCCGGGCGGTGGGCGTTCTGCTGGCTCTGGCCGGCACCCGTCTGGACTGGAAGGAGCGGCTCTTCTGCGTCATCGCCTATCTGCCCAAGGCCACGGTGCAGGCTGCCATCGGTTCAGTGCCGCTGGCAATGGGTCTGCCCTGTGGAGCCCTGGTGCTCTCGGTGGCAGTGCTGGCGATCCTCATCACTGCGCCGCTGGGAGCCATCGGCATCGACAGTACCTGCCGCCGTCTGCTGCGTCCCGCAGACTGATCGCCCCATTTTCCCCAAATAAAAAACCGGAGCTCTCCGCACAGGAAAGCTCCGGTTTTTGTTTTATTTCACGGTGTTACAGGATCTCCACCTGCAGCGCCTTCATGGCATTGAGGGCGTTTTCATGGGCTTCGGGGGTCACACCGGCACAGCAGCTGGCCCGGACTGTCATGGGCACTTCCGGGCAGTAGGCCTTGAGCAGCGCCACATTGGCAAGCACACAGATGTCGGTGCAGAGGCCGATGACCTCGATGGCATCGGGATTCAGCGACCGGACATACTCAGCCAGCTCCAGGCTGCCGAAGCTGCCCTTTTCAAAGATGGAGCTGCCCACCGAGAGATCCTGGAGCTCTGCCGGAAACTGCCAGCCGTCGCTGCCCCGCAGACAGTGCATCACCGGGAGGTTTCTGCCCTCCTGGGTCTTGAGGTAGTCGATGCTGTGGGTATCCTTGGTGAAGATCACCTGCCAGCGGTCACCCATAGCCTCGACAATGCGCTCCTTGACAGCCGGGACAATGGCCTGAGCTTCCGCTGTGCCTAGCGAGCCATCGATAAAGTCCTTCTGCATATCCACAACGATAAGAAGATTCATAGGGATTCCTCCTGTTTTATAAAATTGCCAAAGTTTCAGAGCGGGCGGCGTCCGCCGGCACACCGGGGAACACCTGCCAGATCGGTCTGACAGAACACCTCCGCAAAGCCCCGCTGACGCAGCAGTTCCGGGACGCTTTCGCCCTGGTCATAGCCGATCTCGAAGATGAGCCAGCCGTCGGGGCGGAGATGGTCATAGCAGCTCCGGGTGAGCTGCCGGTAGAACCGCAGTCCGTCCTCGCCGCCGTAGAGCGCCAGTTCCGGTTCGTGCCGCACCTGGGGAGAGAGGGTCTGCATATCCGCCCCGGTGATATAGGGCGGGTTGGATACAATGAGGTCGCAGACGCCGTCGGGCAGGCGGGTGAGCACATCGGTCTGCACCGCCTCCACCTGACCGGGGGCCAGGGCGGCGATGTTCCGGCGCAGGTAGACGAGTGCTTCATCCGAGAGCTCTGCCGCCAGGATACGGGCATCGGGGCGGCAGCTGGCAAGGGCCAGGGCAATGGCGCCGCTGCCGCTGCACAGATCCCAGATCACCGGGCCAGGGGCGGGGGTGAGCCGTTCCAGACAGGCATCCACCACCGTTTCGGTGTCCGCCCGGGGGATCAGCACACCGGGCCCCACTGCCAGGGTCAGGCCGTAGAACTCCCATTCCCCCAGCAGGTACTGGAGCGGTTCGCCGTTCCGGAGTCGGGCCAGGGCGTCCTCTGCCCGGGACTGCCAGTCCTCGGGGCAGGGGTCGGCGGTATGGGCAATGAGCCAGGCCTGTTCCTGCCCCGAAAGCCACCGCAGCAGCTGGGCAGCGTCAAAACGGGGGCTTTCCGCCCCCAGTTCTGTGAGTTTCTGTTCCAGGCTGCGCTGGAACGCATGGATCGTCATCTCAGTTCCCCCACTGGTCGCTGCCGTCACTGGGGATACAGGGCAGCATCGAGGCAATGGCTACTTCGATGTGTTCGGTATCCGGTTCGGCAGTGGTGAGCCGCTGCAGCCACAGGCCGGGAGCGGAGATCAGCCGGGTGAGGGGGTTGGAATAGCGTCCGGCATAGCGGATGATCTCAAAGGAGATGCCCACTGTCACCGGCAGCAGGACGAGCTTGAGCAGCACCCGGATCACCAGGCTGTTCCAGGTGACAAAGGAGAACACCAGCACCGACACCACCAGGACGATCAGCAGGAAGCTGGTGCCGCACCGGGGGTGGAACCGGGTGTACTTCTTCACATTTTCGGGGGTGAGCTCCTCACCGGCCTCATAGCAGGCGATGGTCTTGTGTTCGGCGCCATGGTACTGGAACATCCGGTGCATATCCTTGCTGCGGCTGACCACGGCAAGATAGAGCACAAAGAGGGTGATTTTCAGCACACCCTCCAGAATGGTGCGGGACCAGTCGGGAATGAGATCCCCCAGCAGTCCCACCAGAAAGGCAGGCAGCACCATGAAGAGCAGCACGGCAGCCACCACGCCGATGAGCATGGCAAGGTAGGTGAGGGCATCCGATGCCTTTTTGCCGAACTTGTCGATGAGTTTCTTTTCAAAGGCGGAGGGTTCCTCCTCATAGCCGGCGAGGTCTGCCGAGCGCATCAGGCAGCGATAGCCTACCCGCAGCGATTCCACAAAGCTCACACAGCCCCGGACAATGGGAACCGAATGATACCACTTCTTGCCGCCGGAGAAGGTCTCCCAGGTTTCGGTGGTGATGGATTTGTCGGGACGGCGCACCGCCATGGCGGACTGGTGCGGTCCCCGCATCATAATGCCTTCGATGAGTGCCTGACCGCCGATGGAAGTCTGTTTGCTGGCGCAGGCGTTCTGATTCTTTTCTATTTGGGATTCCTCCTTTATGGGCCAAAACCCCCGGTGCTTTCCGGGGGTCAGTTGTCCTCGATGTCGCTGAGATCCAGCTTGTTCAGGTGTACGGCTGCGTCACTGGGCGGAGCAGCCTTTTCGGCAGTGGCTTCGGCAATCTGGGTGGAGTCGTCGCCCCGCTCCATAATGGGCAGGGTGATGGTGACAGTGGTGCCTTCGCCCTCCACCGAGCTCACATCCAGCCGTCCGCCGTGCATCTGGATGATCTCATCCGCCACAGCCAGGCCAATGCCCGAACCACGCCGGGTGAGATTGGCCTTGTAGAATTTGGTCTTGATCTTGGGGAGGTCGGCAGCACTGATGCCGCAGCCGGTGTCCTCCACCTCGATGATGATATTGTTTCCCTCCACCCGGGCCGATACTGTGGTAGTGTCGCCGGGATCGGAGTATTTGAGGGCGTTGTCAATGACATTGATGAACACCTGGCGCAGCTTGCCCCGGTCACCGAATACCGGCACAAACAGGTCGGGCTCGTCGTAGATGAGGAGCATTCCCTCCCGCTTGGCACGTTCGGTATACATGATGACTGCTTCGCTGAGTTCCGCCAGCACATCCATTTTGCTCTTGACCAGCTTCATGCGTCCGGACTGCATCCGGGAGAAGTCCAGCAGCTCCTCCACCATGTCCGAGAGGCGTTCGGTCTCCCGCATGATGACTCCCATGCCGGTTTCCAGGGTGGCATGGTCGATATTCTCGTCCATGAGCATGGTTTCGCCCCAGCCGCGGATGGCGGTGAGGGGGGTGCGCAGTTCATGGGATACCGAGGAGATGAAGTCGTTCTTGAGCTTTTCCGAGTTGGCAAGTTCCTCCGCCATGTAGTTGATCACATCGCTGAGCTCGCCGATTTCATCGTCATTTTTCTTTTCCAGCCGGGCCTTGAAGTCGCCCTGGGCAATGCGCCGGGCGGTTTCAGCGATCTCACTCACCGGATTGACGATGGAGTTGATGAAGTAGGAGCTGGAGAAGATAACAAACAGAATGATTGCCAGACACACCGAACCGATGATGGCGGTGAGCAGCAGGATCTGGTTGTCCACCTGTTCCAGCGAGACCACATATCGGGTGGCGGCCAGATTTTCACTGGCAGAACCGGCAGCCACCGAAACTGCCATGATATTTTCCCCGCCGATGCGGCCCTGATAGACATCAATGCCGTCCGGAGAGGACATGGCGCCTTCAAAATCAGGCATGGGCAGATCCTCTTCGGGCAGGAAGCCGGAGGAGGTCATCATCACCTTGCCGCTGCTGTCAATGGCCATGAGTTCCATGGTCTCCCGGTACTCGAAGGTTTCCACGATATTCTGCAGTTCCTGGGAGAAGTTCACCGAACTGTCCTGGGCATAGGTCTGCAGCAGGGTGGAGATGACTGACGACCGGGAGATGATGATCTGCTGGACGCTGCTGTAATAGAAACTGCGTACGCCAAAGGAAAAGGCGATCATTACGCCGAGCAGGATCACAAAGATGACGCCGAGGCCGTTGACCAGCCAGCGCCGGGTGATTTTTTTCATGGCCACAGCCGGAAGGCCTCCTTTCGGGTCAGAATGGGAATAGGGTTACGGGTTCCACTTGTAGCCGTAACCCCAGACAGTGGTGAGGTAGCGGGGTTCACTGGGCTCGTCCTCGATCTTCATGCGAAGCCGCCGGATATTCACATCCACGATCTTCACATCGCCCATATAGTTTTCTCCCCAGATGTTGGAGAGGATCTCGCTGCGTTCCAGGGCCTTGTTGGGGTTCTGCATGAAGAATTCCATGATCTGGAATTCCACCTGGGTCAGGTCGATGAGGTTGCCGCTTTTGGTGAGGGTACGGCTGGAGAGATTGAGGATAAATGGGCCGGAATGGATTTCATCGGCAGTTTTGCCGCCGCCGGACAGGGATACCCGGCGATAGATGGCATCCACCCGGGCCAGCAGTTCGGACGGGGAGGGCTTGGTGATATAGTCGTCAGCGCCGAGCATCAGGCCCTGAACCTTGTCCATCTCCTGGCTCTTGGCGGAGAGCATGATAATGCCGATGCTGCTGCTCTGTTCCCGGATGCGGCGGCACACTTCAAAGCCGTCGATGCCCGGGAGCATGATGTCCAAGATGGCGATGTCAAAGTCGCCGCCCGCCTGGGCAAAGGCTTCAAGTGCTGCTTCGCCGCTGGCGACATCCACTACATCATAGCCCACCCGCTTGAGGTTGAGCACCACAAAGGCACGGATATTGTCTTCGTCCTCCATAACAAGGATCTTACGCATGAGGAAAATACCTCCTTTATATACAGATTGATTGAAAGTAATCCGCACCGGGCAGTACCGGCACGGGAGTTTGCGGGATCAGCTGAGCAGGAACCGGGAGCGTACCTCCGATTCAGTGATGCTCAGTTCATGGTCGGTGGTGGGGATACTGGCTGTGTATTCAAAGATCCCCTTGGTTGCCAGCGTGAAGTAGACATCGGTGCTGAACTTATCCTGGTAGTCCTGATGGGAGCTGACCTTCAGGGTGAGCAGCACTGTTCCCGAGGAGTTGAGGTCGCCGTTATAGACCACAAACTGCCATTCGTTGGTCTCGGTGACCCGGCGTACTGTCACATTGTCCACCCAGTTGTCCGGCATGAGGAAGATATAGCCCATCTCCCGGTTGGATACCACCGAATAGGCGGGCAGCAGTTCTCCGTCATGGAGGTTCTGGTAGTCAATGCGGTAGATATTCTCGTCCTCATCGCTGGAGGAATATCCCGGCATCAGGGTGGAAATGGGAATATCAATGATGCCGTCGCCGTTATAGTCCTGGCAGGTGAGCTCGGACGGACGGACCGTCTGGTCATAGAGGCTGTCCGCTGCCTCCTCCTCTTCGTCATCGCCGGTTTCAGCCGCTGTGACAACCTCCATATTGAAGCCGTCCAGCACCACAATATCGGTGGCGGCGGAGGAAGAACTGATGAGCTCGTCCACATAGATGGCGGTGTCGCCGTCCAGGGTCTTGCCCAGGGTCAGGCCGGTGAAGTCAATGGCACGGCTGCTGAGAATGGTCTCGTCCCGGGCAATGACCCGGCTGCCCGCCCGCCGGACAATCTGAATGGACGGGTCACGGCTGCTGGCCCAGCCAAGCAGCACCATTTCACTGTAACCGTCCTCGTTGATGTCCATGAAGTAGAGCCGGTCGCCGGCGCCGCTGAACAGATTGGACAGCGTCCCCTTTTCATAGGAGTAGATCTCGATGTCCAGTTCGGTGCGGCCCCGGTCCTTCCAGCTGATGATGAGGTCATTGCGGTCCAGGGTGGAGATGGTCGCCAGATCCACCGTGTAGATGTCATCACCGGCGCCAGCCATGTCATAGACCGATTCCCATTCGCCCTGGTCGTTCTGATCCAGGATATTCATGCGGATGGTGTCGGTGCCGGTGAGCTGGTAGAATACCACCGCCTCATTGGAGGACTCATCGTCCAGGTTGCACAGAATGTAGGCGGAGCGGTTCTCGCCGGAGATGGGATATTTCAGAGTGAAGTCATCGGTGCCCAGCCCCCGCTCCAGCGCCTCTGCCAGGGCAGCCTGGTCAGGGCTGAGCTTGGGGGGCTCGAGCAGGTCTTCGGTATTGGCAGGGACCATACTGCAGGAGGAGAGCAGCCCGGTGAGCAGGCAGACCCCCAGCAAGGCCAGGACAGGTTTCATCGGGACAGTTCCCTCCTTTCCGGTTGCGCCGGGAAATTACCAGCGGTTCTCGTGAATCTTATCAGGCTCTACCCGGTCGAGGGTTTCCTTTTCCTCGGCGGGCATGCCCAGAACGATGAGCGAATAGGCCTTGATGTGTTCCGGCAGGCCGAGCAGTTCCCCGAAGGACTGCTGACGCTCGGTGTGATCCACACCGCACCATACGGCGCCGACCCCCAGGCTGTGGGCAGCCAGCAGGATATTCTGGGTGGCAGCGGCACAGTCGTCCATATAGAACGGCCCGGATACCGACTCGTCCCCGCAGACAATGATGGCCCAGTCCGCCTGGGGCAGCATCTTGGCATAGGGGTGCAGGTCGGAGAGCTTCTGCATGAGCTCCCGGTCGGTGATGGATACGAAGTGGAACGGACGGCGGTTCATGGCGCTGGGCGCATAGAAACCGGCTTCCAGGATGGCACGGCGGACCGGTTCAGCGATGGGCTCACCGGTGTATTTGCGAATGCTGCGGCGGGATCGGATCGCGTCGAGCACAGGATTGTTTTCCAGCATAAAGCGCACCTCTTTCTTATGGTATTCCCGATGAAGGCCCCAGAGGGGGTGCCCGCAGTCAGGAGTCAAAAATCTGCTGTATAGCGAAAAAACTACTATATAGATTATATCAAACCGGGCGGCTGTGTCAATGAAAAACGGCTGTCCGGAAAAGGACGGCAGAGGAGGAAAAATGGTGGAAATCCCAGTAAAAAAGCCGTCCGGACCAGCCGGACGGCAGATGAAAAAGCTAAGCCATGAGATTGGACATATACCGGAAGCTGCCGTCCTCCTGGGGACGCACCGACAGCACCCGGCTGCTGTCCGGCAGGGGTTCACCGGTACAGGGATCGTACAGGCAGTAGCTGATGCGCAGCAGTTCCTCCTGCTCATGGGCGGACAGGACCCGGACCCGGGGAAGTTCCGCTTCATAGTCCCGTTCAAAGGTGTAGTGCATGCAGTCACTGGCATAGTCGAAGTCGTAGACGGTGTAGACCACCGCCCGGCGGTCGATGCCGTCAAAGTACCGGGAGAGTGTCTCCACCAGGTAGTTCACCGGAATCCAGCCGTCGGGATAGGTCTCCCGGAAGGAGATCCCGTCCACGGCCCAGGCAATGTCCTCTGCCAGCATGAGCAGGTCGCCGGCTTCCTCCGGGCTGCTCCAGGTCTTTTCCCCGATGGCAGTGGCGGCAATGGGTTTCAGATAGGTATCATAGAGCTGGCGCAGCTCGGCGATGTTCCCGTAGAGCTCGGCGTCATTCACCGCACGGAAGCCAAAGTCCTCGCCGCTGCCGGTCTGAGCGGTGAAGAACCCATAGCGGGTGAGCTGAGGCTCAGTGAGGGTATCGGTCTGTTCCGGTTCAGCGGAGGTGATCCAGTCCTGTGTTTCACTTCGGGAGAGGGTGATCTCCTCGCCGGTGTTTTTGCAGAGAATCCGGGTGCAGGCGGCGGTATCGCCTGAGCCGCTGAACTGGTACATCTCCACCGTGCCGCCCTTCTTGGCAAGGGAGGCAGTGGCTTCCTCTGCCATGGCCTTGGTGGTGATGGGCTCCTCCTCATAGCTGATCAGGCTGCCCGAATGGACCGCCTGCTGCCAGAGTTCACTCTGGGTGAGTTCTTCCGGCACCGGGGCAGCCAGCAGGGAGCTGTCCAGCAGTTCGCTGCCGGATTGGAAGCTGCAGGACGCCAGGAACAGACAGGCGGCAGCTGCCAGGGAAAGCAGACATCGTTTCATGGAATACCTCCGTAGATTCAGAAAAAAACGGCTGGCACCGGGGAGTTCCCGGCATCAGCCGCGGCATGGACAAAACTTATGCCTCCCGCATCGGGGAGAGCCGGTTACCGGTCGCCGGGAACGCTTCCGGTCACAGCGGATTCGGCATTTTTCACCAGGCTGAGCAGCGAGGTGGCAAAGAGCGGATAGAGTTCACTCATCCGCTGGGTGGTGAGGGGTTCGGCGCCCTGATCCAGGTCTCCGCTCTCCACCAGGGCGGCAATATCAGCCTCCCGCAGCTGCATCACAGCATCGGCATAGCGGTCGGAGAGCACCCGGGGCAGTGAGAAGAGATTCTGCTGGTTCTTGGGATTGGCGGAATAGACCAGCCGGAACATCCGGTAGACCGACAGCATCAGGAATTCACTGACGGCAGTGATGAGCCGACGGTTTCCGGTGCGGGCCATCTGGTCAAAGAGGATATTCAGCGAATTGGCAATGAGCTTCTTATTGAGGACCGGCAGGATACCGGCACTGCCCATGACATTTTCCTTACCGCCCATATCGGGTTCGGGGATCTCGTCCACCGAGAGGGTGGTGCCGTCCCGGTCAGCCGAGCGTCCCAGCAGGTAATCACAGGATACGCCATAGAAATCGGCGCATTTTACCAGGAAGCCCAGGCCGCATTCCCGGATGCCGTTTTCATAATGGGAGAGCAGCGCCTGGGAGATCCCCAGTTCAGCCGCAGCCTGTTTCTGGCTGATATTTTTTTCTTTGCGCAGCAGGGTGATCACACGGGAAAACTCGGATTTCACGGCGCAGCCTCCTCCAGTGGTTGATTAAAAATCCGGCTATTCCCCAAAACAGCCGGCTTGTAATAAGAATTATAAGCGAATTAAAACTGTTTGTAAAGTGGATTTCCCCGAATTGTTCAAGAATTTGTCGAGGAAAGTTCAGGAATCCCTTACAAAACCGTTGATAATTCCGGAAAATCCCATGTTATACTGGTTGAAGATTGATTCACAGACGGATTTCGATTATACTTATGGTATATCTTCCGGCTGTCCGGCCGGACGCGCACAAAGGAGAATGAATCGATATGATCACCTATAAACTGCATCTGATCCGTCATGGACAGACCGAAGGCAATCAGAAGGGCCTGTTTGTGGGCCGGACTGATATGCCGGTCTCGGAAGAGGGATTTGATGAGCTGTCCCGGCTGCGGGATACCTATGAATATCCCCGGGTAGGAGCGGTCTACACCTCGCCGCTGCGCCGCTGCATCCAGACAGCGGAGTTCCTCTATCCGAACAATATGCTCACGGTGGTGGACGACCTGCAGGAGATGGATTTCGGCGAGTTTGAAGGCAAGTCGGTGGCGGAACTGGAGGACAATGAGGACTTCGGACGCTGGCTGGCGGATTCCGCCCACAATGCGCCTCCCGGAGGAGAAACCGGCCTGCAGATGGCAGAACGCCTGATGAAGGCACTCAGTGAGATCTTTGCCCACATGATGCAGAACCGCATCACCAGTGCGGCAGTGGTCACCCATGGCGGTGTGATCATGACCCTGCTCACTGCCTTCGGCTATCCCAAGCGGGAGCTGGGCAGCTGGAGTGTGGAAAACGGCAAGGGCTATACCATTCTGATGTCGCCGCAGATGTGGATGCGGGACAACAGCTTCGAGATCTATGATACTGTGCCGTCCATGCTGGAAGAAGGGGACAACCGTTGGGATACCCGCAGCTGGGCCATGGATCTGGAGGATCTGGAAGACCTGGAGGACGAGGAATAAAATTCCCCTGCCGCAGGGGAAAAGACGCATAAACTGCGGGTTCTGCTGCCCATACTTTCCAGAGAAACACAAAAGGGACAGCAGTATGACTGGCAAAGGAGATTTCTGTGTATGAACTATCTGAATGAGATGATCCGGCGCAACACCCGGGATATGCTCCGGCGCAACTGGGGCAAGGCAGTGGCGCTCACGGTGACCGTGATGGCAGTGCTGCTGCTGGGGTCCATGCTGGAGAGCGCCATCGGCGGACTCACCGGGACCTATGGGCTGGGAACGCTGCTCACCATCTACCGCAGCAGTCTTTCCGCCCTGACTCCGGCCCGTCTGGCAGCGTCCACTGCCCTGACCCTCAGTGTGGGGCTGGTGGAACTGCTGCTGCTCTGTCCGCTGCTGCTGGGCATCTCGGAATGGCTCACCGGCCTGAGCTACGGCATCTGCGAAAACGATATGGGTTCGGTGTTCCGCCATTACCGCAGCCCCCGCCGGTTCTTCCGGGCAGTGTGGCTCTATCTGAATATTGCGGTGCGCAGCTGGCTCTATACCACCCTGCTGCTCCTGCCCGGCAGCCTGATGATCGGCGCCAGTGAGCTGTTTACCCGGGGAAACCCCAGCTCCCTGGACCGGATCATGGCAGTCATGGGCATGGCAATGGGCGTCTGCCTGCTGATCCTCGGCGGTATCACCGCCTGGATCTTCACCCGGCGGTACGCCCTGGCGCCCTATCTGGTGATCCGTCAGGACAGCCTCACCGCACGGCAGGCCATCCGGGAGTCCATCCAGGCCACCCGCGGCTTCAAGACCAGCTATGCCTGGTTCCAGTTCAGCTTCATTGGCTGGTGGCTCTTCTCGCTGTTCATGCTGCCGCTGTTCTACACCATTCCCTATGTGTGGGGCGGCAACGCACTCTATGCCCGCACCCTGCTGGAAGCCCGGCGGGTGATCCCCCGTCCCGGCGAAGCAGCCCAGCCCGCCTGATTTTTTCCGATACGCAGAACACCCCCGACCACCCGTTCCGAACGGGCAGCCGGGGGTGTTTTTTATCTGCCGGGGATCAGAGTCCCAGCTCCTCACCGATGAGAAAGACATGGATGCGTCCGGCAGGACGGCAGGCCCGGGTGAGCAGGATCTGGTTGCAGATGCAGTCCGGGCTCAGGCAGTTGTGGCAGAGGCCGTCCGCGGCACAGGGGGTCTTTCCGCCGAACCGCAGGGCATTGGCCGGAGCGGCAGTGTTCCGGGCCCGGCTCACCGCTGTTTCGGTGGTGGGCTGGATCTTGCCGGCACTGCACAGCACCAGCACCTGCTTCGGCCCGAAACAGAGCGCCGCCAGACGGTTGCCGGTGCCGTCGATGTTCACCAGCACCCCTTCCGCCGAGATGGCATTGGCACTCATCAGATACCAGTCGGAGAGCAGTCCCTGCCGGTGCAGTTCTGCCCGCTCCTCCGGGGTCTTTGCCAGATCCCGGTCGATCACCTTCCAGTTCCCGGCGTGAACCGCCTCGGTGAGCCCCATATCCCGGATGGTGGCAGAGCCGCCCCAGGCCACCGTGCAGCCCTCGGGCAGCAGCCGCAGCGCCGCGGCTTTTGCCTCCTCGGCGGTGGCAAACCACTCGGCCTCAAAGCCCCGGCGGCGCAGCTGGGTGATGGTCGCCCGGGCCAGCTGTTCATAATGTTTCTGCATCAGTTCCTGCATAACAGGGTCGCTCCTTTCAGTCCTTTTTCTCTATTGTAGCATGGGCTGTTCCGGCTGCAAAGCGTTTTCCCATAAAACAGGAAAAGCAGTACAGCCGGACGGCCATACTGCTTTCCGTAAGGGAGGGATTTTTTACTTGGCGTTCAGGGTATCGCTGATGGACTGGTAGATGGCGTCGGAATTTTCACCCATCACCATAACCACATAGCCATTGATGGTCTCGCACTTGGCGTTCTTGGCAATGGCATACTGATCCTGGAGGTAGGTTTCAAAGCTCTTCTGCTGCAGTTCTACAAAGTTCTGGCAGGCAGAGAGAACGGTCTCCTCCTTGCCCTCAGCCGGCTTGATGAGAGCCATGCCATAGGCACGCACATTGATCAGCGAAATGGACAGGGCACCGGCTTCAATATCTTCACCGGAAAGGCCCAGGGTCTCGAAGATCATCTGGGAGGAACGGGCAGTGCCTTCAGCCTGCTGGAAGGCTGCGATCTCCTCAGCGGTGAAGCCCTTCTCAGTGAGAGTGGCGTCGATGTCCTCATAGGGCAGAGCATTGTACTCCTCCATGAAGGTGTTGGCCTCGTCCTCGCTCATGCCCTTGTTGGTGGTGAGCCAGTCGATGGCGGCATTCAGCGAATCGGTGGTGATGACATCCGCCATACCGTCGGAATTCTCCGAAATAGCCGAGGACAGGATCTGGGACAGCTCTTCAGTGGTATACTCCTTGGTCTCCGGAGCGTTGGAGCAGGCTGCCAGCGAAAGGGTCAGTACGGCTGCCAGAGCAGCGGAAAGCAGTTTTTTCATGAGAATGAACTCCTTGTTTTTTGATAAATTTGGTTTGTGTACCCAGCCGGCAGACATTTACTGACCGGCTGCATTACAATAGTGTACCCGATGGGCGAAATTATTGCAAGGGCAGGACAGAGTTTTTTTGACCGGGCTGGGCGGCGGGGATAAAATATGCTACAATGGGAACAGATTTTTTGAAGAAGGGGTGGAAAGGAGATGGAATATCTTCTCTATCTGCTCACCGGGCTGACAGCGGTGCTGCTGGTGCTGGTGATTCTTTTGCTGGTGCGGCAGAACCGGACCGTCCGGGACCAGGAGGCGGAATTTGACCGCCTGGCTGAGGAGCTGCGCCGTCAGCAGACGGTGAGCGCCGGGGAACTGAGCCGGCTCAAGATGGAACTGGATGACTCAGTGGGCCGCAGCACCGAGCGGATGGCCAAGGTGCTCACCGACAACCAGCGGCTGATGCAGGAAGTGACAGCGGAACAGCTCAGCCGTCTGGACCGGCGGTTTGCGAGCTTTGCCATGGAGAATGAACAGAAGCTGGAGCAGGTGCGCCAGACCACTGAACAGCGGCTTCTGGCTATGCAGCGGCAGAACGCCGAAAAGCTGGACGAGATGCGGGGCGTAGTGGACGAAAAGCTGCAGCGCACCCTGGAGGAACGCATGACCCAGTCCTTCCGGCTGGTGAATGAGCGGCTGGAGCAGGTCTATAAGGGTCTGGGCGAGATGCAGACCCTGGCAGCCGGTGTAGGCGACCTCAAGAAGGTGCTCTCCAATGTCAAGACCCGGGGCATTCTCGGGGAGATCCAGTTGGGCTCCATTCTGCGGGAGATCCTGGCCCCGGAACAGTATGATGAGAATGTCGCCACCCGTCCGGGCAGCCGGGAGCGGGTGGAATTCGCGGTGAAGCTGCCCAACCTGGACGGAAGTTTTACCTATCTGCCCATTGACGCCAAGTTCCATGGCGATGCCTATGCCCAGCTCCGGGACGCCTATGAGAGCGGGGACGCCGCGGCAGTGGATGCGGCAGCGGCAGTGCTCACCACCCGGGTGCGGCAGTCCGCCAAGGATATCCATGACAAGTACATCGACCCGCCGCACACCACCGAATTCGGTATCCTGTTCGTGCCCTTCGAGGGGCTCTATGCCGAGCTGGTGAACCGGGGCATGGTGGAGGTGCTCCAGCGGGACTATATGATCAACATCGCCGGCCCCAGCACCATGGCGGCATTGCTCAACAGCCTGCAGATGGGCTTCCGCAGTGTGGCGATCCAGCGCCGGAGCAGTGAGGTCTGGGAGGTGCTGCGGGCAGTGCGCACCGAGTTCGAGAGCTTCGAGAAGGTGCTCACCCTCACCCAGAATCGACTGGATCAGGCTTCCCGGGAGCTGGATAAGCTGGTGGGCGTGCGCACCCGTCAGATCCGCCGGCGGCTCAAGGATGTGGAGACCCTGGACAGCTCCACCGCCCGGGAGATTCTGGAACTGGACGAGTCGGAGGAATACACCGCCCTGCCGGAGCCGGAAGAACCTGACCGGACATCAGAGCCGGGCACCTTCGTCCCGGACGGGGAATGACCCCAGACAGAACAGAAAAACCGGCGTTCCCATGCA
>ERZ857521.574-NODE-574-length-54055-cov-8.131019_pt1 | contig 54055 bp, 59 predicted proteins | sample MGYA00519701_ERZ857521 | MGnify/ENA primary metagenome ERZ857521 (study PRJEB31778, sample SAMEA3449346) | human gut metagenome | biome: human gut; feature: human-associated habitat; material: faeces | place: United Kingdom | collected 2010/2012 ...
TCTAAACTATCTGACTTAGGCACAGATACTGGTAATTACTATTCTGATAATTTGATTTTAAAAGGCAAAGCGGCTCAACAATTTTTAACTGATGCAGCTCGTCAAGATTATTTTTACTCTGAACTTGGCTATGCTAAATGCTCATTTACTATCAAAGTCAAAGACTTTGAATTTGGTGATCGATTTGACTTAGGTGATAGTTATATTAAAGCTGCTAATTTAGATAAAAAAGGAATTGGTGGTATTGAATACTTTAATAATTTTCTAGTAAAGACATTTGATGTAGACCCGCATACATTAGAAAGTTTAGTAGCGCAAGAGCAACAACTAATTGCTGAAGGTAAATTACCTTCTATCGTTAATTGCCCTAATGGACAAATTATTACCAATGATATGAACCAGGATAATCTTATTTCATCTACAAAAGAACAAAATACAGTGAAATTCGATAAAAACTTTGCTATTAGCATACGACATAAAGAAGGCTTATTATGTCATAATACTAATATGATTGTTATTGGTGGTGGTACATCATTTGATTATTTATTACACGATACGCCAGAAAAAATGCTTGGACCAGATGATTCCTATAGAGAGTATGGTGGTCATTTTTATGCTTTAGATCATGATCCTGAAAGTCCTAACTTATATAAAGGCGATTACGCCATTCAGTTAATGAATGATGTTGTTTTAGAAGATATGACTGTTCATTTAGTTAATGCTAATAGAACAATTACACTTGCTGATGGAACTGGATTCGATTCACAAAATCCATCTAATGTACGTAGTTGTTTAGGATGCTACGATAAATTAGGGATTAATTTCCATATTATTGATAAAAATGGTGAATTTCATACATTTGAAAGTCGTATTGATTTAGGTGATTTAGATACTATTTCTAAAACGCCAATGCTTGACGTTTTAAAATCAATGGAAAAATGGACTAGTGTTAAATTAGAAGGATTGTCTGATGATGTTCATGCTATGGTTGAAGAACTAGAAGATAGACTAAAACGTAACGAATTACCATCCCCTTCTGTTCAAACTAATCCTAAAATTTATACAGAAAAACTACAGGCACTTTATAATTCGCATTCTAACCCTGAAAAATATGCAGAAGCATTAAAGCCTGTTAAAGAAATGTTGAATGTAACACAAACTAAGGATTTATCTCAAAAGCCTAAAGTTGGCTTATCTATTTCTAAACCTAAAGGAAAATCTGGCTTAGAACGTTAATATTTTATTGTTAAAATTATTTGTTGTTTGATTCTTAAAAATATTTATTGTTTTATATATTAATTATTTGAATATAAACCCAGTGAGGATATAAATGAATACACTTTATATTGCAGAAAAGCCTAGTTTAGCTACTGCTATTGCTAAATATTTAGGTGGATTTACTAAAAGTAAAACAGCGTTTGAAAAAGATGATACTAAAGTTACTTGGTGTTATGGACACGTATTTGCAACGGTTGATCCTGAAGAATATGATCCTAAATATCATAGATGGACTGTTTCGGATTTACCTATTATTCCTTCCGATTGGATTTTAAAACCACGTGCAGATGCTAAGGAACAAGTTAAAGCTATTAAAGAAATGTTGCAGTGGGCTGATGTTGTAATTCATGCAGGCGATCCAGACCGTGAAGGTCAACTACTCGTTGATGAAGTCTTAGAATATTATGATTATAAAGGAACGGTTAAACGGATTCTTATTAATGCTACAGATGATACCTCATTAAAACGTGCGTTTGATTCTATTGTGGAAAATAGTCAATTTAAAAACTTATCACAAGCAGGTCTAGGCCGTTCTAAAATGGATTGGCTATTAGGTATGTCTGGTACACGTTTATATACGCTCCGTTATCAACATTTAGGCGGTAAAGGTAAATTAAATGTTGGTCGTGTACAAACACCTACATTAGCTCTCGTTGTAAATCGTGAACATGAAATTATAAATTTTAAAGAACAAAAATTCTTTGATATTCATGCGACTATTTCTGTAGATAATGAACAATTTAAAGGAAAGCTCGTTCATGAAGGCTATATTGTAGAACAATCAGAAGCAGAAACTCTTATGAATGCTTGTAAAGCAGCAGGAACAGCTACCATTAAAGAATGGGCCGTTAATGATAAAAAAGAGGCCCCTCCCCTTCCATATTCCCTGGATTCTTTACAAGGGTATATGAATAAAAAAGCAGGATGGTCACCAAAGAAAACACTTGATGTCACCCAAAAACTATATGAAATGAAATATGTGTCATATCCCCGTTCTGATTGTAACTATTTGCCTATGGGGCAATATAATGATGCACACGATATTTTAGATGCTATTTCTCGTGGTTCTACGCTTCCTAGTGATTATTCAAGTAATGCTAATACATCATTACAATCTAAATGTTTTAATGATAAGAAAATTACAGCCCATCATGCTATTATTCCCACTCGTGAAGCTCCGTCTGGATTAGATGCGGATCAACAACTTTTATATGACGAAATTGCTTTACGATATATTTTGCAATGGTATCCTTCTATGGAATTTACTGAAACAAAGTATATATTTTCTGTTGCAAGCGAAGATTTTAATGGTCGTAGTGTCTTTATACGTGATAAAGGCTTTAAAGCCCTTATAGGCTCAAATAAAGAGGATGAAGATACAAATGATGTATCCATTGCTCAAAAAGCCGTAACCGCTGCTACAGGCGATTCTGTTCCTGTATCTGATGTTGACTATAAAGAAGGTGTAACAAAACCACCTAAACGGTTTACAGAAGGTACATTGCTAACAGCAATGGCCAATATTCATCGTTTTGTTTCTGATCCTGAATTTAAAGAAAAACTAAAAGAAATTAAAGGGATTGGCACTCCTGCTACTCGTTCAACGATTATAGCAGGGTTAATAGATAATGGATTCCTTTCTTTAGATGGTAAATCTCTTCGCCCTACTGCATTAGGGGAAGAGCTAGTTAAACATATTCCTAGTATTATTACAGCTCCTGATATGACGGCTAAAATGGAACTCTCCTTAATGGATGTAGAAAAAGGAATTACCTCTTTAAATGCAGTAATGTCTGAATATGAATCATTCCTTAAAGGATTGGTAGAAGCAGAAACAACAATTTTTGCTCAACCACCAAAAATTGAAGGTGTTGAATGCCCTGTTTGCCATGAAGGTGTACTTATTTTAAAAAAAGGTAGTAAAGGCCCATTCTGGGGCTGTAGCGCTTATGCTCAAAATGGATGTAAAGCTATTTTCTCTGATGCTAATGGAAAACCTGCTATTTATGAATGCCCTGATTGTCATAAGGGATTTTTAAAGCAACGAAAAGGTAGTAAAGGTACTTTCTGGGGCTGTAGTAATTATCCTGATTGTAAATGTACTAAAGAGGATGCTAAAGGCAAGCCTAAATTATAAAATGATTAATAATTAAAATTCTTAATCAATAAAAATATTAATATATTTATTGATTTATCTTTTGTAACTATTACATAGGAGATATAAATGTCCTCATTAATTGAAAAACAACAAGATTTTAAAGGTTCTATTAATGAAGTACCTTTTGAACGTGAAGAGGTATTTGATGCAACGGCTTCTATTGTCAATGCGATTGAACATAGATGGCCTATTACCTGTTCAAAAGAAACTATAGAGGCAATTAAAGGATATGTGGAAGGCCATGAGGCCTTACATCCATCCTTCTCGTTTAAAAAATTTGAACGAGAAAATACAAACCGTATTGCTTATACGACGGAACCTAAAGAGGTATGGCTTAGTTATGAACGGTCTGATTACCTTAAAGAAGCAGGTACAACATTACCATTAGCGTTAACTGCATCGCTTACTAAAGATCAAGAAGCTGTTCAAAACTTTGAACAGGCCATGGATGCATGGGAAAAAGAAAAAGAGATTAAAGGTGAACAAAAGAAAGAAGAATACAAAGAACTTACAGAAGAAGAAGCCTTAAAATTAGTTGCTTCTAATGGTACTGAATTATTGTATTTACCTGATAAATATCGTAATAACGAAAAAATTGTATCGGTTGCTATCTCTAACGATGAAGATGCGTTTCGTTATGCAGGAATGTCTGCTCGTGATAATGACCGTTTAGCTAGACAAGCTATTAATGCTGATCCAGATAATGTTAAATATCTAGGGCAAACACTACGTAATGACCCTGATTTATATCAAATGGCCATTGAGCGTGATAATGATCTCATTAAAGATATTCCTGTGGCCATGCAGCATAATGCAACAATTGAAAAGATTATTGCTAAAGATAATCGCCGTCAATTTGGTCTTACTATAAAAAAAGCCAATGAAGGAGCTGAATTGACACGATGAGGCGTAAAAAACAATTAAAAAAAAGAAATAATAGCCCTAGTCCGATTGTAACTACAACGGCTATGAAACAACGGCAAAATCATAAGCATACAAAGAAAATTGGTGATGTAATTGTAACCATACCATGCTTTGGAAAAAGTCGTTCCCGTTCTCGTTAGGTGATTCTATGAAGTGGGTGAATCATAGAATTATTACTACCTCTATTGCATTTCTCCTAACACAAAATATTCCTTTTGTGTTAGGAGCGTATGCGGGGAGTACGTTACCTGATCGGCTCGAAGCTCATAAAGAACGGTCTAATCTAACCTATTACAATCATAGACAAGTGACACACTGGTTTATTCCTTATATGATTGCTTTTACATTTCTCGCCATACTAGGATTTGTTATTAATCCTTTCTCTGAAGTATCTTCATTGTTTTTTAAAGTTACACTTGGCGGGCTATTTGGTTGTATTGCTCATATTGCTGAAGATGCAGTAACAGGAACTGTTCCAGGGTTAACATTACACTCTCGTATTGGAAAAGCATATTTTAAAACTGGCGATAATAAAGAATATGCAGTATCTGCTATTTGTATTGTTCTTACAATAATTACTCTTATTATTATTGGAATCTCTTATCCATTACAATTGTTATTTTAATTAGGAGAAATTTTTACAATGGAAAAAATGGAATTTAAAACAAAATCTCAACTTGCACAAGAACATTTTCATGAGTATTTAGAAAATAAATTAAAAACTGATGGTTATAGTAAAATCGAATCTGACTTGTATTTTAAGTTTGAAGAATATATTAATAGTCGATTAGCTACTATTGAAACTACTATGTCGATGGTAGCTAATGGTATTGCTTTACAAAAAGATACTGGAGTTGCGTTACTACGAGAACTTCCTAATGATGAAACTTTTACTATTTTATTTAATGGTGTAGAACAAACCGTATCTCGTGATGAATATATTGTTTATCTTGAACATAAAGCTGTAGAAGCTGTTGCTAATGGCATCCCTGTACTTCCTTATGAATATAGCTATCTATTTAAACAAGCACCGTCTTTAAATCGTGTAATGAAATCTAGTGGTGAGTACCCTGTTGAATTAGTAGCAATGATGCTACAAAAAAATGCTAATTCTAATGCTCCTGAATTAGTATGCTTATTCTCTACTATTACCAATGATATTTTTTCTTATCGTTTTAGAAAAAATAATAAATACGATATGTTTACTCCAAATTATAATTCTACGTTTGAAGTTAAAGATAAAGCTAATATTGGTAAATGCTTTATGTTACGAGTAGCACCTAGCCGTAACTCTGGTCTACTTAGAATTATTGATATGATTCCATTAGCATCTAATGATGAATCTAGTGATCGTCATAGCGCTATGGAAGAAACTATGACAAGGACTTATTAATATGAGGCCACGCTCCCCTGAAGTAATTAAACATTTACAAGAATTAGATCCTTCTAAATGGCTTGATAGTCCTTATTTACGTCAAGCCGATGAAGAATCGTTAATAACGTTATTACAACGTAAACCAGACGGCTTTAAAACGCTTTTAAATAGCTCCTACTCATTCATACGAGATATTGTATTACGTCGTGATATTTTAATTACTATACTCAAAATTAGGCCTCATTATATCAAATTAATACCTGTTAAACACTTATCAGAACGATTGTTTAGTATCGTCAATCAAGCCATTGAAAAAGATACTGATGAATTAAGTAAAAAGCTATTAATTGATGCCTTATCTGTAGCCAAACAAGAACTATTAGATTATAAGGATGCTCAAACTATGGAAATAAAAGAAAATATATCTCCTTCCTCTTCAGCTCAACAAGATATTAAAACACCATCAGATACAGGCGATGAAAGGACATCTAATCCTCCCCCTTCTTCATCTGATGATGTAGAAAAAACTAATGATGTACCTACTGAAGATGAAGTAAATAAAGAATCCACTGAAAAACCTAAAGAAGTAATTAAAAAACCTGTTGATGAAATAGAAAGCGAAACAGAATCTATTTCAACGAAGGAAAGTAATGATGAGAATAGCTCTACAGATAGCTCATCTCTTGACCCTACTATTCAAAAAGCTTTAATGGATGCTTCATTAGGTGATTTTACTAAGTCGTTAGAACAAAAGATTATTGCTATTGTTACTGATAATAATGTAAAAACCAATCAAGAAATTAAAGAGTTGGTTACACAACATATTACTCAATTATCTAATAATTTAAAGGCCCAACAACAAACATTAGATTTACTTCAACAAACGCTCAATGAACCTAGCAAAGCTTTGATTAATCGTTTTACTGAAGAAAGTGAAAAAGTGACTGTACGTATTAGTGACATACAATCTATACTTGAAAATCAGTATAACGAGGCTAAAACGTTATCCACTAATTTTTCTACATTATTAGAAAAACCAACGCAAGATTTATATAATTCATTAGAAACACAAATTATTAGTAACATAAATAGCTGCATTAATGATGAATCAGGTATTCAATTACAAGTGCAGGAAATTAAGAATAAATCAATTGAATCTATAGAAAAATCAACACAAGTAGTTAAAGATACAACTAATAATTTAATTGATGCGCTTACAACAAGATATAATCAACAAAAAGAGATTATTGAAAAATCCAATAATTTCTTTGATAAGAAAGGCTTGATTCAAAATATTACTATTATAGCTGTATTTGTAAATTTATTGCTCTTGTTCTTTATCTTCGTTACATTATTAATAAGAGGATAATTATGGATGTTCAAAAATTATTAGAAACAAATCGTTTTAACTTACATTCTTTAGAGTTACAGCCTTATAGAGATACATACGTTGTATGTATGCCCTGTATTGAACGTGATGTAACCATGATAACGGCTTGCGGTGATCGTATTAGAGATAACTATACTGTTGCAGTCTATGTGTTATCTCGTAACCCGTCTTTATTATGGTGTTTCTCTATTCGGATACAAACGCATCCGTCTATTGTTCCGATTGTATCTCATGCACTAGAAGCTACTGATAGCCTTACGTTAACTATTAAACGTGCAGCTAAGATAGCTAAAAATGAAGGACTTCGTAGAGAAGCACTTTGTTATTCGTTATAAATTAATTTTAATCATATACTGTCATGCTCTATAAGCGAGGTGTTTTAACACTTCGCTTATATTTTTTATATACAAATATATTTATATATAAATTAATTTGACAATTAATTATTTTATTGATAAAATATAGACAATGAATATAAACCACTTTAGGTACATAATTAAGGAGTTGTTATTATGAAAATTATCGCCGTCGCAAGCACTAAAGGTGGAGTTGGTAAATCGACTATTGCTATCAATCTAGCTACTACACTTAATCAATTAAATTACCAGGTAATTTTAGCAGATGCGGATGCTCAACAATCATCCTTCTTATTTGCTGAAGATCGCAAAGAAACAGGCCTTCCTGTTATGAATGCCGTTTCTATTGAATCACCAGAGGAATTGGATGATGTCATTCAACATAACACAGCTGATTACCTAATTATTGATTGTGGTGGCCGTGATACAGTAATGTTCCGTACCGCTCTCATCAAAGCTGATATTATTGTCATTCCTGTAACTAGTGGCCAGTTTGATTTCTGGGGTACTACGGATACACTTGATTTAATTCAAGAGGCCAATACATTTAGAGTACAATCTAAACAAAACGAACCTCATGTAGTATGTGTACTAAACCAGGCTCGTACATTTACTAAAACCCATAAAGAAATTGAAGAAGGTCTAAACGAAATTGTTAGTGAATATAACGTTACTCGTGCTAATACAGTATTAGGCCAACGTGAGGATTATCGACGGGCAACGCTTGAAGGTCAAGGTGTTACTGAATTTAAGCATAGCAGCAAAGCTGCTCATGAAATGCTTTCGTTTGTCAAAGAAATTGAAGCTATCTAATCGTTATTAAAGGAGATCATTATAATGGCACTTTCCAAAAAACCTATGAAAAAATCTGTTGATACATTTATTAATGCAGGTGGTACAGCCCCTAAAAAAGAAAAAGAACCTAAAGAGTTTGAACGCTTAGAATTACGTGTTCCGCCTGAAATTAAAGCAGGAATTAAAGTGTTCGCTGCATTGAAAGACGAAAAAATGATTGATGTTGTTACAGAAGTATTTTTAAAAGGCTGTGAAGCCTATCAAAATATTGATGGATTCCCAAAAATTAAGTAAATTCTATAATGATGAAAGCCCTATACTACATAGGGCTTTTTTATTTTATTAAAATACATAAAATAATAAAAATATTAATATATTTATTGTTTTATATATTAATATATGCTATAATACAAATATGATAGTTGATGTATATATACGTCAAATCTAATTTTATTGAATATAAACCCTTTGAGGTGATTTGTTAGTTGTGAATAGGAGTGTTGGTATTATGATTGACTGGATTTTAGATACTTTATGGAGCTTTAAATGGATTTTATTAGTATTATTTATTCTTAATGAGTTCAGTCGAGTATGGATTACTTATAATAGAATCCAAACATTTACACAAAAAATAGAGGAAGCTCGCTCTAATATTGCTGTTATTTTGAATCAAAAACTTGAAATTATTAATCAATTTTCTGCTATTGTTAGTCAATATGACGGACATGAAAAGGGAATTCAATTAAAAATATCGAATGATTATACGAAAACAGCTAAGGATGCTACTAATGCATTGTCCTATATTCATGGTGTAGCTATGGCGTATCCTGAACTTAAATCTGATAGTAATTACAATATTTTCCTTGAAAATATCAGTAATAATGAACATTCATTAACAGAACGTAGGGAAGCTTATAATACATTTGTCAAAGATTACAATACCTATATTACTCAATTACCAACTTGTTTTATTGCTAAAATATTTGGATATGATAAAGAAACTTATTTTAACAACAATTAATTCATTTAACATTCATTTCATTCGTTATTTCTGTTTTTATTTGATATAATAAGAACAGGATGAACGAATGAATATAAGCCCGTGAGGCAATAAAAAAGGAAGTACATCCATATTAGGGTGTACTTTTTTATTAATATGTAAAAAGAAAAAATTATATATGGACCTTAGCTTTTGTTATGTATTAATACTGTAACTAATTATTCTTATGTTCATCCTTTTTTATGTATAAGAAAGGATACTATATGAAGCACAAACAACTTTGGCTTACAGCAGCTGTTATGACAATGCTCGGTACAAATATGTCTTTTGCAGCCGTGCAAATTGGGGATAATTCTATTGCAGAAGGCAATCAAGCAATCGCTACAGGTGTGAACTCAATCGCTGTAGGTACGAATGCAGTGGCGACTGGCGATAATCTAACAGGTTCTGTAATTAAACAAAAATTAGCAGAAAATCAAGCTAAACTAGCAGAAATTGAACGACTTACTAAGCTAGTTAACGATGAAACAATTGACTTTAATCAAAAACATGCTATTTATAATCGTGTAGAAGCAGCTAAAAAGAAAATAGCTGAAAATAATGCATTGATTCAAAATACATTACAACCAAATCTTGATACAGCTACCAATAATTACAATGCATTCAAGCCTGAATATGATGAAACTGTTCGCCAAATGAACGAACGATTATCTTATATTAATAAACTTAACTTTAGTTTACTGACAACTGATCCTAACGGCCTAGATACATTAGCTACAAAACTCAAACAAAAATCTGAAGATGGATTCCCTAGTGTTAATAATGATTTGAATTTCTATAAAACTTATATTCAAAATTATATTAAAGCTAAAGGTGATTTGGAAAATATAAAAGCTGACAGAATTAGTCATTACTATGATGAAAGCTATATAAATAGTAATAATACCTCTGGAATTAATACAAATGGAACAACAATTAGTGGTATTTATTATTTATATAATCCATGGAGTTATTATCTAGGACGAGTAGATGGAACTGGTAATGAACTAAATATAGATGCATCAACTATTAATTTACAAGCAGTTGCTTCGCTTGATGATACTAAATATAATTCATATCTTAATAAAATAAATAATTTTGATTCTCTAAAATCAAATATTGAAAATCTCCCTTTGACTGGTGCGTTAACACAAGAAACTAAAAATAATTTATTAGAAGCAGTTGCTGTTGCTAAAAAAAGAAGTTTTTCTCTTATTAATCTAAAACATGAACAATATCTTTATGATTCTTTAAAAAATACTAATCCAACACAAGCATTAATTCATTTACAAAATAAACTTAGATTTGAATCAGATTATAAAGATTCAAATACTAAATTGTTTAATTTATCTCATTCAGAATTTTCTTGGGAAAATTCTTATAATAAATGGTTTAAATCTAATGTGACAGATATTGAAAATTCTAATACATTAACTATCAAAACTTTATCTGATCAATATAAAGTTGCTATAGCTGATAAACAGGCTAAACTTGATGATTTAAATGCTAAGGTTCAAGCTGCTGATGTTGCTGTTAAAGCTAAACAACGTGAAAATGCTCAATTGCAACCAACACAACAAGAATTAGATGATGCAGCTGCAGCTGCACGTGTAAAAGCAAAACTTGATGCCGATCAAGCTGCACTAGATGATACAAAACGTACACTTGCGCTTAACAATCTTAAAAATATTGGTACCAATGCTATTGCGGTGGGTAACAATAGTCTTGTTACTGGTAAAAATGCTATTGGTATTGGTACAAATGGTTTAATTACTGGCGAAGATGCTATTGGTATTGGTCGTGATAACACTATTACTGGTGTTGGTTCTGTCACGATTGGTAGTAATAATTCTATTCAATCCAATAATGCTTTCGCTATTGGTAATAACATTAATATTCCAACGGGAATGAATAATTCTGTTGTTATTGGGAACAATAGTACTGCAAAAGCACCTACTACAGTTGATGGAATAACAGCCGATGCAACTGTATCTATTGGTTCTTCAGGACACGAACGTCAAATTGTAAATGTAGCTAAAGGTGAAGTATCGAGTACATCGACTGATGCCATTAATGGTAGTCAGCTTTACAAAGTACAAGCAGATGTTGATAAAAAAGCCAGTACAGATGCTTCTAATTTAACAAGTACAGATGCATCCAAATGGCAAGAAACACTCGGTACAGGCACTGTAACGAATGGAAATACAGGATTGGTAACAGGTGATACTGTATATAAAGAAATAGCGAAAACAAATACAACGCTCGATACTAAGGCTAATACAGGACTAGATAATATTACTGATGCAGGTAAAACTGTTATTCGTAATGTAGCTAAAGGCGCTGTCAAAGTAGTGAACGGTCAAAATACAACCGTTACTACAGGAACCGATGGTGATGCTACAACATATGCAGTCAACGTATCTTCTGATGCGATCAAAGATGCAGTACAACCAGAACTCAATAAAAAGGCCAATACAGATGCTTCTAATCTAACAGGAACAGATGTATCTAAATGGCAAGAAACACTCGGTACAGGCACTGTAACGAATGGAAATACAGGATTGGTAACAGGTGATACTGTATATAAAGAAATAGCGAAAACAAATACAACGCTCGATACTAAGGCTAATACAGGACTAGATAATATTACTGATGCAGGTAAAACTGTTATTCGTAATGTAGCTAAAGGCGCTGTCAAAGTAGTGAACGGTCAAAATACAACCGTTACTACAGGAACCGATGGTGATGCTACAACATATGCAGTCAACGTATCTTCTGATGCGATCAAAGATGCAGTACAACCAGAACTCAATAAAAAGGCCAATACAGATGCTTCTAATCTAACAGGAACAGATGTATCTAAATGGCAAGAAACACTTGGTACAGGCACTGTAGTAGCAGGAAACACAGGTTTGGTAACAGGCGATACTGTATACAATGTTGTTAAAAATTCAGCAGGTAATCCATTAGCTGTAGCTTATGATTCTATTGCTAAAGATCATATCTCTTTAAATGGTCAAAATGGAACTATCATTTCTAATGTTAGAAATGGTCAAGTAGCTGAAGGTTCTATGGATGCTGTTAATGGTGGCCAATTATTTGAAACTAATAGTCGTCTTAATCAATTAGGTGGCGAAGTAAAACACGTAGGCGCTATTTCTGCTGCTCTAGCAGGATTACATCCACAAGAATATGATGACCATTACAAACTATCTATAGCAGTTGCTAGAGGTGCTTATGATGGTGCAAGTGCTTTTGCACTTGGTGCTTTCTATCGCCCTAATTCTGATTTAATGTTTAATGCGGCAAGTACTATTTCTTCTGATAAAAAAGCCTATACAGTTGGTGTATCTTATAAATTTGGTACATCTACTAAACAATCTGTTCTTGCAGAAAATGCTGCTCTTCAAGATAAAGTAAATAAATTAGAATCTATGATGAATACTATCGTCAATAGTCCTTTATTTAAATTATCTAAAGAACGCTCTACATTCCCAGATGTTCCATCTGAACGTTGGGATGCACCTGCTGTAGAAACACTTCATGCTAACGGAATCATTCAAGGCTACCCAGATGGGACTTTTAAAGGTGATCAACCTATGTCCCGTTCTGAATATGCCAAAATGATTTACGAATTAGCGGAAAAGTTAACTACTCCTAATAATTAATCATCAACAAAAAACAAGTGCATAAGTTTTACTTATGCACTTACCTATTTTTTACTAGTCGTATTTACCAAAAAAACAATAAATTAATAAAAATATTTAATATTTTATTGTTTAATGTATGAGGTGTTAATTATGAATATTACTACGTTAAGTAATTTTAAAGCTCGCATTAATGATATTGAATTTAACAATGAACAGGACTTTAATTCTGTATCATTTTTACTAGAAAATATAGAAGAACGCTTTAATATTTCAATCACGGATTCTGATTTTACAAAAGATGTAAAAGACTTTGTAGAACTTGCTTCTATTAAAGTTAATGACTTTTCTTATGATGAATTAGAAAATGCTACAGCTACATCTATTATGAATGCAACTAAATTATCTGATATACAATTTTTAGCAAATGAGTATGATGACGGTAATTATAAATGGAACAGTTATATCAATGATAAAGTAAAAGAGGATAGAGGATATCCATATATTATTGATGCTATTGTTAGAGAACAATTCAATACAATTGAATCTAATAATTCCATTGATACATTGTTAACTACTCCATTAAATAATGATTTGTCTATACAAGATAAAGAAGAGTTGTATGATAATGTAAATGAATATTTCACCAATAATTTTTTAGATGATGATTATGATGACGATTTTGAATTTTTATATCCTAAAGATAATATTTACGATACAGATGTTAATCAGATTGTACCTTCTGTTTTTAAGAAAAAAACAACTATTGGATTAGGGACTTGGGAATCTTGTGAAGAATTATACAACGGTGGCCCTGAAGCGCTTCATAAAGCCTTTATCAGTCGTGGGGAAAGCATCTATAACGATGATGCATTAGAATCTAATCCAGAACTTAGCAAACGATATATTCCTTTTGAACGTGAATCATTATCATATCGCAAATTTATCAATGAATTAGATACATATCTTGGTACTAATGATAAAAGTTATTATGTTGATCTTAATACTGGTTTAATTAATGATAGTCATTTAACCTTTATGAATAATGACATTATTAGTGATTCTAGCCTAGATGGGTATCCTGGTAATGAATCATTTTACAATTATTTACCAGTTGCTATTGCTAAAGGTATGGCCACTAATCAAATTGCAGCCGATGGAGATATTCTTACTCAATTACCTGACATTATAGGTGAAACTCAATATAACGAATTTAAAAAGGAGTTAGAGCATATTCAAGCTGAATACCCTAATCAAATTGACTATACTATTAATGATAATGGAATTGTTACAGGAATTACCCCATATTATGGTATTTATAATACTATATACAATCCTGGTACAACGGTAATTACTGATTTAGATCTTAAATATAAAGATAAAATCAATATGTATCATGTATTAAATGGTAGAGAAGAACGACCTATTGCAGCTATTATTACCAACGGCATATCAAGTCAAGATTTTGAGGGTGAACATTTATTACCTGAAAATTTACGTAATGATGATAGTAAAATTATTGATATGACAAAAAAATATGAAAACCTTTTAACTGATGAAGAAAAAAATGTTTTTGAACGAAAATATAGAAGTGTTGTAGATACTTTAACAAATCCTAATGGGGGACTTAACTTTTCTAAATTTGATAAAGAAACACAGGCTATGATGGAATCTTATGTTCGTTTAGATAAAGCAGGTCATCTTCCTCAATCATTTACAATACGAGATATGGAAAATGTAATTCAATATAACATGGAAGTAAAATTAGAAGGGTTATTAAATCAACGTTCTGAACAAGAACTTTCAAAGAATAATCAACTAACTGCATCTAAAGAAACTCCTAAAATTTCATTTTCTAAACCAAAAGAAAATGGAGGGTTAGAACGATGAAAAACGAATATCAAAATGATTTAAAAGAGTTAACTCATAGCTCTTTTAATAATAACTTTTCAATCTCTATTTCTAGTTTTGATGGTGCTGATTCTTTTGGACATTGTGTTTTAGGTGGTGGTGCATCATTTAATCAAATTCCTACTATGCGTGATGCGATGGAGTTAGACAAGTATATTGATACTACACAAACACATATGATTCTTAACTCAACAGGTGGGGACTTATATGCTGTTACGCCTTTAACTGTTCCGTTCCCAAAAATTTATAAAGCGGATACTGCCATTCGACTTATTAACAATATTGCTAAAGAAGATTTAACCATAGCTATCGTTAATCAAGAATGTAAAACACCTGAAAAAACAAAAACTATTAATTTAGACTTACACATTACTGATGCAAATGGTAAAGAACATATTATTAATGATTCATTAACTCTTGGTGATTTATCTGTATCAACTCTTGATACAAAATACCCTATTATAGGTTACTTGAATAAAGTTATTAATGATGAAACTATTCTTAAAACTAATGAAGTCAAAGAATCCTTACAATCTATCCTAGATGATGTAAAAGAAAAAACCTTAAATAAGGATTTTCCAATTCATTCATTAGATAATAATAGTGGTTCTTATAAACAGATTGTTTTTCTGGGTACTTGTAAAAGAAAAGACAGTGCAATGTCAAAACAATTAGATCAAATTATAATAAATGGTCTTAGTGAAGATAGCCTTAATGAATTGAAAGAGTATGAAAATAAACAGAAAAAAGAATTTCCTAAGATAACCTTTTCTAAACCAAAAGAAAGAGGTGGATTAGAACGATGAACACAAATGTAATAGAAAAATTTAATGGAAAAATTAATAATGTTAAAATAGATAATTCTAATATATTTTCTTCCATAGAATACATTTTGGATAATATGGAATATAATTTTGATATATCTATTAATGATATAAAATTTACAACCGATTTAGTTAATTCTATTACTTGTATGATAGAAGATTACGGTTTACCAATAGAAGAAGTTGAAGATGGTTTTGATTATGCTATTCATCGTGCTAATGGAATTATTACTAATTTAAAATTTGATGATATTTATGTATTTGAAAATGTTCCTAGCTTGGAATTAATCGCACAAAATATAGAAAATAATAAATATATTTTAGAAAAAAATAACATACCAAAAATCTCTTTCTCTAAATCAAAAGAAAAATCTAGATTAGAACGTTAAATATTGTAATAACAAAAAGAGAATGATAGAAAAAATAAAATAGTAAAAAACAATGGCAAGCATTATATAATGAGTTAGAAGATAGAAATATTAATGAATATGAATTTTTATAAGAATTGCAGGCGAAATTAATATGTTAAAAAAAGATGAAAGTAAATTTTGTTGGTGTTTTAACGGAATAGTTGGATTACCTAAAAATAGTATTAAAGAAGCTATAGAAGATTATCTTAATAATGTTAAGGATAAGGATTGTAATATAGATAGTGTAGACATAGCTAATCCTCTTTTTTTAATTCATGAATTATCTGGGAAACAAGCTATTTTCGATGTAATATGCTTTAGTTTGCCACAATTTATGTATGACATCTCATCAGATTATATAGCACAAGATCAGTTATGTCTTATAAAAGATGTACATATTGAAGAATTAAGTAAAGAGTTATCAAAAGTCTATAATGATTGGGAAAAACGCCATGGGTATGACAAACAATCATATATAGTATTTACTGATGAAGCGAAAACATACTATATTTCAGATTATATAAAATAATTAGTTGGATATATTTTAAGAGGTAATAGCTGTGTTAGTAAAAGATAAAAATAGATTTTGTTATATTATCAATGATATTGCAAGCGATCCAAAGAATAGTATTAAAGAAGTTATACAAGACTATCTTAATGAGGCTAAAAAAGAAAATTATAGTTTAGAAATGGTGAAAATAGCTAGTCCTTATATATTTGTTCCTGAACTAAGTGGGGAAGATATTATTGATAATTTGATATATACTTTTCCTAATATAATGTTTAATGCTTATGATAAATGTATAACAAGACGCTATATACCGCATATGGAGCCTAAACATATTGAAGAATTAAGTAAAGAGTTATCAAAAGTCTATAATGATTGGGAAAAACGCCATGGATATGACAATAAATCTCATGTAGTATTTACTGATGAAGCGAAAACCTACTACATTTCAGATTATATTAAGTAAATACTAAAAAATAACTGTCTTTATGGCAGTTATTTTTATTATTATTGTATATGGTAACATAATATGGTAACATATAAATATAAAGTTTACTGATATTAGAAAGGATTAAAAGGTGTAGTATGGAATCGATTACTCTTTCATTAGGATTAATTCCTATATTCTTATTTGGATTTTTATGTTTAATGCTTTTTATTGTTTCTGATGTTAAAGAAAAACTAATGATATTAGCTTTTTTTATATTAATTGCTATTTCATTTTGTATCGTTAAATCTGATACAATGCATGATTTTATTCTGTATTTACATGATATAGGGTTTGTAAATAGTATTTATTGGCTTGTATTTATGGGTATTCAGCCAATAATTGCTTTATTATTTAAACCATTAATGAGTATTTTACGCAAAAAAACTTTATTAGTAAAAATTTCTATCTTATTAATTTTTATAGTACCATTTTGGATCATTATGTTAGTTCTTGTGGGTAATCTATATTTTGGTCTAAGTAAATTATAAAAATGAGGTATGTATGACAATACAAGAATTTGAAATTTTTCATGGGAAGAAATTATATAAAAGTGCTAATAATTGTAGATTAATCATTAACCGTTCTATGTTTAATCGATTAGCCGATTTAAACCCTTATGAAAGAAAAAATATTTTTCATAAAATAATTGTATTCTTGCAAGAGCAGGTAAGTAAAGATCGTACATGGATTAATTCTCATATCAAAGAAATTCGCATCAATAACAAAGAACTTAATGCGACTATTAGTGCATCTATAAGCGGTGAGGAATATAAGTGGTTATTTACTCATGCAAAATCATGTAATTTGTCGGTTGCTAAATTTTTAACAGCTTGTTTATATGCATATTTTGAATTAAAAAAATAACTACTGATAAGGAGATAATTTTATGTATGAATTATATAAATGGATTGATGAATATGTATATTATTATTTGATTATTACAGTTATAACATATTTTATTTATTATATTTGTTCTAGTATTGGTGAAATCGAGATAGACGAAAAAAAATCGAATTTAATAGGTACTATTGGAAATATAATCTATACTTTAACAGTAACTTCAATGATAGGTGTTATATTACTATATATAGTTTATGGAATACCAATAGGAATGGAGAATAGAACAAAATACTATAATCAACAATATATTTATCAAATTTCTGAGTTTGATAAAACAGCTCCTGTAGGCATATATACTGTAAAGCGATATAAAAATATGGAGGATTTTAAGCATTATAAAATATATGGAGAAGATGCAGGTTATGTTTTATATAAAGTAGATAATAAAGGTTCTATTATAGAAGTAACATTTAAGAAAAATAATTAGGATAACTACGTTTTTGTGTTGTCATTATATTAAATGTTAGCGATATATCCAATACTATTTTTTACTGGAGGTTATTATGAATGAATATGATAAAATAAAGCAACTTGGACATTGTCCGGAATGTGGATCTAAAGAGTTTATCATTCTTGCAAGGGTTAGAGGAAGTGTTCCATATATAGAAAGCTTAATTGGTGAAGATTGTGATAATGATAGTATGTATGACGGTTTAGATTATACATATAATCAATGGTGTGTATGTGCAGGGTGTAATAAACGATTATTCAAATATAATGACTACCTAAATAGTCGTGAACTATAATAATTTATAATTTAGGAGGAAAAATTATGAAACAAGTAAGTACATTAGATATGAATAATATGATTCAATATCTTGATTCAAGTGAATTGGTATTTTTCTTGGCTATAAAAGATACAGAACAAAAAACAATTGTTGACCTTCTTCGTGAAAACGTTCCAAGTTGTCATGATAATATTCAAATTATCAATGATAACGGAATGACTGTTAAAATCAGTATTTTCTTACTAGGCTATAATTATACTTTTAAAGGAAATAATGCGACTATAGAACGCCATGAAGCGGTACAATTAGTATTTAAGTATTGGAAAGAAATAGGAAAAAATAAAGCTAAAACTAAGGATCCATATAAATGTCGTGAGTTCATGCAATACTTAGACGCTATTAACTTTACAGAAGCAGATTACTTAATTATCGGCAAACCTTGATTATAATAATTAAAGCGGACACTATAATGTGTCCGCTTTTTGAGGTTGATATGCCTATATAGTTATAATTTAAGAGATAATTTGGCCATAGTCACATATTTTTTAACTACGTTTGCTATAATAATTACAAAAACTTATAAAATAAAGGATAATTAATTTTGAATATGTATCTATTTAATTTGTTAGCAAAAAACATATAAATGTCATAATCACCTTTCTTTTGCATATAATGTGTCTTGAACACCTACATTATACTTAAGTAAGGTGATTTTTTGTATCAAAATGTATTACTATTGATACATTGGTTATTTATGCTGCTTTTTGTATCAAAAAGTTGTATAATATATATATGAAACATTTCATATTATGATTATATATTTTGATACACATAGGAGATATTTTTATGGATATAAAAGATTATAGTAATTACAAAGAAGGTATCTTTGTATATGGCGGTAAAGCAGGCCCTAAAAAATCTGTTTATGATGAAAATAACGTATGGATGCTAAAATTTCCTCAAAACACAAAATCAAAAGAAACAATTACTGTTTCTTATACTACCAGTCCTGTTTCAGAGTATATAGGTTCTCATATTTATCAATCTATGGGGTTTCCTGTACATGAAACAAAATTAGGGACTTATCAAAATAAAGTTGTGGTTGCTTGTAAAGACTTCAAATTACCTATGAAAAATAAAATTTTACAAGAAAGCCCTATGGAATATCTTATGAATACTGTTGATGACGATATTTTAGAAAATTTATCACGAGACGAAACATCTAGTCAAAGTTATCATAATATCAGTATGAATGATTGGCTATACGTCTTAGATAATAGTCCTATTGCGCAACAAAATCCTGAAATAAAAGAACGATTCTGGGATCAATTTGTTGTAGATGCTTTTATTGGTAATTCTGATCGTCATGGCGGAAATTGGGAATTTTATATTGATACGAATCAAGATATTAAATTATTTCCAATTTATGATAATGGTAATGCGCTATTTGCAAAACATCCTGAAGAAAAGATCAAAGAGTTTTTAGAAAACGATAATAAATACAATAGTATTGTTGCACAAGGTAATACTCCATTTATTAGTCCTGACTATCATAAGATTGATTCTTTTAGTTCTATAAAAAAACTATCTATTAAGGGAAATTCTAATAAAGATTTAGAGGCTGCAATAAAACGTAATTATCCTAAAATTGATTTAGAAAAAATCAATACAATTATTGATGAGATTCCTGAATATGCTAACGGTTTATTAATCATCTCTAATGACAGAAAAACTCTTTATAAAAAAATCCTAGCTGATAGAGCTACTATTATTGAAAAGTCATATAACTTAATTTTGAATAAAGAAAACAAGCTAAATAATTCTATTAAAATATCATTATCTAAACCAAAAGAAAGAGGTGGGTTAGAGCGATGAAATTAGGCTATATTCGAGTGAGTACAAAAGAACAGAGTATAGCACGTCAGAAAGAAGAATTATTAAAACAGGGAGTAGAAGAACGATTTTTATTTGTAGATAAAACATCAGGTAAATCTTTCAATCGTGAACAGTATCAAATTCTAAAGTTGGCTTTACGTCAAGGTGATGAACTATATGTACATGAACTAGATCGACTAGGAAGAAATAAAAAAGCAATTTCTGAAGAACTACAATATTTCAAAAATCATAATATTATTGTACGTATTTTAGATGTTCCAACTACAATGATTGATTACTCTACCTTTACTGATTCAATTGCTAAATCCATGCTTGAAATGATCAACAATCTACTTATTGAAGTATTGTCTACTCTTGCAGAACAAGAACTAGCTAAATTACACAAAAGACAATCTGAAGGTATTCTTGCTGCTCATATAAAGGGTGTTAAATTCGGACGTCCTTGTATTCCATTTCCTGAATCTTTTTCTATCGTCTATGATGGATGGAAAAATAAAGCATATACAGCTGTTGAAGCTAGAAGAAAATTAGGCATTACTCATTCAACATTTTATCGCATGGTAAAAAAATATGAATCGTCACTAGAAAATATTAAAACAACAAAAAAATAAATTATTTTATTGTTTTAGTGGGAGAAATATATTGATTGATTTGGAGTACCAGGGACAACTGGTTTTAAAACATTTACAGAAAGAAAAAGGATATTTGGTTGATACTTGTTTATATGGTCAAGATATGTACCAAAATATATGTAAAAAATTAATTGAACCTAAATTAAATAAGGAGGCTATTTCAATTACTCTTCCGTCTATTAAAGGGAAAAGCGATTTGAAATTATAAAACAATAAAATAATAAATTATTTTATTGTTTTATATAATTGAACTATGGAGCAATTAGAACTATGTGGCTACTGTGGCCATAAACCAACAATTTCTATATATTTTAGTTTACGAGATCAAACTCTTACATATCATATTGAATGTCCGTATTGTCATCATGATGAAGTAGTATCATCTTTAGAAAATGAGGCAATCAGAAAATGGAACTATTTATTTCCTAGCCTTTTTCATTTGAATGATTAGTGTATTTATAATAGAATAGAAGGTGTTCGTAGCACCGTACACAAAGCTACGCAAAGATTGTGTACAATTACCAAGTTGCGTGAGGTGTATTATGAATATCGGTTTCTATTTTATAAAATCTGATTTTTTTAAACTTGTTAACTCTGGATTAGAATGGATGGATTCTAAGACTAACAAGCATATGTATTTTGTATTACCATTTAAAAATGAATTATGGGCGATTCCGCTATCTAGCCAATATGATAAGTATAAGAATTGGTATAATGAGGCAAAACAATTTAATAAAAAAAATAGATTTCTTGTGTTTGTTAACGTGATGAATAGAGATGGTGTTCTTCTAATTCAAAACGCTTTTCCTATCAATGAACATTTTATTGATAGAGAAGCTTTTGATCATCATAATAAACACTTAACTCTACCTTTAGACCTCATTCAGTTCGTGGAAAAACGGCTAAAACTAATGAATACGTATGAAGAGAAAGGCATATTAAGCTTTCATGCAGATTTAAGCTTAATCCGTAATATTTTACATAAAGATAGCGGTAAACTATAAGTTTACCGCTATCTTTTGATTATAAGCCCTGGAGGCAGGAAGGTTTAATTATGAGTTTTATCAACTTTAATAATATTCAGTTGACAGAAGTGTGTAACCGATTAGGTTTACCTATTATTAAACATGGATATGGTGGAAATTATAAAGTCAAAAATTATGGTGGATTGATTATTAAAGATTCCTATTTCTATCAACATAGTACTGGAGAAAAAGGGGGCGTTATTAAATTTGTAATGTTAACAGAAGGCTGTTCATATCAAGCAGCTATTGAACTAATTAAAGAGATATTTAATGATGACATACCTAAAAACAGTGCTATTTCAGAAACTCAACATTCTGTTTCTGAAGATAAGAAAAAAACGAATATATTATTTATCCCACCTGCCTGGAATAACGAACATAAAATTATTAATTACCTTGAATCCAGATGTATATCAAGGGATTTAATTAATCAAGAAATTAAGGCTAATCGAATAAAAGGGGTATCTATTAAGGGTCATCTTAATGTTGCTTTTTTATGTTATGATTTAACAGACCATACTCTTATAAAAGGAGCTATTATTAGAGGCGTAGAAGGTTCTTTTAAAGGGAACCTAATAGATTCTGATGGTGATTATGGATATTGTATAGGGCCTAATCAATCATCAGTTAAATCTATCTATATTTTTGAGGCTCCGATAGATCTTTTATCCTATTTAACAATGTATCAACAAGATCCAAATATTGTTTATACTGCTATGGGCGGTGTTAAACCAAGAGTGGTTGAAAAACTGATTGAACGATTTAATCCTAGCTCTATCACGTGCTGCACGGACAATGATATAGCAGGAGATAAATTCTATAATGAACTCAAACATTTATATTCTAATTTAAGAATACGACGCCAAACTTCTAAATTAAAAGATTGGAATGAAGATTTACAAAATCTACAGTCCTAAAAATAGTGCATTAGATAGCATCTAATGCACTATTTTTTTATAATTCTTGTCCATGATGAGCCATTTCTTGAATATCTTCTGCGGTTAATTCTTTAGTTGCAACAAATCCACCTTCATTAGAAATTACAATATTATCTACTTTTTGTTCAATCTTATTAGCAATATTTCCTATAATTTTGGATTTATTTAGACTTGTAGCATACGATTTTTGTTCTGGTCTCGCCTGATTTGCATTAGGTAATTTGTGTTTTTTATCTATATTTCGTTGCGCTTTATTAGTATTATCTCGATTATCTATACCATTATTATTGATAATTATACCCTTATCCTTTATACGAGCTATTACTGTATCGTTAGGGATAGTATTAAGGTATTGTAAGATTCTATCATACTTTTTAGCTTTAGCTTGTAATGGTTTAATCTTACCATATAGCGGTTTAATCTTATCATTGATTTCTTGATTATGTTCAATGATAGCTTGTTTTTTTTCCTCTAATAAGTCTGAAGGAATCTTAGATTCTAATGTTTCTAAATCTGCTTTAGCTTTATTAAACTTTTCTCGACCATCTATACTTAACATACCTTCTTTTTCTTTCCAAAGAGAGATTTCAATAATAGATTTTAATGCTTTAGCTTTTTTTGAGTACCCTTTTACGATTTGATTTTTGGCCCATGTTTCAATAGCTTGTTCAGGAACTTGGTCTTTACGTAATTCTTTAATTTCATTTTGTAATTGCTTTGCAGCTTCAATATTTTGATATTTTAAATCACCGAAATAATCTTTTAAATTGACAGCATATACGACATTTTGATTATAAAATTCTTGATATAATTCTTCTTGTTGCTTTCTAATTTCTTTACTCATTTCATTATGGATTTTATTAATTTGATCTGGTTCTATATGTTGTTGTAAATTTTTTTCTTTATAATATTGAGCCGCAGGAATTCTACGTTGTGGTTCAACATTATCAAATTTTGTAGCTTCAGAAAAACGGCCTTCTTCAATGAGGGCTTTTTTTTGATTTTTAAAAGAACGATGATCAACACGTTCTTGCATATCAAAATCTTTATAGTATTTATTCGTTAAATCAGCAGCTCTTTCTCTTAATTTATGTACAGTTGCCTTTTGCATAAATTCACGACTTTTACAATAGCCAACTGGAAATCCATCTGTTTCTGTGTATCGTGTAAAGTGCCACTTTGGATCATCATAAGTACGATCTTTAGTTAATTCTCTTTCATTGAACATAATATGAACATGAACATTATCATGTTCAGGGTCTGATGAATCTTTAGAATGAATAGCATAGCTATATGTAAATTTTTCTCCGAATGTTTCTTGGCAAAATTCTTGCACCAAAGATTCATTCGCCCATAATGGCAACTCTGATGGTAAGGCCCATGTAATTTCTCTATATGCATTTCCATTTGCTCGTTCATATAGAGAAGCTGCTTCCCAATAATGATGAGGGGTAGGGGCCCAATCTGGCATATTACTAGAACCATAAGCTAAAAGATCTTCACGATTTTTATATGCTCCATCTCGATCAATATAATCAAAGTGTGCGGCTGCATTTAACTTTGAACCATATTTAGTTTTAGGTTGTGATTTTATATTGAAAGAGTAAGTTGCCATTTTGTATCCTAAAAAATTTACTATTGCCGAAGGCTATTGAACGAAGTGAACCCTCCACGGGAAGTGGCCCATGCGCATTTCTGTGGTTTTTGTGAACAAAAATCTGAAGAAGAAATAGAAATGCTTAAATGGGCATTCTGTCTATTTCTATTTTACTAAATTGTCTGATTTTCGTAAATAGAGTGGTGAATCTATTTTCAATAAATAGATAAGTCATAAAAAAGAGAAGCCCTGTGAGCTTCTCTTTTTGCTGTATTGGTTTTACCAATACAATGAGATGATATACTTATTTATTTTTACTAATTACAAATCTAATCATCTGATTTTACTTTTCGTATGTTAGCGATGTATTCCTCTAATGCTTTTACCCCATCTTCTGAATAAGGAACTAGATGAGGAGTGAAATTATCTTTGTGAAAATACACTATACGTTCAACTCCGTTTCTTCCACCACCATCATTAAATAGATCAGTATTACTTTTAACAAGTTTTACTATTTGTTTGGAAAAGTCTTTATTCATATCTTGTTGTGCTGATATAAAATTTGTATTTTGTAGTTTATTTCTAAATGCTTCAATTTCAGAAATAGAAGAGTAAGTCATCTGACAGTTTGATGTTCTAAAATTTTTATGTCCGTAAAAACTTTCTTCACCGCTTGTAATTAATGACAGTGGTTCATTACAACATGGACATAGTATTTCTTTTTTATCTTTTTCAACCCTTTGCGATTTAGAGGTTGTTAAAGTTGGTATTTGATTTTTTTCTGATTTTAATTTTGATTTTTTCTTAACTGCTTTATTTTTTATTTCAGTACCACTCAATGATACACCAGATAATTGAGTATCTGGAAATGTATCTTGAATTTTAAATGGTTTAAATACAAATCGTAATTGTTTAATAAAACGACCTTCTCTAATTTTTTCAACTTTCAAATCTTTGAAAATTGTACTTAATGATTTAATAGCAGGTGTAATTATTTTTTGTGTAATTTTACGCATATCATAAGAATCAGGAATATCTAATATATGTCGCAAATATTCTACTTCAACAACATATATACCAGTTTTTTTAAATTGCTGTAATTGCCGATATAAATTCTTAGTGTATTTAGATTGTAGTTCAGTATATTCTTTTAATTGCATGACTGTAAAATTTTGAGTTAACTCATTAATCATATATGCAAACTTTGGATTAACTGAAATTGTAATTTGTTTGGTAATGATATTACCTTCAAATTTATCAAATAATATAAATCCACCAAAAGTAGTATCAGTTTCATAATAAGCAGCTACTCTAATTAATTTTTGATATGTTTCTTTTATTATACTGATTAGCTCACTTTCATCATAAACTGTAATGTTACTGATTCTTTTTAAATCATTAAAAGTCAGAGTTAATTCATTTAACCCATGATCTTTCATAATGGCGCAAATAGCAAAGAATACATTAGATTCTCTTGCATTTAATCCTTTTAATGTTATTTGATTTAAATCATTATGATATTTTAATAACAATGCGCTATTCTTTCGTTCCATCTTTGCCTCCTGGGCTTATATTCATATGTATAAAATTGCAATATCGAAGAGAATCAAACTATTGTTAATTTATTTACACAAAGTATACTTTATTATATGTGCCTAAGTCAAGTTTACTAGGGTACTTAATTATTTGTAAATTATTATTTCTTAATATTAGCTCAAAAAATGGGTATATAAAAATCTTAAATGTACCCTTTTTTTGAAATACTCAAAAATATCTTTTTAATCAGATAATATCTGTATTTATTCTATAAAAGTACCCATTTTTTGTAACTAAAAAATGGGTATTTTTTACTATGGGTACATACCTATAAAACTAGGTAAAATCTACTCTTATACTTGTGGATAACTTTTATAAATCTAAGTTTTTTACCAAATAGCCTGTGGATAAATTCAAAAAACGGGTACGTTAACCTCAAAAAACGGATACATTAAATTCAAAAAACGGGTGCATTAACCTCAAAAAATGGGTACATATGGGTCTGAAAACCCCAGTATTCATGCACCTTGGGCCACCCCCTAAAAAAGAAGAAAAAAGATATAAAAAATAATTAGAAAAAAAAGCATTTTTTTCTGATTGTTTTTATTCAAAATTCTAATTCTTATGTTTAACAGAAGAAAATAATAATTTTAATCAGAACTCAAAATAGTGTTTCATATTATTTTAAAATAACATGAATTTTTTAATTGTCATTCACTGAATTATAGATTATGATATAGTAAGATAATTTAATTATCTGGTTTTATTTCTCATATTAAAAAAGGGAGGTATTTTCTTTGACAGATTTTAAAGAAAAAGGCACTGCCTTAGATCCGTTCCTCAAAGGTAGAGAAGAACACTTCTCATATGTCGAACGAATTTTAGATAGTGCAAACACTTTCAAGAAGATTGCTGTTGGTGCAACGCTAGTAGCGTTAGTAGCATCTATATCAGCAGGCTACTTGGCAACACGGAGTGAATATATTCCGTTTATTATTCGTGCAGATAAAGTAACAGGTTATACTGATGCTGTAGGTCCTGTTACACAGCAAGAATATAAGCCCACAGAGGCAGAAACAAAGTACTTCTTAACGGACTTTATTAAAAAAGTTCGTACAGTACCACTTGATCCAGTGGTATATCAAAAGAACTGGAAAGATGCTCAAATATTCTTAACAGAAGGAGCAGCTAAGAAACTTAATGCAATTAGTGAATCACAAGGCCATTTCAGTAAACTTGGCTCTTCTACCGTAGAACCTACTGTACTTGGTATTACTCGCTTGTCTAACTCGGATAATACATATCAAATTCGTTGGCAAGAAGTAGATTACGGTATTAATAGTGGTCAAGGTACTCAACAAAACTATATTGGTACGTTTACTATTAAAACTGGTGAATTAGGAACTGAAGCTGATTTATATAAAAATCCACTTGGAATTAAAATTACAGATATTTCCTTTAGCCTTGAAAATGCTGCACAAAGTAATGAACCTGCTAAAAAGGCTAATAAAGCTCAACAAAATCAGAAGGCAGGTGACAAGTAATGAAATCTAAAGCTCGTAAATTATGTATTGTTATGTCACTTGCAACTATGTGTATAGGTGGTACTTCGTTTGCTGCTATTGAACCTGGTTATATTACACCTCATGATAGTAATTTAACAGGCTCAAATGTTGTCTACACGTACGATCAAAACAATCAATTTAAAGTGCGTGGTAAGCTAGGGTATTTAACGGACTTAACACTTGGTCGTAATGAAAAAATAACTAGCATCGTTGCAGGTAATACTGATGATTGGAAAGTATCAACGGCTGTAGTTGATCAAACACCTCATGTATACTTAAAACCTGTAGTGAAAGAAGCTAAAACTACAAACTTGATTGTTAATACTAATAAACGTTCGTATCGTTTTATTGTTAGACAAGATGAGTACTATGATGATGTTGTATCTTTTAACAATCTAACGCCTGCTGTAGATTCAACTACTACCATTAATCAAAGTAGTACTCAAAAAGATTCTACTGGTACAGTAGAGCAAATCAATCGTGACTATAAGTATGAAAAAGCACAAAATGTGCGGAAAACGTTAATTCCTAATAGTATTTGGGATGATGGTATTAAGACATATATTGAAGTACCTACAACAAACATTAGAAATTTACCTGTAGTATATTCTGTTGATAAAAAAGGTAAATTATCTATGGTAAATAGTCGTTTGCAAGGTCATTATATTGTTATTGATACCGTATTAGCTCGTTTACAACTCCGATTTAAAACAGATTCGTATTTAACTGTTGTCAATAATAAAGAAGCAGGCGTTAAACCTGTTAAGGTAAAAGAGTTAAATCAAACTCTTAATCAAGTTGATATAGTACCTTCTGTTCATAATAATGAAGTGGGTATTCCTCTTCAATCAGTAAATACAGAACAAATTAAGACTGATAAACAAAGTAAATCATCTGATTTGGATCAAGTTAAACAGGCCTTGCAACAATCTATTAAAGATACGGTTAATCACGCTAAAATAGATATACAAGGTAAACCTCGCATCATTATTACTCGTGATAGTGATAATAATCCTGTGAGCAATGTAACTAGTGTTGCAACAACAAATCCTGATCATTCAATTGATTGGGTTCCTCTAAAAGATAGAATTGCTAATCTACAGAAAGGAGGAACTAAATAATGTCTATTAGAGATATGTTTAATAAGATATTAGGTAAACGTGAACCTGATGAATTTACTAATTTTGATTCTGAAACAGAAGCTGAATTAGGTGATACATCTCGTAATGAACATAAACCCGATGAGGAACAACTTAATGATACAGAAAGCTTTGATGATGATGTAGAAGCCGCTACATTCTCTAATGATGATACTAAACCTGCTGTAAAAGGCTTTAAAAAAGGCGCTGTATATGGTGCTATAGGCCTTATTGCATTTGGTTCAGCAGCTGCTATGGTAATGCATAATATGGATAGTGGTAATAATAAGACTAATTCTAATCAATCAAGCTCTTCTGTTGGCGTAAATAGTGCTAATGGCGGTTCTGTAGCAGGCCCTGATTTAGGGTTCGATTCTTATGCATCAATGGGACAGTATGATAATGAGAAAAAACTAGATGCAGCCTCTAAGAAAAAAACAGACGCCCCTGGTTATAGTAATGTTGCAGGTACACAAACTGTACCACAAGCAAGCGGTAATAATACCGTTAGACAAGTTCCTAATCGTGTAGGAACAGGTTCTTATAATGCTTCTGCTCCAGTTTCTAGTGGTGGTTCTTCTAACTATCAATCGGTATCTGGAAATGCAGGTGGTAGCTCTATCACAAGTCGTAATAATCCATATGCTAGTGCTATTGCATTTGCATTAAGTGGTGGTAATGCTGTTAGTGATTCTGTTTCGGATTCTAGTGATAGTTCTGATTCTAGTTCTTCTACAACAACAAGTACTCCTGATTATAGTAGTTATACATCCGCTGATCGTGTGTTGCTAACAGGTACACTTGTACCAGTAACACTTATAACTGGTATTGATTCCTCACTTAATGGCTCTGTAACGGCGCAAGTTCGTGAAAATGTATATGATTCTATTACCGGTTCATCTATTTTGATTCCTGCTGGCTCTCGCTTAATTGGTGAATATGACGGTAGTGGAATGAATGCAGGTCGTGTATCTGTTAAATTTACTCGTATTATGTTCCCTGATGGCAATAGTGTTGCTTTAAACAATTCGTTAGGTGTTGATGCAATGGGCTTTGGTGGTGTAAAAGATTTGTATTCTGAACATACTGGTAAAGCTGTTGGCGCATCCTTTATTACAAGCCTATTAGCAGGTATTGCAGGTTCCTCTAGTGATGGTAGCGGAACTGATAATCGTTCATCTGGTCAAGAAGCTATTAATCATGCAATTTCTAATGTGTTAAACACTGGCAATGAAATCGTTAAGAAAAAATTAGAAGTTGGCGCAACAGCTATTATTCGGCCAGGATTTGAATTTAATGTAATGTTAAATTCTGATTTAGCTCTTGATCCATATTATGGTGAATAATTATGATTAGGGTTTTACTAGCTTTAATTACATTATGTATAGATTTAGCTTGTTCTACTCAATTATTAGCCTCTTATGTTCATTATGATCCACTAATAGGTCCACCTATATTTATTATTGGTGAAACGCCTTATTATTGGTTTTTCAAATATTTAGTTTGGATTGCTTTATTCGGAAAATATGTTCCTTCGTTGGTTATAAAGTCTGCATTCCCTTTATTAGTTTGGCTTGTTACTATGATTGGTATTGGCTTTATTAACATGAAAAAACCAGTAAAAGATTATCATGGCAATGCATCTTATGCTGAATTTTCGGATATTAAGAAAATGGGATTTTTCCCTAAGTCTGGTGTTATTTGCGGAATTCAAGAAACTGGATTGCTCCGTAAAGAAGCATTGACTAATGTATTAGGAACATTAATTTCACCTCAAAAAATTAATTCATGGCTAATGACATGGGGTAAAAAACTCGGTTTATACAAATACAAGTATATTAAGCATGATGATAAGCATCATATGATTGTCTTAGCTCCAACTCGTTCTGGTAAAGGTGTTGGCTTAATTGTTCCAACACTATTAGGGGAATGGAAAGGGTCTTGTATTGTAACCGATATTAAAGGTGAAAACTGGGGGATAACAGCAGGCTATCGTCAAAAAGTAATGGGGCAAAAGGTTATAAAATTTGAACCTACTGCATCCGATGGAACATCGGCACGATTTAATCCGTTTAATGAAGTAAGATTTGGTACAAAATATGAAATTAGTGACATTCAGAATGTCGCAGGGATTATTGTTGATCCTGAAGGTAAAGGCGATTTGGATCACTGGAAATTATCTGCTCGTAACTTGCTTGTAGGATTGATTTGTCATATGCATTATGCACATATTATTAATCCTACAGAAAATGCACCTTTAACTTTAAATCAATTAGCTAGTACGTTAAAAAATTCACTAGTACCAGATCCAGATAATCCTGGAAACTATAAAGCCTTAGGTTTTTTTGAATCTGTTGAATCGTTAACTCAATATAAACATTGGCCAGAAGAAGGGATGCCAATGGAAACGATTGATGCTGATCGTAATAGTAAAACCTATGGGGAACGCAAAATGATTACTGTTACTACAGAACATATGCGTACTTTATATCCAGAAGCTACTAATCTAACTGTTCCAGGTCTTAATACAACGCATCCTATTGCGTTTGAATCGTTTATTGATATTGCTTCAAAAGCGGAAAATGAACGGGCTTCCGTTGTTTCTACCGCTAATGCCTTATTAACCCTATATTCTGATCCTGTTCTTGCTATGAATACATATGAAAGTGATTTCACATTGTATGACATTATGAACTATAAGGATCCTGTTACGTTATATCTAATTACTCCGCCTTCTGATATTAAACGTATTCAACCATTATTCCGTTTACTTGTTGAAATGATTGTTCGCCATAATACTCGAGATATGAAATTTGAAGATGGTAAACAAGTTGATACCTTTAAGCATAGGTGTTTATTGTTACTTGATGAATTTCCTGCACTGGGTCGTATGGATACCTTTGAAGAACAGTTAGCATACATTGCGGGGTATGGATTAAAAGCGTTTATGATATGTCAAGGTTTACCACAGTTACAAAAAATTTACACAAAAGAAAATTCTATTGTAACTAACTGTCATATTCAGATTTTTTATGCACCAAATGATAATGTCACAGCTGATGAAATTGAAAAGCAGCTAGGTAAATATACTGAAGAAGTTGAAACTTGGTCTAAACAACCTGGATTCTTTCAAGGTAAATCCCATAGTAATAGCTATATTGCTAAAAGTTTAATGACGGCTGATGAATCAAAACGGATGGGCGATAAAGAATTAATTTTTATGACTGGCGAAAAGCCTATTTTGACTGAAAAAGTAAAGTATTATATGGATTCGTATTTTAGTTCTCGTGTTATGAATGCACCTGCTAAATCAGATGTTATTCCAAAATTAAATTCTCCTAACACACAACCTACAACTCTCACACAAACACAACCAACAAAACATGAAACTAAACCATCCACTAATACGGTAGATGATATTGTAATTGAAAAAATAATTTAGGTGAAATAATATGGCTAAAAAAAGTACGCTATTTACAGCGTTAAAGAAATCTATTGATGCAAAAAAACGATTAGAAAAACATGATAGTGCGATAAATAAACATGAGCAAGAGATTGAACGTCTTAAAAGTTTAATTATAAAAGATAGTTTAATAGCTGAAGCTACAGGGGCTAATGAAATGTTTTCAGAATTTGGCTTTGAGAGCGTTGAAATTCGTCTTGGGGCCTTATTATATGCCAATGAGTATATAAAGGCCTCTGACGACGAAAATAGGGCCTTAGATGAGTTCTATACGAAAGGAAAGGCGTACTTAGAATCTCTATCCTCTGAACCATCTGAAGTTATTAATTCAATTGGTGAATAAGATGACTGAAACAAATACACAAGAAGCTATTAATAAAAAAGTTAATAGTATGCTTGAATTTTCTTTTGGTCGATTATGGCCTATATTACAACAAGATACAATTGGGGAAGTGTATGTTAATGAAGATGGCTATGTATTTGTTAATGATTTAACCACAGGGAAACAAAAAACAGATATATACTTATCTCCGTCTGAATCTAAAGTTCTTATTGAGGCGGTGGCAGGTGCTGTTAATGAAGTGATTAATAATGATCGTCCACATTTGGGGTGTGAATTGTATTCGTTAAATGCTCGTTTTCAAGCACAGTTACCACCGCTAGTTAGGAATCCAACATTTATGATTCGTAAAAAAGCATCTACTATATTCTCGTTTGAAGAATATATTCAAAAGGGGTTTATTACAAAAGAAGGCGCTGATTATTTAGTTAACGCCGTAAAAGAACATAAAAATATATTAGTAACAGGCGGGACTGGTACAGGGAAAACTACATTTCTCAACACATTATTGAAGTGTGTTGAATTATATACTCCATATGATCGAACGGTTATCTTAGAGGATTTAAGCGAATTACAATCCAATATTAATGATTGTTTACGAATGCAAACTAGAGTAGATGCTGATCCGAACAAAAGCGTTACGATGCAAACATTGATTTGGCTATCAATGCGTAATTCTCCGAATCGAATTATCGTTGGGGAAGTTCGTGATGGTTCTGCTTACGATTTGTTAAAAGGATGGAATACAGGCCATCCAGGTGGATTTGGAACAACTCATGCAAATGGGGCATTAGAAGGATTAGATCGTTTGGAATCGTTAATTTATGAAAATCCAACTGCTAAAGGTAATTTTAGACAATTGTTAGGTCAAGCCGTCAATATAATTGTTGATATTGGCCGTATTGATATTCCTAACGGCCCTTCTAAACGCTTTATTCGTGACATTATTGAAGTGAAGGGGTTTAACCGTCATACAGAATCATATGACACAAGTATTATTTATCATAAGGAAGGAAGTGAACCATGATGAGCCGTCACAAGTATACTCATAAAGATATTAAAAATCCGTTTGAGCTTTATGAGCCAGATGTTGACGATATAAGCGTAACTCTACCCACCTCTGATGAATCTGAACAGGATGAAACAATTGATGTTGAAAAAACAGATAAACCTGTTAAAGATATGACGAAAGAAGAAAAATTCAAATACTATGCGGAAAAGCGTGTGAATACAATCCTAAAAGAATTAGCAGGATTAAGTGATATGGCCTCTACTTATGCAGGTGTTTACGATAAATCTATGGTAGATGCTATGATGATGACTATTTCATCTGCTACTAATTCCACTAAGGAAATATTTCAGAAACGGGCCCATGTATTACCAACATTTTCATTTGATTAATGCTGATTTAAGAAAGGATTCTTTTATGAACTCTACAAAATTAAAACAACAAGCTAAACGTGTTACTACTATGGTAGGTTCCCAGATGATACTAGCAGCTGCTACGATGCAGACCTTTGCTTATAGTACAGATGGAACTACGGGTATCGGCGGTCATGCTTGGCCTTGGACAAAATTCTTACAATCTTTAATGCAAGAACTTACAGGCCCATTACCAATGATTTTAGGTATTATGGGTATTGTTGGCGCAGCGATTGCTTTATTCTCTGGTAATGGTGGCGATGGTACTCGTAAATTTATTTTGTTGATTTTTGTTATTTCTATTGCGTTAGCAGCTCCATCCCTAATGGATATGCTTTCCTTAGGGGCAACTGGTTCTGGTTTCGTAATTCCTTAACATGATTTGAATATAAGCCTATAAGGCAGTTAGGTGTAGTGAATGAAAAAGCTATTAAGCACAATATTCCTATCCTGCTCTCCATTTGTGGCCTTTGCGAGTAATGGGGGAGCGGCTTCGCTCCCTATATATGATCTACTATTGTTGCCACTCTCATTAGAATTTTCAGGCCCTTTACCCTTAGCTCTTGGTACGATTGGCCTTGCTGTTGCAGCTATTACCTTTTTAAGTGGCTGTCATCATCAAGAAGGTGCTAGACGATTTTTTGGGGTCATATTTGGCGTAGGAACCGCAATCGCGGCTCCACAAGCCATTGCAATGATTACAGGGTGTTTAATTCCCTAAGGAGGCAGGATGGTTGAACGTGATTATAGAACAGGTGAAGCCCCTTTATTTAGAGCTTTATATGTTCGTCAAACTTGGGGTGGTGTACCTCGGAATTTGTTCCTTATAAATGTGTTTATTTGCGTATTTGCAGTTATCATTTTGGGAACATGGTTTATTGGTGTTATTGGTATAGCCCTCCACTTTTTATTTAGATATTTTACGTCACAGGACGCTGATTTTTTTGATGTATTTACACATTATTTACGGTCTAAAAACTATTATAGGGCCGAATAAGACTACTATAGAAAGGTGTTTATTATATGGGATTGATGTCTAATTTTCGCTTTCACAAAAAGAATTTTGTGAAACGTGATCCAAAATTAAGCGAATATATCTCTTGGCTGCGAATTGATGAATCAGGAATTGTATATAACAAAGATGATTCAATGCAGTTAACGTTTAAGTTCCGTGGCCCTGACCTTGATTCCTCTACTGTTGAAGAATTGCAGTCATACCACGCAGCTATTAACAATATTATTAAAGGTGCTTCTACTGGGTATGTTTTCTACATGGAAAACCAACGCCATGCATCTGAAGCTTATGATACTGCTGATTTTCAAGCTCCTCTAACAAAAGCTATTGAAACAGAACGTGAAGCATTTTTCAATAGTGGTAAACAGTTTGAAAATGATTATTTCTTCACAATTTTGTATCACCCTAATTTTGATATGACAAAGAAATTTTTATCTTTCTTTGAATCAAAAGAAGAAACGACAAAGAAACAAAATCAGTACTGGAAAGAAATTGCTAAAGCAACAAGTGATTTTATTGAAGAAACCAATAAAATGCTTGATATGTTCAATGATATATTCCTTGATGTTAAAGTGTTGACACCTGATGAAACATTAGAGTACTTACATAGTACTGTATCTGACCATCGTCAACCAATTAAAAATATGCCAACTATGTATTTATCTTCCTATTTGTTGGATTCTCCATTAGTTGGTGGTTTTGAACCTAAACTTGGTGATAAACATATGCGGGTTATTTCTGTTACTAGCTTCCCGCCTATTACTCATCCAGGATTTTTTGATATTCTAAACCGTTTAGGGTTCGAATATCGTTGGTCAAGTCGGTACCATGCCCTATCCAAAATGGATGCTATGAAAGTTTTAAAGGATATTGAAGATAACTTTAATCAACAAGCTAAAACCATTTTGCAATATGCTGTTGAAGCGATTCGTAATAAGGAATCTAATCAAGTTAACGAGTCTATGTTGAATTATGCAGAAGAAGCTAAAATAGCTCAACAATTATTAGAAACAGATGCTGTTGGGTATGGTTATTATACAATGACACTTGTTGTTCTTGATAAAGATTCTGAGATGGCTGATAAAAAAGCAGCATTTGCATTAAAAGAAATTCGTCAAGAAGGCTTTACAGCACAACTTGAAACTACCAATGCAATGGATGCTTATTTTGGTTCTATTCCAGGTATGTGGGAATATAACGTCCGTAAATACCTTATGGCTTCCCTAAATTTCTCTCACCTTGCCCCGACCTCCGCAGTGTGGTCAGGAGAGAAAAAGAATAGCCATTTAAAGGGGCCTGTATTGCTTCATACGGTGACAACTGGGAGTACTCCTTTCCGCTTGTCTTTGCACGTTGGTGACGTTGGACATACGTTTGTTGTAGGGCCTACAGGGTCTGGTAAATCTGTACTTCTTAATATGATTGAAACACATTTTACTAAGTACCCTGGTGCTCGTGTATTTATTTTTGATGTTGGCTCTTCCTCTAGGGCTGTAACAAAAGCTATGGGTGGTAATTTCTATAACATTATGGGGGACGATAATCCATTAGCCTTTCAACCGCTTTCACGGATTGATGAGGATGTTGAATTTATTTGGGCTAATGATTGGATTATTAATTACCTCGCAATGGAAAATGTACCTATTGATCCAATTGTAAAAACTACAATTCATGAAGCTTTAAAATCGCTTCGTGAAATGGAACCTTCTTTGCGTACACTGACATCCTTCCAACGCTTGGTTCAAAACCATGCCATTCGTCAAGCCTTAGCGCCTTTGTGTGAAGGGGGTACCTATGGAGGTCTGTTTGACAACAGCACCGATAAATTTGGTGAAGGTAATTGGCAGGTATTTGAAATGGATGAAGTGATGAAAATGCCTAATATCGTTCCTAGCGTACTTGATTTCTTATTCCATAGGATTGAAGGTCAATTACGTGAAGATGGGGCGCCTGGCCTCATTATATTGGATGAATGTTGGTTATTCTTTGCAAATCCTATCTTCCAAAGTAAAATTCGGAAGTACTTTAAAGATTTGCGTAAAAAGAATACGTCTATCATTTTTGCAACGCAAAATTTATCTGATATTTCTGCTAGTCCTGAACTTGCTAATACAGTTCGTGAAAACTGTCCTACACAAATTTATTTGCCTAATCCTAAAGCAACTGCTGAAGGGATTAAACAGCAATATATCAATTTCGGTTTAAATAGCCGTCAAATTGAATTATTGTCTGAGTTGACACAAAAAAGAGAATACTATGTATCCTCAATTAAAGGCAATCGTGTATTTGACCTTGCGTTACAACCTTTAGAGGCTGCATTTGTAACGGCCACATCTAAAGAAGATCAATTAAAAATTCAAGCGTTAGAAAAAAATCATCTATCTAAAGATGAATTTATTCTAGCTTGGCTTGATTATAAAGGTATGCCTGAAGAAAAGGCTAAATACCAGTCGCTCATAGAGCCAGAAAGGAGTTATCATATTGGATAATGGAAAAATGAAATCAGTTCTTCCTCGTTCAAAAAAGTTACTTGCTGTAATGTTAATTCCTGGCGCATTTGTATTGACTACGTATTCTGTACACGCTGCATATCCTGTTTTCGATGCTCAAAACGTTGCTAAAACGGTTAAAGTCATTGAAAATACTGCGAAACAAATCGAAAAATTAAATGAACAGGTAAATCTTGCGAAACAACATTTATCTATTGTTACACAATCCATGAAAGACGTGTCTGATAATGCTAAAAAAGTATTATCAGCCGTTGATGGTACTCGTAATGCAGTCGATGGTGTGATTAAGAATACACAATCCTCTTTTAAAGGCCTATTAAGCCCTGTTAAAGATATTCAAAATGTGGCTAAAGAAACAGAAGAAAAATGGAATAAAACATTCCAGTCATTATCTGGTTTAAGTCCTAAAAATATTACTTATAGCGCTTTACAAGGGTCTAATTCCTATATCAATGCACAAGTGCAACAAAATAACAAAGAAGCTGTAACAGAAACACAAGCTATTATGGCGGGGTTATCACAAGCGGAAGATGAATTAAAGCAACTTCGTGAACAAGCCCGTCATACAGAAGGGCAACGTGATTTAGCTAAAATTAATGCTGAAATTAATGCTGTAACAGCCAGAATTGAAGGGTTTAATAGTAAACTTACCGCTATTCAAGTGACAAATCAAAACATGGAATCACAAGCTAAACAGCAACAAGATGCTAATAGGGCTGAATTTAACTTTGCAGCCGCAAAGAAATTTAGTGAGTCCGTTGTCAATATGAAGGGGTCTATGGACGACCTTCCTAATGGCTATGAATCGAGATCTCAATTGATGAAATCTCTATGGAAATAGGAGGGTTTACATGGATGGTGTTCAATTCGCATTTCTAAACCAGTTATTAGATACATTTAGAAATGCATCAGTAACAGGAATGGTTAACTTAAAGCCTGCTGCGTTAGGCTTAGTGGCTGTTCTTGGTATCTTAGATATAACCGCTATGTGGGGTCTGTACTTTGGTGAGATGCGGGTGCGGGAAATTATGGGTAAAGTGATTAAAATTAGCTTTTTTGTAATTTTAATCCTTAACTGGGGGCCTATTACTACGGCTGTAGAAGATACATTCGTTAAAGTTGGCCAGATTGCTTCAGCCCATCAAACCGCAACAAAGCCTTCCTCAATTATGGTAGAAGGCACAAAGAAGATGTATCGACTTTGGAATAATGCAATATATGATATTCCAATGGCCGATGGAGAAACGGCGAAATCTGGAGTTCCTTATTATGATGGTAATGGTAATCTTAATAAAGATGCTGAAAAAATGTTAGCTGATAGTAAACCTAAAAGTGCAAATCCATTTTCTGGACTAGGCGAATCTATTGCGGCTATTCCAGGAAGAATTATTAAAATTATTCTTGCGTTAGCTATCTTTATTGCTTTTGCCTTTATTGCATTAAATGTTCTTCTTTGTTTTATTGAGTTCTATTTAACAACGGCTTTATCTATTATCTTATTGCCGTTTGGTGTTAATAGTCATACATCATTTATTAGTCAGAAAGCATTAGGTGCTGTTGTCAATTTTGGTGTCAAGCTGATGATCATGATATTCCTTCTTGGTCTTATGTCTACGATGATTAGCAAAATGGATGCGATTACAAATGACGATTATGGTAAATTGTTTGAATCCGTATTACAAGCGTGTATGTATGCTTTCTTGATTTGGAAATTACCTAGTCTTATTTCTGGTATGTTAAGTGGTACGCCATCTATGGGCGCATCTGCTGCAGGCGTAGTACAATCTGCTGCTACTGCTGCAGGAGCAGGTGCTATGACTACTAGATTTATGGGTGCAGGTAGTGCAGCCGCTTTTAGAGGAATGGCTAATGCTTCTCGTATTAGTGGTGATGCGATTCGTGCAGGTGGCGCAGCTGCGGCAAGTTCAAATACGGTTAGAGGTGCTATTTTCAATTCAATGAGAGGTACTGCTAATCATTTGGGTACTGTCACTAAAGGTGCTTATCGTCATCAAATTGATGCAGCTAAGAATACATTCCTAAATGCAGTTGCTCGTGAAAATACAGCTTCTACTATATCCAGAAAATTATCTCATCTTAACGGTTATAAGCGATCATAAGGTGATGGCTTATGAATAATATACATATTACATTACAACGTATTATCATGGGTGTTTGTTTAACACTCATGATGATACTCAATTACAATACATCCTATGCACTAACTGCTAATAATCATGTTGATATTGGTAGTAGTAAAGAACTCGCTTATGATTATGTTGCAAGATATACTAATGAAAATCCTCATTATATTGTTGATCGTATTTGGGAAGAAGCTGATAAATACGGAATTTATGATAAAACAGCTGTTTTAGCCATGTTTGAAACGGAATCTAGTTGGAGAACTCAACCTGCTGGCGATGGTTTAGGATATGGGTTAGGGCAACTAAGTTACGAATATTGGACAGATTATGATTTAAATTCACAAGATGATATTTATGATGTAACACAAAATATTCATGGTTCTGTGTATTATTACGCTAAAATGCTTCAAGCTGCTAATGGTGATCCTGCTATTGCTTATACAGGGTATAACGGTGGTGCAGGTAATATGGGGGATTTTAGTATCCCTGCAATTGTGGAACACATGAATAATTTTATTGCTATTTATAACCGTTTAAAAACAGGTGATCCTGGTGTAGGTTATCAAGCAGGTGTCTCTTCAATCATCAACTACTTTAGCATGAATAATGTACTTAATCGTCCTTTAGGATTAGATTTTTCCTATATTTATAAAATGGGATCATCTATTAGAACAATTGTTGATTCTGTTGTGGATGGTTGTGTAGTCGCTATTAAGAGCTTAATTCAAGTATCGTTACCTTTATTAGCTGTACTGGCTATTATTGATTTTTCAATGTTTGCATGGCGTGGGCCTACGATTACAGGTCAACTTGATTCAGCATTTTGGACTGGTGCAGCTCAACGAATTGTTAAATATGGATTTTTAACAATTCTTATTGAAAGTTGGCAATTTATTGTCAATAAAGTATTTATTGGTACTGCAAAATGGTCATATGCTACGTTTTCACCAGATACAGCTAATGCCATTGGTGATATAACGGCACCAGATCAACAATTACAACATTTTATTTCATTCCTTAATCCTTCTATGACTTGGCTTGGAAAAGTGACTGCGTTAGATATGATTAATCATATAGGGTTATTCTTATTAAATATGTTTGTTACTTATATGGGATTAATCTTAATTATCATATTGATTTTTTCAATTTTAGTCGTGTATTTGGAATTTTATATGTCAGCTGTATTTACTGTATTTAGTATAAGTTTTGCAGGTTTAAAGCCGACAAGTTTTATTCCAGAAGGTATGATGAGCCATCTAATTACAGGAACAATTCGATTAATGTGTATTGGTCTTATCTTTTCTATTATGAGAAAGGCTATGGAAGTATATACATACGATCCTACAGATATATTTGGTATATTAGGTGCTTTACTATTCGTTGTAGTGGTAGTAGTTGTTGGTGTTTTATTGCCTAATCGAATTGCTGATGGTTTACAAGTATCAGCTAAATTATAGAAAGGAGACTCCTTTATGAAATGGTTATCTAATTTAAAACCAAAACGTTCTATAAAGGATTGGAAACGAAGGGATAAAATATTTTTCGTTGCTATCGTTCTCCTTATTACATTTAATATTTGTGTTGGTTATGGACTCGTTCATAGTCCGTTTTATGTCAATATAACGACGTCAGCGCCTATGGGTGTATATGTGGTTTCACATAATCAAGAATTAAAACCTAATGCATTGGTTATGGTTAAAGAAAATCATAGATTAGAACAATTTTATGGATCAAAACGGCCTCCGCAATTGTTACTAAAACATATTGCGGGAATGCCTGGCGATAGAATGACTGTTACAGATTCTAATGTTCAAATTAATGCAGAATCGTATCCAACATTATCATATACATCCAATGGTATGCCATTACAACATCTACAAAACGGCGTTTATACGTTGTCTAGTGATGAATATTTTGTAGCTAATGTTCCTACTCGTAGTTATGATAGCCGTTATTTTGGCCCTGTTAAGCGAGATGAGATTCAAGCCGTAGTTACACCAATTTGGTTATTTGGAGAAGAGGTGACTGAATTTGTTAACCAATGGGAAAATGCGAAAAATAGCTAAAGTGATTGTATCTACTACATTAATGTTTTCTTTTTTAAATATCATTCAAACACCTGTAGCAGAAGCGAAATTCCATTTTAGAGGTGGTAATGTACATGATTCATCTCGATATAAACAGGTTGTTGAATGGGTAAAAAAAGAACAAGATAAATTAGAACAAATTAAAGCTAAATTACAACATAGTATTGATACGGTTAAACAAGCTCAACAGGCTATGAATAGTGTTAAGTCCTCACTGAATACAGCTATGAAAAGTGTTGATGCACTTCGTTCTAATATCAATTCAGTAATGAAAATGTCAGATAGTCTTATCCATTTAGATTTTGATCACCCTGATAAAGGATGGTCAGAAATAGAGTATTCTAAAGAAGCAATTCATTATCAGACTGATTATATGAATAAGAAAATTCAAAATAATAATATTATTTCTAAAGCTAATTTAGAATCTCAAAAAATGGCAACTGGACTATCGGCTATTGCTGATGCTAATAACTCTGTTATTCAATCATTACAAAAATTAGGTAAAAATACCAAAGGGCTTCTTGATATTCAAGAGGTCAATAATGAAATAGATGCTACAAGAACGGATACAACATTACAAACAACAAAAACTAGAGCTAGTGAACTTAATAAAGAATTACAAGAAAAAATCATTCAAGCGGAAAATGAAGCTGCTGCTAATAAACGTAGAGCAGCTGATTTTCAAGTTACATCTGATCCAGAACAACGTACTGAAAAAGAAATAACTGACTTGAAACGCATGGATGCTGATTCTAAGCCTGGTAGGGGTTTTGTAGAATTTTAATATGTTGAAAGACTGCGTATAAATTGGTATACTATTTATGCGCAGCATTTCAATTAAGTATGATGATGAGGTCGTAAAGCACGCCTCGTTAAACAAAAAAGGCTTGATTGTTGATGAGGTCGTAGAGCGCGCCTCGTAAAATAAAAAAAGCTCGATTGATGAAAAAGCTCCCTTAATTAAGGGGGCTTTTATCGTATGGGAGAATCTATGAAATTTATATTTTTAACAAAGGATTATTTTAATCGACATCCTTCATCTGAATTTCCTGAAATGTTACGTAAATCAGATCGTCCTTATGTTCAACTTACGATTCCTTGTAACCATCAACTATGGGCGATTCCTTTGCGGTCTTATATTAATCATGAATTTGCTTTTTGGTCTAATAAAAAAGAACTTTGTGGATTAGATTTTACTAAGGCCGTTCCAATTGAATTAAAAGATATAGATACAACACATTCGCCAATTATTAGGCGCCATGAATTTAATGCATTAAAAGGAAAAGATTATCGTGTAACGCAACGATTCAAACATTTTATTAAAAAGTTTGATTATGCTAAGTTACATCCTACTCTTCCTGACAGCAAGGTTCTTTTAAAATATAGTACATTACAATATTTTGAAAAAGAACTAGAACAAAAAAAGAAGATTAAACTTACTATTCCAAAACAAAATAGTACACTTAGCCTATGATTTGCAACTATTTCTTAGGACAGATATAATTAAACTAGAAGTTGGATAGCTTAAAATAAAACAACAAAAACCCACGGTGGTTAGACTGTGGGTTTTTTACTTTATATATCGTATTATGGCGCATTCATATATAGTTATGGTATTCTTTTATATGGATGTATTCCATCTGGTCTTACTATGACAAAAATTAAAGATTATGATTTAATTACCGTAGATGAACATAGGATTCAAACTACTATTGATGTGTATTTTCAATGGAAAACCCTAGACATAATGTTATCTACATTAAGTACTAGAGGTATTAATTTTCCTAGTGAAATCAGTGAAAATATCGTTTGTTATACCTGTGGTTATTTTCTTAATAAGGGCAGTTCTGGTGATGCTATTGATCCCAATGGAAATCGAATTATTGAGATTAAAGGCAGTAGTTCTACTGGCCCATCATCATTTAGTCCTAGTGAACGATTTGACGAATTAGTTTTCGTTAAATTAAATAAACAAAATGATACCCTGTTAATTTATTTGACAGGTATTAATAATGTTTCCCTTGGAAATATTTATGTGAATGCAACGGAAACCTTGCTAGAACAGCAACTGGCAGGCCGTCGGCCTCGATTTAATATTGAAGATAAAATTATTAAACCATTCAATATTCAACCATCGTTTTTATTTGATTTAAGAAAACGAACTTTTACTCCATTATAATCGTGGAAAGGATTGGAATACATCCATTCTTTCCACGGCTATATTTGCGGCGTGCTGCTTTTTTATTTAATTTATTATATAATAAACTAAGTGTTTTATTCATTAGGCAAGAAAGGATGTTATAAATGTATTCTGTTGCTTCTTTCTTTGCAGGTGTTGGTGGTATTGATTTAGGTTTTGAACTAACAAAACAAGCTCGCACCATCTATGCAAATGAAATAGATCTATACCCTATACAAACGTTTGAAGCTAACTTTCCTATCAAAGTAGATCAAAGAGATATATGTGATGTTAAGGCTTCAGAAGTCCCTAATATAGATATTATTTTAGGTGGATTCCCTTGTCAGGCTTTTTCTATTGCAGGTTATAGAAAAGGTTTTGAAGATGAAAAAGGTCGAGGTACTCTCTTTTTTGAGATACTTAGAATTATTAAAGCTAAAAAACCAAAGGCTATTTTACTGGAAAATGTAAAAAACTTAGTTAGTCATGATAATGGAAATACCTTTAGAGTAATTTTAGAAGCTCTAAAGGATGCAGGATACCATGTTAGATATGCTGTGCTTAACGCTATGGAATATGGCAATATTCCTCAAAATAGAGAACGTATTTATATTGTGGGCTTTAGAACTAAAAAAGTATTTGAAAAATTCACATTCCCTGAACCAATTCCTTTAAAAAAGACGATTCATGATGTAATTGATTTTATCAATCCTATTGATGAGAAATACTTTTACATTAAAGGAAAATACAAAGGAAATATATACGATAAACTCGTAGCAGCAATGGATGATTCTAATGCTGTATATCAATGGCGTAGGAAATATGTCCGTAAAAATATGAGTGGCGTTGTGCCTACGTTGACAGCCAATCAAGGAGAAGGTGGCCATAATGTATGTCTTGTTAAAACAAAACAAGGTATACGAAAAATGACACCTAAAGAATGTTTTAATACACAAGGATTCCCAGAATCTTTTGTATTACCTGATATTGCTGATGGTCGTTTATATAAACAAGCAGGTAATAGTGTATGTGTATCTGTTGTTCAACGAATTGCTGAACAAATGTTAGTGGCAATGAAATAATAAAAACCAAAGAGGCTGTTACCTCTTTGGTTTTCTTCTTGACAAATTATAGTTTATCATTAATAATGAGTATAAATATATACAGAAATGATGTATTGACTTGCGGGAACAGGTTAATACTGATAATAAGAACACTATTAGATTCATGGAGTAATTCTATCGCTAGATGAATCTAGCGATTTTTTTGTATCTATTAGGAGGGTTAGAATGCGAAAACTTTTATTACTATTAGGAATTATTTGTGTTTTTGTATTAAGTGGATGTGGAAAGTCTGATGGAATTGAAGGTACTTGGGTTCCTAAGATTCATTCAGATAATATGAGAATTGAAAGTATTCAATTTACTAAACAAAATGATTTTTCATATAAGGGTGTTGTTACTTATAGGGATGGTAAACAAGTAACCTCTACTTTTAAATATGATAAACAATATAATGAAGTGGGTGAAGAGCCTGCTGATGCATTAAAGAAAGAAAAAGAATTTAAAATACATGGTCGTGTATTCATTCAATTTAACGATAAATACACAGAGGCTACTTTTGATAATGATTCAAGACCAGAAAATATTTTTGTGAAAAAATAAAAAGAACAAGTCCTATGAAGTTGGCGGGAACCTTCTTCATAGGGCGGCGTTAGTAAGAACACTACTAATCCGCTTTTACTTGTTCTATGAAGGTTAGTATACCATACATAGAACATTTTAAGCTAGTGATTACAGGGTGTAGTCACTAGCTTTTTTGTATTTTTTCATAAGTTTTTCTTATGCTGATTTGCAAATGCTTTATAATCGTATTGGGAATTATAAAGTTTTTGCAAGTTAGTAATAGGAGGGTATTGCATGAAACAAGCTAACTTAGATTTCAATTATGAAATTTGCAAACAATTACATGATGAATATCATCATTTACATAACAATTCATATGTTATGTTGGGCGATTTACATTATTTCTTTTATTTTACGCCTTGTAATTTTGAACTGTATGGCTTATTAGTATCCATCTGCGATAAAAGTATCGTGGATGCATGGAAAACTGGCTCAGAACTCAAAATAAGCAATATTTTGATTAGTTTATGGAAAGCAATGCGTGTACATGGCTTTTATCATAAACGGTTTAGAAATAAACAGATGGAAAAAGCACTCGCTTTCTATCGGTAGATTTCTAATTATTGGCTGTATTACAATATTATAAGAGAACACGTCGTTGTATAGACGGAACCAAGGTGGTAAGGAAGCACTTGTAAAACTTCACTTCGTAGTCCCCACGAATGTCAAAGGGGAGCAGCTAGGAACTTTAGCCATTCTGAAAGGATCTTTTTATCTCTGGTAGATCTTGCTGTGATGGGCGATGACGGCCTAAACGGTCTGGGTGGATGTTCTGATGCTTACGGGCATGGAGGTCTAGTGGAGTTCCTGGGCAGGACTGGGAAATGATGAAGCTAGATGGCGGAAACGCTAGGAGTCAGGGATTGATAGCAATGCGACGGCGAAACGGTGCCTGTTATTATTCTACTCTCTTCCTACAGATACACTTTATATTCCCTTTGATTATTATAAATCCAGTATAAAAAAGGGCCTAGTGCGCCTGTAGGGAGGGAGTTTTCCGCTTTCGCTCTGGCTCTACAATACCTGTTAACACATCTGATTTACAGAATCAAGCAAAAACACTCGGCTAAACACCTCGTGTTTTTTACTAGTAACTATTAAGAAAAAGTATATTATAAATATAAGAAAAAAGAACTAAAAAGCCTTGATTTAGCTGCTTTTTTAGTTCATATATAGTATAATATAAGTATACCTAATACTAGATTAATAGGTATTCTAACTTATATTTTATATCAGTGTGTATATAGTAGTGAGTTTAGTATATCTCTAAAACAGCGCCTCTCGTTGCATTATAGATACATAATAGTTACTGATATAAATTGAGTTGGATTATAAAAAACAAATATATAAATAATTTAATTTATTTGTTGATTTATTTTTGAATATAAGCCCTGGAGGCAGTTATGAATCATGTATTTGATCCAACACAAGAGCAGGTATTGATTGTTAATAAATGCAAGGCGTTACAAAAAGGTGAAAAACTACGTGTAGCAGCTTTTGCAGGTGCGGGTAAAACTTCAACAATTATATTAATTGCAGATGCATTAAGTAAACAATATCGTAAAGGGATTTACTTGGCCTTTAATAAGGGGATTGCTGAAGAAGCTAAATCAAAGCTTCCTAATCATGTTGAAGCTAGAACTTTTCATAGTTTAGCGTATCGCCAGGTTAGCAAAAATATTATAAAAAAATTGCGTTATACGCATTTTTTTATGCTGAATAACTTTCTTGATTTTATTAATACTACACTTTCAGTACAAAAACTAACCTTTACTCAATATAATGAAATCTCAAAAAGAGAAGTAAAAGGAAGTATAACGTTAACGCCTGCTCGTCAATTTAATATTGTTAAAGCAGCTGTTGGCCTATATTGCCGTAGTGAAGATACTACACCTAAAAAATGGATTATGGAATATGCTACTAGACACGTATTACCATATGATAATCTTACGCTAGATAAAAAAAGTGTTAAGTGGTTAGAATCTAACTTATTTCCTTATGTAAAGGCTGTTTGGAAGGATTTTAAAAGCCCTAAAGGAATTTTTCAAATTCCTCATGATGTATATTTGAAAATCTTTGCACTAAAAGCACCTCAATTACCATATGATTATATTTTGTTCGATGAAGCACAAGATACAGATGGTCTGATGCTATCTATTTTAAATGCTCAAACAAATACAAGAATCATATTTGTTGGTGATCCGTATCAACAGATATATGATTGGCGAGGTGCCGTCAATGCGATGGAACGTATTGATGGTGATATGTGTTATTTAACTAAGTCGTTTAGATTTGGTTAAAATATTGCATCTGTAGCTGATTTGTTTTTAAACTATTTATCTTCCCCTGAAACCATTTCTGGTGGTAATCCAGATATTGGGCTAATAGATTCTGAAACATTATATCCTGAAGATATTGATGTGATTTTAACACGTACTAATGCAGGTGCTATTAGCATAGCTATTGATTATATGTTGGAATATCCCCACAAAAGAATTAATCTTCATAATTTAGATGGTTTAACTAATTTAGTTAACACCGTTAGAGATATTTCACATCTTAAAAAAGGCAATCCAGATATTGAAAATGAGGCCCTTAAAAACTTTGATTCTTATGATGAATTAGCTGAATACTGTATTGCGTTTAACGATTCTGATTTATGCCTAGCGTACTTATTAGAAAAGTCACGTGGCTATAAAGCAGTAAAACAAGCCGTAGAAGAATGTCATTGTACAAATCCAGATGTATCTATAACTACTGTCCATAGATCCAAAGGATTAGAATGGAATAATGTTATGTTAGCAGCGGACTTTCAACCTATTAGCTATACAGTTAAAGAAGAAGGTGATAAACAGATTGTACAAATTAAAAATAGCGCTGAATGTCGGTTGTTGTATGTAGCTGTTACACGAGCGAAAAAGAAACTGTACATTGGTCATATTGCTCCATTAATTGAATCATTGAAAGGGGGTTCTATTAATCGTGACTAATGAACAGCTTAATCAAGCTTTATATTTGAGTAAAATAGTTTTTAAAGTGCGGTTACGTCAATTAATGGATCGTGATCATCTTTTACAAAAAGAATTGGCTTCTGTTATTGACGTATCCCCTATTCTTATTAGCAAATATGTATCAGGAACAGTGTTTCCTAGATATAAAAAGTTATATATGATAGCAGCCTATTTCAGTGTTCCTTTAGAAGTTTTAGTAGGTCAAGATGAATTGACTGCATTGTATTTAAAGGAACTGCAACAAGTTAATTCAGTTCCAAAACTTGATAATTTAAAAGCATCCCTACTTAATCAATTTGTTGATACTTATAAAATCGATCCTATATTAGCTGTTAATGAATGTAGAGAAAATATTTATTAAAAAGAGGCACTATGATGAATGAAAAAGATATACAATACGTCCTTGGTAAACACTTGTTCTTAAATAATGTTTGTATCCCTAATGTCAGTATGTATTGTCCAGGGCATACTGAATATGAAGCAGATTTTGTGTATTTTTCTATGAAAACACAATTTCTGACAGAAGTTGAAATCAAAACTAATTTACAAGATTTTAAGGATGACTTTAATAAAAAACGTTATCATGACTGTAAAAACGTCAAATATTTGTACTATGCGATGCCTAGAACTCTTTACAATAATTATCGTGAAATAATTGATAGTATGCTTGGCGATGCAGGCCTAATACTTATTGATAAATCGACTACTCTTAATCATGGTGTTCAATATAGCTTTGGTGGGTTCGTTAAGCGAGCTAAGGAAAGAAAAAATTGGTATTCGTTAAGCCCTACTGGTTTAATGCACTATTTACGTATTGGCTGTATGAAGTGGGTAACACGATAGCCTTGTATGGATTAATAATAAGTTCAGTATTTGTCTAACGCTAAATGTTTAATATATAAAATCATAAAACAATAAATATATTAATATAATAATATTTTTATATATGAAAATATAGAATATAAACCCGTGAGGTAATAAATGAAATGTCATACTGTTTGGGATCAAGATTATAATGCGTGTATTAATCTTCTAGCTCTATATAATCATGATAGTAAAGTAGGTATTTTATATGAATAGTACATTAGCTGCCATTATTTCTTGTATTTTATTGGTGTTATTAATATTGAATCTTACTGAAATGGAATTTAAGTTTGGTTTTAATCCTTTGAGTATTCCAATTATGTTATCTACCATTGCTCTTATCATTTATTTGATCGTTAATTTTGTACTATAACCCTATATTTGGGGTTTAAGTAATAGTGAGTTTAGCACATATCTAAAACGCTTGATAAAGAAAGCCATACAATAATCATTATTTTATTAGAAAGAAGGTGAATATATGCTCTTATTGATTCTTCTGTTTTGTATTGTTATTGCAATGGCAATTATTGTAAGTAAAATCAAATTTAATTTAAATTTAACCAATAAGGATATTTTAATTAGACTTGGTTCTATTATCGTATGTTGTGGTATTGCTTTGTTCTCAATCATTACACTTGGAATTATCATTAGTGAACTTGATTCAGGCACACAGGGATTTATCCTAACTACAATTGCTAGTATTACATTATTCCTGGTGATTATTTTGCTTGAAAGAAAAAATAATAAATAAAAACATTAAAAAATTAATATATTAGTGTTTTTATATATTATATATGGAGGCTAAATTATTTGTAGTTTATATATAATGCGTTTCGCTTTATGTGTAGGTACAGTGCATTTTCTGATAATTTAGTTTGGCCAGAAATTTAATCTCCCATAAGATTTCTGGCTTGCCTCCTATCTTTTTAATTGTAGTGAGTTTAGTACCTCTCTAAAATTTTAATCATATAATTATCCGTTAGTTAAATGTATTTATGTAATAATAAGTTTGATATTTCTTCAAAACTAACACTGTTGTTTTTGTTATTTGTTTAAAATATGAATATTTGATTATGATATAATTATAGTGGAAGGTACCTCCCTTCCATGTAGATAGAATATAAACCCTTTGAGGTATAATTACATACATATCTTTTAGGGATATTCTATCTGCATATTTGTATATGCAGATTTTTTTGTAAGGGATTAGAAAGGATTGTTAAATGAATGTTTGTAAATCGTTTGGGATGCTAGCTATAGCCTTGTTAGTATCAACTAGTCACTGCGCTGCTATGACAGCTACAGAGATTGTGTATGATACTGTTGGGGACAATGATATAGCTAATGCTATTTTATATTATTGTGAACAAAATGGTGTAGATCCATTATTGGCCACGGCTACCTTTGAAACAGAAAGCGGTTTTAATCAAGCTGCTATTTCTAATTCTGGTGCTATTGGTATTACTCAATTAATGCCATCCACGGCCGCTTCTTATGGACTTAATCCATATAATCAATATGAAAATATTGAAGCAGGTGTTCGTTATTTAGCTGATAATTTAAATCGGTATAGTGGAACAGATTGGCAGGCTACCTACGCTATTGCAGCATATAATGCGGGCCCTGGTGCTGTTGATGCATATGGTGGTGTTCCACCTTATGGAGAAACTATTGATTATGTAAATGCTATTTCTGATAGATATAGTCAATTATTAAGTTTAGAAAATTAATTAATAAAATAATTTTTTTGTATAAAATATTAATATAATAATATTTTTAACTATTAATATAATATAGGTAATGAATATAAGCCCTTGGAGGCCACAATGAATTTAGAACAATTAGGGAAAAAAGCCCGTCCTATTTGGAAAAAACATGGACGGAAAATAGCTGCTATTACTGTTGGCTTAGTTGTAGTCATCGGACTATACAATTATTATGATAATCATGTGATTAAGCAAAGCCCTGAATATATGATTGAACAATTAAATACGGCCATTCAAAATGGTGATAGCGATACCGTATATAAATATGTCAATCTGTATAACTTAATTGATGAAACGGCTAAAACGACATCTCTTTTAAATGTTAAAGTTGAAGATTGGGCTAATGGTGCTGATGCGTTATCAGATAGCATTAATCGTGATCAAATGGTGGCTGATGTAGCAGAAAATATTCTCAACAATATTAAAGATAGTCACAAAATCATGTATACAGGTAATGCAAATAATATTGTAGCTAAAGGTATACGGATGCTTGGTATTAATGATTTGGAATTTGAATCTATTCATTTAACCAAAGAAAAATCAGATGTACCAATTTTAGATTTAACAGTTCATGACACAAACAAAAAAGATGTGAAATATGTAATTCATATCCGCCTAAAAAAAGTGGACAATAAATGGATGCTTGATCAACTCGTAGCAGCTGATACAGTCATTAAAACTCGTTTAGTAGATTATAAGCAAAATTTAACTGAAGAAAATAGAAATACAATTGCTTTGTTTAATAAACTTATCAAAATCAGTAACCCTACTGTATCTATTCAAGATTTAGCAAAACCAGAACTATCGCCTAAAGAATTATTTAAATTATCAAAAGAAGAAAAGGAAAATCTATTTAAATTAAAATCTAAACTCAAAATAGAAGCTCCTATCTTGTTAGATAATAAAGTAGATTCTGCAAAAGCTATTGTTACGTTCACAGATAAAAATACAGGAACTATTATTAAAGAGTTACCAATTGACATTGCTAAAGGTTCTAATTCTATTTCTTATGATAAAGATGTTAATTATACTGATAAGGCACAAGAATTATTAGCGGATGCAATTAAGAATAATCGTGTATTAGTATCTATTACTATTCAATCTGTTACCACACAAGATGGTACTAAAATGTTAAAACAATAAAAATATAAATTGTTTTATTATTTTAATTATTAATATATTAGGAGGAAGTATGATGACAGAAAGAAAAACAATTCAATTAATTAATGAGGATACAGGAGAATTAGTCAATTCACCTGATAAGTTATTCATTTCTGAAAGTTCATTAGATGGTATTTCACCAAATGATTTTGAAATGGATATGGAGGATGAAGAACATGGCGTTGAGTAAAGAAAGTACATCTGGAATTAATAAAATTGAAGCGAAACGTCAAGAGGTAATTGATTATATCTTAACGGAAATTAATAATGGTAATCCTCATGTCTTTAATAACCCTAACCATCCATCTTTATTTGAACAATACAATTTCAAAACCGATAAAACATATAACGGTATGAATCGGTTTATATTAGCCATTTCAGCTAGTATAGAAGGTTACAAAGATCCTCGTTGGTTAACTTTTAAACAAGCAAAAGAATTAGGTTATTCTGTAAAAAAAGGTAGTCATGGTACAACATTAGAATATTGGGAACGCATTCCTGATACGATGGATAAATTAAATAAGGATGGTAATCCAGTTCTCGATGAAAATGGTAAAATTGTTCAGGTTCCTATAACTAGAGAAGATGGCACCCAAGTGATGCGTTGGATGGGTAAACCATTTACTGTGTTTAATGGTGAACAGATTAATGGTATTCCACCTTATGAGCGCCAACCTATTACAGAAGAACAACGTATCAAAGAATTAGAATCGATTCTTAATCATAGTGAAGCTTCTATTCTTTATGATAGTTTGGAAGATAATTACTATCAAAAAAGCACTGATACGATTCATTTACGACCAAAAGATGATTTTAAATCGATGGATCAACTCTATGCAACAGTACTACATGAAATCGCTCATAGTACACAACACCCTAATCGGTTAAATCGTCAATATATGGAAGCATCTAATCCTTTAGAAGAATTACAAAATTATGCTAGAGAAGAAGTCGTTGCTGAATTTACAGCAGCTAGGTTAAATGCTAAATATAATCTACCGTATTCAGAACGAATGGGAAAATATAATTCTTCATCGTATATTGAAATATGGCAGCAAGTATTTCATGAAAGCCCATTAGAACTTATTGAAGCCTTAAAAAAAGCAGAACAAGCTGCTACGTATATTGAAAATAATATGCTCGTTCTTGAACAAGAACAAACAGAGCAACTAGAACAATCATCTTCTCTAAATCAATGCTCTTTAGATGATTTAGAAGTTCATTTTGATTGGGCTGAAGGAATGGTTACTGATAAGGATGGGAAAAGTTATACACGTATTGGTGTACTGCCATCTAAACTATCTGACTTAGGCACAGATACTGGTAATTACTATTCTGATAATTTGA
>ERZ857521.576-NODE-576-length-53960-cov-4.101679_pt1 | contig 53960 bp, 62 predicted proteins | sample MGYA00519701_ERZ857521 | MGnify/ENA primary metagenome ERZ857521 (study PRJEB31778, sample SAMEA3449346) | human gut metagenome | biome: human gut; feature: human-associated habitat; material: faeces | place: United Kingdom | collected 2010/2012 ...
TCCTCGAAAACATTCTTTATAAAAAGCTGGAATAAATTCCAAACAGCTTCTAAGTGATCATTATTCAATAATTCCTATTTCGCGGAGCCAGCCCTCCACATTCGATTCATCGTTCAATCGTCCACTGGTCAATCCAAGTCCCTCCAAATGTGTTTCTGCACCGGAGGTCAGTTCGACGATGCGTGCCAATGTCTCATCGCGGTAAGTGGAGGCATAAGTACAAAACGGGATGACTGTCTTTCCCGAAAAATCATAACTTTCAGCGAAAGTACAGATAATCATCGGTGCTGTGTGCCACCATACGGGACAACCAATAAAAATAGTATCATATTGTTCCCAACTCTCCACATCATCTTTAATGTCAGGGCGGGCATCCGTATCGCGTTCCTCCAGTGCCACTTCCGTACATTCCGTATAATCTTCGGGATAAGGAGTAACAGGCTCTATGCGAAACAAGTCTGCTCCGGTCAGAGTCTCTATCTGCTGTGCCATCCGCTGTGTGGTTCCACCCCAGCTGAAATAAGCCACAAGAATCTTACTGTTTTCGGTTGGAGTGTCGGGATCATCCGGGTCGTCCGGATCATCGGGATTGTCAGTCGGATCATTCGGTGTACCAGGTTGTTCCGTTCCCGGTTCTTCCATTTCGGGGTCATCGTCCCCGCAGGCATTGAAGACGAAAGCAACAAGTGCCATCATCAGGTAAACAAAATATCTTTTCATTGCTTCTATGTTTTATTGATTGTTATTCTCTTTATAACTATTGTATTCTTCGTCCGTCACCGGTGCCAACCATGTTACACCGCCTTTGTCAAGCTGTGTGCCGATAGCGATATGCGTAAACTCACTGTCTGGAGCAGCACCATGCCAATGAATGACATCGGGGGCAATCTTTACCACATCGCCAGGCAGAAGCAATTGGATGGGCTTGCCCTTCTCCTGATAGTAGCCTTTACCGGATGTGCAGAGCAAGAGTTGTCCTCCCTTATGGCTATGCCAACTGTTGCGGCAACCTGGTGCAAAAGTCACGTTGGCTACCGTACAACCGAAACCGTCCTGCGGGGCGACATAGCCTTGCAACCACGTCTTTCCCGTGAAGTTCGGATTGTCAGTCATCAACGTGCCGCGTGCGAACGAATCAGCATGCTTTAGCCCATTCACAATTTCCGTCATCTGTCGCAACTGCCCTTCGGTAATGCCTTGGCGCAGGCAGATGGCGGAGTGCGACCGTAACATCGGTTCAACTCCTTCTCCCAAGGCAGCAAGGATGGACACTGTGGCCAGCTCGCGTTCCTGCCACGTCAGCAGGTCACGCTCGAAGATGTCGCAAAACAGATGCTCCTTCAGGTATTGCTCGATGACGGGGGCAAAGGCGGCATATCCGGCCTTGGGAGCATTCTTCGGCGCACCGCTCAGCTTTTCGAGCAGCTCCGCGCCACGGGTGTACTTGTCGCGGCTGTCGCCGACGGGCGATGCGTCACGTCCCACAGTGTCGGTGATACCCTGCGCCTTACGTTCGTCCAGTACCTGCATAAAGGCCTGCAAGGCACGCAAGCTGCGGGGAAAGCCGCAATAGGCATAGGCATGTATTAAAACCTCTTTGATTTCGTTTACAGTCATCCCGTTGTCCAATCCACGGGCAAGGGATGTTTTCAAATTGTTCAGATCACCCCGTGCCGTAGTCGAGGCAATAAACACAATGTTTTGCTGGCGGATGCTCAGCGTATCTGCCGGCTGTGCCTCTGCCGTCTGACAGAAGGCAAGCAGAAGAAGTGTCAGAGATAAGATAGCGGTCTTCATAAATCATTCTGTTTTAATTATTCTGAATGCAAAATTATAGTGTAGGTCATTGCCCATCCATACACAGATTACAGAATGAAGCACCAATATCAACGAATGTAATTGGGGCATACACCATACAGTGTATGAGGATATCTCTAATGCTGTTTAAGAGTGCCTCATATACTGCATGTACCAAAAAAGCACCCCCGAAATTCTCATTCCGAAGATGCTTGCACTTGATATATTATGTGACTAAGAAGAGTAAGTTAGTCCAATCCTTTTTCTTTCAACCAAACAGACAACAGGTCGGCAAGTTGTACATTATTCTTTTCCGCAAACAAGAAATGAGAGTTGCCTTTAATGCCTTGTTCAGGCAAATGTACCACCGTGGCATCACCACCGTGACGATTGATGCACTCGGCAAACAGCTGTGCCATCTGAAGACGAACGCGCCAACTGTCCATTGCCCAGTTGTTGCACGGCTCATCGGGAATATAATCACCATAATAGATAATGATGGGGAAATGGGTCAGTTTCTCAAAGTCGGCCAATGGTATGGACGTTGCACTCAATGCTCCGAATGGACTGATAGTCTGCAAGGGATCGGGAACCTCACCTTCTGGAAAAACGAAGCCACTACCCGGTTCATAAGAGACAATGGCATGTACGTTATCGCTCTTGATAGCGGCATGCCAACCCGGTCCGCCGCCTTGCGAATGGGTGACGAGGATGCCACCGCCGATTCTGTCCATCAAAGCTGCCACATCAGTAGCAATCAGTTGTTCGTTATATGCCCCCGTATTAGGCGTAATCTGGCGAAAAAACTGATCCAACGCTTCTGCCGACTGCGGAAACTGGCTGCCGTCATAATAATCGGGCCATACACCCATACGAAAGTTCTCAAACCAAAACTGGTCATCTGTCGTTGCCTTGACAGCTTCATCCACCATACTGCGCCCAGCACGTCCACGACGCGGCTGGTCTATCAAATATATGCTGAACTTACGGCGCAGGAAAAGAGTAGAGAAACCTTCGCGTCCGTCAGGGGTGCTTTCCCACGTCTTAGCGGACTGTCCCGCTCCGTGCAGAAATACAAGCGGATTCTTACGGGCATTTACCGGAATTTGATAAGACACGTAAGCATGGTCACCGTGCAGTGTCTGACCATCTGCTTTCAACGGCTGGTTTGTATTATAGGTCCCCGGCTGCGTCTTTACCGAACCACCTATCAGAAAACTGCCTTGCTTGCAGATAGTAAGGATACTATCATTCATTATTTCCTCTTGCGTTTGAGGCAATTGTCTTCCACAGCTTGCACACAAGGCAAGCAAGACAGATAGGACAAGATAATTAAATCGTTTCATAGGATTATACTTTCATTTTTGTTCCACCGCATTGTATATGCATATTAAATTATTTTATTTTATTTTATTTTTTTACACGTTGTATCCCGTCTCCCTTTCTGCCACGGCTGCCAAGAGTTCACGATATTCTGCCAGACGATATAGCAGCTGGGAGCTACGGAGATAACCGGAGTAAGGTAGGTATAGGATACCCAAATGGCAAGTATCGTGTTCTTTTGTCCGAAGCCTTGTCCGCAACTGATGTAATCGTTGCAATGTTTGCCCACCAGCTTTCCGATACCGAATTGCCAGGCACACGCTACCAGTGCCGACAGTGCCAGCAGCCACATCACGTGAGGGTCGAAGTGGCTGTTCACCACCGAACGCAGGGTCAGTCCGATGGCAATGACGAGCGATACGCCCCACAGGTAGAACGCCAGGCTTCCGCACCACTTTACCACCAGGACATGCAGCTTAGGCAGGAACTCTCTCAATGCCCATGCTGCAAAGAACGGTGTGAGAAGCAATGGGAACACGCGCCGCAAGATAAGCAGGAACTGCTGCCCGAACGAGCCTGCCGACTGCATCTCCACCAGCGGGAATACTGCCGGAATCATCACTGCCGCCACCAGATTGCTGAGGATGGTGTAGGTAGTCAGCGTCGTTTCGTTGCCGCCCAGCCGTCCGGCAATGACAGCCGCAGCTGTTCCGGTGGGGACAATCAGGCAGACCAACGCTCCCTGTGCCACGACATTATACTCGAAATGGAGGAAGAAATGAATGGGCAGCGCTACTGCCAGGCAGCACGTCAACTGCACCGCAAGCATCACTACGTGCCACCGCTTGAGGCGCATCTCCCGCGGATTGACTTTACAGAAGGTAGTGAACAATTGGATGAACACCATCACCGGCAGGATGTAGTCTTCCGCTCCGCCTGCCAGCACTTTGAGCGGACTGAGCCACGAGATGTAATGGAACATCAAGTAGACGCCCACCCCGGCAAACATGCCGAGTGGCAATGTCCATATCTTAAAGAAACGAATGATTTTTTCTTTCATATCAAGCATCGTAATTTTGACAAAACAAAATTACGGCAGGTAGCGGAGTATGTCTATACACGGATTACGGATAATTATACCCATATCAACGAATAAACATCCGGCTTATTCTATTTGCGTGCAGGGCAGTTCCATTTCCCCGAAATGAAGCATGGCATTGAACAGGCATATTTTCTGATATTGCTTTATTTCTTCTACGGGAATGTCCCGCTCGGTCAGGATTCCTTCGTCCAGCAATCGGGCTCTGTGGGTTCCCTTCAGCAACGGATGGGCAGGAGTGTACCAGTGCAGGCCGTCCCAAAGGGCAATGTTGGCAATGGAGGTGTCTGTCAAAAGACCGTTCCGGACAATCAGTATATCATCTGCTTTCCCTCGCTGCGCAAACAAGGCATCCAGAGCCGAACGGTCGGCATACTTGTACCGATAGTCGGTCGTGCTGCCCTCTATCAGTTTCAGGGTATGGACGGGACGTATCCGGTAGGAAAAATATTCGATGTCCAGAATGTCCTGTGCATAGGTTACGCGGCAACGGATGCGCCCTCCGTCTGTTTGCGGCGGGACGATGTAATCCTTCAGTTGCACGTCCGGCACGTTGCCGAAGAACTTCTTGCGGGTGGCGTTCATCCGGAAGTCGTGGCGGGAGAGGTGACGTGCTTCCCCCGCTTCCAGGCAGATGGTTTCAATAAATCGGCACATAAACTTTTTGTTTCATTTCTTCATATTCACTGCGTGCATCGCTTTGGAAGGTAATGCCCCCTCCGCTCTTGAAAGCCAGCATCCCGTCTGTTCCCTGTTCGATGAAGCGAATCATCACGGCGCTGTCCAGGTTTGTCCCGTCGAAATAGCCCATCACGCCGGTATAGAATCCCCGCCGGTAGTTTTCCGCTTCCCGGATTATCTCGACTGTTTTCTTCTTGGGGGCACCGGAAATGGAGCCTGCGGGGAGCATGCCGAACAACAGGGTTCCCAATAGTTCCCTGTAATTGTCCGAAAGCCGTCCGCGTATTTCCGAACTCATTTGCCACAAGGCTCCCCGGTGCGTACGGAGTTTGTCCAGATACCGGAAACGTGTCACCGTCACTTCTTGCGAAAAGCGGCTCAGGTCATTGCGTATCAGGTCGGTTATCGTGGCGTGCTCAGCCGTTTCCTTCGGGTCGTTCAGCAGTTGTTTGTCGGCATCGGGCAGACTGGCGTCAATGGTCCCTTTCATGGGATAAGCGTAGATGTAACCGTTGTGGATGCGCACAAACGTTTCGGGAGAGGCCACGACAAACTTGTCTTTTATCCATAACTTATACCGCGCCCTTGCGTGTTCGAAAATCTGCAAGAGGGAAAGATTCGTCTCTATGGGAGTCTGGCAGGTCAGGTTGGTCAGGAATGAGTTTCCGGCAAGGATGTTTCGCCGCACGATGTCGAATGACCGCGGTAGGTTTCGAACGATTCCGGGTGCATGACCCAGCGTATCTTTTCGGGCATTTCCGTCTGCTTCTGTTTTCCCCTGTGACTGATGTCCGGAAATTCGAATTGCAGTTCCCCTACCGGCAGACTATCCGTTGTTTCCACGAAACACTGTCCGGCTTCGAAGTCGGTCAGAAAGAAAAAGGCTTTCCGCGCCTGTGCCCATTCGTTCATCCGGCTGGCGGCCTGGGTGGAGTTGATGAATAATTGGTCGATGGTTCTCATATCGGTTGATGGCTTGTTTTATTTTCGGGGGGACAAAAGTAATCATTTTTGTGTTTGGCACAAAAATCTTACATTCGTACACTTTGTACCCATCAGTTCCTTATAGGCAATCTTTTCCATATAAACCGAGGTATAAGCCGCCAAAAGAATACGATTATCCGGTATCGCCAATCCATGGTGCAGACAGCTTCACACCGTTCGATGGCGCGGACAATCCGTTTTGCTACCTTTTCGGGACACATCAGCAACGGGTATTTTTTGTCATCGCCCAGCAAATCCGTATCTACAAAACCGGGACGTATGTCGGTGAACCGTATCTTCAAACCTTGCATTTGCGCCAATTGCTCGAGTGCCTCGATGTAGATATTTTGGAAACTTTTGGTCGCTGAATAAGCCGGGGCAGCTCCCAAGCCTTTTGTACCTGCTATTGAACTGATGACAGCGATATGCCCTTCGCCCTTCTCACGGAAATAGCCGTATGCCGTATCAACCATGCGGATAAAACCCAACACATTTGTCTGTGCCGTTGACAATTCGATGTCCATTTGCAAATCAGCGTTCTGCTTGCCGATGCCTGCACAAAGCAGGAAAATATCCAAGCCGCCCAATACCATTACCAGTTCCAACAGCTTGGAAGGCGCATCGTCATCGGTCACGTCAATCCGACTGTATATCACTTGCTCCGGCGCAAGGGTTTTCAATTCTTGCAGTGCAGATTCGCGACGGGCTGCCACGCCGACTTTATATCCCCGGCGGATAAATTGCAGCGCAACCTCGCGCCCGATGCCGGAAGAAGCTCCTATGATGATGATTCTTTTCATGTTTTCCACCTCCGTTTATTTCTTTTCTTTTGCGTTCTTCTCCTTCTGGAACTTGTTGTATATGCTCTCCAGATAGAGATTGCCTATGCGGCACATTTCTTCCGGCAATTCGGTAGTCATGTCAAACACTTTATTGGCGACGGCGATGACTTCAGGCATCAGCTCCCGTCCTTTTTCCGTCAGGTAAATATTGTTCTTGCAACGCGATACCGCCCTTCTTTCCACCAACCCTTTCTTTTCCAGATTGTCTATACTGCGCTTGATGGCAGCGGCATCCTTATACAGCAGGGTGGCTATCCGGTTCTGGCTGATGCCGTCTTGCCCGTAAAGAAACCGCATGACGATGTATTGGGAGGTAGGCAAGTCTATACCGTTTTCTTTCAGCGTTGCATTCAATGTTGCAGACAATGCCCACAGTGCCTTTCCTAACTGAAAGCCTAATGAATTTTTCCATGAGGTGTCGATGTTGGGAATGGAGTCCACTGGATCCTTCTTAGCAGAATTTTTAATGCGCTTTTCCATAAGTGAAGATATTAAATGATGATACTTTTATTGTTGCAGATTGTTGATAAACAACAATAACCGATTGGTAATGTTGACATCACTCACCCCGCTGTCAAAGTCCAGCGAGAGCAGTTGCAAGTCGGGAGCAAGGCGTTTGATACGGTTCTCGATTCCCCGCGACACGATGTGGTTGGCAATACAACCGAAAGGTTGCAGGCTGACCACATGCTTTACGCCTTGATGGTATAGGGAAAGGATTTCTGCCGGAAGCATTCACCCTTCGCCGAACTGCACATTCAAGGAAATGACCTTGGCAGCTTCTTCCGCCTCATCGAATACATTTTTGAAGGGGACAAAATAGCGGAATTCCCGACAAGCCTTGTTGAATTTCTCCATGCGCGTCCATATACGGTTGTAAAGCCAGCGGACAAACGAATCCGGCACGATGCGCTTACGCAGCCCGCTATCCTGCTTTACGATATAATTAACGAAACCTTGTACAAAAAACTCGGTAAGCAGAGGAGGTACAACTTCTATCTGCTTGCTTACCAGCCATTCGCTGATGTCTTTTTGGGCAAAAGGATTGAACTTCAGATAAATCTCTCCGACAATACCGACCTTAGGCACTTCGTGCGATTCTGTAATCTGGTTAAAATCTCTGGCCGCCAAGGACAGGTAGGCCAACCAATCACCTGTGGCGTTCCGTTTTATCAGATCTTTTGCCGCATTCAGATACATCTCCTTGAGCCGCACCGCACTTCCTTTTTCTTTTTCGCGTGCGGCTGCCGCGTAGTAGAATTTAGCAATACAATCGCTATACAGCAAAGCATTCAATACCACTGGAAGCATCTTAAACCAGTCTATCCGGAGTCCGGGTTGCTCATTTCCCAGATTGTCTCCAAACGTAAACGATATGACAGGAACATTTCCGAACCCGGCCTCGACCAATGCCCGCTTTATCAGCGACAGGTAATTAGAAGCACGGCATTGCCCTCCTGTCTGTGTCATAGCCACAGCAGTTTGTTCCGGGACGTACCTGCCACTTTCGAAGGCTTTCACGATGTCGCCTACTATCAACGTGGCAGGATAGCATACTTCATTGTTGGCATATCGCAATCCGCAATCGCACGATACGGCATCGCTCATCGGCAAGTTCTCCACCTCATAGCCTGCCAGCTTCATCAGGGAAGGAATCAACGGAGAGATGAACGGCGTAAAGAATGGGGCTAAGATGGTCCGTTTCTTGTCGGCTACTTGGAATGCAGGCGGGATAACGAAAGGACGCACGGAAACAGAACGATTGCATTCGCCGGTTGCCAGTTTCAGGCTCTCGATGGCAGAACGTACACGCAACTTGATGGAGCCGATATTGTCAATGTCATCCAGTTTCAGCAGAGTAAGCGTCTTGCCATAGCGCTTCATCAGATTGCGGGTTTCATCTGTCAGGAAAGCATCTGGGCCACAGCCGAAAGAGGTCATCTGCATACATTGAATGCTGTTGTCCTGCATCGCAGCCCATTTCACCGCTTTCAGGATTCGGTTGACATAAGCCCATTGCGGAAGAATGTAAGCGTCATTCACTTCGATGTTTTCTCGGCGCACAATGTCTTCAGTCAGGATATTTACGCCCATGCCTGCTGCCAAATCCGACAATTTATGCTGTATCAACGGGTCTGCATGATAGGGCCGTCCGACCAGCAGAACAGCGAGGCGGTGATTGCTGCGACTGTCCTCCAGTGCGCGGCGGTTGTAATCGGTCATTGCCGTATCGAACTCTTCCAAGGCATCCACCGCTTTGCGGAAAGCTTGCCTGCAAACGGAATCATCGATGCCGAACAGTTTCAGGTAGGTTTGGCACTGCTTGAACAGCAAGTGCCTGTCCTTAAATGTGATGGCAGGAGAATCAATGGGAATCCCTTTGTCTTGCACGCTCTTAATTACTTCCGAATATCCTGAAACGATGGGGCAATTGTAGCTGTTTTGTCCTCCGTCCATCCGTTCGAACACGACAAACGGCATGAATATCCGTTCCACGTTGCGGTCTATCAAATCCTGGATGTGGCTATGTACCAGCTTGGCAGGGAAGCAAATGTTGTCTGACATGACCAATCTTGCTTTTTCTTCATATTTTGCAAACGTGGAAGGAGCGGAAAGCACCACTTGGATGTTGCAATTGCTGAACAATGTATGCCAGAACGGGTATTCCTCGTACATGTTCAAGCAACGTGGAATGCCGATGACAGCCCGTGGCGATTCAAGCTCACACGGACGGTCGAAAAGCAAATCCAGCTTATACGTATAAGCGTTCATCCCCTGCTGTATCGTTCCCCGGTTTGTGAACATCTTTTCGCAGCGGTTGCCCGAATAGTAACGGTTTCCGTTAGCGAATGTATAAGTAGTAATGAAACAGTTGTTTTCGCATCCGTGGCATTGCCGCTGACGAGTAATATAGGAAGCACACCCTAACAATTCGTTCAAGGATGTTTCATTTTGCTCAAACTTACGGGCATGGAGCGCACAACCGATGGCTCCCATCAATTCCGGATAGCCGCTTCGGGAAACTTCTTTTCCTGTCAGCTTCTCAAAGGCGCGTACTACCGAATCATTCCGCATCGTTCCTCCTTGAACAACCATGTTCTGCCCCAACTCACTTGTGTCTTTGAGGCGCAGGACTTTATACAGGCAGTTTTTTACTACCGAATACGAAAGTCCTGCCGCAATGTCCGGTACGGTAGCTCCCTCGCGCATCGCCTGTTTCACTTTCGAGTTCATAAACACAGTACAGCGTGTACCCAAGTCATACGGATGTGTTGCCTGGCAAGCCTCCCTGCCAAACTCTTGCACCGAATACCCCAGCGACCGGGCAAAAGTTTCGAGGAAAGAGCCGCAACCGGAAGAACAGGCTTCATTGATTTCAATGCGGTTGATAACGCCGCTGCTCACGAACATCGCCTTCATGTCCTGTCCGCCGATATCGAGAATGAACGACACATCTTTCTTTAAGTGGCGGGCAGCTTCGTAATGTGCGATGGTCTCTACGATGCCGTCATCCAAATGGAATGCGGCTTTTATGAGGTCTTCGCCGTAACCGGTGGTACAACTGCCCGTTATACATATTTCCGTTCCCGATTTCCGGCAGGCTTCTTCTAACGCCTCCAGTCCTTTTTCTACCGTAGCTATCGGATTGCCATTATTGTTGGCATAGTACGTGTACAGCAGCTCGTCCTGTCGACTCAATGCTACGATTTTCGTCGTAGTAGAACCTGAGTCGATGCCTAAGGTTATTCTTTCTGTGCCTCCATGAAGTGCTCTCGTTCGGAAATCATGCTGCGTCATGCGTGCTTTCCATTGCCCGTAATCTTCTTTGCCTGTAAAGATAGGCTCCAACCTGTGCGTTAGTTCTATACTGGAAACGGGAACCGAATTGATGGCCTGCATCAAATCCGAAAGCCTTGTACTGCATCCATCATCTATTGTCAGAGCCGTGCCCCAAGCCGGAATCAAGTGGCTGTTTTCCGGCAGTATGATATCTTGTTCTCTCAGATGCAGGTAATCGGTAAAGGCTTTTCGCAACGCAGGCAAAAAGGTGAGCGGACCTCCGCAGAATAATACGGGCGGCTTGATTTCGCACCCGTGTGCCAATGTGACGACAACCTGTACTGCTACGGCATGGAATATGGAGGCAGCGATGTCTGTCCGGGCTGTATTTTTAGCTATCAGGTTTTGTACGTCTGTCTTGCTGAACACGCCACACCGCGAAGCAATGGGATATATCCGCTCCGCCTTTAAGGCAAGTTCGTTCATCTGTTCAACAGACACTCCCAACAATAAAGCCATTTGGTCGATGAAAGCACCTGTGCCTCCGGCACAGTTCCCGTTCATGCGCAAATCCGTGGCAGTACTATTATTAAAAAATACCACTTTGGCATCCTCTCCTCCAATGTCAATCATGGTACCACATTGGTCGGAGTATTGTTTGACATAATGTGTGGCAGCCACTACTTCTTGCGTGAAAGGCAAACCATACTTTTCGGCAACCCCCATTCCGACAGAGCCGGTAAGCCGTATGCGGACAAGTGCATCTCCTATTTGCTTATGTATTTCCTGCAACAACTCTGACAGGCTTTCTCTTATTCGGGCATGATGCCTTCTGTATCCGGAAAATACCCTATTCCCGTCTGATGCTAACGCTACGGTTTTAATCGTGGTAGAACCAATGTCCAACCCAATTCTATAGACAGCATCCATATCAACCTCCTTTGTTATTTACAATATAAATTTGTATTAGGACTCTGCAAATGTAACAAAGGTGTTGATTAATCAATATAATTAATACAGGATTTATATGTTAAAAAACCAAAAGCACTTAACTAAGGCGGCAACTTGAGTATTCCATTGCACTTCTCAACGTAGAATCTTAAACGCAGATTAAACAAATTTTCGCAGATCTATTCAGCGGTACATCCATAATATATAATCAGCAATCATCTGTTGTATCCCTTATGTAATCAGGGCTATCGAAACGCAGGGCTTTCTACCAATGCTTCATAATTGTCTGTAAGAAACGGTCGAACCACGTTGTCCATTCTCCCCGCACGCCGAAACCGTGAGGCCAGCCGTCCAGTACGTGCGATTCCACCTGTACACCTGCCTGGCGCACTGCTTCAACATTCTGGTTGAACTGGCGGTAGAACGGGTCTTCTGTGCCGTAGGTATAGAATGTTGGGGGAATGTTTCCTGCACGTAGGTCGTCCACGTTATTATTCGATACGCTCAGCCGTCCGTAGAAAGAATAAATCATACCGATAGCAAAGACGTTGGCAGACACTTGGTCGAGCGAATCGGGCACATAGTCGTCATCCAATGCCGTGCCGTTCACCTGCTCATCAAAGTGTAGGGCTTCATCGCCACAGAGGATGCCTCCGGCAGAGAAGCCGACCGATGCGATGCGGTCGGGATTGATACCATAATCGGCGGCATGGCTGCGGACATAGCGTATGGCACGTGCCAAGTCGAGGCTGCCTTCCTCCATCGTATAAGGACGTACCCGGTAGTTCACCACAAAGCTTTGGTAGCCCAGCTCTGCCAATCGTTCGGCAACGGGCGCACCTTCATTGCCACTGCGGAACATAAAAGCTCCGCCTGGACATACCATCACGGCTCCTTTCACTTCCACGTTGCCGGGTACGGGATACCATATCATGTTGGGACGGAAGTCGGGGTCGTCCTGATAATTCCCGTTGTTTACGGTGTAGTCCGTCACCGCTGGCATATTGCCTTCCGGCCACAAGTAGATATACTCCGCGTTCGGGTCGTCTTCGGCAGGCGCTTCGCCTATCGGACCGAGAGGTGTGTTATTTTCCGTATTGCTGCAAGCCATCACGCAGTTGGTGACAAACAATAAGCATAATGTCTGAAATATCTTTTTCATACGCTGGTTATCTAATAAAGTTTGTATGTATTAGTTCCTCTTTCCCTGAAGGAATTTCATTGTCATGCAGACTCCGCAGCATCCATGCCATATTGTGAGCTAATGTTCGCATTGTTTGGAGTCCTTCCGCATCCTGTAAGGCTTCGCCCGAATTGCGTCCGTGCACGCTGTTCCAGTATTGCGAAGGCACGACGGGCATATTGAGGATGGTGAAGTATTTGTTCAGTCTGTCGAATGTGGCGGTAGCCCCTCCACGCCGACAAACCACTACGGACGCCGCAGGCTTGTATTCGGCCAATTGCCCACTTGAATAAAACAGGCGGTCGAGCAAGGTGCAAAGGCTTCCCGAAGGTCCGCCGAAATAGACCGGAGAGCCGATGATGATGCCGTCTGCCTCCGCCAACTTCTCGCGCAAGGTCAGATACAGTTCATCGTGAAAAACGCAAATACCTTTTTCCTTGCATTTGTAGCAACCGATGCAACCTTGCACGAGGTGGTTGCCGATGGAGACGATTTCAGACGCGATGCCTTCTTCCTCCAGCGTCTTGGCTACTTCCGAAAGTGCGATAAACGTATTTCCGTTGCGGTGCGGGCTTCCGTTTACCAACAACACTTTCAGTTGCTTGTCGTCATTTGCTCTTTCCATAATCGCAAAGCCATTTCACCGTCTGCGGGTCGTAGTGCGAGAAGAACAGGCTGTGGCGCAGGTCCAACTGGCGGATGCGCTGCATGTCCTCGTCGCTCAGTGTGAAGTCGAACACGTCAATGTTCTGCTCCATGCGTTCCTTGCGCACCGACTTCGGGATGACGATGACGCCGCGCTGGATGAGGTAACGCAGGGCGGTCTGCGCCGCGCTCTTGTTATACTTGGCGCCGATGGCTATCAGTGTTTCGTTGCCGAAGAAGTTGTTGCGTCCCTCGGCGAACGGTCCCCACGACATGATGTGCGTGCCGTATTGCTGCATAATCTTTTGCGCTTCTATCTGTTGGTTGAATACGTGCGTCTCCACCTGATTGACCATCGGGGGAATCTCGCTGAACTCCGCCAGGTCGATGAAGCGGTCGGGATAGAAGTTCGACACGCCGATGGCACGCAGCTTGCCTGCCTTGTAGGCTTCCTCCATGGCCCGCCATGTGCCGTAGTAGTCATTGAAGGGCTGGTGAATCAATAGCAGGTCGATGTAGTCGGTCTGGAGCTTGCGGAGAGATTCATCAATGGAAGTCTTTGCTTTCTCATACCCGGCATTGGAAATCCATACCTTGGTGACGATGAACAATTCGCTCCGTGGCACGCCACACTTGCGGATGGCATTGCCCACGTTCTGCTCGTTGCCATAAGCCTGCGCCGTGTCTATCATCCGGTATCCCACGCTGATGGCATCCGTTACGCACCGTTCACACTCTGAAGGAGACACCTGATAGACTCCATAACCCAACTGCAGCATTTCTACGCCGTTTCTTAATCGTACTGTTTCCATATTCGTGATGTATTAGTTAAATTTCTGATGCAAAGTTACGTTAGCAGCGCTTCTGCGTCCATACACAGATTACTGAAAGGAACACCCATTTCACCGAATTGCTGGAAATAACTCGGACAGGACTTCTCCTACAGGATTAGTGTTGTCGGAGCCTCGGATGGTGCTTCTCCTACAGGATTAGTGCTATCCGACCCTCGGATGATGCCAATCCTACAGGATAAGTGCTGCCGGAGGCTCGGATAATGCTTCTCCGGCAGGATTAGTGCTATCCGAGGTTCGGACAGTGCTTCTCCTGACGGATTGGCGTTGTCGGAGATTTGGACTATAAATGTTAATAGACCTTAGTCCGGAACTGAGATAGGCTCACTTCCAGAGGCATCTTTCATCGGTTTTCTTCAATTCCCGATGGGAAATAGCAGCCTTTCGCTTTTTCCAATGCCTGCTCCAGGTCGGCAAGCAAATCCTCGATATGCTCCGTACCGATGGAGAGCCGGACGGTGGAAGGGGTAATGTGCTGGGCTGCCAATTCTTCGGATGAAAGTTGTGAGTGTGTGGTAGTGGCAGGATGGATGACGAGGCTTTTCACGTCCGCCACATTCGCCAGTAAAGAGAAAATCTGCAACGAGTCGATAAACCGCCAGGCGGCGTCCTGCCCGCCTTTTATCTCGAAAGTAAAGATGCTTCCTCCTCCGTTCGGGAAATAGTGTTGATAGAGCGCATGGCAAGGATGCTCCGGCAGAGAAGGATGATTCACACGTTCCACTGCGGGATGACGGTGCAGGAATTCCACCACCTTGAGCGCATTGGCCACATGCCGTTCTACACGGAGCGAAAGTGTTTCCAGGCCTTGCAAGAGCAGAAAGGCATTGAGGGGAGCCAATGCCGCCCCGGTATCCCGCAGCAGCACGGCACGAATGCGGGTGACGAACGCAGCCCACCCTGCCACATGGGTGAAAACCGCCCCGTGATAGCAAGGTTCGGGATGTGCCAGCGTGGGGAACTTGTCCGGATATTCCGCCCAGGGAAACCTGCCTCCGTCTACAATCACACCGCCAAGCGTCGTGCCATGACCGCCGATAAATTTAGTGGCGGAATGCACCACAATGTCTGCCCCGTGCTCGATGGGACGGATAAGGAAAGGTGTGCCGAACGTATTGTCAATGAGGAGTGGTACATGATGGCGGTGAGCCACTTCTGCCACGCCGCGGATATCCGTCACCTCCGAGTTGGGATTACCGAAAGTCTCGGCAAATACCACTTTCGTTTCCGGACGGATGGCGGCATCAAGCGAATCAAGGTCGTTTACGGAGATAATGGTGTGGGTGATTCCCATTGCAGCCAGCGTATGTACAATCAGGTTATAAGACCCTCCATACAGGTTGTCAGCCGCCACGATATGGTCGCCGGGACGGAGGATGTTCTGTAAAGCATAGGTGATTGCTGCAGCTCCGGAAGCCACGGCTAACGCAGCCACACCGCCTTCCAAGGCTGCCATACGGGTTTCGAGCACAGCCTGTGTGTCATTGGTAAGACGACCATAGATATTTCCTGCATCGCGCAAGGCAAAACGGTCGGCCGCATGCTGTGTATCACGGAAGACATACGAAGCGGTCTGGTAAATGGGCACGGCACGTGCACCGGTCGTGGGATCGGGTTGTTCCTGACCCGCATGCAACTGTAATGTCTCAAAATGAAGTTTCTTGTTATCCATAATCCATAATTATTTGTTCCATGCAAAGAAATAAAATGTAGGCAAATCACACAATATATATGTAGATTTTAGAAAATATACCTATTTTTGCACCAGCTATTAGATGAAATGCATAACAAGATAGCCCATTTTGCACATGTAGCAGAATAATATTCTTCAGTAATGGATACATTAGACAAAACAGATTTGCAGATTCTCCGCACTTTGCAGGAGAATGCCCGACTGACCATGAAAGAGCTTGCAGCCCGTGTCAGCTTGTCTTCCACACCCGTATTCGAACGTCTCAAACGGCTGGAGGCCAACGGATACATCAAGAGATATATCGCCGTGCTCGATGCGGAGAAACTTGGCAAAGGATTCGTTATCTTCTGTCACGTCAAGATGGCACGGCTCAACCGGGAAATAGCGCAGGAGTTCGCACAAATCATCCGTGGAATCCCGGAAGTGACCGAATGCTATAACATCTCCGGCAGCTTTGACTATCTGCTCAAGATTCATGCACCGGACATGAAATATTACCAGCAGTTCGTGCTGAACGTACTGGGAACCATTGAGCACCTGGGTTCGTTGGAAAGCGTCTTTGTGATGGACGAGGTTAAGCACGAATATGTATAAGCCCCAAAACCAAAAGTAAAAAGCAGATAAAGTGGAATGTGTTGAATAATAGCGAAATAGATAGATATCTACTATATCCAACCTCAAAACGAAAAGTAAAAATGATTGGGAGTTGAGCTAAAATCGAGGCTGTAATTGGAGGCGTTTTTAAACGTGGCTTTAAAATGCAGATGAGATTTTGAGGCAAAAGGCGGAAAAATTAGGGGAATCCCTCGTTTTGCCGCTTTTCTTTTGCTCTGCGCGTTCATACACCCATTTCGGATAACTTATCTAAGTTTGACGGATATCGTCTTAGCGGGCAAATAAAGCAGCAAATTGAGGCTATGTATTCATATCACTCCTATTCTTCCGCTTCGTAATCGACCCTATTCATTTCCCCTAATTTGTACCAAAACTATATCCAACTTGGATATTTCGTTTTGGTGCGATTTTGCTGTTGGATATAGGGTTGGATATTCAGTTGGATATTCATTTTTTGTGTTTTTGGGGTCGATTCGAAATGGGGTATTTATTAAATGTGGGTTGATAAAAGGCTTTTTTGTATGATTGGAGGGGGGATATTGCCCCAAATTTAGTACAAACAAGCGTCTATATAATAATTACAACACATTGATTTATATATATTTATCGCTTGTTTTCTTGAAAAAACGAGTGAAAAGGGGTATCTTTGAGGGGTAAAAAATAGATGTTATATGGAACATACAATATTTTATATTATAATAATTGCCCTTTTAACGGTAATTATCGGGATTTTGCTCAAAATCGTGCATAATCTTAAAAAACAACTTCATACTCTCTCAAATGATGAAAAGAGTGGCGATTTTCGAGACATTGTACACCTTAGAGGTTATATCACTTACCTTAAGAAAAGAAATGATGAGCTTGAACAAGCCTTAGGAGATATCCATAAACTCCTCTTCGTTTCCGATTAACATATTCTTTATATCTAAAAATCTTTTCGAGTTTAAATTAGCTAATGCTGATATATATTCAAGTCTCTGTTTGGGAGTGATTTGAATAGGAACTTTATCTTTAGCCACTTTTGCTAATAGCTTAACAAGCCATTCTGCATACATTTCACAAATATCTTCTGCTCCCGCCTTATTTGCACTAATGATGGCTTGCATATAAGCATGAAAGGCCGGTGTTAATTGCCCTGTTTCTCTAAAAGTAAAAGCTAAATTGAAAGAAGATAAACTAGATGCTATATGTTTCGACTTAGAATAGTAGGACGCTATTTCTTTTTTTATAGCATCTCTTTCTTTCTGTAATTTATTATCAATCAATTTGTCTATAGTTATAGCGTTCCATATTTGAATACCCAATATAGTAGTAACGCCTATCCCCATCATCGCAATAGTTACTTCTATTATTCATTGCATATATATTCCTGTTTTTAAATTAGTTTTTAACCATACTTGCTTGTCTTCCAATACTGGGAGAGGGGCCAACCTTCGCAGGTTGGCCGCCAGAGGCAATAATCAACTTTAACCACGCGTTTTTTCTTCTAATATCCGGATACGCTCTTTTAAAGCTCCTATCTCTTCAATGAGGGCTTTGTTTTCGGCTTTTCCCTCTTTATACATATAATAGATTGCTGACAGATATAATTTCCATCAACAACATATTGTTTGACTTTGTTTTATCTTATTCCTATTTAAACGCCTTATAAATATCTTTGCCAAAGTCAATTGATACACTTTCCTCACCTATTTCTTTTAGGTAAATAGCGTATTTTTCGTTTAACTCTTTGATACAGGAATCACGATAAGAATCGTTACCCGCTTTAACGATGTTGGAAAATGTAGAGGAATTTAAGACTTCGGAATACAGGATTTCTTTTGCTTTATCCTTCTGGTTGGTTGCAACAAATAAAGCAAACTCTTTTTCCCAGTTTTTCGATACGGCAGTTTTTGGAGTACATAGCTCTTCTTTCATACTCTTGACATTGTTTGTCATACCCCATACCTTGAAAAACAGTACAATTTGCAGAACTGCAAATACAATAACAATAATAGATGTGATAAGTAACATGATTTTGAATGTTTTATTTTATAATTGATACTTGATTATATTCAATACCTTTTTCAAAACATTATATCTCCGATATATATTATTTAATTGTTTTCGTCTAATCTCTTCCGAATCTCTTTGATTTCTGCTGTTAGTTCATCCACCCGATCCTCCAATTCGGCTTGTTTCCGATAATAAGCCTCTTGTATATTGGGAATTTTGGCTGAAAAGTACCATTCTGCATACCATACGGAGTTTATCTCTTCTTCCTCTATATTAAAGTTAGGGTAGTTTAGTTTATCTGCATTATCAGACATACAGACAATGAAACCATGCTGTTTCAGCCTGTTTTTGAGACGTTTTACGTAGGCTTTCCCTTCTACGTCGCTTACTACATATACATAGTTATCTCGTATGCTTTCCCATTCCGATCGGTCGAGCATTCGGATTATCAGATAGCCTCCATCAAGGATAGACGGTAACATACTATGCCCTTTTACCCGTACACATAGGTATTGTTTCCCGTTTTTCAACATCGTAACAGGGAGGGCGATAGAATCAATTTCTTCTACATAGTTTAGGTTGATATAACCAGATCCTGCCGCCACAGACAAATCAACGATAGGAATTCGCTGGATATCGGCACTGATTGCCAATTGAGGTTCTTGGAATGCAACTTCCTTTTCTTTTAGCATCGAACCACGACCCGTAAGTAGCCATTCGGGATTAATATCAGGATACGTATAGAGTATTTTCTCGCATTTATCTGAGCCCATATTCTCACCCTTATCTAAAAAACCATTAGACAAGCCTGTTTCTTGATAAAATTTATACTTGCTAATTCCCTTATATTCAATAAACTGTACTATCCGTTGAATTGCACCCATAAAATTGTTAGATTTTTTTCTCGTAAAACATTTGGATGTTAGAAAATTTACTACTAATATTGCAGTGCCGTTTCAAATTAACACGGCGGTAAAGGTACGAAAAATATAGATACGATAACATCAAAAATAGAATTTGGATATGAAAATGATTGTACTGCAAAACAAAGAGGCCCGCGAGAAGATTCGTCGGGAACTGGGTATCACCGGGGCAGCATTGAGCTATGCGTTAAATTTCAAGCGCAACAGTCCGACAGCGGTAAAGGCCCGTGCCATGGCACTCCAAAACGGAGGCGTGCTGATGGAAGAAGTAAAAGGTGTCCGTCCGGTCAAGGTGCTGGACGCGAAGGGTAATGTCGTTAAAGTATTGGAGGGATAGAGTATGAAAAAAGATTACAAACAGTTGTGTTACTCCCCATTTGAGAAGGGAGGCACGTATTTCCCGATGTTGGTGTATGCGGGGCGGAACGATGAGGAGTGCCGTCCGTTGTTCAAAACCGTACTGGCGGAGGCTCCGCTGAAGGTGAATGCAGGAGGAAAAATCCTGTGGGGTATTTCCGGGTATGATGCGGAGACAGGCGAATCGCAATGGTACGGGTATAATGATTGCGCCAGCCTGGAGGACTTCGACGTAGTCCGCCGGATGCTCCACCAGCGTTACCGATGGATGGAAATGGTGGACGGGATGCGCGAAGAGACCATCCTGCTTGCCAAAGCGCAATTGGAGGAAAGGAGGTAAACGATGAAAGCGAAGGCAATCATTTGGATGTGGACGGTCGGATGGTTCCTGCTTTTTGCCGGAATCGGAACAATAGAGCAAGCCAAGTTTGGAAGTGTTGCCGCGATAATAGGCTGGTTGCTTACCCTGCCATGGTTCACCAGCAGCCTACTTATTATCAAAAACGAGCGGGAATGCCTAAGGGAAATCGATAATATAGAAATTTGGATGGAAAACCTATTCTGTAAGATAAACAAGTTTTTTAGTAAGGCTGATTCATGATAGGTGTCCCGGATAGTTCAGCAGGTAGAACAGCCGAAACTGGTAAGTCAGGCGGTAAGGTCAGCGGTTCGAATCCGCTTCCGGGAACAGATAAAGCAGATAATAATGGTATATCACGATAACATATTGTGCATAAGCTACGGGGAACTGACTGATGGGGATCCGAACGATTCGGATGAGACACAGCAACCGGTGATGACGGTAACCACCTATCAAAATATGAAGGTACGGGGTAAGCTCGAAGTCGTCCGTCGTGGTTGCTTTGGCCAGTCGGCGCTGGTGGCTTACCGTTCGTTACCGGAGCGGTACAAGGAGCGGGTGGTGGCCAAGTATGGCGACCCCGAACGGCTTGCCACGCAAAGCTCCCTCCGGGACTTGTTCCGGCGGGATATGCGGGCGGAAGACTTCTACCGTCGTTACACCACGGATGGTTATACCCATCTGAAAGAGGAGGTACAGGAGTCGTATGTGACGAACGCTTCCATCCTGAACGTGATTATCGACCTGATGGCCAAGCGCATTGCCGCTATCCGTCTGGGTGGCGGGAACAGTGGGCGGGTTCTCCGGGAGGTGTCGGAAGAGCTGAACGGCATCCAGCAGGAGTTGGGTTGCAAGCTGCCCAAGAACGCGCAGGCTTTGAAGCGGGTTATCGACCGGTACAAAGCGGAAGGATATGTCGCCCTTATTTCGAAGAAACATAAGAACGACAATACCAGCAAAGTGAAAACGAAAGAGCAACAGGCGCTCATGACGGAACTGACCGGTGACGGGCGTAACCTGAACAACGAGACCATCGCGCGGCTTTATAACGCTGTGGCGGCGAAGATGGGTTGGAAGAGCGTCACGGCCGGGACGGTGGGCAACTTCAAGAAAGCCCACCCGGAGACCTACGCCGGGCGGCACGGGGCGAAGGCACTCCGGAACGAGAAGTCGATGCAGGTGAGCCGCGTGGCTCCTTCCTGCCCGATGTACTTCTGGACGGCCGACGGCTGGGACGTGGAGCTGCTTTACCAACGGACGTTCCGCAACGCTGACGGCCGACAGGTAACGACCTACCACAACCGCCCGACGGTGGTCCTCGTCATCGATCCTTACAATTATTATATAGTAGGCTATGCCATCGGGACGCAGGAGACGCCGGAGCTTATCCGCGCCGCCTTCCGCAATGCCTTCGAGCACATTTACGAGCTCTTTGGCGATTACTTCCGCCCGTGGCAAATCCAGACGGACAATTACGGGAAAGGCAACCTGACCCCGTTCTATCAATCCCTGACGAAATATTACACTCCGGCTGCGGTGGGCAATGCGAAGGCGAAACCCATCGAACCCTTCTTCCGGCGGGTAAACGACGAATATTTCCGCCTCCTTCCGAACAGTTCGGGTTATGGCGTGAAATCTCAGCGGAAACTCCAAGTATCAGACAACTGGATAGACCAGCACAAGAAGGAGTTCCCCGATTACGAGGGCTGCGTCCGCCAGATTGAGGACGGGATTGCCTACTTCCGCGCCCGGAATCAAGCGGCCTACGTTGAGGCTTGGCGAGCCATGCCGGAGGAGAAACATCTGGCGTTCCCCCGCATCGAGTGGCTGGCAGCGTTTGGCGAAGTGGCCGAGCCGCGTAAGCTCCGTCCGAACGGCATCCTGCTCCAGATAGACAAGCAGGTGTACCAGTACGACTGCTTCGACGCAGAGTTCCGGAACTATGGGCATAGGTCCTTCTTCCTCCGTTACGACCCGAACGACCTGACGGAGGTGCTCGCCATCGAGAATGTCGGGACGGAGAAAAAGCCCCAGGAGGGCGGCGTGCGGTTCCTCCTGAAAGAGAAGTACAAGCAACCGATGGCGTTCATGGACCGCAAGGAGGGCGACTTCGACAAGCTGGAGGAGATACGGGAGTTCAACCGGCAGATGGAGGCCGACATCATCCGGAAGCGTAAGGAGAGCGCGGAAATCGTCCGTTCGCTCTTCGAAGAAAACGAGGAGCGGCTGCGTGATACCCTGGCGGCACACGTCATCACCGACAGCCTCGGCCAGCACAAAGACCGGCGCAATGCCCTGCGTGGCGATTCTGTGCCGGTAGAGCTTCCGGTACATCCCGCTTCAGAACCGGAGCAACCGGAGGAATATACGGTAGAAATAAACGAAAACGACTTTTTAAATGACTTTTAAATAGATAGAAACGTATGAACAGGAATAGACTTATGCAACATGTACAGGACTGGATTACCCGTTTGGGGAGCCAGTCGAAGGTGGCGGAGAAGATTGGCGTCAGCATCACCTCGCTCTCCCTTTGGCTCAACGGCAAATATGGGGCTGACACCGGCAAGATGGATGCCAAGATAGCCGCCGCGCTGGGGTATCAGGAGGACGGCTGGCAGGTGGTAACCTCCATCACCAACTACCGCAAGATTGAGTTCGTGGTGAACTCCTGCAAACAGGAAAGCATGTGGATGGCCATCTCGAACAAGGCGGGCAGCGGAAAGACCCAGACGCTGGAGCATCTCTTCAACCGCGACCTCACCGGCTCCATCATCTTCATCCAGGCCGAGGAGTGGAATGCCCGCCAGTTCCTTGTGGAGCTTGCCGAGCGTACCTGCGGTGTGCCGAAGCGCAGCTACACGGACATCCCGACCCTCCTGAAGCTCATCACGGAATACCTGAACCGGCTTGCGGCCGACAAGCCCCTGCTCATCATCGATGAGGCTGATAAGCTCCGCCCCGCTGCCCTCCGCAAGCTCATCCCCATCTACAACCGGACGGAGCACCGCCTTGGCTGCGTGCTGGCCGGGACGGAGAACCTGCATAAGGAGATAGCCCGCGGCGTACGCAACAACCTGAAGGGCTACGATGAGATAGACAGCCGCCTCGGCCGCTCCTTTATTGACTTGCCCGGAGCCACGGAACAAGAGGTGCGCGACATTTGCCTGGCGAACCGCCTCGATGAAACGGCTGCCAGTCGAGTCTGGAACGAAGTCGAGAAGGTCAAGAAGATTACCCGTGTGAAGAGCAAGGTGAAGGGCGACGTCCGCGAAAAGTCCGTCTTCCTGTGCGAAGACCTCCGCCGACTCATGCGCCTTATCAAGAAAGAACAATTAGCCAACAGGTTAAATACCCTCTGAAATGAAAGCAAAGACATTAGGCATAGATCAGTTCCTGAAAAGCAAGAAGCGGGTGATGCCCTTCGAGGGGGCATGGCGGGCGGCGTTCGGCCAACCGGCCTACGTGGGGGCATGGATTATCTGGGGCGCAAGCGGCAGCGGAAAGACGCGCTTCGCCCTCCAGCTCTGCAAGGAACTGACGAAATACGGCCGCGTGGCCTACGACAGCCTGGAAGAGGGCGACAGCCTTTCCCTTCAGCGCGGGTTCCAAGACGTGAACATGCTCGAAGTTTCCCGCAAGATAATCCTGCTCGACCGGATGCCGATGGACGAACTGACGATGTACCTGAAGAAACGCAAGTCGCCCAACTTCGTTCTCATCGACTCCCTGCAATACACCGGGCTGACCTACCGCGACTACCTGAAGCTGCGCAGGACGTTGCCCAACAAACTGTTCATCTTCATCTCGCACGCCAACGGAAAGGAGCCCAAGGGCAACGCGGCGCAGTCCATCCGCTACGATTGCGATTGCAAGGTGCGCGTCGAAGGATTCCGCGCCCTCGTTACCAGCCGCTTCGCCGAGGGCATCCCGGAGCCTTACACCGTGTGGGCGGAAGGGGCGGAAAGGTATTGGGGACGGCTTACGGGAGAATCAGAAAATTCACTTGGGCGTTTTGGAAATTCCGCCCAACAGAAATAGAAAATCACTTGGGCGTATTTTTTTCTACGCCCAACAGAAAATGAATGAAGATATGGACACGAAGAAAAAGAAACCGACACACGCCCTGTTTTGGACGCTCCTCCGGCAGACTGCGGGCTACAACGAGAGCTACAAAGAGGTCATGAAAGAAAGCCTCGTATGGGAAGCCAGCGGCCACCGCACCGCCTCCCTCAGCGAACTCTACGAGAAATATCCGGAGGCATACAGCCGGATGATAGAACAGCTGAAGGGCGACCACCGGCAACGCCGACAGCGGTACGAGAATGAAACGGACAGGGCACGCAAGCGCGTCATCGCCGCCATCGCGAAGTACCTCGACCGGCTGGGATACACCTTCCGGAGCCGCGACGACAAGGTGAGCTACATCCTCCGCATCGCCTGCCGCGCCGCCAACTGCCCGGACTTCAACCGCATCCCCCTCTCCCGCCTACAGGCCATCTACAACCTGTATTGCGAATGGAACCGGGTGGAGATACGCGGGAATGTAGAACTGGATAATCCACCGGAAAAGAACTGAGTATGGCACGACGACTAATCCCCATCCAGAACAAGCTGGAGGAAATCACGGAGCAGGGCAAACGCCTCCGGCGACGGCAGGAGAAACTGAAGGACGACCGGGACTTCCTCGTGGATATGATGCTCACCAAGCCCTACAAGGATATGGCGGCGCACCGGCGGCTCCTCGCCGAATGGGAGACGGAAATTGATAAACTGGAAAACGACCTCCAGTATCTACGGCAAGAATATCAGAAATATCACCAAGTATTAACCTCTAAAATAAAGTAAAAGTATGGAAACAATTGATTTGAGTAAACTGAACAGCGAACAGTTAAACAACGTATTGCTTCAGGCAGAAGCCTTGAAACGTCAGGCAAAGGAAAAGCGCGAACGCGACGAGCAAGCCCTTGCCGACTTGGAAAATGAGTTAGTCATCGAGATGTTTGGCGAAGCACGCAAGATTAGCAACGCCATCGTCGAGTTCAAACAGAAATGGATTGACAAGCTCCGCCCGCTCATCGACGAAAAGGTGAAGTATGACAAAGCCAAACCGGAGCAGGAGAGCTACACGTTCAAGACGACCGATGCCGAACTGAAGGTCCGGATGCGCAACAACCGCCGCAGCCGGTACGACGATGGCATCCAAGCGGGCATCGGGTTCGCCAAAGAATGGATGCAGAAGCAGGTGGACGGGGAAAAGAGCAAACGGCTTATCTCCATCATCGACGACCTGCTGGCCAAAGACCAGAAAGGGAACTACTCGCCCGACAACCTCATCAAGTTCATCAAAAAGGCGGAAGAGGACGGCGACGAACTCCTCCTGAAGGCATCCGAGTGTATCAAAAAGTCCATCTACGAAGAGCAAACCAGCGTCAGCCTCCTGCTGTTCGAAAAGGACGACAAAGGATTTGAACGACCTCTGCCTCTGTCGGCAACGAAAGCATGAAGCACAAAGTCGTAACCCTGCAGCCGGGCAGGTGGATCTACGTCTGCCCCTGCGGGTTCCCTTACCAGGCAATGCGGCTCAGCCGGACAAACACGAAGGTCGGGCTGTATTGCGTCAAATGCAAACAAGAAATCGGTAAATATTACAGAGTCATGGACGAACGATTAGACTTCAACGAAAACTGGAACGGCAAGCTGAATTGCCAGTGCTTTACCGTCATCCGGCTGCATCACCCGATAAAGAACTGCGTCGGGGCGATCAAGCAAATCTACCTCAAAGACCGGTACAAGGGCGACGCGAAGATTATGCACGTGTCCCGCATCACCCTCGACCAAATCAACCTCCCGATGGCGAAGCTCGACAGCGGACTCCTGCCCGACGAACTCCGGGCGAAGCTCCGCGAGCAATACAAGAACCACCGCCCCAATTGGGCAACCCAGCCCTTGGACTTCCTCGTGCTGGAGTACCTGAAGGATTCGAAGGAACCTACATTGTTTTAATTGTTAATTATTAATTGAATAAGTTATGCACAACTGGTTTACATGCAAAGTCTCCTACGAAAAGACGATGGAGAACGGAATGCTAAAGAAAGTAACAGAACCCTACCTCGTGGATGCCCTGAGCTTCACCGAGGCAGAAGCGCGGATCATCGAAGAGGTGCAACCCTTCATCTCCGGAGAGTTCGCCATCACCGGCATCAACCGTGCCCACTATGCCGAAGTATTCTTTGATTGTAACGGCGAACGCTGGTTCAAGGTCCGCCTGCGTTTCATCACTCTCGATGCAAAGAGCGGCGTCGAAAAGCGGACGCTGGCTAAGATGCTCGTACAAGCCTCCAATGTAGAAGAGGCGTTAGAGAACTTCAAGCAAGGCATGAAGGGAACCATGATGGATTATGTGATTATCGAAGTCAGCGAAATCCCGCTGATGGACGTGTTCCCGTATGAAGCGGGGGAAGGAGGTGAGGAATGAGCACCGTCGTTCTATCCGTTGCTTCCTGCATTACCCGGCACGAACGGACGCTAAAGACCTATAAAGAGATGTACGAACGAAGCCGGGTAGCTTCCCGGAAACAGTCGCTGGCGTTCCAGATCGAGACGCTCGAGGCAACCATCTACCATTTAAGGAAACTATTAGTAAAAACGAACTAAGACGGAATCAACATGACAGAAAAAGAATTTAAAGAGATTATAGACAGAATCAAAGAGACAACCGACAGGCGGTTTCTGGCCCGGATAGCTCATTCGGCAATGATTAGGCTGTGCCAGTCCGTTCAAGAAACAAGCCTTACATCGGAACTCACGCTGGAAGGCGGATACGTCAGCCGGATAGACTACGATTTAATTTTTCCGAAAAAGGAGGAAGGGACAGATGACTAAACAAGAATTTGACAACCAATGCTGGCACGCCAATATGGAATGCTATATCGACGGGGACATCTACCCAATCGTCCGCGTCGATATGGCAGACCGGACGGTCAGCGTAGAGGATGAAGACGGGGAACTGCTCACGGTTCCCTGCAAGTTTGTAACGATTAAACAAGATGGAAAGGAAATTTAAACGATGATTATAGCAGTAGATTTTGACGGGACACTGTGCCGGGGCACATATCCCAATATAGACGGCCCGCAACCCTACGCCGCCGAAGTGATGAAGAAGTTGAAAGCCGATGGGCACTACCTTATATTATGGACGTGCCGACGGGGCGAACGCCTCGAAGCCGCCCTGAACTGGATCCTCGAACAGGGCATTCCCTTCGACCGCATCAATGCCCACAACCCGCAGAACCTTGCCCTCTATGGCGACGATACCCGCAAGGTGTATGCCCATTGCTACATTGACGACAAGAACGTGGGTGGCCTCCCGACGTGGCCGGAAATATATGATTGGATAACGGAGCAGGAACGGAGGTGGAAGGAGGCACAACAATAGATGCGTATCCATAAAGTCCGCAAGGAGCTGGAATACTTCTTAGTCCTTCGGACACTGGATAATGGCTGTCGGCGGTGGATTGAGTATGTAGGCTGGGAAGTCGGTCGAGACGATACCGGTATCTACATCACCACCCCGATAGACCCTACTCCGAAATATCTGGAAGGAGCCCTTTGTTTCGGGAACTACAAGCACCTTTGCCTCTGGGAGAAGGACCGGCTGAACTCCGAAATCGTCCGCGAGGAAGAGCCCGAAACTTTCCAACTCCCGACGTGGCAGGAGGCGTATAGGAAGACGCATGATTGAAGTTCAACGATAAAAAGTATTATAGTAATAGAAAAAACAGGGTACGAAGCCCCCCGTCATGGCTTGCAACAAGACGACTACCTTGGCCGCCTGCGGCAATGTTCTCGAACATACTCAAAACGCCCGTAACGGAAACGAAAATATGCTCGAACATGTACCGGCTTTGTTGCTGTACATTTATTCCGCATTTTTTATAAATTGTAATTGGCTATAGTTTTCCAATTACACCTATAAGGGCATGGGGGTTTAAAATCCGCGTTTTTTAAAAGTGGTTTATTCTCAGGTATCTATAAGGGTGCAGAGATGATTGAGATAGGTATGAAGAATTGAAAAAGGGAGGCCTAAAACGACCTCCCTTTTTGTTAGTGCTTCCTTTTCTGTTTAGAAATCGGAATTAGAACTTTCCCCAAATATGTGGTGTTGGGGTGTTTGTCAGCGTATGCTTTGCTGACATACTTACCAGTTATCGCGCTGCGATAACGATAAAAAATATAAAACGTTGTCATTTTATTTAACCTACCCTTTATAGCAGGTATCACAAATGTAAAGTACTTCTTTAATATGATAACAATCGCACTTTAAATGATTAATCTGTTGAAATGGATTAAAACAAATTCAAATCTACATTTGGAAAAACGTAATCTACATTCAGGATTTATTAATCGTTCTTGGATTTGGCTATATCAATAATTATGCTTAAGAAATCTCCCACAATTTCTCCCAAAACACCCACAGTTTTGTCGGAAATACCCACAGAAATTCCGAAAACTGTGGGACTTTTTTCATAAACTCCCCGATATTCCTTATCTTTGTGTTATAATCGTTTATCATTATGGCGTACAATAACAGAAACACACTCTTGAAAATGGTTCGGGTACAGGATATTGTATTGGCCGAAAAGAAGAAAGGCGTGTCGCAGGTGTTTGTTTATGAGCACATCATCCGCGACATGTTCCTGATTTCGTTCTCCACCTTTAACCGATGGCTTGCGTATCCTGCCAAACAGGAGCTTCGAAACGGAAAGAAACCGGAGGCGAACAGGAAACAGTTGTCGCTGTCGTTCGGTAGATAAAAGCGGTCCCCATCTCTGGAGGCCGCTTTTGTCATTTCAGGGCGATGCGGGTGTCAAACTCGATGGCCGTTACCAACCACCCCTCATAATCCAATACTTGTTGCATGGATGCCAGGATAAGCGGCTTCTCCGTAGAAGTAAACTTAGTCTTATGTAATAAGTGGATAACGGTATCGCATATCGCATCATGGCGACGCAGGTCGGCCTCATGCCGTTGCCGGTCGCTGAGCGAAATGGAATCCGACACCACATAGAGCCGCACCCGTTGCGGTGCCATCCATTCCCCTTTGTACATCTCCGTGAACTCGCTCTTGTCGAAGTCTATCAGCAGGAGCGGCGCGATGTTGATGCTGGATTTGAATTGGTCGTTGAACCATTGGATATCCCTTAGCGGTATCTCCGCCGTATTGGGATTCGTAACCGTCCCGGATACTTCGTCCACGGTCAGGCCGTAATGGGCGGCTATCTCATCCCGGACGTCTTTGTATAAGTCGTATAGCATAATGCTTGGAATGTTTAAATGATGAATAGGTTATTTCCTGAACAATGCATCCACCCGCTCTTGCACAATCCGGTCTATCTTGTCGTTCAGCTCCTTGCTATTCCCCACGAAAGGACGGGCGGGGACGATGGCGGAGGCTTTCCCGAACACACGTATCCGTCCGCCCTCGTTTTGCAGGGTGGCGTAGGGCTTGTCGGAGGTGATGGAGAGGAAGATGTTCTCGCCGATGGAGGGATTGACCTTGTAGCGCAGGCTGTTCTGCAGCTCGCGGCTGCTGCCGGTCAGGATTTTCCGTTTCGTGGCCGCCGGACTGTAGTTGAGCCGCTTGGTCGATTTGAGCCGTTTCCCCTTTTTCCCGTATTTGACCGGATAGTCCGCCCGCCGTTCTCCTTTGTATTCGAATCCGTACCACGGGCTGGAGGGGTCGCGACGCTTGACCTCCTTCCATCGGTGGAGTCCGTTATCGACGAACCCCTCTTGCCGGAAGTTCTCTTTGAAGTGCCGTACTGCCTCGTTGCCTATTTCGCGGGCAATATCGCCCTTATGCTTCCGGAAATACTCCCGGACGTTCGGAATTTGCACCGGCTTTGAATTATTTGTTGCCATATCGTTTGTTATTTAATGGTTAATGCCTACCTTTGTACCTGAAGAGTAGCAGGAAGTACTGGGTTGGATTGCACATCCTTCACTAAAGGCTTCCGGTTACTCTTTCTTTTTTATCTTTTCCACTATCGAATAAAATACCAAATCCCCGTTCCGAAGTTCCCGGATGATGGCATACGACGGTTCACCCTCTATCTGTATTTCGATATAATGGTAGCCTTTTACCATCGCATTCTCTTTTTCATCCGGGGCATACTTGATATAAGTCCCTTCCCGGAGCAACTCCACAATATCCCGCACCGCCTCGTTCTTTGCCCAAAGTGCTTTGTGCGGCTGGTTGAGTGCCTCCTTGATGCCGGTCGAGGTAAAGGCGATGCTGCCCTCCATTCCCGGAACCGCTGCCGTCCGCCCTAACAGGTTATCCTTTGCCCAACTGCGAATCTCGGCACGTTGCTCCTTGATGCGCTTCCGGAACGCTTCCCCCTCCATAAAGTTCTCGACTGCCTCCCGTGCGCCGGGATAAGCCTCGGTGATGTAGGGATGCGTCGGGGTGAAGAGTGAGCCGGTAAAGGCGGGGTTCTGATCTAATCCGGGCGAGGCGGCACCTGCGTCGTCCACCTTCACGCCTTCGGCCGTAACCGGATTGTCGCCTACGTGGGTGATGGCATCCTTCGTATTCTCCATATCGCATTGGCAACGCCATAGGCAGCCGGGATAGTGCGTGAGCCACCACGGGTCGTCCAAGCTGCGCACCTGGTAATAGTATTGCCGGTGCACTTCGCGCGGCTCGACGGCCCGGCTGGGTAGCCAGCGAAGGTTCGGATATAGGTCTTTGTCCTGCAGATACCTCCGGAAGCGTTCCGCCGTTCGCGCCGAACGGATGGCCGCAAGGTATTCCGTCTGGAGCCAGTTCACGTTATACTGCCCGATGATGGGAGCCGTCGCCTTGCGGAAGTCGCCAAACGAGCGCGGCGTGCCGGATTCGTCCAGCAGCTCCCCGGCCAGGTCGTTCTGCTGGCGGTGCGTCTTGAAAGCAGCAAAGACCGCGTTGTTGTGCTTCAGTTCTTCGACAAACGCGCGGTTCTCTTCCTCTACCAATGTAAAGACCCGGTCTACCGCTTCATTCAAGAGTCGGAGCGTTTGGCGGTACAGCTCCCGCTGGATGTCCGTCTCTACGTCAAAGTCCCGTTCGTAAATCTGTCGAAGTATCGTTTCCAGTTCCTCCGGAGAGAGGTCAAAATTCTGTTGGGCGGAAATTTTTTTCTGTTGGGCGGAAATTTCGCTATGCCCAACCGAATCATTTCTACGCCCAACCGAATTTTCAGCGGCATAGTAGATAGCGTTGACAACCCTACGGAAGCCCCCTTTCGGCCGGGGGCTCAGGCGAAAAAACCGAGGGCACGGTTCGCGGCGTCCCGGTTCTTCCGTGCCGGGTCCGGCTCGTTCAGACTCTTGTTGTCCACCGTATTCTCCTGTTTGCTGCGCAGCCCGTAGAACCGGAACTCATAGCCCTCCAGCCGGTAGCCGTGCGCCATGAGGAAGGGAAAGAGGCGGTAGTTGATGATGTCCTGGATGCGCTTCATGCGGGCTTTCGTAAACTCGGTAAGTACCCGTTCGTGCACCTCCGCCGAACCAGCCCACGCCTTTACGTCGGACGTGCCGGTCTGCCCGTTCATCATCTTGGCGATATTCTCGTCGCACGCCTTCGCCAGCTCGCTGTAATTCTGGGCAGAGGCACGGCTGGCCACGTCGATAACGTCGAGGCTTTCATCCGTATCCACCACGCCGACCAGCTCGGAACCGTACTTTTGCGCCATCTCGAAAGCCTTGTCGCGCTCGTTCTCATCGCCCGTGTCGGTATGGTAAATGATGAAGGGCTTGCCGTACCGTTCGTTATACTCCGACCAGTCCGAGCGGGCGAAGGTCTTCCAGATGACCTCCACCGTGATGCTCTCCAGCTTGCCCAGCTCCTTGGCCGTGCCCAGTTCGAGCAGGAAATATTCCGTCTCATGGCCTCCGTACGGGATGCCGTGGTAATCGTCCGGATAGCGGGTAATCTGCCGTTCGAAAGGGCGGACGTGGTGGCGGGGAAAGACCGATACGTCGAGGAACTCGCCCCGCGCGTCCTGCTGGCCGAACTCCACCAGCGTATATCCCCAGAACTCCGTATCCATCGCAATAGAGAGAAAGTGCGTGAACCACGGACGCTGGAACCATCCCGTCCGCTCCTTGTCGGTATTCTCCGTACCCGTGGGGCAAACGTCGAACGGTTCGGTAATGAGGAACGCCACCGCCTTCTCGTGCTCGGCGATGTATTGCGAATCCTTCACCGTGTTCTCGTACATGTCGAGCAACCGAGAACGATCGCTATACTCCGGATCCAGGGCGGCAAGGGTAGCCTTCGAAAGCGTGTCCATCTGCATCCGGACGCGGTTCGGCGGCAGCTGGCGGAGCGACTCCGAATAACGCTTACGCTTCCGGCGGGGCACCGGCTCCGGTTCCTGTTTGGCTTGGAAGAGTGTCTTAAAACCTGTCAGTATTCCCATATTCGAATCTCCTTTAAATGGTTTTTAAAAGCCGAAGGGGTTATGGCTCCGGCGGGGTTGGTAATAAAAGCGGCTCCGGCTGCGGACGGTACCGTCGGCAGAGGTAACCGGCTGGAGCGTGCTGTTGTCTTTCCCGGAGGCCACGCGCTGGATTTCGGCAATCGCATCCTCGTAGTTCAGGCGGACGCGCTCCGGAATCTCGTTGTCGGGGACGGACTGGTAGATGTAGTAAATGGCCAGCACCGCCATCCAACGGACCAATGCCGGGTTGCGGTTCCCGTCGCGCTTCTGTATCTCCGCGTCGAGGTTGAACGAGGCCGAGAGCTTCTCGTAAACGTAGCCATACGCCATGCGCTCGGAGTCGGTCAGTTTGGTCTCGTTGTCGCGCAGTATCTTTTGCAACGCCCCTTGGGTAATAAATACCAGGTAATCGGGTAAAGTCAGGAAGTTATTCATCTTTTTATGCTTAAAATGGAACAATCGGTTATCTTCTCCGGCTCTCGTTCTGCCGGTACTTGCCGGAGCGGATTCCGGTCAGCCGGTTCGTGAGCCGGGGTTTGTTGAGCTTATAGACGGCACCCTCCACGGCATCCGGTCCGTCGTCGTGCGGATAATCGGGAAAGCCGAGAAACTGCTGGCGGAGTTCCTGCATGTCCGGACTGTGCCGCCGTGCCTGGTTGAAGCGCAGGAGCCCCCGTTCGGCATACGCGGAGAGGTTCTCGATACGGTCTACCTTATCCGGCTTCTTGCGGTAATCGCCCCGGATAGCCAGGCTGTACCCGCGAGCCTCCGCCTCTTCGTCGTACTTCTTGAGATGGATGTCCTGCATGAAGTTCGACTCCATGAAGTGCCGGCAAGTGCGGTTCTCCGGTATCTCTTCCGCCAGGTTGTAATGCCCGCGAACCATCTCCGGCGTGGTGCATTGGCGGCAAAAACAGTCGTAGATGTCGAGGTAACGCCCGTTCTTTCCCATGAGGACGATGGCTTTGAAGTCGTTCTTCTTCGTCTCCTTCCACGACGGGTCGCAATAGGTGATGAGCGCGTCGCAATTAGAGAGCGGCGGAAGTTCCGCCCACGGCAAATGCTCCTCCTGGAAGATACGGCCGATGACGATATGCTGGTGGAAGAGTTCGCGGAGTGCCAAACGCCGCCCCATGTTCTCCATCTTGGTCAGGATCTGCTCACGGGTATAACGCTCCTTCCAGGCCGGTACGCCCTTTTCCGACAAATCCATCTGGTGCGTCCGTGGGTTTTCGAGGGCATAGACCTTCAGGTGGACGATGCTTTCTTTCACCGGGTCTCCCTCCTCCACATCGCCGACGACATGCGCCAAGATGCTCCGCTTGTGGATGCGGTTGCCAATCATCACGAACCGGCTGCCTTTGGTCGGCGCACAGCCGTAGAGGTCGCCCAGTACCCAGTCCGTTGCCTCCTCCACGCGCTTCTCGTTCTTGCATATCTCGGCATCGTCGATATCGTCCACCAGGATAAGATTCGGGCGCAGGGCAGCTTCGCGAACGCCACGGGGCGATTGTCCCCGCCCGAATGCCCAGAATCCGATACCGTCGTTCGTAACGAAGTGCCCGCTGTCCCATTTGCCGGACTTGTATTGCGGACCGTAATCCGCCTTATAGCGTTCGTTGAACATCAGCTGTTCCTGCAAATCTGCCAGCAGCCCGTCTGCCTTGTCCTCGTTGGCAGAGGCCAGCACGACACCCGTCAGCAGACCAAGCGCTTTCAGGTAAAGCGGCAGGAAGATATCCATCACGACCGACTTGGCGTGCTCGCGAGGCCATTCGCCGACGAACATGATGTTGTCGCTCTTCGTGATGAGCCGAACCGCACGGAGGTGGAACCACCCAAAGTCGGCATCCATGAACTCCGGGAAATAGTAGCGGCAGAACTTCGTGAAGTCCTTTTTCAGCGCGTTGACGCGTTTCGCCTTCTCGGTCTCCGTCTCGTTCTCGATAGGACGTTCGCGGATGGTATCGCGCATTTCGGCAAGCCACTGCTCATACTCCCGCTGTTCGCGGCGGGTCAGTTCGCGTTCAAGGCTCATAGGCGGTTCCTCCCCGTTTATCGTTCAGGAATTGGTTCAGCCAAGGAGCTACGGAGCGTGCCACGTCCGGTGCGTTGTTTTTCAAGTAATCGTTTATCTGGCGGACGATACGCACCAACGTCGTCCAATCCGTTTCTTTGGCTTTGATCATATTGTAGAGGTCGCGCACGCCGTCGATGTCTCCTTTGCAGATAAGGCGGGGTTCGCCCTCCTCCTGATATTTGTCCCGGATACGTTGCAAGGTATTCAGTTGGTACCTCACCAAATCCGTGATGCTATCGTGGATAGTCTCCATCGCCATCAGTTCGTCTGTAGCCTTTTTATCCCAATTTTCTTTCTTTTTCCAACGGGATATAGTTACCTCCGAACGTCCTAACAGCCTGGCGATATCGCCTTGCGAAAGTCCTTCCTTATATAATATGTATGCGGCATTTTTGTCATCCATCGCGTTATCAATTTGATGCGAAATTCGGCATAAGAAGTGGTTTGGGCAAACAGGTTTTCAAGGGTAGGAATGAAAATTGCCATCCTTATAATGATTTTTGTTTCCTGCTATTTAACCCTGTTTCTTTGCATCAAAATCGAAATTCAATGAGAACGTATGAACACATATTGAATAAGGATGAACGGACGGCCACCGTCCGCCTGTACGGCGCAATAGGAACCGACGTTGACGGGAACTCCTTAGCCCATCTGCTTGCGGAATTGGGCGATTCTCCGGATATAGACATTATCCAGCTACGCATTAACTCCGGTGGCGGAAGCGTATTTGACGGCATGAGCATTGTATCTGCCATCCGTTCCAGCCAGGCGGTAACCCATTGCTATGTGGACGGGATTGCAGCGAGCATGGCCGCCGTTATCGCGGTCAGTGGGGATAAGCTCTATATGATGGACTATGCGAAACTGATGATACATGATCCGTATTTTTCGGGAGGAGACACGCCGGGTCCGAAGGAACAAAAGGCATTGACTTCCCTTACGGATATGTTGCAGACCCTTCTTTCGCGGAAAGGGATTGGCAAGGAGGATATCGCCAAGTTGATGAAAGAGGAAACCTGGTTCAGTGCGGAAGAGGCCAAAGCCAAGCACCTTGCCGACGGGATTATTCCATCCAAGCGCAAACAGGAGTTGTCCGCCCTGAGTACGGAAGAGCTCTTAGCCCGTATTACAAACGAATATAAACCCTCAAAAACAAAACGAAGCATGAACGAAATTGCAAAACTGCTCGGCCTACCGGAAGACGCGACCGAGCAACAAATCATGGACAAGATTAAAGAGCGTGAAACGGCTATGGCCAACCTGCAGGAGTCCGTTATTGCCCAATACGTCTCCATGGGTGAGAAAAACGGCATCATCACGGAAAAGAACAGGGAAAGGATGGTCAAGCTGGCCAAAACGGACTTTTCGCTCTTTGTGGAATTGGTTAGCGTGGAACCGGCACCGGCAAGGACGAACGTCAGCACGGGTTCAAGCGTCTCCACCGTCGTTTCTCCCCAAGGCCGGTTAAGCGATGCGATATCCCAGCTGGGGAAATCTGAAAAAAGCGGTTCTCCGCGAACAGGACAGGCCAAGACATGGGATTGGTACCAGAAGCATAACCCGGATTACTTGAACCGCCTGGAGAAAGAGAACCCGGAAGCGTTTAATAGATTGTTGGACGAATACGAAAATTCTTTATAAGTATGGAACAGAACCCCGTAGTAAAACATCCGTTCGGAGTGGCGACCGTCGTACAACTGGCCGCTTCCGGAGCAGAAAGCATCGACATCCAGAATGATTTGACTCTGTTGGATGGCGCAACCGTACAGGCTACCGGCGCCCGTACCGTGAACCTGAATATCGCGCCGGACTTGAAGGTGGGAGCCCGTCTGGTCATCTTACACAAGACGACCGCCACCGAGACACTCACGCCGGGTACCGGCATGAAGGGCAAAGCCATTACCGGTGTGGCCGGAAAGACCTTTGCCACCGAATATTTCTATAACGGCACCGATTTTATCCAATTAGCAACCGCTTTACAAATTGATTAAACTATGGCAGAAATAAGACCTACCCTTTACCAGACGGAGTTGCAGAAGATGCTCTTCCCGGACAACTCCTTTATGAACCGGGCCGTTCGCGAACGTGGCGTGGCCCCGGATGTGAAAACCATCGAGAAGCCTGTGCAAGGCGCTATCAAGAAGGCAAAAGAGGGAGAACCTTCCACCTTGCCGCTCCCGGTGTACAATCCGGCAGACGGGAAACACTCCTACGACACAACGCTCCTCTATTGCGACCCTATCCTGATAGACAGCCAGAGCGAGCTGCTCGTGAACTACAACAAGCGGCAGACCAAACAGGAGCAGCAGGCCAGCGAACTGATGACGAAAGCTGCCGCTTATACGTTGAAGCACTGGTCGCCTACCCAAACGGACAATATTATGAAGACAAGCGGAACGGCGCGTACGTCAAACATTGAAGGGTTTTCCAGTAACCGAAAAGCCGTAAATAAGGCCGATATGCTTGCGGTGCATAACCGGATGATGCGTATGAACGTCTCGGGACTGGGCGGCTCGTGGTATGGCATGGTAACGCCGGACATGTACACCGATCTGCTGGGTATTTCCGACTTCATCGACTATTATAAGACCGGCAATGAAACCGGACTGCGTAATGGAGTGGTCGGCCGTATCCTGGGTATCGAGATATTTGTCCGGACTACCGAGAACGGTAATGCGGGAATCCTTTACAATGGGAATACCCCCGTAGATGGGGATTCGGAGATAACGGATGATTTGTTATCCGGCGGCCTCTTCTGGAACGATCGTCTGGTCTGTATCGCACAGGGTACGCCGCGTATCTCCATCAACGAGAACAAAGCGGAATACCTGGGCGGAACCCTCATGTCCTGCTGGATGCGGTTTGGTGCAGATATCCTGCGCGACGACCAGAAAGGCGTCATCGCTTTACTCGAATCAAAATAAAAGGAGGAAACGGATATGCCAAAAGAAGCAGGAGAAATAATGGACGGACGGGACCTGATGGTCTATCTCGATACCAGCGATAACCCGGAATCCCCAACCTATGAGGCGCAAGCCCTCGCCACGACCCACACCGTCACGTGGGCTACCGAGACAAAAGAGCGTTTAACGAAGGATTCCCCCGGCGGGAATCCGGAGAAACGCATCACTGCCGTCAACGTCACCATCAAGACCGAAGCGCTCCGTGCCAAAGGAGACAAGCAGCGGGACTTGATACTCGATGCAATGAATGCCAAAAAGAATGTGAAACTGAAGTACGGGCTGCGTAAGGATGAGGAGTCCAGCTCGGATATCTATTACGAAGGCATGTTCACTATCGACCAACTGGAAGAGACCTCGACGGCCGGAGACGATGTAACGTGGACGGCGCAGTTCAGCAGCTCCGGGGCGGTCGAGAAGAAAACGGTATCGGCAGGAGGATAAACCATGCGGAAAGGAATGATTACAATCAAGGGGCAGGAATATCCCTGCCGCCTTACGATGGGTGCCATGATGGAGCTTAAAAACCGGACGGGCATCGACCTGGCGAAAGGCTCGGAGCGGGAGATGGATTTTTCCTTGATGGCGGTGCTTCTGTTTTGCTGCCTCCTGAGCTCCTGCCGTGCCGACGGCGTGGAAATACCGGTAAAGGATGAAATGGCCTTGGCCGATCATCTCCAGCCGGAGGATTTCGTGGCCTGGCAACAGCAGAACCTGAACGCCACGCCGGAGGATTCAAAAAAAAATCCCGTTTAGGGCTTGCCGACCTGCAGGGATTGGCGTTGGGATGTATCGGCCTTAGCCGGGCGGACTTCCTCGCCTTGACCCCGGAGGAGCTGGATGCCTGCATCGGGCAATGGCTCCGGCGGGAGGAGAACCGGTTCCGTGCCGGTTGGGAACAGGCGCGGCTTGCGGGATACCTCGCTTTGCTGCCCTATTCCAAGAGGAAAGTGCGGGAACCGGGGGATTTGTTCCGCTTTGCCTGGGAAGCAACGCCCGAAGCCCCCGATGCAATTCCCCTGTCGGAAGATGAATTTCAAGAAAAGTTTGAACAAGTAGCCAATAGATATGGATAGGAACCTGAATTATACGATAGGCATCATCCTGATAGACCGTGCCAGCGGAGGTGCGGACGGGTTGAACCGGCGGCTGCAACTCATCACCCAGTCCGCCCGGCAAGCAACGCAGGCAGCGGGGCAATTGGGCAGTCGGCTGTCGGTCGTGTCTGTGGCGGCAGTGTCCAACTTCCGGCAAGCCGACACGCAGGTCGATGCCCTACGGAATAACTTGGAGCAGATACGCAGTGCGGGGCAAAGTGCCGCCGGAGGATTGGGGAAGGTAGGAGACATCGCGCCCCGGTTCAACGCCCTGAACATGTCTATCCAGCAGGTAGCCCGCGAACTACCCGCCTTTGCCTACAGCGCCAGCACGGGATTCATGGCGATATCCAACAACCTCCCTATCTTGGCGGATGCCATCTCGAACGTCCGCAAGGAGAATGCGGCATTGGTGGCAGCGGGAAAGACGGCGGTTCCGGTATGGCGACAGGTGGCAAGCTCGCTGCTGTCGTGGCAGACGGCATTGGCGCTGGGCATTACCGCCCTCACCATGTACGCACCGCAAATCATCAGCTTTGTCCGCAACCTGTTCGACCTCTCGGACGGAGCCAATGAGAGCCGCCGCGCGTTGGAGGCACTCCGAAGCACGACCCAAAGTTACGGGGAAAGCCTCTTGCAGGAAACTAACCAATTGCGCTATATCTACGAGGCTATCAACCAGACGGCGGAAGGGACGGCCGCACGCCGCGCCGCCATCCATACCCTGAACGATACCTACAAGGAGTATATGCCTTACCTGCTTTCCGAGAAGTCGAGCCTCGAAGAGCTGAACTCCATGTACAATATCCTGAACTCGGCACTGCGGAACCACATCGCCCTGAAGGTACGCAACGCCCAACTGGACAAGATAACCGAAGAAGCCGCCAAAGCACAATCGGACGCTATTGCCGACTTGCAGGAAGCCCTATCGGCGCAAGGTGTATCCACCTCCTTATCCGACGATATTATCACTACCCTTGTGAATGACGCGCCGAAGTGGAAAGCAGCGGGCGACACGCTCCGCGAAGCCTTCCTGCAAGCCGTCCGGAATATCCAGACGGATTCAGGGATTACGATTAGCCGGGATGCGGAACAGGGCATCTATGCGTATATCCGGAGCTTCTATGAGATGGACACAGCGGTCAATGCCGTAAACAAGCGGATAGACCTCCTGCTCGGCAAGAACGACCAAATCAAGGAACTGGGTACGTTAGTCGTAACTCCGGATGCGAATAAGGATACCGAAAAGGAACTGAACAAGAACTTAGAAACCATCGGTGGCCTGACCAATAAGATTAACCAGCTCAAAGAAGCGCAAAGCCGAGCTTCGGCAGAGACGGCGGCTAACTTGGAAAGGGAAATACAGCTGTATCAAGAGCGGTTAAATGTTTTGCAACAAACCATTAACAGAACCGCTGCTGGGAATTTAGGCAACGAAAATTATAAGGAGAAACTCAATGCTCCGGATATTGAGGCGTTGGAGGTTCCGGCCGTCAATATACCGATAACTTTTGACACGAACCGTCTCCGTGAGAACTTCCGGATAATGCAGCAGATGTTCTCGGATTCCATTAAAGAGATGACCGTATTAAGCAGCGAACAAATTACAGGGTTACTCTCCCAGAGCTTTGCCAGCATTGGTACAGCCATCGCATCCGGGGATGTTTTGGAATCGTTTAAATCCACTTTAATCATGTTGATGGACATGCTTCAGCAGTTTGGTACGGCCTTGATCGCAGCAGGCGTGGCATCTGAGGCATTGAAGGTAGTCGCATGGAGCGGTATTGGTGCCATTATAGCCGGTGGAGCGTTGGTTGCAGCAACGGCTGCGGCAAAAGCGGCGTTGAATAGAGTTCCCGCCTTTGCTGACGGGGGTATCGTCTCCGGCCCCACGCTTGCCTTAGTGGGTGAATATGCCGGAGCCTCCAGCAATCCGGAGGTCATTGCCCCATTAAATAAGCTCAAATCCATGATAGAGCCAGCCGTTCAGAACGATACGGTTATGAATGGGGAAGTCCGCTTTGTGATTCGTGGTGAAGTATTGGAAGGCATATTGCAGAAAATGAACCGTAAACGAATGAGGACCCGATAAGATGGCACTGAATAAAAGATATACAGGAGTAATCAATTCGCTGGGAGATGTCTCCTACCGGTTTGAAATATGGCAAGAGGGATTCACCGGGAATCCAACGGAAATAGCTGTTACGGATGATCCACTTACGATTGAATGGACAGAAACAGACAAGCTCGAACCGGTACAATCAAGCAATGCCAAACTCCAACTCTATTCCGATAACGACCGTCAGTTCGTAGATTTATATACGGTCAAAGCCGGTAGCGTCCGTTTGGATGTCTATCGGGAAGGTTCGTTATATTGGAGCGGAACACTTGACCCTGAATTATATGAAGAGCCCTTCGCCTATAAAACGGATTACGGCGTGGAGCTTACCTTCTCCGACCTGGCCATCCTCGACCGGCTGAGCTTCTCCGGTGAGGGCTTCAAGACACTCCGGGAAATGATCACGGAGGCACTGGCGGCATCGGGTATTAACTACGGTTCTATCACGGAGCACATCAGCACCAGCCGCTATACTTCTTCACAGGAAGATCTTCTGGGTATTATTTCCGTCCAGAGCCAGAACTTCTACGACGAGGATGGCGAGGCGATGACTATACGCGAGGTGTTGGATGAGACGTTGCGACCTTTTGCCCTCCGGCTTATCCAGAAGGCGGGACAAGTCTACTTGTACGATTTAAATGCCCTTTACGCAGCGTTTACCCCAAAGGCGGTTGAGTGGGACGGGGATGATTCCACACTGTCTGCCGACAAGGTCTATAATAATGTAAAACTCACCTTCTCGCCCTACGAACAGACCACGCTCCTGAAGGGCGAGGTCGATGTGGATTCCGTCTCCGGCCAACAGGTAACCATCTGGTTTGCCTCCCAGACTAACAATGCGGACGAGATTGGCTTTTATACCCATCTTTCGGATACGGCAAAAGGGTTGGAAAAGAATACCCAGGCGAAATTCTTTCGTATCGAACCCTATTACTCCGGAGAAGAGGAAGCGGGCGTGGCGTGGACATTGGAGACCACTACCGGCCGCAACGTTCCGACCCTTGAAGAGTCTTCCTGGCGGAGCTATATCCAGCAACCCTCTTCGCAGATAGGGAGTATGCTCCTCCGGGTTCCGCATACGCCATATCTCGCTTACGCCGGGTTAAGCAACCGCGATTACCGCCTGAAGGTCTCCCTGCAAGTGCTGTTCGACCCGCGCCTCAATCCCTTCGAGGAGGCTTCGCTGAACAACGAGGAGGGCAACTGGGAAGAACAGCAGGATTGGGCGAACTTCGCCTACGTCCCCATCAAGCTCACCCTACGCGATGAAGACGGGACGGCGTTATTCCATTATTACAACAACCTGGTGAAGGAGAGCAACTCGTTTGCCAACCCCGGCGAAAAGGCGTATTGGCGGACGGGCGAAGCCAGCTGGGGCGATGCGTGGCTCTGCTGGTACCAAGGCAACCGCAAGAACGAATCGGGTCTTGGAGGCTGGCAGCAAAACAAGCAAATCATCGGTTACTACCGCGACGCGCTGCCGGAACTGTTCGACAAGCGCGGGACGGGCGAGCTGATCAACCTCCCCGGCGCGGCTGGATACTTGGAGATGCAAATAGGAACAGGCATCGTCATCTACGACTACGAGCGGGAAATCAAGCAGGGCGTGTACGACCAGTGCCGCTGGTTGATGTACAAAGAGCCGACCATCGAGTTCGTGCGTAAAAACGGGAACAGCATCCAGACGAAGGACATCGAACTTACTGCCTGGCTCAACCGGGACGCGAAAGAACCGCTGGAGATTGACACGGTGTTGGGCACAATGCCCGAACCCTCGCCCGCCGCCCTGGGGCAGCTCTACCTGACGCAGAACCATACGGTAGTCGGGGAGTTCAGCCGCGCCGGGACAACGGATTTGCTGGAGAAACTCCTGATTGGCACGGTCTATACCCAGTACGCCACGCCGCATAAGGTCCTCAGCGGTACGACGGTGCTCCTCCCGACCTTCGCTACCTACACGGATGCGAATGAGCCGGGCGTGTACCTCCTTCTTAGCGAGACGCAAGACTTGCGTGCCGAGCAAAGCCAAATCAAAATGGTACAATTCGAAGCGGACGATTATGAGGGGATTGAGTATGTGGAATAGAACATAAAGCTATGGCAAAGAAACAATACGCATATCGGACACGTTATCTCGCCGCCACACCGCGCAACAAGCGGCTGACGGAGGGCATCCAGCAGGCGGCATCGAGCGGTGGCAGCGGGGGAGGCACTACGGTCGTTCCGTCCGCTCCCTCTATTGACATCATCGCCTCGGACAGCCAGGTGCTCCCGACGGATGACAACGTATTCTCGGCGGCGCGGACGTTGGTGGAGATTAACAACGCCTTCACCGGGGCGAGTGCCATCTTCGACCAGCGTTATCTCCGCAAGGACGTGGACGACCTGGCGTCGGGAAACATCCGCTTTGCCAAGCAGATATCCTCCGAAGCATTTGCCTCCGGCCTTACCGGAACCGGCTGGCGTATCACGCAGGAGGGCGATGGCGAGATGCGTTCGCTTTTCCTCCGCGAATGGCTGGAAACGCCGGAACTCCGCTACAACCGCGTAACGGTAACGGGCGATGAGTTTTGGGTGGCTACGGGCATCAAGGCGGACCAGGTGTCGGGAAATACCATTACCGCCAAATTGGAGGAGGGTGAGGTGATTGCCGTCCAGGCGGGCGACATCCTGCGCGGGGTGTACCATCATGCGAACGGCTTCTCCACCTCCTTTATCAAGGTGCTTTCGGTCGACACGTCCGCCGGGACGTTCACCTTCGAGAAGATACGCGGAGCCGATCCGGTGCGCTTCATGACCTTTGCCCGGCAGGGTAACGACACAAACGAGGAGCGGCAACGATCCATCTACCTCTCCGGCTTGGAGGGCTACCAGCGTTTCCTCGGCGGGGTCAGTTCGGCGGACATCACGATGGACAACATCTATGCCCAGTTCGGCAACCTCGACGGGCTGGTGACGCCCTACTTCGGCACGCTCTCCGGCGAAGGCATCTATATCCGGAAGGGGTATATCGAGGGGGCTATCCACGTCACCGGCGGTAACGCGGCGACGCAGGAGTTCGTCAGTACGGAGATAGGCAAAGGGATTGCCGACCTGTCCGTCGGCGTGGACAACCTACTGCTCAATACCGCCTTTGCGGGGGATTACCTCCCGGCGGAACTGGAGGAGATGACGCTCTTCAACCGGCAGAAGATATTGTATAGCGACCCGCTGAAGTATTGGACGGTGGCAGGGGCGGCAACGGTCGGGACGGACTCTTCGAGCCGTTCGGGGTATGCCTGTGTCCTCTCCGGAACGCTCTCCCAGTCGCCCGTCATCCCGATAGAGGCCGGGGGCAAGTACGTCGCTTCGCTCAAAGCCAAAGGGACGGGGACGCTGACCGTCTCGACCGGCGGCGTATCGGAAACCTTCACGCTGACCTCCGTGTACCAGAAGTTCGTGCTGAAGGTAGAGGCGACCGGCACGGCGGGCTTCTCCCTTACGGCATCGGCCAGCGCGACGGTCTGCGAAATCAAGCTGGAGCGCGGGAGGGTGGCGACCGACTGGGAACCGGCGTTCCTCGACAACAACCGGATGGAAGGCCGGCTTCAGGCGATGAAGTACGTGTTTGATGCGGTCAAGAATGAAACCGACATCTACGGCGGACTGGTACTCACCAATATATTAATGGTAGGGAACTACACGAACGGCAGGATGTCGGAAGTGACGGCAGGCATATCGGGTGTGTACAACGACGGAAGCGACGTGGCGTTCTGGGCGGGCGGTACGTTGGAACAGGCAATCCGGGCGGTAAGTAACCCGGCCCAGACAACCAACGTAGCCGGTGCCGTCATCACGCATGGAGGTCTGGCCATCCTGAACAATGCCTATGTACGGGGTACGGTCTATGCCAAAGACGGGGTGTTCCGCGGGACGGTCTATGCCAGCGGCGGCGAGTTCAACGGCATCTTCCGCACCGGGACGGACGGCTTCCGCGTGGAAATCAAGACGGACAGTTATTATAACTTCAATATTTATGACGACCGGAACCGCCCGGCCATCCGGATGGGAGTTGAAAACGGCGTGGGCTTTAGCGAAATCCGCCTGAACGGATACAGCGGAACCAGTACGACACCCAATGTGGTAACGCGCCTTTCCACCGCAGGCCTCACCTATACCGTGGGCTCCGTCTCTTTCGGCATAGGCGTGAATGCCGCGGACAATCATCTGAGGATAACCGCCTCCCTGCCGGATAAAAACACGGCCACGAGCGGCGAATGGTATGTAGAAGATGGAAACATAAAAGTAAAATGAACAGGAATATGAAAGCAACACTCAAAGTAGCCGACCGGATCATCATCCCGTTGGCATTGCGATACCTCGCAAACGGAGGATATGCCAAGTTCGTAACCGCCAAGGCCATCCAGCAGAAGGTGGAACTGTCGCCGGAAGAACTGGAACAGTACGATGTCCGCGACCGTGCCGACGGCTTTACCACCTTCAACGCCCGCAAGGACACCGGCCGCACGTTCGAGTTCTCGGAGCGCGAGGCGGACTTGATGCGGGAAGCCCTGCAACGGATGGACGAACGCAAGGCGCTCTGTTGGGAGTTTATCCCCCTGTACGAGACGTTCGTTTCCCCGGTTCCCGACCCGGCAGAAAAAACATCCCACGTTTCCGATAAAACGTCGGACATTTCTGGAAAAACATCGGACGTTTTGGAAGAAACACCCAAGCAAATTTAAACCATCATGGCTACGATTGACAACATACCCGACAGCGGAAACTGGGGCGACGCGGCGACGAAGCTGAACAACAACTTCCGCGCCCTGAACGTGGACGTGGAGAAGGCGAAGAACGCCAGTGTCAAGGCCAAAGGGCTGTTCCCAACCATCGCCGACCTCCGTGCCGCCTACCCTTCGCCCGTGAAAGGCGACTGGGCAGTGGTGGGCAGCACCATTCCCGGCCTGGTCTATGAATGCCGCACGAACGGGACATGGGTCAGTACCGGGAAACAAGGTGGCGGGGGCGATATCGACCTCACGGGATACATCACATCGACAAAAATAACCGATATAACAGAGATATTATGAGAAAGATACGAATTGGAAACGACATACGGCTGAGACTGCATAGCCGGGATGCGACGCTCGAAGGGCGGAACCTCCGCGTCTATCTCTCCACGTTGCTCGGCCGCTGGGAGGTAACGGACTTCACTGTCGAGGGCGCTACCCTCGCGTTCACCTTTCCCGGCAAGGAACAACGCCTGCTGGGGACCTATGTGATTACGGTATTCGAGAACAAGGGCGGGGACGGGATGCGTGCCGTGGACATCTGCGACGCATTCAAGCTGGTAGCCCGAAGTTGCCAGGCAGGAGGCGATGACACCTCACCCGACCGCCTCGAGACCGAAACCCTGGACTTCGACTTCAACCTCACGCTCGTCGGGAATGTGAGCTACGGGGACATCTCGGACAAGCCGAAGATAGGCGGCGTGGAAATCGAGGGCGACAAGACCCTCGGGGAGTATGGAATCATCTCCACAACCAAGATATTATCCAAAGACATAGCAACCATCATAGAAGAATTAGACGAACCTAAAGACGAGGAGGAAACAGACAATGAGTGAGATACATAAAATAGAGAAGAATGGCGTAACGATTTATCCGGCTACTACGACCGATGCGGTGGTGGATGCGGATGATAAGCTGTCTGTAAAAGAACTATTTAATAATGCTGATAGTAAAAATTATTCGGCAACCTTGCTTTTTGAGAAATTGCCGATAAGCTCCGTTCTTGTTGAAAATTCCTATTACCAAAGCATTTCCGGTGTCATATCTTCTGGAGAAGATTTTAAAAGGACAAAGAAAATATATGTTCCTAAAGGGAAGAAAGTACTTGTTTCAGGTGTTAAAATCACTAACATCCATTCTTGGACATTAAGAGGGGTTCATTCAAATGATGGACAAATATATGAATTCCAAAAAGATTATGATTGTTATATAGGTATCAATATCCCCAGTGGGAATGATGTATCTACGGCTTATATACAGTTTAACGGTGATGCAAAAAGCTCTATAGAGCAATTGTTTTTAAAGGCTGACAATATTCCCTACTATTATATGAATATTATACCCCAAATTGAATTTATTGACGGCTATTATTTTGATATACACGAAGGAAATAAAGAATCCGCGAAGGTGGAAAGTAGTTCTTTCAGGTATGCAGAAATAAACGTTGAACCTGGAGAAAGTTTTATATACAGTTCGAAAGTTGGTGGTATGAGCATGGCCGCGATAACATTTTATGACCAATCCGGCCAGTTAATTTCGTATGACGGCAAAGGAAACTCATCGTCCCCCACTTATACAGACAGAACTGTAACAGTCCCTCCTGCCGCAAAAACCATGATATTCTCAACTTATGTAACATTTGACGGCATCAAATTAGGACGATCTGAAAAAGTCTTAAATAAAAGCATAGATGCCATTGAGAAAAAATTAGAGGAGAACTGTATGACCATTTCTGAGGTTCAAGGAAAAATTGGAATACTGGATTCTGCCTTTAATATAACGAGTAAAAACCTTTACAACGGGGAATTTATAGCGGGATATGTCAATTCAAATGGATCTTTCAACGATGTCCAGGAGTCCCAACCTTATAGATCTACGGGATTGATACCTGTAAAACCCGATACTTACTACTGCATTAGCGGGAGGAAAGAAACATCGTCATCCAACATCAGATGCCTGGATAAAGATGGAGCAAACCCTACAAAAGTGAGGATTGCTTCTACGGGATTGGAGTATTCCTCTTGGTATACCCCATCGGAGGATGGTTTGAGAGTAAATCCCAATAGCCAGATAAAAACATCTCCAACGGCATCGTATATCCAATTTAATATTCAGTGGTCGACCGAGCATGAGGACTTTAATGAAGTCATGGTAGAACTGGTAGGAGACAGCTATGTCCCTGGATTTACGCCTTCCCCTTATCAGCCTTATATGAGAGAGGCTAAACTCAAAGCTTCCGCTTTACCGGAGAACGTCAGTAATGACAATATCGCGCTGGTCCATAAAAAAGTGAGTTTAAAGAATACGCCGGTTATAATGGTGACCGGCGCGTCACATAGTGAGGGTTTCGGAAGTGTAAAAGACAAAGCTTTCATTTCTTATCTGTCCGCTATGCTTGATTGGAACGTAGAGAATTATTCCCTGTCCGGTTCGGATAATATAGAACACTTTAACCGGATCGTTCAAATCCAACAAATATCTAATGTCCATCCCAAAAATCTTTCGGGCGGGTACTCTTTGATTTTGTTAGGGGGCAATGAGACGGCTTACTATTCCAATGGTATTGATGCCAAATATTTCAGGGATAATATTATCAGGTTATGTTCCGCCGTAAAATCTTACGGTTTTGAGCCGGTGTTATGCTCTTATTGTGGGGATATGTCCCGGCCTTGGAGTGTCGTTGTCCAAAATGTGGCAGATGAATATGGATACATGTTCATTGATTTGAATGCCAATGGATATAGGTTCTATAATCCAATCTACAGGCCTTGGTGGTATAATGCGCACTACGCGACAAGAAGCAACGCCATCCAATGGTTCAATTTTTTGAAAGTCCTTGACTATTTTGAGAAGCCGTATTCCGCTGTCAAGATTTTCAGAAACAGAAATGCGGAGCCTTCTGATATAAATGACCTTCTTTTTGATGACAGATATGAAAAAATGAAGTTGTGGAGGGAACTTACATTGCATCATCAAGCGTTGAAAAACGGATACGAAAAATATGTCGACAGATTGGACCTGACCGTATATACTGACAACGAAGGGGATACTGTAAATATTGGGGCTTTGGAAAATGTACCATCCGAATATAATTCATTCAGATTAGGTTCGCCTATCACTATACAAGACAAGGCATTGATTCAATTTACGTTGCCTTCTGTAGCTCCGGATATTGAAAATTTGAAATTCAAGTTGGATACGGAAGGCGATGTTGAAGTTTATGTTAGGCAATATGTGTCTTCTGATTTGGTTGTTGGTTTGTCCGATAGGGGCGGTTCCTTCCATTTGACCACGGACTCTCCTGCCATCTATGTCGGAGATGTATATTCCGACTCGAATAACGCAGGCATATATTTTACCGTAGTTGAATATAATGCCGAGGACCAATCGTTAATTGCTACGCCATCAGGAGACTTCACATCGGAGGGCAATATGGCCGGAACTCTCACGAGGACAAGTGGAACTGGTACACAGATACTTAACTATGACAAGTTGTTGGATGTTCCCGGCGAATCTTATTTCGAGAAAGCTTTATCACCTAAAGGTAAGTGGGTACTACTAACCAATTCAAAGGACAGTTATCCAATTACGGATCCTTCCTCGTGCATGGATTATGACAGGTTGGACTTTCTGGTTAAGACACCTTCAGGTAGCGGTTTTATCATTAAAAATACAAGCATGGAGTTTGATACTTACAGGGAGAAAAATAGAAGAAAGGGAAAAGACCAAAGATGCCTTGCCTTAGCACCCGAAACAGGGAATCAACTTCTTGCAAAGACAACATTCGAAAATGCTGTTGCTGATTGGGGAGCCCCGGCCAATGCAACCGCTTGGAACGGGCAGGTCCAATATACGGATGGGAACGGAGTAAAGCAAACGGGGAACCATATCCCGACTTTTTTCAAAACACAAAAGAACGTGACCGGCATTTTGAGGCTTAACAAAGGCCAATCAGTATGGCAAGCTGTAGACTTTGTGGGGGAAGAATATTATTGCCACAAATATAAATTAAAGATAGTAGCAAGGTATTATCCGGAAGAAGCATTGGACATCGACAATTTGCCTTCCGATGTCAGGACTTCCCGGACATTTGATTTCGCTAAAATCGGAATCTCATTCAAAGTATATAACGATTCCATATTTACGAAGGAGGTTTATGTGCCACTGAGTTTTGTGGAAATAGAACAAGATATCATTCTTGACGCCCCGGTGGGAAGAGATGGCAATATACTGACAATAACGGCATTGGATGACAGGGTCGAATTATTACTTTGTGAATTGTATGCTTAAATATAAATATATGCAAAACAAAACAATCCATTACAACAGCCCCTTGGCCCGCCTCCTGACCTGCCTCACGGACACGGACACCATCATGCTCTTCGGCTTTATCCTGACAGAAGCCGATGAACTCAGTATGAAGACATTGGCGCACGAGCGGACGCACCGGATCCAGTGGATACTGACCGGATTGAAGTCAGCAGCATTCTGCATCATCACGGTAGTAGTGCTTGGGTTATTGGGATGTGCCGGATGGTGGATGCTCTCGTTTCTGGCCGTCCCCTTCGTGGCCTGGTATCTCCTCTATATCCTCGAATGGCTCTTCCGGCTCTGCCAATACCGGGACATGCAACGGGCATACGAGGCCATTAGCTGGGAGAAACAGGCCGACCGCGTGGCCGACGCTTACGTCCGGGAATACCTCCGAAAAGGGAAGGAGCCGGAAATATGGGAGTTATTCGTGGAAGAGCAAGCGGGATTTCATTTGAGAGATACCACTATGTAAATTCATACTTTACCAACTACTTAAAAACGATTTAAAGATGAAAGTTTTTGCAGGCATTGATGAAATGTTGATCATCGCGGTATTCGAGTTCTTCCTGGTGCTTATCGCGATGGTGTGGGATTTCTTCTCGGGTTATTACAAGGCGAAGCTGCGAGGGGAAGAACGCAACTCTTACGGGCTCAGGCGGACGGTCTCGAAGTTCATACTCTATGCGGGGAGCGTCTGCATTGCACTGGGCGTGGATTTGATTTGTTACGTATGCCAGTTCTGGGTGTTCGTCCGCTTGCCCGGATTGATGCACCTTCCGGTCGTGGCGTCGCTTATGGCAGCGTTCATCCTCGTTACCGAAGGGCGTAGCATCTGGGAGAAAGCGGACGCCAAACAGCGGCGTGCGGCGGCCAAATCTGCCCGGTTGATGAGCAGTTTATTTACAAAAGATTCATTACGCGACGCTTTTACCGAGGCTTTGGTGGAGGCGGCTAAAAGAAAGGAGGACAAACAATGAAGAAAACATTACCGCGCGGATTGAGGAACAACAATCCTTTAAATATTCGCATCAGTACAGATAAGTTCGTGGGCGAAGTGCAGCCCTCAGGGGACAAGGCGTTCAAACAGTTCGACACGATGGCGCATGGCTATCGAGCCGCCTTCCGGGTGCTCCGAACGTACATAAATAATTACAAGTGCGACACGATCCGGAAGATCATCTCGCGCTGGGCACCGGAGAACGAGAACCACACGCTGGCCTACGTTATGACCGTATCATCCCGCTCTGGCATCTCGCCCGACGCACTTATTTCGTCCTCAAACCGCGAGGAGATGATTCGCATCGTGGCAGCCATGTCGTATGTGGAGAACGGCGTGGAAGCGGATATGGTGGAAGTACTTGACGGATGGGAGGCGTTATGAAGCGATGGGCGTATATAGTAATAATCTTCCTGATTGCAGTCGGCAGTTTCTTCTCAGGTTATGGCTACAGGAATATGCGATCGTCCGAGACCATGCCTGCCGATACGGTCATCCTTCGCGATACACTCAGGGACAGCATTCCGTATCCTGTCGTGGAAACTCTCGTCCAAGAGGTGCCGGAGCTCGTCCCATTCTACGTTACCCTGCGTGGCGATACTGTCCGCGACACGGTCTATCTCCCCGTCGCCATCACCCAAAAGGAATACCGGACGGATAGCTACCGGGCATGGGTCAGTGGATTCCATCCTGCCCTTGACAGTATCTGGGTCTATCCCGAACGCATATATATAAAGGAAAAGGTTCGCCGCTGGGGTATCGGGCTGTCCGCCGGGTATGGCGTTGGCAGAAACGGATTCTCGCCTTATGTCGGCGTAGGGGTGTATTATCGGATATGGTAACTGATTCCTCTTTTCCGGGGCTTTAGAGGTTAAAGAAAAGCCCCCAACGTGTTTCTCTGTTTTAAATGTCCAGTAAAAAACAAGAAATGAACGAGCATAACTGTCCGCCACGTTGAGGGCAAATGTCTTCAACGCGAACAATTATGCTCTTGTTACTATTTTACTGGACAAGGGCAAAGGTACAACTAAAAATCAAGAAACGATATGTGTAAATCTGAAATCTTTGCCGAAATTCTCGAAGCCGTCTCACGTGAGACGGAAGTATCCGCTGCGCAGATACTTGGATGCTCTAAACACATGGTAGTGGTGGATGCGCGGAGCATCACAGCCAAGCTCCTGAACGAAAAGGGGCTTTATCCCGAACAAATCGCTGTGCTCATGCATAAGACCGCCGCGTCTGTCCGATACCTTCTATCCAATTATGAGAACCGGAAATCGGCCAACAAAATAATCGCAATCTACACGCAAAACGTTCGCAAGAGCCTTGCAAAGGATTGATTCTTTACGCTTCCGGGGCTTTATACCTTTGCCATACGGTTGCTATTGACCGGATTTTAAAACCTATTGTTATGACAATCAAAGGAGCAAATGGAGAAAACTACAACGTAACCAGCCAGGGGCAGGGTACGTTCAACAGTGTCGGAGCCGGTGCGGGCATCGCCTCTTTCTTGGGCTTGAATGCCGGGAACCTCTTGGGCGGATGTGCGAACCCTTACAACCGAGGCGGGGCTGTGGAGGTCATCACCTCCGATGACAAGCCCATCTCGCGCTACGAGGCCGCCATGATGGACAAACTGGCCGCCAAGGATGCAGAGATTGCCACGCTGAAGGCAGACCAGTACACGGACGCCAAGATGGTGGAAGTTACCAAGTACGTGGACGGCAAGATTGAATCGCTGGCATCGGAAGTCCGTGCCAACAAGGACGCTCAGCAGGCTATCAACTTGCAGCAAGCGGTCTATAACGGCACGAACACGGCGACCTTGCAGTGTATGCAGGGACAAATCGCCCAGCTGCTCGGCCTGACCAAGCTGGTTGTTCCGAACGGCAGCGTGTGTCCGGGATGGGGAGCGGTCGAAGTTAAACCGGCAACGACAACTTCGTCTACGACACCGGCAGCCTAAAAACTTTATGGGGCGGACATGAAGTCTGTCCCTTTCACTTTTAACTCATAATAAGATGAATTATACCAACTCACAGATATTAGCTGCCGTACTTAACCAATGGCTGCAACCGGTTGTTCAACAATTAGCCGGGCAGAAATTATCTTCCATTCCCTTGTTAGCGGGGATTGAAAACAAAATCCGTTCCACCGGTTGGGTTCGTTCATCGTGGAGCCTTTCAGCTGAATTGGCTCCCTTCATGCAAACAATCACAGGGACTATGCTGGAACCGGTCATTAACGGATATTTGTCGAACGTACCAGATGAAGCCATCCCGGAAATGGCCCATGCCCTCGTGGACCAGGCAATAACTAACGGCGGCTGGACTTTCTTCGATGGCAACCTCACGTTTGACAAAGAGGATATGGAAAGCCTCAAGCATTTATTAGACTACAATTTACCCCTTACAAAACAAGAAAAGTATCAAGTAAAAAAGGAGCTACAGTGACTTTAAAAAGATAGGATGAAGAAGATTTACCTATCCGCACCCCTGCCGTTCATGGGGCAAAAGCGGATGTTTGTCAAGGAGTTTAGGAAAGTATTGGGGCAGTTCCCGGACGATGCGGTTTACATCGACCTTTTCGGGGGTTCCGGACTGCTGGCGCACGTTACCCGCTGCGAGAAACCGGCGGCGCGGGTTGTCTATAACGATTTTGATAATTACCGGCAGCGGTTGGCGAACGTCGGACGTACCAACGCACTGCTGGCGGAGCTGAGGGAGATGGTCAGGGGTTACCCTCGCGGGAAGTTGCTTCCCAAGGAGCTGCACGAGCGGATAGTACGCCGGCTGGAAGCGGAAGAGGCGGGCGGATTCGTGGATTACATCACGCTCTCCTCGTCGCTGCTCTTCTCGATGAAATATGCCGTGAGCCTCGCCGCCCTGCGCAAGGAATCGTTCTATAATAATGTGAAGCTGTCGGACTACGCTTGCGAGGGCTATTTGGATGGCCTGGAGGTGGTTTCGATGGATTACCGGGAGCTGGTCGGTCAGTATCAGAGCGTGCCGAACGTGGTCTATCTGGTGGATCCGCCTTACCTCTCGACCGAGGTG
>ERZ857521.584-NODE-584-length-53301-cov-5.072719_pt1 | contig 53301 bp, 42 predicted proteins | sample MGYA00519701_ERZ857521 | MGnify/ENA primary metagenome ERZ857521 (study PRJEB31778, sample SAMEA3449346) | human gut metagenome | biome: human gut; feature: human-associated habitat; material: faeces | place: United Kingdom | collected 2010/2012 ...
CCATCGTAACCAGAACGGCCGGGTCAGCGTTTCGCCCGCCAATACCGGTACTGGCAATATAATGCGTCTTCTCGGTCAGGTCTTGCGTAATGAAAACCTCCTTCCGTGCCTTGACTACTCCGGCATAATTCACATCTACATTTTGGACAAAGAACCAAGTGCGGATGCAATCGGTGGCTAGCTTGCACCCCTCTTCCGTCAATTGCATGACATAATCATTCAAGAGCAGGCGTGTCTGGTACTCCGAATTGGAAGCCCGGTTGAACGCTCCCCCGGTCCAGTATTGCGTATAACCGTTGTGGGTAGCTTTAAGCATCCCGTTTTTCTCGGTCTCGACCGATACGCCGGTTTGGAACCAGGTCCAAATAGCAATCTTCGTCCCGTTCAACGGAGCTTGTTGTACAACCGACAAGGCACAAAAGGCATTTTCACATTCCCATGCCATGACCAAATCCGCCTGATTGGCCGCATCACTCAGGAAATAACGCCGGAATACCGCTACGGCATCATCCGCCAGTTCCTCCTTAACCACCGACACGTATGCCAGCTGGATATGTTGCAATTGCTGCTCAAAAGGGAGCATCGGGTCCGTAACCTGCAAAAACACTTGATACTCCGTTATTCCGCCATTTCCTGTAAAAGAAGCGATCTGCGCTTCTACCGCTTTGTCTTCGTATTTCTTTTTCTTATAATTCATATAAACCGATTTATCAATTATTTTCAGCACCTCCTGAAATCCATCCTCGGATCAAGCTTAACACTTCCTGTTTTCCAGAACTATTGAACATATCCGAATGAATCGGATTGTCTTCCAAAATATCCAGCAAGAAACTATTATGGATATCGTTGGGGGTTATATAATTCTTTCCCTCTTCGGAAAGCGGAGCTTTCACATTAACCAGAGATTGATAAGCCGTTCCTTCACGCAAATCCAAATTTCCGGCCAGACTGGTGCTTTCACCGTGGCAAGATAAGCAATTTAAGTCAAATATTTGCTTTTGGATGCGATCAAAACTTGCTAAATCCAGTTCTCCTAATGTCAATACGATCTGCTCATCCGAAGTGTTGTCTACTTCATACGCATAATAGGCATATACCTCTTTCAGTCCCCGGCTGATCACCGCCAGCTCGATTGTCCTTGTCTCAGCAGGCAGATTATTCAAGGTTACCGTTATCTCTTTCCCCTCACGTGTCGGCTTCGTGATACGCTTCGACAAAAGAGGTTGCGATTTATCATCACTGTATGAACAGAGAGAAAGCGTATTCTCGCGAGGCCAAGCATCCAATCCCGTAAACGTTACCGTCAGGGTAGCCGTCCGGCCCGTATCAATTATCTCTTCCGGATAAATCTTGCCCTCATCACAAGCCGTAAAGCAGAACAATACCCCTATACCTATATTATATAACTGATGCCATTTCATAAGACTACATGCTTAGAATGTAAATTGTAACATAGCCGTAGCCGAATGACGAGCCAAACCTATAGCGGCCTCATCCCTATCATTCTGCGTATCATGTCCGGTACGGCCTAAATACTGATACATGACTTGGAGCTTCAAGTTGTTATTGAAGAAATAATAGTTCAGGCCTACAGCCGGCATATTCAGCATTCCTCCCATATCTGTTCCATTACGGTCATACCAGTCGTAACGGATAGCTCCTTGCAATTTATCGGTAATGAAATAACCGGCCTGGGCATAAGCCCCCCAAAAGTTCTCATCCGGTTTTTGCATAATCTCCGTAAAGTGCATATTCATGAAATAGGCCTCAGCGGCAAAATACCAGCGGTTGTATATCCAAGCGAATTCCAATCCAACGCGCGTATCGCTACTTGTCAGGAACTCGGCTTCCGCGTTGTATGAAGCGGATACGCCTATTGACATTTTATCATCGGTCAGATTCTCCGGAGATCCTTGAGACATGGGCATTTCGCCTTTCGGCATAAAGGCCAAACGTCCGGCATATAACAAAGAGGGAAGCCATTTGTGATCATCACAATTGGTTTTACTGGCGATGTTCACATCTATACCGGTTCCGTTAAAGACGCCCAATTGGTATTGCCAGCGATTGTTAACCAAGCCATGAATCTGAACGCCCAAATCAAATCCGGTTGACATGCTCGGTACTACGTAATTGATATCATAGGGGAGCAACACAGCTGCAGTAGTCGAAGTTGGAAGTACCGGGAACAAGGTCTCGCCTAACGTACTTAAATAACCATGCATGAACGGAGTCTTGAATTTCCCGACACGAACGCGGAACGACTCTTTCAAAGCAATATCAAACCAAGCCTGTTGCAACAATGCACCTCCGCTTTTGGCCGCATTCAAAGAAAGATTAAACGTAACTTTCCCGAAAGCTTTTCCGGTAAATCCTAAAATAGCGTTTGGAATGGCAAACCCCGAATTGGCCACATTCTTGGCATAATGGCTCTCCAAACCCTGATCATCATAGCGGTTATAACAGGCACTGGCCTGAACCAAGGCATAAGGCTTGAAAAGAAAATCGCCCGCCTTTGTCGAGAAAGAGAAACCTTTCTTGCCGGCCAATGATACGACATCGTTTTCTACATATTTATCATCTACGTCATTTGTCCACTTTTGAGCATTTGCCTGAAAAGCCTGGAATGATAGAATAGTTGCTGCAATTGTAATATAGATCTTTTTCATATAATGAGTATATTGTTATTCTGATTATAAACTTTGAAGGAATTTGATTAATGCTGCCCGCTCTTCTTTTGTCATCCGGGAGAATAGCGTACGTGAGGCCGCACCCTCTCCACCGTGCCACATGATAGCTTCCGTCAGATTACGAGCCCGCCCGTCATGCAGATAATAGGAATGGCCGTTCACCACTTCTTGTAAGCCTAATCCCCAAAGTGGCGCGGTTCGCCATTCATTTCCGTTAGCCAATCCGCTTGGATAATCATCCCCCAGTTCAACGCCCATATCATGAATCAAGAAATCGGTATAGGGATGGATTACCTGATTTCCTAATTGCGGTATTTCGGTATTGTTTAAAAGGACGGAACCACGTGGACGAGTCTTCAGTGTTGTGACATGGCATAAATGACATTTAGCCTCGTAAAACAGCTGTTCACCTTTTTGAACGTCCGGATCGTCCACATTCCGGCGTGCCGGGACACCAAGACATTGCATATACAGGTCGACATCCTCCATATCTTCGGTAGACACCTGCACACCCGTCATAGCAAATCCCATCATATTGCTTTGGCCTTCGCCAACTTCATGCGGAAAACGGTCGTTCGTTACCCCTAAATCAGACGAGAACCCCAATTCAACAGTCAGGTCCTGATGATTAGCCTTATTGCCCGATAACCCGATTCCGTATTTACCTTTCTCTGTCACATAGTTAAGCCGTCCGCTAATCCCATATTCCGGATAATTGCTTTGTTGGGCAATCTCTTTCAGCATATCCAAATCAACGGCCATCATCTGCCCCATACCTACGTGGCGCAAGGGTTGACGTACAGATATGCGCAAGTCGGACATCGGAATACTATCAGCATACCATTCCGTTATTTCATAATGAGGGGTCATCAGTTCATACTCCTCTCCATCCGGGAATGTATACTTTTGAGTTGTGGTCGTAATTTTCACTTTTCCCTCGGCTTTGGTTCCATAGATAGACTGATCATGCAATACACGTCCATAGTCCTGAAAATAGCCTCCACTCTTACGGCTAATATAAATCAACATGGAGGAAAATCCTGCTCCTGACCCTCCATCAGCAATAGCCGGGCGTGTTCTACCTGTACTTTTATGGCAACTTCCACAGGAATATCCAGCATAAAGCGGACCTAAGCCTCCGCCATCTACATTATCTACGCCACGGGCGTCATCATACAAACCGTCTCCACGGTTGAAACGCTCCTCCAGTTCACCCGTAACCCAATCCGCCTGTGTATCATAAGCATCCGGCGCATTGGAAAAGATAGTCGAAATACCCGCTGACAATTCTTTCTGCGATGCAGGTTGTCCGTTTGGCTTTGTAACTATCCAATTCTCCATATCTTCTTGCTCGCAACTACAAAGAAGCAGGCCAGTCAGAGCATATACTATGAATCGTTTACCTTTCATTTTATTGGTTATTTGTTTTAATCTGCATAAGCTTTCGTTTTTGAGTTCATTGCAGAGCAATAAACCCATCTACTTTGATTGTAAATAACAAGTGAGAAACATACCCTCTTTTGAGCGATGATAGGTTTTCTCAAAGCAGAATCTCCACTTTTTAAAAGAAATGCCATCATCGCTCCGAGTGACAATTACATTTTCGTGAAATACTATCGTCATCCGGAGCAATGATCGGCCTCTATCAATCTTGACTTGTCAAAGCGGCACGAACCACATCCAAACCTCTTGTCAGTTCGGCACAAGCATCCATAGCAGCCTGATTTTCCGTATCAGCTCCCAAATTGTTACGGAACGGATAAGGAATACCTTGAATAGCATCGATCGTAGCGTCAATCTGTACAACCATTAAGCTATCTAATGTCGGATTTACAATCTGACACAAAGCATGCAAGCTATTTTCAGCCGCTGTTTCAGCATCCAAATCGCGCCCACCAAAATAAGAGTTCTTAATGCTGACAATATTGTTGGCATAATCATCAATAGAGTTCCAGCTATACCAGGATTCTACCGCCAGCACACCGGGATTATCCGGATCTGTAGCATCTTGATTACTGCCTTTCCATGCGTCAATCGGGTCTTTAATCTTGGCGGTTCCTACTTCATTGGAGATGCCGCCCATGCCATTGTCGCCGTTCAACATGGTTTCGATAGCCTGATAAACACTGCTTAATCCGGCATAAGCGGAACCATCGTGGCTCTTCATGGCCTCAGCGTATGAAGTCGGGACAATATCATTACCCAGACCTTCAGCCCAACCTTGATAAAGTTCCTGCGTATCTTTCAGCATACGGTCTGAGACAATCTGCAAGTATTGAAGTTCGTTTTCTGTAAACGGAGTTTCTTCCAAATTGCGGGATTCACCATCCGAGAACAACATACGTTCTGCCGTATGGAAACCACGCAAATTTTGAGAAGCTTCAGAGTCACCGGTTATCCCCGTGAAATCACCGTTGGCAATAATCTCGTCAATACCTCCTTTATCCAAAGGCCAGCTATCCAGACTTGGATCGTATTGTCCCAAATCAGCTACGCCATAAAGAAACGCCTCGCTTTCTTCCCAAGGAACCCGTACAGCCCGCCAAGCCGCACAAGCATCGTCCAAGTCATTTTGGCTTTGGCTTGCCACAAACTTAACGATAGCCGCATGATAATCTTCCATCTTATCCAGCATTTCCGCATAGGTCGGAAGAACCACATCGTCCACATAAGTTGTTACCGTAGCACTCATTTGTTCCTCGGTTGGCTTGTTCCCGGTATAACTGGGATGAGAAAAATCAGCCAAAGCTTCGAAAGTCACCTCTTCGGCAGGTGTTGGAGTTGGAGTGTCCGGATCATCATCACTACAAGCACTAAAACTTAATGTCAGTCCCATCATCATCATGGGAAATAAAAGAACTTTTTTCATTTTGTATTACTATTTGAATTGTTTGAATTTGTTATTTCTTGATAAACCATCCGATATAAGCAATGCCGATTGACACCATATTCTGACTGTTATAATCGCCTTGTCCTACGATACGATGTGTATAATCCGCTTTAACAACCAAGTTGGATAATGGATAGTAATTGAATCCGGCCGTAATCACGCTCTTTTGCAAACGGCGATCAGCAAGTTTCACGCTCCCTTTTTCCATGGATTGCATCGGATTGTAATATTCATAGCGGAAGAATGGATAAAGCTTTATCGGCTTCTGGCTGGTAAAGAAAGAACCGATGTTGTAACCGATTTCAGCTCCATAGCTAACGGCTGTCTCGGCCATCGGAGTGGTGGGATAACCGGATGCTCCTGTCGAATGGCTGTTCACATTCGCCAACTGATCGCTATTCCCTAAATGACCGTAAACGATATTACCGCGTGCGATTAAATTGTTGTTCGGGCTTTTGTATTGTGCATCAGCCGTTACGATGGTCAACGGATATTTGTAATCTCGGTTATAACTCGGTTTGCTGGAGTTTTTCGAAGGCTGGTTGTAATAGAATGAAGCCCCCACTCGCAAACCCTGCAATTTCTTTACTCCATTGTAATTAACTCGGGCAACAAACGCCGGGTGGGTAAACTGAGTCTCTTCGAATGCGCCTTGATTCCCTTTGCCCACCCAATATTCACGACGGAAGTTCTGTGGGTCCAATCCGGATACAGCCTGCAACTCGTAATCAAAGTTCCCTAAATCACCAAAAATTGCCACACCGGTCTCATGCCATGTGGAAGGAAGAATAGTCGTCTCACCTTCCGGACGATAGACTCCAAAGAAATTCAAGGGCTCGTGGTGTGTATTGGTCAATCCGACCGGAACAATCATGTGACCAAAACGGAAATTCAAATGTTTATTCATTAAATAAGAAATATGGAATTGCTCCAAAGCGACTTCACCTCCCTTTTCAATTTCCGTTTCATACTCACCGTTCTCTTCATCCCATTCTATTTCCCGGGCAGCACCTGTACCGCCATATTCGAATTCAATTTCAGAGCTTAATACCCATTTGGGCGAAAATTTATAATCGAACGCCAATATGAAGCGTGGAATGGAGATTGTCGCACGATTGCGATGGTTCGTACCCACGTTGGTCTTCCAATTCCAATCATAATCCATGTAGCTTGCCGCCATTTCCCCATAACCTCCGAAGCGGAATTTCTGATAATCGTCAGAATAGAGCTCTTCGGCTTTAACTGTAGAGCTCATATCGCTCTCCTGAGCCATCAAAGGCCCTGTCGTACATAAAGATAATACCAGTAATTTTGCTAATCTTTTCATTGCGTTTTTTAATTTTGTGCAAAAGTACGTTGAGGCGAGTGGGCGCACAATAACCATTCTTAGGTATAATCGGAAGTGGCATACCTCGTTATAGGTATTCTCTGAAATAATGGATATAAAATACTAATTTGTAGGTATAAAGCCTGTTTTAATACTCATATTTGGGTATTGCATCCCCTATTCCGGCACCCTATCTTTGTCCTGTCAAAATGAACGTAACACTATTAGTATAATTTTTGCCAGAACCTTGGTCGCTAATTTATGTAAGCATATAAGATGATAAATATTGGAAAGTTTTTATTGGTTATTTCCGATATACAAAAGGAGCCTCGCTGGGAAGTGAGGCTCCTTTTGTGCCTGATAAAGTGAACCCTTCGCCCGGTATAATTGTTATATAAGAACTTACAAACTTACAAAAAGCAAAGCAAAGATGAAAACGTGGAATTGTATCCTATTATCCATTGCCGGTGTCATGTTGCTGGGCGGATGCAGCACCATGACTCCGCAGAACAAACAATTATTCGGAATGCAGACCGGAGGAATGATTGGTAGTGTGTCCGGATCATTGATCGGTGACCGGATTGGCGGTTGGGGAGGTTCGCTGGTGGGATCGGTTGTAGGCGGAGTAGCCGGGAGTGCGTTAGGAGCTGCAGCCACAAGTCCTTATACCCAACAAACACGAACAGATTCCTACGAGGAACGAAGTGTACCTACCTTATATATACGGGACATCATCCTGGATGATGAAAATGGGAACCGGGCCATTGATGCCGGCGAACGTTGCCGGTTTACCTTCATTTTATGCAATGAAGGGAACCGTACCTTGAAAGAAATTATCCCGGAATTAAAAGGGAAGAAACAAGCCAAAGGAATCCGTTGCTCGGAACCCGTTCCGATCCGAAACGTGAAACCGGGGGAAATCATCCGTTATCGAGTGAACTTGATCGCTTCCCCGAAACTCAAATCCGGAGAAGCGCGTTATACCATCCGGCTGAAAACCGGGAACCGGCAAGATACATACGAGGAAACCTTTGACGTGCCTACCTTAGGGCGTTAGAACATCTTACGGACCCGCTCGATGCCTTCCGCCAGGACATCTATCTCTTCTTTTGTATTATAGAAAGAAAACGAGGCTCGGACGCATCCTTCTATCCCTAAAGCCTGCATCAAAGGCTGGGCACAATGATGCCCCGTGCGCACGGCTATTCCTAAATGGTCAAGCAACATCCCCATATCATAATGGTGAATATTCCCGACCAGAAACGAGAGCACTGCCCCCTTATGTGCCGCTTGTCCGAAAATCCGCATGCCTTCAATGGCATTCAACCTCTCGGTGGCATAATGCAAAAGCTCCTGCTCGTAAGCGGCTATCTGGTCCATGCCGATACGCTCCACATAATTCAAGGCCTCTGCCAGAGCGGTACTTCCTATATAGTCCGGAGTTCCGGCTTCAAATTTGAAAGGCAATTCATTGAACACGGTCTTTTCGAAAGTAACGGTTGCAATCATCTCTCCGCCCCCTTGATAAGGAGGAAGTTTATCCAGCCACTCTTCTTTTCCGTAAAGAACGCCAATGCCCGTAGGCCCATAAATCTTATGCCCGGAAAAGACATAGAACTCTGCATCCAGATCCTGTACATCCACCTGCTGATGAGGAGTAGATTGTGCTCCGTCTATCAATACAGGAACCCCCATCTCATGAGCAATAGCTATAATTTGTTTGACCGGATTGATAGTTCCCAAGACATTGGACACGTGCGTCACGGCCACCAACCGGGTCTTGTCGGTGAAAAGCTTCTTATATTCGTCTATCAACAGCTCTCCTTTCTCATTCATCGGAATGACACGCAATGAGATCCCTTTCTTTGCGGCCTGAATTTGCCACGGAACGATATTGGAATGGTGTTCCATAACCGAGACGATCACCTCATCACCGGCCGACATACATGCATCGGTAAAACTGGAAGCGACCAGATTGATAGACTCAGTAGTCCCGCGGGTAAAGACAATCTCGTTAGACGAACGCGCGTTGAGAAAACGCTGAACCCTCTTGCGCGCCTCCTCATGGGCCTCCGTTGCTTCCTGACTTAAAAAATGAACCCCCCGATGAATATTGGCATTTACATTATAATAACCGTTTTCTATCTTCTCGACCACACAACGCGGCTTCTGCGTTGTGGCTCCATTATCCAAATAAACCAAGGGTTTACCATAAACCTTATGGGATAGAATCGGAAAATCTTCTCGAATCGTTTGAATATCCAGCATATATCTTACTCCTCTTTTTTTAATTTGACACGCTTATGAGTCGGCCCGAGAACAAGTCTTTAGGATGTAAAGCCTTTACTTGAGAGCCTTGGTCTCCTCGCCCCTCTAAAAAGACGCACAAACTTATAACACGTGCCAAAGATACGATGTTTAACGTGAATCTGAAAATCTTGGATAAAAAGTTTACAACAAGGGGGAGAACAGGCGCATGAACGATTCCGAAAAGCGTTTGCGGAGCGGGCGTTTCAACCAGACACGAGGGGTTATGCGCCGGCTATGTTCGCTATCGTGCATGAATATTTTCTTCATCTGAATGGCAAAATCCCTTTGATAGACAAATGCGTTGATTTCGAAATTGTGTTCCAGGCTACGGAAATCCATATTGGCCGAACCGATACAGGTAACATAATCATCACTAAGCAAAAGTTTGGAATGCAAAAATCCCTCTTGATAAAAATAAATCTTCACCCCAGCCCGGATCATCTCTGCCAGGAACGAGCGGGAAGCCAGATTGGCCATTTGGGTATCCGAATGTTCCGGCAACATGATACGCACGTCTACACCACCCCGGGCGGCCACCTGAAGCGCCTGGTTCAACCCTTCGGTAGGAAGAAAATAAGGTGTCTGGATATAAACATATTGCTTGGCATTGGTGATGATATAGATATAAGCCTGCGTCAACGTACGCCACGGACTGACCGGTCCGCTGGTGAGTATCTGCATCAACAGGGCGGTTTGTACCGGCAGGGCGGGATAATAAATCTTACTGGTCAAGACCTGCTTGCTCACCACATACCAATCTATCAGAAAAGCCGTCTGCAATCCATACACGGCTTTTCCCGTGATCCGGAAATGCAAATCGCGCCATACCCCCCAGCTCACCCCTTTCCAATAACGGTCTGCCACGTTCATTCCACCCATATAACCTATTTTCCCGTCTATCACCACCACTTTCCGGTGATTACGATAATTCACCTTACTGGTAAATACCGGGAAAGCCACCTTCAGGAATGGATAAATCTCGATACCGTTCTGCTTCATCTCATGGAAAAATTTATCTTTCACATTCCAGCACCCCACATCATCGTAAATCACCCGGACCTGAACCCCCTCATGCGCTTTCTTTATCAAAAGTTGCTGAAACTCACGTCCTATCTCGTCATCACAAAATATATAATATTGCAAGTGAATATGGTGTTTGGCCTGCCGGATATCGTCCAACAAATCTTTAAACTTATCCTTTCCGTTGGTGTAGATCTGTATACGCTCGGCATAGAGCAACGGAGCCGTCTTGCTCCGGTTCAATAGCGTAGCCAATTTCTTATAGGCTTCCGGCGCGATGGCATACGGGTCTTCTATCCGCTCCATTTTCGGCCTGTTGATAATTCGTTTATACGTCCTCCGTGAGATAATCCGCTTTTTCCGGTTATCCTGTCCGAAAAAAAAATAGAATATAAGTCCTATTCCAGGGACCAGCAATAGGACTATCACCCACGGAATGGTTTTCAGCGGGTTCCGATTCTCGGCTATTATCACAATAATCAAGCCGATTATCGTTATGGTGTACAGCAGGATAAAAAGGCTGCCGAATAAAATTCCCAGAATTGAAGACATAACCAATATTTTGCCTAAAGATACGGAGTTTATCTGAATTTTGCACACAAATAGCCGGCAAGTTTCACCGGACAGATCTATCTTTCTCATCAATAACCGGTTAGTCTTTATCAAAACATGCTAAATTCATGCCTAACATTGCCGGGAAAGATGCCTATAATCATCGGCGATTATGCCTAACTTCGTTTCCATTTATGCCTAAAAATTTCAGATTACAAGTAATTGTTTAAAAAACAAAAAGATTTATTTGCTATTTGGTGAAATAACCTTTATATTTGTCGCTCAATGTTCAATTTGTATAAATTTTAAAAGCGCCATGCTGACAGCTATTTTATTAGTATTTTTTGTGGGGTATCTGATGATCGCCCTTGAGCATCCGTTGAAAGTGAATAAAGCCGGAACAGCTTTGTTGACGGGGATTGTGCTTTGGGTCCTGTATGTAAATTGCGCACCAGAATTGAGCTACCTGATCTCAGGAGAGTCATTCAAGGAGTTTGTGCAAACCCCGTCGGTTGCGGCATTGAGCCTGGCGGAACAGACCCGCGAATACATCATATCCCACCAAATCGTAGAGAGTGTAGGCGAGATATGCCAAACGCTGATCTTCCTTGTGGGAGCCATGATGATTGTAGAGCTGATAGACGCGCATGGCGGATTCGAATTCATCACAAATTACATAAAGACACGCCAGACAAAACGGTTGTTCGTCCTGATCAGCCTGCTGACCTTCTTTATGTCTGCGGTTTTGGATAATCTGACCACGGCTATTGTGATGATCATGCTGGTACGTAAGATCATAGACGATCAGGCCACACGATGGATATTCGGAAGTATGATTATCATAGCGGCCAATAGCGGAGGCGCATGGTCTCCTATCGGAGATGTTACGACCATCATGCTTTGGGTGAACGGAAACATCTCGACCGGCAAGACGATACCGAACCTGATTCTGCCCAGTATCGTTTCGGCCCTTGTCCCGATGTTGCTGATGCTCCGTCTTTTGGATGGTGAGGTCAAGACACCGAACCATAACTCCGACACCTCCTCAGCAGATACTTCAGAGAGATTATCGACGGGCGAACGGCTCGCTATATTTATTATAGGTGTATTGTGCCTGCTATTTGTCCCCGTCTTCAAGGTGCTGACCCACCTGCCTCCGTTTATGGGAGTCTTGCTGGGTGTAGGCGTCCTTTGGATTATTACCGAGATTATGTATAGCAAGAAAGAACGTATAGAAGAGAGCCAAAAGTTACGTTTAAGCAAAGTAGTACATCGGATAGACGGGAATACCCTGTTGTTCTTCCTCGGCATTTTATTGGCCGTAGATGTATTGCGTTATACCGGAATTTTACAAGGATTTGCGGAATGGCTGGATGTAACGGTCGGCAATGTGTATGTTGTGAATCTGATTATCGGAACCTTATCTGCCGTAGTAGATAATGTACCGTTGGTGGCTGGAGCTATCGGTATGTATCCGATAGCCACAGAGGCTATGGTAGCCAATAGCGCATCTGCCTCTTATCTGATGAACTTCATGCAAGACGGAACCTTCTGGCAATTCCTAGCATATTGCGCCGGAGTGGGTGGAAGCATGTTGATTATCGGCTCGGCCGCAGGTGTTGTTGTAATGGGATTGGAAGGAATTAATTTTATTTGGTATTTAAAACGGATATCTCTACTTGCCCTATTCGGATATTTGGCCGGGGCGGTAGTTTATATGGTGCAGAATAGCTTTTTTTAAAGAAATGATTTTAGTAGCAGACTGTGGTTCTACCAAGTCCGAGTGGTGCTTGATAGACCGTCAGGGAAAAATCGGGGAAAGCCTGTTTACTCCCGGTATGAATCCCTATTTCCTAACATCTGAGGAAATAAAAGAAATTATCAGGCAGGAATTATATTCCCGATTGGGAGAAAATAATTCCCAAATAACGGCAATTCATTTTTACGGAGCAGGTTGTGCTACCCCGGAGAAATGTAAAAAAATTGCTGATGCGCTTAAATCTTATTGGCAGGTTCAGGTGTTTGTGTATAGCGACTTGGTCGCGGCGGCGCATGCCCTTTGCGGGAATAAAGCGGGTATCCCTTGTATTTTAGGAACCGGTTCCAATTCCTGCCTATATAACGGAACGGAGATAGAGGAGCATATCTCTCCGTTGGGCTTCATTTTAGGAGATGAAGGGAGTGGTGCGGCTTTGGGACGAGCCTTGGTCAGCAATTGCCTGAAACATCAGTTGCCCGAATCGATTTGCCGGCATTTCCTGAAGGAATACCAGCTGACTCAAGAGCAGATTCTGGACAGGGTCTATCACCAATTACTCCCTAATCGTTTTCTGGCAAGTTTGACTCCATTTTTGAAGAAATATATTTGGGAAGAAAATATATATAATATGGTATATAAGAGCTTTCAAAGTTTCTTTGAAAGGAATGTGATGCTTTATACGGGATATGACCGCTATCCGGTGCACTTTGTCGGATCGGTAGCGTATCATTTCCAAAAAGTCTTGTGCGATGTGATGCAGGCTTTGTCTATCGAAGTCGGACGAATCGAGCAATCGCCGATGGACGGGCTTATCCAGTATCATATATCATCGTTTAAATAAGGAACAAGAAAGATAACCTCGATTATTGCATGAATTTCCGGAAAGTAACAGAGCAAGAGTCTTATTATCACGATTTGGATAAAATGTCAGTACATGAATTACTGACTGATATCAACCGGGAAGATCAGAAGGTCGCCTTGGCGGTACAAAAGGTGATTCCTCAGATAGAACGGTTGGTGACAGGTATCATCGAACGGATGGAACAGGGAGGACGGTTATTTTATATCGGGGCCGGCACAAGTGGCCGGCTCGGCGTGTTGGACGCCTCGGAAATTCCTCCTACTTTCGGCATGTCCAATCAGCGTGTAATCGGAATAATTGCCGGAGGCGACCAAGCTTTGCGGAATCCGGTCGAATCGGCCGAGGACAATGAATCCGCCGGCTGGAAAGAGTTACAGGCTTACCATATCCAGGTCCAAGATAGTGTCATAGGAATTGCCGCATCAGGAACTACCCCCTACGTTATCGGAGCTTTAAGGAATGCCCGCAAAGCAGGAATTTTAACAGGGGCCATCACCTGCAATCCCGGTTCTCCCATGGCCGAAGTCGCGGATATCGCCATAGAACCGTTAGTCGGAGCTGAGTTCGTCACCGGAAGCACCCGGATGAAAAGCGGTACGGCCCAAAAATTGATCTTGAATATGATCAGCACAACGGTTATGATCCGCCTCGGAAGGGTCAAAGGGAACCGAATGGTCAATATGCAACTTACCAACCGGAAGCTGATTGACCGGGGAACCCGAATGATTATGGAAGAACTGAGCCTCGATTATGAAACGGCCTGCCGATTACTTAAGTTGCATGGCTCTGTTCGCGAAGCAGTTGATTCTTATCATCGGGAATGGCGTTTAAATCAATAGTATTAAAATTTATTCTTACCTTTGCGTGCATAAAATAGAAAAGCTATGAGTTTTATATCCAAATTATTAAAAAAGAATGAATCGGAGGCTCCCGAAGAACAGGTAAAAGGTTCTGTCGAAGAGTTTGTTTCTTTGGTTCGCGTATATTATCAAGCCGTTATGGCGGTAAATTTGGGCGTCACCAATCTGAATATGCTGGCAGATATGGCGCTATTCAAGCGTATGCTAAAGATTCCGACACAAAATAACAAGCTGGGTGTTGCCGAAAAGACGCGTGTCCGCAAGGTGCTGATGCAAGATTATGGCTTAGACGAATATTTCTTCAAAGAAATGGATGCCTCGGTAAAGAAATGTTGCAAGACGCAAATGGACATCAAGTCCTATTTCTTTATGTTCCAAGGATTCTGTTCGGATTTGTTTTCCCTTTTAGGAAACCTGATGCAATGGAAATTCCGCTTCGCCATTCTCTTCAAGAAACTTTTATATGGACAGACCCAAAAGACCGTCCATGAACTGATGACTCGTTCGGAATGGAAAGATGTCAGTGTACAAAAAGCGGCTTGGAGTATCCGAAAATATGCTGAACACTTGGGATATTCCGAACAATGGGTAACCGATTTTGTTTATAATGTGGTACTTATGGCCCGCGAAGACCAAAAGCGCGAGGCTAAGAAAGGGAAAAAGGCATAAGTCGAAAAAGCATGGGGTATTTTTTTGACGATAACCGATGTTTTTCCAAGAAGCTGTTTTGAATTTATTCCAAATTTTCTAAAGAAATTCAAAAACAGCTTCTTAGGTATCTTGAGACATTTCTTTTGACAAATGGAAAAAGCAATCACACCTGTAATTGAGCACCACCCATGGGGATTCTTCCTACCGGAAAATACCCATCTATTGATGTTGGGCAGTTTTCCTCCTCCACGTATCCGTTGGTCGATGGACTTCTATTACCCGAATATCCAAAACGATATGTGGCGCATCCTCGGATTACTGTTTTATGCGGACAAGGATTATTTTTTAGCAACCCCCAAAAACTTCAGTGAAGAAAAATGCCGGGCTTTTTGTAATCAAATCGGATTAGGCTTAGGCGATACAGGTATGGAGGTAATTCGTCAAAAAGGAAACGCATCCGATAAATTCCTTGAAGTAGTCAAGCCCATAAACCTAAATGCCGTTTTGACTTCTGTCCCTCTATGCCAGGCTCTTGTAGTAACCGGACAAAAAGCCATGGATACTCTATTGGCCGTCATTCAGGAACATACATCCCTAAAAGAACCGGAAGTAGGAGGCTTTGAATCTTTCACCTATTCGGGCCGAACCCTAAAGTTATACAGAATGCCCTCCTCATCCCGTGCCTATCCGAAGCCTTTAGTAGAAAAAGCAGCTATCTACCAACGAATGTTCGAACAGATTGGCCTATTACCAAGGGGAAAGGGGTGAAGGAATTCGTCTGGTCTATCCTGCCACTTCCATACTTCCTCACAAATCTTTTTTCCTCAGCACGAAGTCTTTTCCTAAGTATTTTTCGCGGACAATTTCGTTTTCGGCCAATTGCTCTGCTGTTCCTTGAAACAGGACCTTGCCTTCGAACAACAGATAGGCGCGGTCACAAATACTGAGTGTTTCATACACATTATGGTCGGTTATCAGAATCCCGATATTTTTATGGCGCAAACGGGCCACGATGGTCTGGATATCTTGCACGGCAATCGGGTCGACTCCGGCAAAAGGTTCATCCAGCATGATAAATTTCGGATTAATAGCCAGACAACGGGCAATCTCGGCACGTCGGCGTTCTCCTCCGGAAAGCCGGTCACCCAGATTCTTCCGGACTTTCTGCAATCCGAACTCGGCTATCAGGCTCTCCAGCTTCTCCTGTTGTTCCTCTTTAGTCGCCGGAGTCATCTCCAATACCGAACGGATATTGTCCTCAACCGTCATCTTACGGAAAATCGAGGCCTCTTGGGCCAAATAACCGATCCCGCACCGGGCACGTTTATAGACCGGGAAATTGGTAATCTCCATATCATTCAAGAAAATTTTTCCTTCGTTGGGAGTAACCAAGCCTACCGTCATATAAAAGGTTGTCGTTTTGCCCGCACCGTTCGGTCCCAACAGACCGACAATCTCTCCTTGCTTCACATTGATAGATACGTGGTTCACCACCGTCCGTGCGCGGTATTTCTTTACCAGATCTTCCGTCCGAAGAATCATTTGTTGCTCTTCCGCCATATTTCTTATTTATGCATTGATGATACAAAGATAAATCAAAAAACCATCAATCTTCGTTTTTTTCAGCAAAGGAACAGAAATATTTTCAAAATAGAAAACAGAAATACGGGATATTTACGTTACCTTTGCCCGTCAACTCCAAAAAACAGGTAGAAAATGATTCTAAAAGCATTACACCAAGTAGGCGAATACATGCTACTGATGAAGAAATGTATCACCATTCCGGACCGGTGGAGCATGTTTTTCAAGCAACTGATCAAGGAAATCTATAAATTAGGTGTCGATTCATTGTGGATTGTCATCATCATCTCCATTTTTATCGGTACGGTTATCGCCATTCAGATCTCTCTGAACATTACCTCTCCGCTGATTCCTAAATTCACCATCGGCTACACCACGCGTGAAATCATCTTGTTGGAGTTCTCCTCTTCCATCATGGCCTTGATTCTTGCCGGTAAAGTAGGAAGTAACATCGCCTCTGAAATCGGGACCATGCGGGTTACCGAGCAGATAGATGCCATGGAGATCATGGGGGTCAACTCCGCCAATTTCCTGATATTTCCCAAAATGGTAGGTATGATGATATTCATCCCGGTATTGGTCATCTTCAGTATGTTCACCGGCATTCTGGGAGGTATAGCGGCCAGTTATTCATCAGGAACCAACATGACCCCGGCCTCTTTCGAGTTCGGACTGCAATTCTACTTCAACCAGTTTTATATTTGGTATTCCATCATCAAATCGGTGGTCTATGCGTTCATCATCTCGTCAATAGCCGCCTATTTCGGCTATAACGTCAAAGGCGGAGCGCTGGAAGTAGGTAAGGCAAGCACCAATGCGGTAGTTATGAGCAGTATCATGATCCTGCTGGCCGATTTAGTATTAACCAGTATCATGTTGACTTGATAAGCAAGTCTGTAAGTGTATCTGTTTATGAGTTTTTAGTTATCAATTACTATGATTGAAGTTAAGAATATCATCAAATCGTTTGAAGGCCGTACCGTTCTGAAGAACATCAGCGCGGTATTTGAGAATGGAAAGACCAATCTGATTATCGGCCGAAGCGGTTCGGGTAAAACCGTACTGATCAAAAATATCATCGGATTGATGCGTCCCGATAGTGGGCAGATTCTTTACGATGGAAGAGACCTGACCTCGATGGGTAAAGCTGAGCTAAAGGCCCTGCGCAAAGAGATGGGGATGTTGTTCCAAGGCTCTGCCCTGTTCGATAGCATGACCGTACTGGAAAATGTCATGTTCCCACTGGATATGTTCTCCAACGATTCGGCCAAGGAACGGCGCAAGCGGGCGGAGTTCTGCCTGGAACGTGTCAACCTGGCGGATGCCGGACACCTGTACCCCTCGGAAATCAGTGGAGGTATGATGAAGCGTGCCGCCATAGCCCGGGCCATCTCCTTAAACCCGCAATACCTGTTTTGCGATGAGCCTAATTCCGGACTGGATCCGAAGACCTCATTAGTCATTGATGACCTGATTCACGATATTACCGTTGAATTCAACATGACAACCGTTATCAATACGCATGACATGAACTCGGTTATGAATATCGGAGATAATATCATCTTTATCCGGGAAGGGATAAAAGAATGGGAAGGCAACAAAGAGCAGGTCATTACTTCAGACAACAAAGCGCTGAATGATTTCATCTTTGCTTCTGACCTCTTCCGAAAGGTTAAGGAGGTAGAAGAAGAAGAACTGAAGGAAGGGCACAAAGGAATTAACAATTAACAATCAACAAGTAACATGAAAAACATAATCAAAATATTCGTATTCTTTGTGATTGGCGGATTGGTCGGAGGGGCCGGGACATTAGGCGTTATATGCCTTTTCGGTGATAAGAGCTTTACCGAAATCGGAGAAAAACTACTTTCAACCCATTGGGGAACTATCCTTGGGGAAAGCTTGAAAGCATTTGTCTTTCTGATCATTGCCATTTACCTGCAAATCATCCTGCACGAATGCGGACACTTGTTGTGCGGACTTTTTTCCGGTTATAAGTTCGTTTCGTTCCGTATTCTCAGCCTTACCTTTGTCCGAGAAAAAGGCAAACTATGTGTCAAGCGTTTCGATATTGCCGGAACCGGCGGACAATGCCTGCTCTCCCCGCCCGACTTGCCCGTTGACAAGACACCCGTGGCATTGTATAATTTGGGCGGAGTACTGATGAACTTGTTTGTTTCCCTGCTTGCTTTAGGTTTATGGTCGGCTCTCGGTTGGCAATTCGGCCTCTACCTGGGTATCTTCGGCATTCTTTTCGCCCTCCTCAACGGGATTCCCCTTAAAATGGGAGGTATCGGGAATGACGGATACAACCAGCTCCTTTTACGCCGCAATCCTTCCAGCAAGAGAGCGTTATTGATGCAACTACGCATCAATGCACGGATTCAGACCGGAGAAGTTCCCCTGGATTTGCCGGAAGAATGGTTCAGCAAAGAGGAACCGGATTACCAAAATGCCTTGCAAATCGGGCATTACCTGATGAACATCTCGCGCCTCCAAGAATCCCATCAATGGGAATCTGCCTACAACGCATTGAAGAATGCCCTGAAGCATCAGAAAGAAATTATCGGAATCTTTGTAAAAGAAATCTTGTGCGAATTGCTCTATACCACATTGGTTTTAGGAAAGAACGAAGAGGCACGCCGACTATATACAGACGATTTGAAGGCGTACATCGACCAATTCAAGAAATATTCCTCTACCAAGCAACGCCTACTCTTTGCCATCGCGCTTTATAGGGATCATGACCCGGAAAAGGCACGTGCGATTTATGAAGAGGTAAGCCACAAGCAAAAGAGCTATTTGATGCAAGGCGAGGTCAAGATGGATTTGAAATTAATGGAAGATTCGCTAAATGACAAAATGTCAAATTAGCCCTTGCATAAGGCTCGTTTTTCGGACTTATATACAAGTTTTTCTTGGCGATGCCCTTCTCAGCGAGTTAAGAAAGCATTTTTTCGAATTAAGAGAATGCTTTCCAAACACTTACAGGCAAATTTCTTCGCACGGGAAAATCTTCATTTTAGAAGAATTCAAAGGGAAATAAGATGAAAATCCGGGCTATTCCACACCTTATACCCTTCATTTTTCCAAAAACAAAGATCATTTTTGAAAAAATATCCGACAATCCGGGAAAAATATAGGCATCTTTTCCTCAAATGATAGTAAACTCTAAGGCGAAAGTTAGTACCCTTTGCCGGAAAACATAGGCATAAATCAGGACAAAATCCGGAATAAAAGACAGAAAAACGCCCTTACTCGCCTCTGTTTGGAGAAAATCTCTTCCAATACCCGTTATCCAAAATCCCCCAAACAGCGCAAAACGAAAGTTAAACAGAGGAAATCCAACCACAAAGACAAAACCGGAAAACCTGCAAACTATCCGGATTTTTATTATCTTTGCAAACGGATGGATAAGCATATACATATATAAACAAAGAGAGAACTATGCATAGATTAGGGGTACTTATCGGATTGTTATTGGCGTGCGTTTTCCACTTAGACGCACAAAACCGGTTACGTTTCGTGGTAGACAAAGAAGGGAAACTCTATGCCATCCCTACCGAAACCTCTTACGAGATAAAGATTCCGGAGGTAACCTATAAGAGTTATATTCCAATCACCGAACTGTCCCGCCAACTCTCGGAACGCTATACGGACATCTACCGGAAATATGCCGAGGTTTCCGAATCCGGACCGGAATTTTATTTCCTGCCCGCAAACGAGGCGGACCGTCCGATGAACATGAATACGCTTTCGGCGGCTTATCGCCCTTTCTTCAATCCTTATACCCCCATGCTTCGCCGCATGAATCCGATGGCATTGGATTATGACGAATATTATTTCCATCCGATAGCCGACAATAGCCTGTTGATGGTCAACGGGGTACAAGAGACTTGGCCGGGTGCCGGAGGAATGAACGAAGTGAACCTCTCGATCACTCACCGGATAGGCGCACTCTCCCTCACCGGCGGAGCTTTTGCCGGACGGTTCTATACCCCGTTCACTCCGAATGCGGCGCTTTACGGAGGGTTCCACGCAATGGCGCATTATCAGGTAACCGACTGGATGGCTCTCAAGGCATGGGGATCGTATGCCTATTACGGAAAAAACAAGGCAGATCCCTTCCTGGTCATGAATCCGGCCCTGAACAGCGTCAATGTAGGTGGAGCACTGGAATTTAAGATTGGCGACAATGCCGGATTCGGATTCGGGGTAAATTTCCAGCACGACCCGTTCCGGGGCAGAATGCGTCCGCAATATATCTTTTACCCGACCCATACCGGTACTTTTTTCGACAAAATAGGCATTCAAGTGAACTGACGCAACAACAATTTACACAAACAATTTGCGATATTGAAAGAATAACCCTAATTTTGCGCCCTAAAATGTTGAATTGAATATTAATCAAATAAATCATTCAGAATGAACGTTTCTCTTATTAACAATGATTCCGTACGCGGCATCATCCGATTAGAAATAGTTAAGTCTGACTATGAGGCAAACGTAGACAAGGAACTGCGCCGCTTCCGTCAGAAAGCTAATTTACCGGGTTTCCGTAAAGGTATGGTCCCGATGAACATGATTAAGAAAATGTATGGCAAACATGTTTTGGTGGACGAAGTAAATAAACTCGTAAGCGAAAACCTGTTTAAGTACATTCGCGAAAATAACCTGGATATTCTAGGCGAGCCGATGGCAAGCGAAACCGAAGCTTCAAACGTAGACTTTAATACACAGGAAGACTTCACGTTCAATTTCGATGTAGCTTTGGCTCCGCAAATCAACATCAACTTAACCAAGGAAGATTCTCTGCCTTATTATCAGGTAAAAATCGATGAGGAACTGCTGAATAAGCAGGTTGAGGCATACACCGCCAACTTCGGAACTTACGAGAAGGTGGATGATGCCGAAGAGAAAGACCTGGTTAAAGGTACTATCGCCGAATTGGAAAACGGCTCTCCGAAAGAGGGCGGCATTGTCGTAGAAAACGCCGTATTGATGCCGCAATACGTCAAGGATGAAACCGAAAAAGCGAAATTCATCGGGGCTAAGGTAAACTCTGTAGTAGTATTCAACCCGAACAAAGCATTCGAAGGCGCAGAGGCAGAAATTGCCGGCTTGTTGCATGTAGATAAAGAGAAAGTTGCCGAACTGACAGGCGATTTCAGTTTCGAGATCAAGGAAATCACTCGCCATAAGAATGCCGAGCTGAACCAGGAATTGTATGATAAAGTATTCGGTGAGAACGTAGTTACCAGCGAAGAAGAGTTCAAGCAGAAAATCAAAGAAGCTTTAGCTGAACAATTCGAACCGCAAAGCGACTTTAAGTTCCTGACCGATGCACGTGAAGTATTGATTCAGAAAGCAGGCGAACTGAAATTCGCAGACGACATTCTGAAACGCTGGCTGCTGATTGCTGATGAAAAAAATACAGCTGAAAACATCGAGAAGAACTACGACCAAATCATCAAGGATCTGACTTTCCACCTGATCCGCAAGAAACTGATCGAGGCTAACAACCTGAAGGCAAGCGATGAGGAGGTAAACGAATTTGCCACTCGCGTAGCAAAGGCTCAGTTCGCTCAATACGGTATGCTGTCTGTTCCGGAAGATGCTTTGACCAACTATGCGAAAAACATGTTGAAGAACCAGCAGACCCTGGCAAATATTCTGGAACGTACAGAAGAAGAAAAGCTGGCTAAATGGTTAAGAGACCAAATCACAACCGATGTAAAAGAGGTCAGCACCGAAGAATTTGCCAAGTTATTTGAGTAAGATAATTCTAAAAAGCCTTTAAAAGAGGCTTAAAATAACCGAAAAGGGATTTTCCTCAAAAAAATATCTCGACGGAACGAAAAATAAATTGCTGCTTTTAGAAATTTATTTATAACTTTGTTTACCCGTTGAGAAATGAATAAGGGAAATCCCTTTTGTGTGCTTTCTACGGATTTTTATGATAAACAAATTAATTATGGAAGATTTCAGAAAATATGCGACCAAGCATTTGGGAATGAGCGGAACCGCGCTGGACAGTTACATGAACATTACAAGCAGCTACATCTCGCCGACCATTATCGAGGAGCGTCAGCTGAATGTGGCTCAGATGGATGTCTTTTCGCGTTTGATGATGGACCGTATCATATTTTTAGGAACCCAAATCGATGACTATACAGCAAATGTAATCCAGGCCCAGCTGCTCTATCTGGATTCGAGCGATCCGGGCAAGGATATCTCTATTTATATCAACTCGCCGGGCGGTTCGGTATATGCCGGCTATGGCATTTACGACACGATGCAGTTCATCGGTTCGGATGTATCTACCATTTGTACCGGCATCGCGGCTTCAATGGCCTCTGTCCTGTTGGTTGCCGGAGCCAAAGGCAAACGGTTCGCCTTGAAACACTCACGCGTGATGATCCATCAACCGCTGGGTGGCGTTCAGGGACAGGCATCGGATATCGAAATCACAGCCCGCGAAATATTAAAAGTAAAGAAAGAATTATATACGATTATATCCAATCATTCCGGAAAACCATTCGAAGATGTGGAACGCGATAGCGACCGTGATTTCTGGATGACCGCCGAAGAAGCGAAAGAGTATGGCATGATTGATGATATTTTAATGAAGAAATAATAAAAAAAGGAATTATATGGCCAAAGCAGGCGATTCTTGTACGTTTTGTGGAAGAACAAGTCGGGATGTACGGCTTCTGATCAATGGTATCAACGGAGCTATCTGCGATGAATGCGCTACACAAGCATACGAGATTGTTAAAGAACAACTGGGAAACAAAAAATCTAAATTGGATATCAATCGGGAGGATTTGCCAAAACCCGAAGATATAAAGAATTTCTTGGATCAGTACGTGATCGGACAAGACGATGCCAAACGTTATCTGTCGGTTTCCGTATACAACCACTACAAACGGTTGATGCAGGAGGAGACCAATGACGATGTGGAAATCGAAAAGTCCAATATCATTATGGTCGGCTCGACAGGAACGGGAAAAACCTTACTGGCACGCACTATCGCCAAGTTGCTGCACGTCCCGTTTGCCATTGTGGATGCGACCGTATTGACGCAAGCCGGATATGTGGGAGAAGATATCGAAAGTATCTTGACCCGTCTGTTGCAAGCCGCCGATTATAACGTAGAGTCGGCTGAGCGCGGAATCGTATTCATTGATGAAATCGACAAGATAGCCCGAAAAGGCGATAACCCGTCCATCACCCGCGATGTCAGCGGTGAAGGTGTCCAACAGGGGCTTTTGAAACTGTTGGAAGGATCGGTGGTAAACGTTCCGCCCCAGGGAGGACGTAAGCATCCGGAGCAGAAGATGATTCCGGTCGACACCAAAAACATCCTGTTTATCTGCGGCGGGGCTTTTGACGGCATCGAGAAGAAAATCGCCCAACGGTTGAATACCCGTGTCGTAGGCTATGCGGCAAGTAAGGAAACCAATCAGGTAGACCGTAACAATCTGCTGAAGTACATCACTCCGGCCGATTTGAAGTCGTTCGGGCTGATACCCGAAATCATCGGCCGTCTGCCGATTCTGACCTATCTGAATCCTTTGGACCGGCAAGCCTTGCGCAATATCCTGACCGAGCCCAAGAACTCAATCATCAAGCAATACATCAAGCTGTTTGCCATGGATGATATCCAACTGACGTTTGACGAAGCAGTCTATGAATTTATTGTAGACAAAGCCATGGAGTTCAAATTAGGCGCACGTGGCCTGCGGTCAATTGTAGAGGCGATAATGATGGATGCCATGTTCAGTATGCCGTCAAAACAAGAAAAAGAACTGCATGTGACTTTGGACTATGCAAAAGAAAAATTTGCAAAAACTGATGTAAACCGATTACAGGTAGCTGGATAAAACAACGTAAACCTATTTCTAATAATAGCGAGTATGGCAAAGAAAGATAAAGTAACCGAGGCACTGAAAAAACATTTTGGTTTCGACACATTCAAAGGAAACCAAAAAGCAATTATTGAAAATGTATTGGCAGGGAAAGATACCTTTGTATTAATGCCAACCGGAGGAGGCAAATCATTGTGTTACCAGTTGCCTTCCCTGATGATGGAGGGTACGGCTATCGTTGTATCTCCGCTTATCGCACTGATGAAAAATCAGGTAGATGCCATGCGTAATTTCAGTGAAGAAGACGGCATTGCGCATTTTATTAATTCTTCATTGAGCAAATCGGCTATTGATCAGGTAAAAAATGATATCTTATCCGGAAAAACAAAATTGCTCTACGTCGCTCCGGAATCGTTGACCAAAGAGGAAAATGTGGAGTTCCTTCGCCAGGTCAAGATTTCATTCTATGCCGTAGATGAAGCGCACTGTATCTCGGAATGGGGACATGATTTCCGTCCGGAATACCGCAGGATCCGGCCTATCATCAATGAAATAGGGAAACGCCCGTTGATCGCTCTGACGGCTACAGCCACGCCTAAAGTTCAGCATGACATCCAGAAGAATTTAGGCATGACAGACGCCACCGTATTCAAATCTTCTTTCAACCGAGTTAATTTGTACTACGAGGTGCGTCCGAAAACAGCCAATATAGACCGGGATATCATCAAATTCATCAAGAACAACGAAGGTAAATCCGGCATTATTTATTGTCTGAGCCGAAAGAAAGTGGAAGAGTTTGCTGATATCCTGAAAGCTAACGGCATCAAAGCGTTACCCTACCACGCCGGAATGGACTCGCAGGTCCGTTCAGCCAATCAGGATGCGTTTCTGATGGAACAAGTAGACGTAATCGTCGCTACTATCGCTTTCGGAATGGGTATTGACAAACCGGACGTACGGTATGTCATCCATTACGATATTCCCAAAAGCCTGGAAGGGTATTATCAAGAGACCGGACGTGCCGGGCGAGATGGAGGCGAAGGCAAATGTATCGCGTTTTATTCGTATAAGGACTTGCAGAAATTAGAAAAATTCATGCAGGGAAAACCTGTTGCCGAACAAGAAATAGGGAAACAACTGTTGTTGGAAACAGCCGCATACGCGGAAACATCTGTTTGCAGAAGAAAAGTATTGCTTCATTATTTTGGAGAAGCTTACCCGGAAGATAATTGTGGTAATTGTGATAACTGTTTGAACCCTAAGAAAAAAGTGGAAGCTAAAGAATTGTTGAGTGCTGTACTGGAAGTAATCAGCACATTAAAAGAGAAGTTTAAGGCAGAATATATTGTAAATATGCTGGTCGGAAACGAAACATCCGAAATTCAATCGTACAAACACAATGAATTGGAAATATTCGCTTCGGGCCAGGATCAAAGCGAGAAAACGTGGAATGCGGTTATCCGCCAGGCGTTGATCGCTGGTTATCTGACAAAAGACATTGAAAATTACGGTTTACTGAAAATTACGCCTAAAGGAAAAGAGTTCATCAAGAAACCGGTATCGTTCAAGATTACCGAAGATAATGAGTTTGAAGATGAAACAGAAGAGGTTCCTGTTCGCGGAAGCGCATCGTGCGCCGTTGACCCGGTACTCTACTCGATGATGAAGGACTTACGGAAAAAGCTTTCCAAGAAGTTGAACGTTCCGCCTTTCGTCATCTTCCAAGATCCCTCTTTGGAGGCTATGGCTACGACCTACCCAATCACGTTGGAAGAGTTGCAAAACATTCCGGGAGTCGGAGCCGGAAAGGCAAAACGCTACGGAGCCGAATTCGTAGAGCTGATCAAAAAGCATGTGGAAGAGAATGAAATCGAACGTCCGGAAGACTTGCGCGTGCGTACGGTGGCCAATAAGTCGAAATTGAAAGTCTGGATCGTACAAAGCATCGACCGGAAAGTGGCTTTGGATGACATCGCTGTTTCCAAAGGTCTGGAATTTAGCGAATTGCTGGACGAAATCGAGGCTATTGTCTATTCAGGTACACGGATTAATATCGACTATTTCGTGAATGATGTCATGGATGAAGACCATATTGAAGATATTTATGACTATTTCAAGGATTCTGAAACAGACGACCTGGAAGAAGCCATCGAGGAATTGGGAGGAGATTATACTGAAGAGGAAATTCGTCTAATCCGAATCAAATTCCTTTCTGAAATGGCTAATTAAGAACCGCAGGGAAATATAAAAAACACTAATTTAACAGACTAAGATACTAATTCGGTTATCTGTCCGTTAAATTAGTGTATTTTTGTAATCGTAAAATTGTAGCATCAAATTTATTTATTGATGAAAAAGTTTCTAGTATCAGCTTTGCTCTTGGCGAGTGTTGCAGGCTCAGCCAAATCCCTTCCGGATTCGGTAGCTATGGTTGTGGGTGACAAACAGGTCCTTATGTCTGAATTCTTTTATTCCGCCAAGAAAAATGGCGAAAATAATTTAGCGGACAAGAATGAACTGAAGGCCTTCGTGCAACTATTCGAAAATTTCAAGCTGAAAGTTGCTGATGCCGAATCTCAAAATATAGATAAAACCAAAGATTTTGAGGAGGAATTGAGCAAATACCGTTCAGAACTGACAGCAAGTTATCTATCAGACAAAGACGCTGAGGATCAAGTTGTGGAAAAAGAATATGCCCGAATGAACGAAATTCTGGATTTAAGCCACATCCTGCTGTTCCTTCCGGAAAAAACGGTCGGAAAAGACACCGCCGAGGTTTACCAACGCGCGTTGGAAATCCGTACCCGCATTCAAAACGGTGAGGATTTTGAAACGGTAGGCAAAGAACTGATGCAACAAGACCCGAAACATATCGGATACGAACACGTGCGCGGCTTTTACCCTATGCGTACCGTTAAAGCATTCGAAGATGCTGCTTATTCCATGCCGGAAGGGACGCTTTCCATGCCGGTACGAACCAAATTAGGGTTTCATATCATCAAACTGCACCGCCGCATCCCCAATCCGGGACGGGTACAGGTAGCTCATATCCTGCTTCCTTTCACCAAAGATTCCGTCAAACTGGACGGAGAGGCGGTAAAGAAAGAAGCAGACTCTATTTATACACAACTCCAGTCGGGTGCAGACTTCGGCGAGTTAGCCGAGAAATTCTCCGCGGATAAGGCTACGGCTGTCAAAAAGGGAGTTCTCCCGGTTTTCGGTATCGGAGAGATGGTACAAGAGTTTGAGAAAGAAGCTTTCTCTTTGCAAAAGGAGGGCGATATAACTCGTCCGTTCAAGACTCAGTTCGGATATCATATCATTAAGCTGCTTAAGAAGCTGGATAAGATTCCTTTAGACGATGTAAAGAAATCCTGGCACCGCCGGATGGCCCAAGGCGAATGGAACTTTGCCCTGTATAAAGGATTTGATGACCGGATGAAAAAAGAATATAATTACACCTTTTATCCGGAAGCGTATGCTGAGCTGGAGGCTTTATGCTACGACTATTTCCCGACGGATAAAGAATTTTTCGAAAAGGCCCAATCGTTAGAAAAGACCTTGGCACGCATGGATACAGTCAATTTCACCCAACGGGATTTTGCCATCTACCTGCAACGGTGTCCGTTCTCCGTAAAGACCTACTCCGGAGATTTCATGCAAGAGGTGTACGACCTTTTTGTCCGGGATATACTGACTGGAATGGAACGCAAGAACCTGACTCAAAAACATCCCGAATACAATCTGCTTATCAATGAATATCGGGATGGTATCTTGCTGTTCGCCATCAGCAACGAGAAGGTATGGAGCAAGCCTGCCGATGAACAAGAATCGGTTGAAGAGGCATGGCTTGCGGAATTAAGAAACAAATATCCTATTTCCGTGAATTGGGAAGCGCTGGAGAAGGCTATAAAAAACAATAAATAGTTCGTATGAGAAGAGTAGTTGCTTTTATCTGGATAGTCGCATGCTTTTGCAGTTGCCAGCCCAAGCAATCTGCGGAGCAAAAAGACCTTTTGGTAAAAGTAAACAACCGTGCCTTATCACGGGCAGATTTAAAAGCAGCCCTCCCTTCCCGTCTTTCTTCAGCAGACAGCCTGATATGGGCTGAAAGTTTTATCAAACAATGGATAAAGGATAAACTGGTATATGATGTTGCTTTACAGAACCTGACGAATACGGACAAACAGGAGATTGACCAGTTAGTCGATGCTTATAGACACTCGCTGGTCCGTTACCGTTACCAAGAACAACTGGTTAAAGAACGGTTATCGGCCAATATATCAGAGGAAGAGATGCGCCGGTTTTATGAAACCAATGCGAAAGATTTCACCTTAGACCAGAACTTGATCAAGGGACTGTTCCTGAAAATACCGGTAGATGCGCCGAATTTGACGGATGTAAAAAAATGGTATCGCTCCTCCGCTGAACCTGAAATTGAAAAAATAGAAAAATATAGCGTACAAAATGCGGCTGTTTATGAATATTTTTACGATAAATGGATTAGCTTTGGCGACGTCATGGCTACCATTCCGCTAAAGATAACGAACGAGGAGAATTTTTTACGCACACATTCGTTTATTGAAACGGCGGATAGCAGCTTCTGTTATTTGCTGAACATAAAAGAATACATACTCAAAGGGGATGTCTCACCTTTTGAATATGCGCACACACAAGTATTGGATATGTTGGTCAACCAACATAAGATACAATTTTTGAGAGATTTTGAAGAAGAATTATATAATGATGCGATTCGGGGCGGGGATGTCGTTTTCCCGGCTGAACAGCCTTGAAAAAGCAATAAAAGGATGCTACAATGAAGAGGATTTTACTTGCATGTTTGTTAATGAGTTGTTCTTGGCTGCTAAAAGCGCAAGATAACGTGATTGATGAAATCGTTTGGGTAGTGGGAGATGACGCTATCCTGCGTTCCGATGTTGAAGACCAGCGTTTGTATTTGTTAAATGCAGGCGAACGATTGGAAGGAGACCCCTATTGTTTCATTCCGGAACAGATGGCCATCCAAAAGCTTTATCTGAATCAGGCGAAGATAGACAGTGTTGAGGTACCTGAATCTCAAGTTATTCAAAGTGTCGACCAATGGATCAACTCGGTTATCGGACAGATTGGCTCGAAAGAGAAAGTAGAAGAATATTTCAACAAAAAACTTTCCCAGATCAAGGATGAGAAAATAGAGATGGTCAGAGAGCAGCAGATTGTAGAGGAGATGCAGCGCAAGCTGGTCGGTGAAATCAAACTGACGCCTTCGGAAGTCCGCAAGTACTACAACCAATTGTCGCAAGACAGTCTGCCGAATATCCCTATGACGGTCGAAGTACAGATCATTACCATCGAACCGAAGATTCCGTTTGAAGAAACAGATGCCATCAAGGCGCGTCTGAGACAATTCACGGAAGATATCAACAGCGGGAAATATGAATTCTCAACCTTGGCCCGTCTTTATTCCGAAGACCCCGGATCGGCTATGCGCGGAGGCGAGTTAGGCTTTATGAGCAAGTCGATGCTGGAACCGGCATTTGCCAATGTGGCTTTCAACCTGAAAGACTCCAAACATATCTCGCAGATTGTAGAAACCGAATATGGCTTTCACATTATCCAGCTGATCGAAAAGCGAGGCGACCGTATCAATTGCCGGCATATCCTGTTGAAACCGGAGGTATCTGAAAAGGAATTGACGGAGGCAACTGCCCGTATGGACTCTATCTACAACAATCTGATGGAAAACAAATTCACCTTTGACGAAGCCGCTACATTCCTTTCTTACGATAAAGATACGCGCAACAATAAAGGTCTTATGGTGAACTCCAACTACCAAAGCAGCAATTCCGGCACACCGCGGTTCGAATTGCATGAGCTTCCACAAGAGGTCGGTAAAGTTGTCTATGACATGAAGGTAGGAGACATATCCAAGCCTTTCCGTATGACGACCGACAAGCAGAAAGAAGTGATTGCAATTGTCAAACTGCGTGCTCGTACAGAGGCACACAAGGCCAATTTGTCTGACGACTACCAAGCCCTGAAGACGATTGTAGAAAATAAGAAACGCGAGGAATTACTGAACGATTGGATTCGCAAGCAGCAGAAGTCCACCTACGTCCGCATTAGCGAAGGCTGGAGAAATTGTGATTTCCGTTTTCCTGGTTGGGTAAAAGAATGAAGCAGACAAAAATAATCGCCCTCATCGGTTTGCTGTGCTGGTGTGCCCTCGATGCTTGGGCACAAGCACAAGATACGGTCCCGGTAAAGAAGACGAAGGTCTATCTGGAGCATGCTAACACCTTGTCTTTTGATGAAGCGGTACGTGCCGATGCGCAAGTATTGGTCGGTGATGTGTGTTTCCGCCATGACAGCTCCTATATGTATTGTGACAGTGCCTACTTCTACGAAAAGAGTAATTCATTGGAGGCATTCAGCAATGTACGTATGGAGCAGGGCGATACGTTGTTTGTCTACGGGCAATACCTTTATTACGATGGAGACGCGCGGATAGCCTACCTACGCGAGAATGTCCGGATGGAAAACCGGCAGGTGACCCTCTTTACCGACAGTCTGAATTATGAACGCATCCCCAATATCGGCTATTATTTCGAGGGCGGCATGATTGTCGATTCGCTCAATCAGCTTTCTTCTTATTACGGACAGTACAGTCCTTCTACCAAATTGGCCGTTTTCAATGACAGCGTCCGGCTGGAGAATCCCAATTTCACTCTCTATTCCGACACGCTTCACTACAACACGACATCTAAAATATCCACCATCTTAGGCCCCTCGGTCATCGTTTCTGACAGCGGAACGATTCATTCCTCGCGCGGATGGTATGATACAGTCAACAACACCTCAATGCTGCTCGACCGCTCGGAAGTCGTCTCCGGGAACCGTTTCCTGACAGGCGACTCTATCGCCTACGACCGGCAAAACGGATTCGGCGAAGTATTTGGGAATATGTGCATCCAAGACACCTTACAACGCATCATGCTGAAAGGTGAGTATGGCTATTATAACGAAAAGACAGGCTATGCCTTTGCCACCGACAGCGCACGCTGCCTGGAATATTCGCAAGGCGACACACTATATCTCCATGCCGACACGTTGCAAATGTTTACCGTCGATTCGACCTACCGGGAACTGAAGGCTTTCCACGGTGTACGTTTTTATCGGACGGACTTGCAGGGAGTATGCGACTCGATGCAATTCAATTCGCGTGACTCCATCCTCTATATGTATGACGACCCGGTTCTTTGGAACACGCAATACCAGCTCTATGGGGATACGATTCTCGTCTATATGGGCGACAGCGCTATCGACTTCGTGCATGTCAAGCAATTCGCTTTTGCCGCGCAAGAAGTGGACACTTCATATTACAACCAAATAAAAGGGAATGACCTGAAGGCTTACTTTAACGGTCAGGCAGTGCGCCAGATTGACGTGGCGGGAAGTGTGGAAACGATCTATTATCCGTTGGAAAAAGACGGAAGCATGGTGGGACTGAATTTCCTCCAGAGCGCCTACCTGACCATGTGGCTCAAAGAAAACAAGATAGAGCGTCTACGCGTGACCAACAATCCCAAAGGGCAGCTCACTCCGATTCCCGATCTGAATCCGGAGCAAAAAGAACTGAAAGATTTCTTCTGGTATGATTACCTCCGTCCCCTTAACAAAGAGGATATCTATACCGTAAGAAAGAAGAAGGTACAGGATGCTCCGAAACGGAGTAACAGGTTCGTGCATTAAGCTCCTCCGCCGCTGCGTCTTTGTTTGGGCAACTGTTTATTGGAAAAAGTTAATAACTCATTGAAGGCACGAAGGGCAACGCATCTTGATGAATTTTGTGTGTCCTTCGTACCCTTTGTATCTAAAAGTTTACAGCCGGATAGTTTGCTGTGCCTTCACCTCGCCGTTCTCCGAAACAAGACGGTATAAATGCCGCTGCGCAATGAAGATACGTCCAACTCCAACCGCTGGTCAACAGGAGCCGAACCGCTCATGCGCACCACGCCGGTCGATGTCTCGATGATTTGGTAGTCAAACTGCGTTGCATTCGTTGCATTCAGCAGTATCACATCCTCCGGTACCTCTTTCTCAATGGTGAGGACGTTGGAGGAGGACATGAGAATGCTATATCCTATAACTTTTTAATTATACTTATCCTCATTCATCATTACACCCCGATAGTCTTCTTCCATCGTAAAGTCGAACGAGGTATAATCTTTTATCGTGCAGTGATAGTTTTTCCCAGTTTCCAGATTTTCCACTATGAATGTGAAATCCATTGGACACATACAGTTGGCGGCAGGTTCACCGATTGGATGTAACGTCAGAATAATTTGCTCGTTCTTTTGTGAAACCTCATAATCCATCCGCTCAAAAGCACAATTCACCACACAATTTACCATCTGAATTTCCAAGATACCATCTTTTACTTCATAAACAATAGAATCTTCCTGCAAGTAATGTTCAGGATCGATAATCGTATTCAAATCGGTCTTACAACCAGCAGTGGCTGCCACTCTGATCTTCCCGTCACCCTCATCGCCACACGCCACGAATCCAATCAGAGCCAAAAAGCAGATAAATAGTTTTAGATTTTTCATAATAAATGAGTTCGTTAATACTTCGTTTCGTTTCTCGTATAGACCGGCCCTTCACTCCGGAACATCAGTCCACTCATCTGTAATGGTTGTGATTCTTCATCGCACCACCTTTCTTTTTTAAGTTTATATGAAGATAACATTTATTACACAGGAAAGGTTGCGGAGAATCCATAGTTTTTCCCCTGAAAAAGAGCGTCGGAGCTGCTCAACGATGCGTAACTACGGGAGAGCGGAGCGAACCTGCAAATGGAGACGTTTTTAATTGTTAATTATTAATTGATTCTCCGCTTTCGTTGTATCTTTGTGGAACAATTAAAAAATAAAACGATTATGGGAGTTTCTTCATTTTACAGAATGCGTAAGCCTCGGCAATTCGAACACAAACCTATCTATTGGGATCCGCACAAGGAAGAGTTGGAAGAGCGCAAGCGCAAGATACGGGTAGAGATGGGACTAGAAAAGCCTTCGGAAGAGGACTTCAAGCCGCACATCAAGGGTACGTTTATCGAAGGAACCAGCCATCTGAAGAAAAGTGTGGCGAAAGGCGAAGACGCACACAGCCGTAAGTCAAAATCCACCAAACTTATCTTCGCATTGATTCTTTTGGGATTAATTCTTTGGTATTTAGTACAATAATGAGCGATATCATTCATTTACTTCCGGACAGCATAGCTAACCAGATTGCGGCAGGCGAAGTAATACAACGGCCGGCATCGGTGGTCAAGGAGTTGGTCGAGAATTCGATCGATGCCGGAGCTACGCATGTGCAAGTCAACATCAAAGATGCCGGCAAGACACTAGTACAGGTCATCGATGACGGCAAAGGAATGTCGGAAACAGACGCACGTATGTCGTTCGAACGACATGCGACCTCCAAGATCGCCCGGGCTGACGATTTGTTTGCCTTGCATACGATGGGATTCCGGGGCGAGGCGTTGGCTTCGATAGCAGCCGTTGCCCACGTAGAATTGCGTACCCGGCTGAAGGGGTCCGAACTGGGAACCCGACTGGAGATTGCCGGATCGCAACTGCAATCCATCGAGGCCGACTCATGCGCGGAAGGGAGTTGCTTCTCGGTCAAGAATCTGTTCTATAATGTCCCGGCACGGCGCAAATTCTTGAAATCGAACGAGACTGAGTTCCGGAATATCCTGAATGAATTTGAACGGATCGCCTTGGTGAACCCGTCAGTAGCCATGTCTTTATATCACAACGAAACGGAAATCCTGAATCTCCCGGAAACCGGATTACGCCAGCGCATCAGTAACATTTACGGGAAAAACATGAACCAAAAGCTGCTCTCAATAGACACGGAAAGTTCTTTGGTCGCGATAACCGGCTTTGTAGGTAAACCGGAAACCGCCAAGAAACGTGGTGCACTCCAATATTTCTTTGTCAACGGGCGCTTCATGAAGCACCCCTATTTTCATAAAGCGGTCATGCAGGCCTACGACCAACTGATCCCGGCAGGCGAAATGCCTAGTTATTTCATCTATTTCAACGTAGACCCGGCGAGCATCGATGTAAATATTCATCCGACAAAAACCGAAATCAAGTTTGAGAACGAACAGCCCATCTGGCAGATTCTACTGGCTTGCGTACGGGAAGCCCTGGCAAAGTCAAGTGCTATCCCTCTGCTTGATTTCAATGAGGAAAAAAGCTTTGACATCCCAGTATACAATCCGAAAAAAAACGATTGGAAAGGCGGAACACCGAAAGTGCAGATTGACTCGAACTACAATCCTTTTCAGACTGCTCCCGTATCAAACTTTGACTGGTCTGAATTGTATAAGAACTTCGAAGCAGACCGTACATCCATTCTTCCGGAAGAGGGGGTTATCGAAAAACGAATCGAGAATCGTTCTTTTCCCTCCTCGGAAAAGACGATGGATTTCACGGAGCCCAATAAGAATCTTCCATTCGTGGACACGGTATCCACCCCGCCTGTCATGCCCTGTTTCCAATACAAGAACCGTTACATCATCACCACACTGAAATCCGGTATGGCCATCATCGACCAGCACCGTGCGCATATCCGCATCCTTTTCGAGCAATACCAGAAATCGATCAGCCAACAGAAAGCAGCCTCCCAGCAAATGCTTTTCCCGGCCATGATCGAACTGACTCCCGCAGAAGAGGCCATCTTGCCCGAACTGATGGACGAACTCTCCTACTCCGGCTTCGACCTGAGCAATTTAGGAGGAGGCAGCTATTCCGTCAACGGCATTCCAGCCAGCATGGAAGGTGTGGATTGCGTAACCTTACTGAAAGAAATCTTAGATAAAGCCCTGGATACGGAATGTAAAGCCCAAGAAGATATCTGCAATATGATTGCATTCTCTTTGGCATCCGCCCAAGCCATCCCGGCAGGAAAAATGCTTTCTATCGAAGAAATGGACCATCTTCTGGCCTCTCTCTTCCTCTGTACGGACATCAATCTTACGCCAGACGGGAAAACGATCCTGACTCTACTATCTGATGACGAGCTGGAGAGCCGTTTCCGTTAGTTTTATATTCTTAGAAACGGACAGGATTCTGATCAGAAAGCATTCTCCAACTGATGCAAGCGGATTTCGCCACTTGCCAAAGATTGTTGCACATCTATCAAACGCTGGTTGGAGCTTCCCCGGAACAACAAATCCGGATCTTTCAAAGTTTCCACAAAACGTCCGTCTACCAAAACATCAATCCACCGGAGCAGCTCCGCCTGTTGAGGACTCCTCAGCAAATCCTCATATCGATAACCCGTATAGCACCAGATACTCTTTGAGCTATTTGCCTTTATCTTACGGGCCAGTTCCGCAAATCCATCAGCCTGGAACATGGGGTCACCTCCGGAAAAGGTGACATCAGCAAACTCATCCGCCAACACGTAAGCCAAGACCTCATCCGTTTCCATCATTTTCCCGTTTCGGATATTCCACGACTCGGGATTGTGGCACCCCGGACAGGCATTCAGGCATCCGGCGCAATAAATAGCCGTCCGGAATCCCGGCCCGTCAACGGTAGTATCTTCTATGATATCTAATATAGATAACTTCATTTGAGTTTTTGAGTTTATTCATGCGTCACCCGGTCATGCAATTCCGCCAGCTTCGCCTGGTTCCACCGGTCGGTTGTCCCCACCAAATACCCGGTAATGCGCTGGAGCTTATCCATACGCTCGCTCCCGCACTTGGGGCAGACCGTCAAATCGGCCTCCGCATTCTCATATCCACAATCCAAACAACGATTCCGATTATGATTCACCGAACCATAACCGATATTGTACCGGTCCATCATATCGACCACCCGCATGATGGCCTCCGGATTATGTGTCGCATCACCGTCAATCTCCACATAAAAGATATGCCCTCCACGCGTCAGCTCATGATAAGGCGCCTCGACCTCTGCCTTATGCCGGGCACTACATTTATAATATACCGGCACATGATTGGAATTGGTGTAATACTCCCGATCTGTTATTCCGGCAATACTACCAAATTCCTTGCGGTCTTTTCGGGTAAACTTACCCGCCAGGCCTTCGGCCGGTGTAGCCAGCACACTATAATTGTGATTATAACGCTCGGAAAAATCATTAGCCCGGTCACGCATATACGAGACAATCTTCAAACCCAACTCCTGAGCCGAAGCGTCCTCGCCATGATGCTTCCCGACCAAAGCGACCAGACACTCCGCCAATCCGATAAATCCGATACCCAAAGTTCCTTGATTAATGACCGAAGCTATCGTATCAGCAGGTTTCAAATGCTCACACCCTAACCAAAGGGAAGACATCAGCAAAGGAAATTGCTTCGCGAATGCCGTCTTCTGGAATTCAAACCGCTCATGCAATTGGCGGGCAGCCACCTCCAGCATATTATCCAATTTAGAGAAAAACAGGGCTATACGGTCTTCCTGATTCTTTACGGCCCGGCATTCGATAGCCAAACGGACTATATTAATGGTAGAGAACGAAAGATTCCCGCGTCCGATAGAGGTTTTCGGACCGAAACGGTTCTCAAACACCCGGGTACGGCATCCCATCGTAGCCACCTCATGCTCATAGCGTTTCGGATCATCCGCCCGCCAAGCTTCACTCTGGTTGAAGGTAGCATCCAGATTCAAGAAATTCGGAAAGAAACGCCGTGCCGTCACTTGGCAGGCCAGCCGGTAAAGATCATAATTCCGGTCGGTCGGCAAATAACTTACCCCCCGCTTCTTCTTCCAAATCTGAATCGGGAAGATAGCCGTTTCGCCATTTCCCACCCCCCGATAAGTACTCTTCAAAAGCTCACGGATCACGCAACGTCCTTCGGCCGAAGTGTCCGTTCCATAATTGATCGAACTGAAAACCACCTGATTGCCTCCACGCGAGTGGATCGTGTTCATATTATGGATAAAAGCCTCCATCGACTGATGCACCCGAGCCACTGTACGGTTCATCGCATGCTGGATAATCCGCGCCTCACCGGTAAGTCCGTCCAACGGTTTCTCCAGATAATCGTCCAAAGAGACAGCATACAAATGAGAGTAATCCATACCATTCAACTGCTCCAAAGTTTTCAATTCCTCAATAAAGCTATCCCGCACGTAAGGAGCCAGATAAAAATCAAATGCCGGAATAGCCTGCCCCCCATGCATCTCATTTTGAGCCGTTTCCAACGAAATACACCCCAAAATACTAGCGGTCTCGATACGTTTTGCCGGACGCGATTCGCCATGTCCGGCCGAGAATCCATGTTTCAGGATTTTATCCAACGGATGCTGTACACAAGTCAGGCTCTTTGTCGGATAATAATCCTTATCATGAATATGCAGGTAATTATTCTCGACCGCCAGGCGCGTCTCCTCACTCAGCAAGTAGTCGTCCACGAAGGGCTTGGTCGTCTCGCTGGCAAATTTCATCATCATACCGGCCGGTGTATCGGCGTTCATGTTGGCATTTTCGCGCGTCACATCATTCGATTTGATATTGATAATCTCCAGAAATATATCGCGCGTCTTGGCTTTGCGGGCAATGCTCCGCTGGTTCCGGTAGGCAATATATTTCTGCGCCACATCCTTCCGGCTACTCTTCATCAACTCCATTTCCACTGCGTCCTGTATGGCCTCAACCGTCATTTGCGGTTGCCCCCGGAAAGCGATCCGGTCAGTTATCTGGCGAATCAGGTGCATATCTTCTCCCATCTGCGTATGCAACATGGCTTTCCGGATAGCCGTAGCTATCTTTTCTTCGTTGAAACCGACTATGCGCCCGTCTCTTTTAACTACTGTCTGTATCATATATTACATTTTTTAATCCGTAAGAAATTTCTGCACAAAGATAAATCTAAATAATATCAGTTGTACTTTTTGGAAAACTTTTATCTGCTTAAAATTTGTCAATCAGTTAACAATCAAATTATTATATTTTCATTTTGGAAAACTTTATATCCTATAGCATAAAAATTATTTTCTCAAATGAGAAAGTATAAACGCACACTTATGTGTCAAAAAATTCATGCCTATGTTCGTTTCCGTTTATGCCTATATTCATCGGTGTTTATGCCTAACTTCGTCCATGAATATAGGCATGAATTTTCCCGTTCCGCATTCATCTTTTAAAAAACGGAAATAATCTCCTTTGAAATGAAATAACGTTGAAGGAAAAATGTAATTTTGTCCTCGAAATAGAAAGCAACATGAATCCATTAGAAATTATTCAAAAATATTATCCGGAGCACTCCGAGGCCTACCATATATTAACCGTCCATAGCCGGAGTGTAGCCGACAAGGCATTGGAAATAGCCCGGATGCACCCGGAACTGAATCTGGATCTGACCTTTATCGAGGAAGCGGCCCTGCTACACGATATCGGCATCTTCAAATGTGACGCGCCAGATATTGATTGTCATGGCGATGCTCCCTATATTTGCCACGGGTATCTGGGCGCAGAACTGATGCGCGCCGAAGGATTCCCACGCCATGCCCTGGTATGCGAACGACACACCGGGACCGGTATTTCCCTGAAAATGATTAAAGAGCAACACCTGCCGGTACCGCACCGCGATATGCGACCGGTATCGATGGAAGAGCAGCTCATCTGTTTTGCGGATAAATTTTATAGCAAAACCCATTTGGACAAGGAAAAGAAAATAGAGAAAATACGGAAAAGCCTTTCCAAATACGGAGAAGAGACGTTAGCCCAATTTGATGCGTGGCATAAATTCTTTTTAGGGGAATAAATGAATTTTAGGGGAATAAATGAATTTTAGGGGAATAAATGAACGAGACTTGCCTTTTTATTATACCTTTGCCAATTGTAAAGGCATACGGTGAATTTATACGTAATGAAATATAGAGTTCTATTAACCCTATTCATCTATATAATAGGTAGTTGGGCACTGGATGCCCAGCGAAAGACGACCCCACCCGTTTATACGTCTGACCCGATTGCCGCCGATTCGACCCGATTGGGAGAATTGGCGGTACGAGATTCTGTCGCCCCTATCGACTCTGCCTCAACCGACTCCACCTCCCGTACCGGACTGGATGCTCCCGTGGCTTATCAAGCGACCGACTCGATTGTCATGACCGCAGACAACAAAGCCTATCTGTATGGCGAAGGGGATGTCAAATACCAACAAATCCAACTTCAAGCCGAACTGATCCAAATGAGTATGGACAGTAGTCTGGTGTATGCCACCTTCGGACTGGATTCCATAGGCGAGCCTTTTGGCTACCCGTTGTTCATAGACGGAGGCGACCAGTACGAATCTAAAACCATGCGGTATAATTTTGAGACGAAGAAAGGATACATTACCGATGTCATCACCCAGCAGGGCGAAGGGTACGTCACGGCGGGAAGGACCAAAAAGACCGAAACAGACGCGCTGAATATGGTGGGCGGAAAATATACGACCTGCGATGATCATGAGCATCCGCACTTCTATATCCAGATGACCAAAGCCAAGGTGCGCCCGAAAAAGAACATCGTCACCGGACCGGTCTATATGGTATTCGAAGATGTCCCGTTGTACCCGTTGGGATTGCCTTTCTGCTTTTTCCCCTTCTCCAGCACCTATTCGTCAGGTATCATCATGCCTACCTTCGGAGATGAGTCGGAACGCGGATTCTACCTGCGTGACGGAGGATATTATTTTGCCATCAACGACTATATCGACCTGGCCCTGACGGGCGAGATTTATACGAAAGGCTCATGGGGGCTTTCCGCCAAATCCAGCTACCGGAAGCGTTATAAATTTTCAGGTAATTTCATGGCTTCCTACCTGGTATCGAAGTATGGTGATAAAGGATTGCCTGATTATAGCGTGTCCAAGGACTTCAAACTGACCTGGACGCACACACAAGACGCCAAGGCGAATCCCTATTTATCGTTCTCGGCAAGTGTCAACTTTGCAACGAGTAGCTATGACCGGAACCAGCTATACGGATTGTACAACCCGGAATCTACCAGCAACACGAAAGGTTCGACGGTCAATATCACCAAACGGTTTCCCAATAGCCCGTTCAGCATTTCCGGAACAATGTCGGTAAACCAGACTACCCGCGACTCATCCATTTCGGTGACGCTCCCGGATGTAACCGTCACGATGAGCCGTATCTACCCTTTCAAACGCAAACATGCCGTAGGTAAAGAACGGTGGTATGAAAAGATTTCAATGTCGTACACCGGATATTTAAGAAACAGCATCCAGACGAAAGAGAATCTGTTATTCAAATCTAACTTGATAAAGGACTGGAACAATGCCATCCAGCACCGTATTCCGGTGAGCGCGACTTTTACGCTCTTCAAATATTTGAATATCTCGCCATCGTTCAACTATACAGAGAACTGGTACACGCACAAAGTAAAACAGGCATACGACCGGCAGACCGGCGAGATGGCACCAACCGATACCACGTATGGCTTCTATCGTACGTATGAGTATGACGCATCCATCTCCGCATCTACCACGCTATACGGATTCTTCAAGCCGCTTCCTTTCTTCGGAGGAAAGAAAATCGAGATGATCCGTCACCGCATGGAGCCCTCTATCAGCTTCAGTGCACGCCCGGACTTCGGGGCATCCAAATACGGATTTTATGAGAATTACGTCTACACCAATGCACAAGGAGAGGATGTGACCGTACAATATTCGCCATTTGACGGACAAATATTCACACCGCCTTCGGCAGGAAAATCCGGATCGGTATCGTTTACCTTAAATAATAATGTGGAAATGAAGATCCGTTCCGACAAAGACTCTACCGGATTTAAGAAAATCAGCCTGATCGATAAACTTTCGTTCTCGCAATCTTACAATATGGCGGCCGATTCCTTTAAATGGAGTGACCTGTCCATCAACTTACGTTTGAAATTCTCGAAAAACTATACGTTGAATTTAAACGGGACATTCGATAATTACCTTTATGAATATGACGAAACAACGAATCGGGCTCACCGAATCGATAAAATGAGATGGGGAGCAGGCAAATTCCCGCGCTTGCGCCAGACGGGTACCAGCTTCTCCTATACCTTTAATAACGATACCTTCAAGAAATGGTTTGGAGGTGGTGATGAGTCATCCGATAAAAATGAAAACGGAAACGGCACGCCACCTGATGAAAACAACACCGAAGGACCTCAAGAGGGAGAAAAAAAGCAAGAACGCCTGTTGGGTAAAAAGAAAGATGAGGGCGAATACGATTCGGACGGATATTATAAAAATACCGTTCCCTGGAGCTTGTCATTCAATTATAGCATGAGCTTGTCTTATGGTGATTTCAACAGGAACAAAAACGAATACGATTACCGACTCACGCATGCGCTGAGTTTTAACGGGAATATCCAGCCGACCAAGAATTGGAGATTTAATTTCAATGCGACGTACGACTTTGACACACATAAGATTTCCTATCTTACGTGCAACCTTTCGCGAGACATGCACTGCTTCCAGATGACGGCCAGCTTTATTCCTATAGGGCCTTACAAGTCCTATACCTTCTCTGTAGCCGTCAAATCTTCACTCTTGAAAGACTTGAAGTACAACAAGAGCAGCAGTTATCGGGAAGGACAACAGTGGTATTGATGCTTTCACCAGTCAATCGGCTCCTGGCCGGTGGCAATCAAATAGTCATTGGCCTTGCTGAAATGTTTATTGCCAAAGAATCCACGATAGGCGGAAAGAGGCGATGGGTGCGCGGATTTTAACACCAGATTACGTGTAGCATCGATGAATGCACCTTTCTTTTGTGCATACGATCCCCACAAAATATACACCAGATGATTCCGGGATTCCGCCAATCGGTGAATTACGGCATCCGTAAAAGTTTCCCATCCCCGATTCTGATGCGACCCGGCTTGATGGGCACGGACGGTCAGAGTAGCATTCAATAAAAGGACACCCTGATCAGCCCACCGATTCAGATTCCCGCTTTTCGGCATAGGCTTACCCAAATCGTCTTCTATTTCCTTGAATATATTCACCAACGAAGGAGGAAACGGAGTTCCGTCCTGTACCGAAAAGCAAAGGCCATGAGCCTGCCCCGGTTCATGATAAGGATCCTGCCCTAAAATAACTACTTTCACCTTGTCAAACGGACAATGCGCAAAAGCATTAAATATGTAAGGTCCGGGCGGATATACCGTGGTAGACCTGTATTCCTGACGCACAAAATCCGTCAGAGTCTTAAAATATTCTTTCTCAAACTCCGGAGCCAGTTGTTCTTTCCAACTTTGTTCTATCTTAACATCCATACGCTTTTATTCTTTTAAGTATTTGAGTTCATACGTTTTCCAACTCTCCAAATAGAATCAGCAAAATTAAGAAGCTGTTTGGAATTTATTCCAGCTTTTTATAAAGAATGTTTTCGAGGATTTTTATTTGTTCTTATGAGGAGCATAGCGGGCTATGTGACGAATAAGAACGGAGAAAAAGACCGGAAACAAATTTAGAAAAAGCTGCATAAATATTTTCCGAAGAAATTCAAAACAGCTTCTAAAAAAACGAGGGAGTAAGCCCTATTCTACAGAGCATCCTCCCCCATTCTTAATGCCTTTTATTAAATTAAATTGATACCGGCTTCTTTGGCCTCTTTGCGCATAGCGTCTGGCCAGATGCTGGACTGAATTTCTCCGATATGCGCCTTACGCAAGTAGAACATACACAAACGGCTCTGTCCTATTCCACCTCCAATGCTTTGAGGCAATTCCCCGTTCAACAACCGCTGATGGAAAAATAAGTTCTTCCGCTCTTGTGTACCGGTCAGTTCCAATTGCCGCAACAAAGCCTCCTTATTCACACGGATACCCATAGACGAAAGTTCCAACGCATGATTCAAAAGAGAATCCCACACCAGCAAATCCCCATTTAATCCGACATGCCCGTCCGGAGTTTCCGTAGACCAGTCATCATAATCCGGAGCACGTCCGTCATGCCGCTTCCCGTCACTCAGCTTCGCGCCAATTCCAATAATAAATACAGCGCCATATTCTTTTGTAATTGCATCTTCCCGTTCTTTCGGACTCAGATTCGGATATTTCTGCAAAAGTTCTTCCGAATATATAAAATGAATTTTCTGCGGTAATATCGGTTTAATTTCAGGAAACATCTCATAAACCAGATATTCTGTCCGTACCATAGCCGCATATATCCGCTCCACAATTTCTTTCAGGAAATCAATATTCCGTTCTTCCGGCCTCATGACACGTTCCCAGTCCCATTGGTCTACATACAACGAATGCATATTCCCCAACTCTTCGTCAGACCGGATGGCATTCATATCTGTGTATATCCCATAACCTTCTTCAATATGATAATCGGCCAGTGTCAGTCGCTTCCATTTAGCCAGTGAATGAACGATTTCCGCTTGAGCGTCTCCCAAATCCTTTATCGGGAAAGAAACCGGGCGTTCCACACCGTTCAAGTCATCATTGATTCCCATTCCTTTCAATACAAACAAAGGAGCGGTCACACGACGCAACCGAAGCTCAGAAGAAAGATTCTGCTGGAAAAAATCCTTTATCACTTTAATCCCCAATTCGGTTTGAGGCAAATTCAAAAGGGCTTTATATCCGGCAGGTTTAATTAAATAACTCATATAGCCTTTTGTTTTTATTTATTCTGCATTTAATAATTGAATGTGCAGCAAAGGTAATTATTTATATGAAAATATCAACACTTTTTCCTGTTTTTATTGCAAAATGACAGCCTATAAAAAGAAATGACGTTTAAAATGTCACTTAAGTCTTATTCTAATTAAAAAATAATCTGCTTCAGAATTTGGTTTCTACATATATTATTCCTACTTTTGTGCTGTCAAAAAAACAAGGTTCGGTAGCTTAGCTGAATAGAGCGTCAGATTCCGGTTCTGAAGGTCGTGGGTTTGAATCCCACCCGAATCACAATGTTAATCCGCAAACAGCTGTTTATCCGTTGTTTGCGGATTTTTCTTTTATAGGCTTACACGCCATTTGCACGACAGATTCAACCAATAATCATGCATACTTCATTTTACCGTCAATAAAAGTATCAGGAATGGCAGATAATCTTTTAAAGAAACACGCAAGGCTTTCAAGGATTTCGTAATATGATATTCTACGGCTTTCGGAGTCAGCCCTGTTATTTCAGCAATCTCTTTAACCGACTTATTCTCATAACGGCTCAACTCGAATATGCGGCGGGTCTGGGGTGACAGTTCCTGTAATGTGTTAGAGATTAATATCCGGATCTCCGCCGAAAACAACTCAGAAGGATTGCAAGCCTCCAACGAAGAAAGGCGTATTTCTAAATCGCGTAAAGATATATCCGCATAATTTTCCAAAACGGTCTGATGCAGCATCTCTTTGCGCAAATAATCTATAGCTTTGTTCTTAATAATCGTAACCAATAATGCTTCAGAGATTCCATCTGTTTGTTTTTTCAAAAGTTGCCAATACTTATATAAAGACTCTACCGCAATATCTTCTGCTACCATATCATCATGAACGTATGATTTGGCAAACAAATATGAACGGCGATAATTACGTTCATAAATCCGATTAAAGTCCAGACTATTCATTCTACTCCTCCAACAACCATTTGTAGACTATCCCTATAAGACATATCCTTTCTTACTTTGGGGCAAAGATAAACTTTTCAGGTTACAACCATGTTTCAAAACAAAATTATTACATTTTTCACAAATATCCCTTTATTAAGAACAAAAAAAGGCATCAAACCCATTTGTCTGATGCCTTTTTTTGTATAATTTCCTACTATTTCACCACTCTCGGACGAATCAGGTTCCCATCCAAGGTTATTACTCCATTTTCCAAAGACATATCCACGACATACGCATCACGCGGATGAACCTCGGTCGTGCTCTTATGAGCATGGAATACATAACGCATCTTTCCCTCCTTATCGATGAATGGAGCGCCATGCCCTACACCCACCAATCCTTTATAGTTATGCAGGATCGGGTTTTTCTCGTACTTCTTCCACGGGCCGAACGGAGATTTCGAGGTAGCATATCCTACCGCATAATCCTGGCTCGTATAGCCATTAGCCGAATACATCAGGTAATACGTATCACCTTGTTTGATTACCGACGGGCCTTCTACCACCTTCGGAAGGATTAGTTCCCAAGGCTCTTCTGCAGCAAAGCACTGGGTTAAGGTCTCCTCTTTGATAGACTTCAAATCCTCGTTCAGCTCGGCTACCCAAATAACATTTCCGTCCGTAAAACGTACAAAATACAAATACGCCTTCCCGTCATCGTCAAAAAATACCGAAGTATCTATGCTTTTCTCCTCCCGGATCGGTTTCTTCTCGTCTTGTACAAAAGGACCATAAGGTGAGTCTGAAGTGGCTACGCAGATATGTTCGTCCGCAGAATAAAAGAGATAAAACTTTTTTGCTTTCTCCACATAATAAACCTCCGGAGCCCAAAACCAGCGGTCAGCGTATGAATCTTGTTTGTTCAAAGCCATGGCAGACGAACGCTTCCAGGTCTCCAAATCATCCGAAGTATATACCTCAAAACCATTGTCACCGGAGGTCCCATAGGCGTAATACATTCCGTCATAAAGTAAAATATAGGGATCTGCGATAGGTAATGTCGTAGAAACCACCTCTACAGGAGGCTCTTTTTCGGGAGCCTCCTCATCCGCAGAATTGTTATTTCCACTACAACCCACTAAACCGGCCATACAAGCCAGTGCTACTGATAAAAATAAATTCTTTGCCATATTCTATTAAGTTTTCAGTTCATGATTCTTTGAGTTTTCAAAAAAATCATTTTATTACCGGAGGATAAGCTCCATACGAAGGATGCAGGTCTTTGACGTATGGCCAGCCCTCTTCGTCCCATAAGACTTTATCCAGCAGGACTTGTCTTTGAGCGCCTAAATTCGTCAATTCGAATGCATGATACAGCATCCAGGTATTTCCCTCATCATCCAATTGCAACAAGGCATTATGCCCGGTTCCTACGAAACGGCTATCCTTCTGAATAACTATCTCATGCGCGTTATCCAGCATCTTGGCTCCCGACTTGTTCACATACGGGCCGAACAGGCTCTGCGAACGGGCTACAACCGTCGTATAGGTACTCTTTTCACCTTCACAACAAGAGCCTATCGAGCCAAACAAATAGTAATAGCCATCCTTTTTCCACAAGTTAATGCCTTCATACGCATTCCCGGCCAGTTGCTGCTTTGTATCGAGCTTCGGCGTGATGGTCAGGTCATCTGTAATATCCAATTCCATGATATAAATGCCGAAGAAACTTCCCCAAAGCACATAATATTTCCCGTTCTCTTCATACAGGAACTGATCGATGGAATTCTCAACATTCACATCCCGGCTATTAAACAGCTTGCCTTTAGGCGTAAATGGACCTTCCGGAGAATCCGAGACCGCATAACCGATAGTGCTTATCCAATGATTTCCCCACTCGGCCAACGAATAGGTCAGTACATATTTGCCTTTGATATATTGAATATCCGGTGCCCATATAGCCGCCTTCTTGCCTTCCGGATTGTTATCCACAAAATTCGGGCGGGTCGCATCGGTAAAGGCCGTCCCGACCTCTTCCCAATCCACTAAGTTCTTCGACTTGAATATCGGCAGATTACGGATATCTTCCGTCGCATACAAATAATAGGTTCCATCAGCCAGACGTATAGCCGTCGGGTCCGGAGCCGCAATCCGGATCACCGGATTGTGATACCCTACTTGAACCTCCGTCGAATCCTTTGAAGGAGCGGACGATCCATTTTGACTATTCGACGAGTTCTTATCTCCACACGCCGCACAGCACAACACACTTGCTAATAATAAATACTTTACTTTTTTCATCTATTCATCCGTTTAATTAATGATTACACAAAGGTAATGTATCTTTTTCTCCTGACCAAAGAATCGTCTAACAGCTGTGCAACTTTCGTCTAACAGCCGTTAGACGCAATGTACACAACTGTTAGACGCAAAATACACAGCTGTTAGACGATTTCTTTCATGGGAGGCAAATCCATTTAGGTCCGTTCCTATCTCTATTGCCTCCCAAGTCCTTTACGAATCAGTCCGTCAAGGATTATTCCCAGCCCGGAGTTTGTTGCATATTCGGGTTCATTTGAATTTCGCGGATAGGTATTGGCAAAGACCAATATTGATCGCCACCCCAGGTATAAGTATATGTCGGAGTACCCCAAACCTGGCGCAAACCATTATTCTGTCCGTGAGCATCGGTATAGAACTTCAGGTCTTTCCAAGTTCTCCAGCGCATTTCATCAAACAACACCTGGTCTTCGCCGACCAATTCCCAATGTTTCTCATTCATGATGCGCTCACGCAAATTCTCCTGGCTCGTTACCTGCGTATATTCATTCGAATTCAGTTCAGCCACACCGGCACGACGACGAACCTGGTTCACGCATTCGATTGCCTCAGAGGTCGGACCGTTCAGCTCGTTCAACGCTTCAGCCAAGCTCAGCAATACATCCGCATAACGGATTTGCGGGAGGTCTACTTCGGAATACATCGTCACAAATTCCATTCCTTCCGGCACGAACTTGCGGTTCAGATAATACATCTTCGAGTTGGTATCGGTACGCAAATCCCAAGGTTCACCCGTATCAGATCCACGATAAGGGAATCGCATGGTATAATCTTGAGCAAATCCGGCAATACCGCCCAGATAGGTAGAATAAGGAGTGATGATAGACATCTGTAAGCGCGGGTCGCGATTTTCATAGGCCGCTCTGATTCGCGCTTCATTTCCTGTTTCCAGATATTTAGACAAATCCGCACCGGCTGCAGCCATATCGGAACGTTCCTTTTCCGTCATGCCATCACGCAAGAAGTACACCATACGCGCGTTTGTGCCCATTTCGTTATATCCCGGAATAAAGTCATTCCAGTTAAACGGCTTACCGTCCACGCATTCATACGAATCGACAAATGCCGGGTTCGGCAAATAATTGTTCCAGTCACTACCTGCCGTTACACGGTTACCGAAACCTTGCGGTTTACGATGAGCATACGCATCTTCATCCACACATTGGATAGAGAAAATCATCTCATCACAACGCTCGTTGGCCAATTTGAACAATTGCTTGTACGACTCGGCACCAGAGCCGGTGTACAGGCTATACCCGCAATTACCTACGGCTTTGAAGTCATCAATAGCCTTTTGCCAATCCTGCTTCCACATATAAATCTTGCCACGCAACGCATAACAAGCTCCTTTGGTGATATGTCCGTAATCACTATCGGAAGAAGCATACTTATCCGGCAAGTTCGGGTTTTCGATACAAGAGGTCAGGTCGGCAATCAGGTAATCCCAAATCTCATCCTGCGTAGAGCGCGGAAGATTAGCCTCATCCGGATTCTTTATCGGTTCAGTATAATAAGGAACACCATCATACAAAATGTTCAACCGATAATACCACCAGCTTCTCAAGAAAGTCACTTCCGAGATATAACGGGATTTCTTGGCTTCATCCAATCCTTGCACAGCTGGAAGATTACCGATTACATCGTTCGCACGGATAATGCTTCCATAATAATTCTTCCAATACCGCTCACTACCCCAATCTGTAGACGAACTGTTCGCACCGGTCAGGAACTGATACCAACCTACCCAGTTCGCATCAATATCCATCATATAGGTCCACATATCAAACCATCCTTTATCCGAAGTACCCTGATAATCGTCATACAAACGATTATATACTCCGGCTACGGTCTGTTCAGCCATGGTTGCACTGCTCCATACGCTGTTTTCCGATGGCGCGTTCTTAGGCGTCAGGTCCATATCCACGCAACTGCTAAAGCCACCCATCAAAATTGTGGCAGAACATGCCATCAGCAGATTTTTCATATTTTTGTTCTTGTTGTTCATTGTTGCTCCATTTTAGAAAGTTACATTTACTCCTACTGCATACTGACGCATCGGCGCATAGCCGTTACCTGTCATCATTTCTGGATCCATGCCATCAAATCCGGTAATTGTCAACAGATTCTCACCCGAAACGTAGACACGTACATTTTGCATGTAAATCTTATTCACGATACTCTTCGGCAAGGTGTAACCGATAGTCAGGTTCTTCAGCTTCATGTAGTTACCGTTCTGCAAACGATGAACGCCTGCGGCTGATACCTGCGCACCCTGGTCTAATACCAGACGAGGATTATCGGAAGTGGTATTTGTAGCCGGATTGGTCGGATCGTCCGGATCAAAGAAGAAGTGGTCGTAAGCCAAGTCCTTGCTCATATTGTATCCGTAAATACAAATCGGGCTGTTCTGGGTCGTATCATACCAGTAAATCTTGAAGCCGGCAGCACCTGCCCAGTTCATAGAAAGGTCAAATCCTTTCCAGCTGAAGTATGCCTGCAAACCATAATAGAACTTCGGAGTCTTTGAGAAGTTCTGGAACTCTCTATCGTCATCATCTCCATAGATACCGTCTCCGTCGCGGTCTGCATAGATAATATCACCATACCAGATCTTATCTTTACCGATACCCTGCTTCGGATAGAACTGATAACCGGCATCAAACATAGCCTGCAACCATTGCATATCGGCTTCCGAACGGATCATACCGTCTTTCGGACCGCCATTCGGATTAACTGACCCGTCTGCATTGAAATGGCTGCCGGAACCAGAATACAGGTTCATCATATAGAACTCATTCATCATGTGTCCTTCCAATACGCGTTGATCGCCACCGGTACTTACGTCTCCCAGGTTGGTGTAATAGTAACTATTGCCATTTTCGTCTGTGCGCCATTCGCGAATCAATTCGCCTTTGTACTTGCTCACCCAGTTCTTGTTGTACGAGAAGTTACCGGTGATGCCATACGTAAAGTCGTTTACGCGGTCCTGCCATCCTAATGTCAACTCAACGCCTCGGTTCTTCACCTCTGCGATATTCTGACGTGGCGAACCAAACAAGCTCAAAGTAGGAGAAAGCGTCGGGTTATACAAGATACCATCCGTAAACTTGTCATAAACCTCGATTGTACCGCTCAACCGGTTGTTCAAAACAGAAACATCCAAGCCGACGTTGGTTACGGCTGTGGTTTCCCATTGCAAATCGTAATTGGAGAACGAAGACATGGCCAAACCTAACACCTTGCTGCCTCCAAATGCATAAATAGAGGTATTGTAAACCGATTGCCATTCAAAGTTTCCGATAGAGTTGTTACCCAACTTACCCCAAGATGCACGCAACTTCAAGTTATCAAAGATGCCTAAATCTTTCAGGAAGCTTTCCTCGGATGCACGCCAACCGGCAGAGAAGGATGGGAATACACCCCAGCGGCTATCCGGTGAGAAACGGGACGAACCATCATAACGCACATTCGCCTCAATCAAGTAACGGGATTTGTATGCATAGTTGGCACGTGCGAACAAAGAACGAGAAGAGTAGTTCTTCGTGGTGTTACCGGTGATATAGTCCGGGTCAGTCAAAGCATCAAAGTCGGTCATACTCGGGTCGCTCATACCTTTCTTACTGATATCAAACACGCGTCCCCATTTACGATATTCCTCATAACCCAACATAGCGGATACTTCGTGATCCTTATTAATCGTCTGGTTATAATTCAAGATAGTGGTAGTCTTCCAGCTTTGGTCCTGGTCTCTCCACAACTTGGATGAGTAATCGGCCAGCTGCTCTGCACTCGGCGGATTGTTTCTCAATTCGTTTTTCGAGAAGCTATAAGAGGGTAAATATTCACTGCTATGCCACAAGTGTTCATTTTCCCATTTATCGTAATACAAATTTGCCGTAAGGCTGAAGTACTTCAAGAAGTCCACCTTTATATACGGATTCGCGAAAATCTTGGTCTGGCTGTAAGAACCCTGCGAAGCGGTCAAAGACTGGATAGGATTCCAGGTCTGCGGGTCTTCTTCTGTTGCCTCGGCTACACCATAATATCCGTCATAATACGGATAAGTACCCGGAGTGGTCTTCTGCATGTTCAATCCGTTCAAGTCATCGACACTATTACGCTCTTGGTCGGTATGATATCCCCACGCACGCAAGCCTACGGTCAGGAAATCGGTCGGGCGTGATTCGACATCCGCACGCAGGTAATATTTTTTCATACCGGATTCGATAACCAATCCCGGGTTGTTCAAATAGGTAGCACTCAAGTTATAGGTCGTTTTCTTCTCAGCTCCGGATACCGTCAACGAATGTTCTTGCATCCATTTCGGGTTATAGACCTCATCATACCAATCGGTGTTCGGATAAGCTACATAATTCGGATAACCGGATTCTGAAATTCCATTCGGATTTTGAGCGGCCGCACGCCATTGATCGATAGTAGACTGGTTGAAAATAGCAGCCTGACCGGTATTCAACGCCGTTTGGTTCATAATCTCCATGTAATCGGCATAATTGGAGATACGGTCAATCAGCTTAGCCGGCGTGTTGTAAGAGAATTTGCCGGAATACGTGACATTTACCTTTCCATCTTTGCCTTTCTTGGTCGTTACCAAGATAACACCGTTTGCACCTCGGTTACCATAAATCGCACAAGATGCGGCATCTTTCAATACAGAAATAGATTCTACATCGTTCGGGTTGATTTCGTTCAGGCTCATTTCCATACCATCCACCAAAATCAACGGACTGGAGTCGTTCAAGGTACCGGTACCACGAATCTGAACGCTTGCACCTTCCGAGTTAGGCTTAGCCGTGGTCTGCATCACATTCAGACCGGCAGCCATACCTGACAAAGCCGAAGAGATGGTTGTTACCGGACGAGACATCGTTTCATCCGCCAAATTAATGGTAGCGACCGAACCGGTCAAGTTGACCTTCTTTTGCGCACCATAACCTACAACGACTACTTCGTCCAAGCTTTGGGTATCTTCAGACATTTCGATGGATAGATGCGACTGTCCGGAAACGGGTATGTCGCGTGTTAAATAGCCGATGTATGAAATTTCCAACACGGCATTGTCAGAAACTGACAAGGAGAACGAACCATCCATGCCGGATATGGTCCCATTGGTAGTGCCTTTCTCTACAATGTTCGCACCAATAATCGGTTCACCAGTCTTATCGACAATCTGTCCTGTTACTTTCTTTTCGGCCTGGTCGGTCGACTCTATACCCGAGTTGAGTGCCGGCCCTGTCTCTGCATGCAGATTCGCAGTAGGCAGTAAACTAAAAACGAAAAGAGGGAGTACTACTTGCATATAGGGTTTTACCCTCCCCCGTTTGTTAAAATAGTTTTTCATGTTTTAATACTTTTAAATATTAATAATCCTCTCTATGAGATTCTTTATTCTTATAAGACCAACAAGACTTAAGTCAGCAATTCATCATCACCTCATCATCATTCACTCAGACTTATTACTACTTAGTTTTTTAGTATAATCCTATTTTTCTCGCCTACAAAGAAACGCCATTTTATTGATACTACAAATTTTTTATAAATATTTTTTTCGATCTATTTTCCATCTTAACATTAACCCGTTATAAATGAAACATTTCCCCGATATTTTTATAAATTTAATCATTCCAACTCACAAGTTACAGACAGAGAGGTCCATTATTCCAGAAAAATATCGGCTATTCCTGAAAAAAAATAACAGTTATCTTTCACATACTGATTTTCCGTATAAAAAAGCCTCCCGGACATAATGCCCGCGAGGCTTTCCCTTTAGATTCTTGCTTTCGCTCTTCACAAAGCTACTCGCAAGTAGAACTTTTTTGTTACTCTATTTTATTTACTAACTAATTCCCTTTCGCTTATCACAAGTTACTTCTGCGGGATAATTGTTCATTAAATAATTAATTATGAACAAGCCCCCTCAACTCCCCCGGTGGGGGAGCTTTTGAGAGCCTAT